>Ga0105239_10000410_pt1 | contig 62788 bp, 67 predicted proteins | sample KBSC44metaG_FD_92761 | JGI IMG/M metagenome (GOLD analysis project Ga0105239, IMG submission 92761) | Corn rhizosphere microbial communities from Kellogg Biological Station, Michigan, USA - KBS C4-4 metaG | ecosystem: Host-associated > Plants > Roots > Rhizosphere > Soil | place: Michigan, USA...
GGCTTCGATGGTGCGGAGGCCCGTGAAGTGGCTTATGAGGAACTCGGGCAGGAAGGTTGCGAAACTAGCTTCCAGGAGCACGGCGAAGATCGCGGAGCTGAGGAGGGACGTGAAGAGCGTTGTGTACAGGTCAGTTAGGATGGGGCGGTTGCGGAGTGCGGATTTTGGTGCGGTGGATGGTGTGTGGCTTGGGGAGAGTGGGCGGAGGAAGTAGTATGGTGTTGCTGCAGAGAGGATGCTGGAGAGGGTTGTGCTGAGGAGGGTGGAGGGTGCGATGCTGTAGAAGAGGCCCAGGAGGAGTGTTGTTGGTGTTGAGAGCAGAAGGGTTAGGGAGGCTACGTCGTATGCTGGAGTCAGGCTATGTTTAGTATTTTGTGCGAGAGTGAGGCAAGGTAGGGAGGTATCCAACTAACCATCAAAACCACAGAACCAGTAAACGCCCAACAGCACGACCTTCCAGCCCAACAGGGCGCTGATCTCAAGCCACGACTCGGGCCGCTTCGACACCGCAGCGAGGTCGCCGATGCCCACGCTGCCCGCGACGGTCTGCAGCGCCGCTTCCAGGAGGGTACTCAGCACGACTGTGACTGCGAACTTCGCCGCTTCGGCTGTCACGTCGTACGGTTGAGTTGTGGGTGCGCTCTCATTAGCAGTGCTCTTCTTGGACGGAATGACCACTACAGGTGTGGGAGAGGCGTTGACGTTGCTGGAGCGCGAGCTCGTGCGTGGTTTGCGCGTGGCGGTGGTTGGAGAGCTAGGGGAGGACGCGTTCGCGGGCGGAAGCATTTCTCCGTTGCTCGTGCTTGCGACAGCGGTGCTGCCACCTGTGCTGGACGCAGATGCGACGCTGGCGGATTTGGAGTGCCGGCTTCGTGGTGCCATGGCGATGTCGTGGGAGTGTGACGCGATAGGAGGCGGGGATCTGGCTCGGGCGGGCGAGTGGTGCTCCTCTTGGTGGACAAGACTGCCGGTCAGCTCGAGCAGGTCGTCGAGCATCAAGAGAGGAGATATTGGGGTTCCTCTTTCAATATAGGAAATGTGATGCTTGTGGAGGTTGGCGTGGGTGCGGGTGATGGATGGGAAATGTAGATGGCTGGTTACTGATGGATGGATTGGAGGTTTCGCGATCGTGACGCGATTGGTGGAACGAAGCCACAAGGAGCACTTGGTCGATCGCGACGTCATAAGTTCATAACCACGAAATTACAATGTTGGGTCGAACGATGGGTCTCTCAGCTCTCCTTTTTCTTCTACTTCCATGGTCATTGTTGAACAATTGTAAAAGTGACTTTTAACAGGTATATACAATCTAGGAAACCGATGCTAGTAGTAATACATTTGGCGAAATGGATGATGCGAAAGGTGCCTCCCAGCAATTCAGGTATTACTCGTACTCTAATATCCGGTTGAGCGCTGGCGTCCCTGCCATGAACGCATGGAATAAAGGTTGCATGCCGATGTCTTTCCAACCGTCCAGCACGTTCAAAATAGTCATGGTAGCCTCCCTGATTCCAAGGTAGAAAATGTGCATGACGGTTGACATCCGCGCAGCGTGATCCATACCAAGGTACTTTATCCGAGATTGAGAAATCATGGTTGCGGCAGCTGAGTCTAACTAAGCTGTCAAAAATGGAATTGATCATGGTAAAGCTGGTAGGTTGGCGCCTGTCCAACATCTCTTCATGAACAAGTCGTGGCGAGTCGTGGGAATGGTAGATCGTTTCCTTATCCACTTAATGGTCAAGAGTCGTTTATGCGAAACACTTTGGCGTGGTGGTCTTGCCCGAGCCTTCCTATCATGCAAAGGGTTGGTTTCGACGAAGTGTGGGTTGCAGGTTGTCAACGACTTCATCCTCTCAATCCTCATCGTCATCGTCAGGGGACTTGTCTGGAACAACCCTCATTTCGATGACTCCTGTTTCACGTCCTTTGGCATCCTTGGTGGTAAAGGCATATTTGCCCTGCTGCTCCCCACTCTGGATCGTCCAGAGATCTTTGAATGTAAGCTCCTTGGTCCTGTTGATGCTCTCAATTGCAGAGATTCGATCCAAGGTATCCTCAAGGAATTTATCGAAACGTTCTTCAGCACATATTTCCTTGAACGCATTCATCATGGGGACTGAGTCTGCACGCACCATGGCGGTACTGTCAATCGTAAAGATGTTGTCGTGGTCGTATGACTGGATGAAATCAGCACGGGTCATGATCTCACGAGCGATGTAGAGAGGTATCTGTGGTAAAAGATGGCCTTTCTCGTCATCGTAGTTGGACTCCATCTCTTTGCTGCGTTCAACGAGAGCCTTTGCTAAGACCATGGCCGCGCTGGCATACTTCTGCTGATCCATCACATCGTCATCCATGGATTCTCCAAGAATGCCACATTTGTTAAGAAACCATGTCTTTTCCAGTTCGTTGATTTGGCGACACATCTTGAGCATGTCGGCACTTTTCGCCACCCGATTGAGGAAGTTCAATCTGCCGCCCACCAAATCATATACCTCTTTGAACACCTCCATGTCCCGTTCGTGGCCAGGAAAGTATTTAGCACGGTATCGTGCAAGAGCCTGGATGGCCCTGTCTTTGGGCAGATCCAAAATTGGAATGACCTCCATGCGTGTCGCGTACCGCTTCAATCTTTCATACACCCAGTAGTCGTCAGAGTTGAAGATCATCGTAACCAAGTTGGCGGCAGCCCATTGTTCGGCGCGTTGCTGCATCAGTTCGATCAAATCGTTTCCATCCTCATCATCTCGGATCAAGTGTGCACAATTTACAATGAGCACCAGTGGACCTTTCCGGCCCTTCTTGAGAAGGCCTCTATTCTTGTTACGGTTGGCCAATGCGATCTTCTCGAGTTTGTTAAAGGCACGCTCGATATCCAGTAAGGCGGTTGTGTCTCTGGGCCCTCGAATTGAGAACAGCGAACCAATGTAGTCTTCATGAAATTCATAGTTCAGCGACTTGCCGAGCCGAATGCGTGTAATCTCCAGATCGGCATGGGCTTCGAACATGGATACACCTTCACCATCGGTTTTGCGCATGGCCTCAAGAATCATGGATGATTTCCCAGTGCCCTTTTCACCAACAATGAGATAGTATCGACCCTTGGACTCGCCACTGATGATGGCGTCAATCTTGTCCTGCTCGGGCCGGGGAATCCAGTTGTCATCATCTTCCGTCGAGTCAGACGTATCTCCCGGTGGAACATGAGGTCCGGGTGGCGAAGCTAGGTCCAACATCGGATCACCGGGGGCAAAGGCTTTCTCGATTTTGCGAAGAACCAGAGCTTTGTAGTAGATATGGTAGGAGTAGCCTGCCAAGCCCAGGACTGCTATGGAAGCGAATGTGGTGGCAGCAGTCTCGAAGACTTTGAAGAATGTCGGACCCATACGGGAAGTCTTGGGGTCTTTGTCCGATTTGGGATCATTCTGTGGCTCTTCTTCATCTTGATCTTGACCAGGAATGGTGCTGGTTGGGCCAAACTGGGAAGAAGCGTGTCGCCTGGGTCGGCCCACGGGTGCTCGTAATCGACCTCTTAAGATCGCAGGGCCAGCTCGAGCTCTGGCCATCATCCATCCTTGAACAGCCTTCATGATTAATCGCATGCGCATGCTTCTACGGTAGCTCGCCTAAAGTTCCAAATGAGTACCAGGTAACTTGGCAGGGTGGGGCGTGAGATGATGAAAGTGATGCGCTAGAACTGCAGGACGATATTATTTATCGAAGACATCGAGGCAGAAAAGAACAGGACTGCTGGAAAGGTTGAGATAGACAACGAAGGGACCAGACTGCCGTGGGATAGAAGGCGTAGTTGAAGGGTTTGTTTGATTATGAAGTGTTGATGTTGCTGTCTGCGAAGGATGCAAGAAAAGGGATGGGTTGGATCGCCCACGTGCCCGATGCCCAGTCCAATTTACACCGTGAGAGTAGGCCCAAATCTTAGTGGAGGGATTTCCAGGCCTAAGCGAGGGAAGATGTTCGATTCTATGGAGTGTTTTCAAATTCGAGGTTCTATACAGGTGCGCTCCGGAGTGGTACAACTTGTGTTACAACTGAAAGAAGTGTGTGGTGTGCAGTCTTCCTGTCCGCGGTTGTAACCACCACAATTCGGGTAGGGTACCTTGCGGGCGATACTGGTAAACAAACAGCCATGGGAATGTATCGGTGATCAATCCTTCTGGAGGATGAATCTGCTGAAGTACAACTTGACACAACAGGGACCTGGGTAGTTTACACTGTTGAGCATCCTCTATACGGAGTACTCCTTATTGTCTAAGTGAAGGAGCACTCCGTACATGAGGAGAGAAGGCAAGAGCACCTTCCTTCAGTTGCACAACGCGTCATCCGTGAGATCGCGTGACTCGACGCGTCGACACGAATCGACCAAGGGAAAAGGAATCTTGTTTTTCCATTCCGGTCGGGCAATTGAGCGAAGGTTTTTCCTTCAGCGAGCGTCTGTGGTCCGAAGCCCCTGTCACTACCCATCAACTCCTCGGCTGTAGCGGCTTTTTTTCGCAAAGGGCCAGAAATACGGCCAAACCACCAGCAGTTTTTCAGCGGTTTCTTCTCGTGTCGGCGGCCCTCGAGTGGCCCTTGGGTGGCCCTTGGCTCTTGGGGTGGTTCCTTCCTTCCAGCTCCCCGGGCGGCCAATCCGGGAACTTCCTGTTGGTCTGGTTGCCCACTAAACCGCATTCGGCCGTTGCTCCAGAAAATTAAATCGTCTCCTCTGCAAAAGTTGTTTGAAACTCTCATGGGTCAATTGACTCGATTTTCTCGATTTCGTCTTGACTCTGGTTTTCATCTTTATTCCCTTTCATCTTCTGCCTCTGCTGTACATTATTCCACGCCTGACTGACTCCCTTCTTGTACATTTACCCGCCAGTCGCTCATTTCTTCTAGTCCCGTACTCTCCACTTTCACTGTACACTATTGCATTTCTCCAATAAAATCTTCCCTAATGGCTGATTCCAATGGTGACGTGAACACCACCAAAGGTCAAGAACTTCCCTTCGTCCACCCATTGAAGCTGGCCCTGACACTTTGACAGATGCGGCGACTGGTAAACCCACCGATGAGACCACTGAAGGTCTAACCAACGGTACCAATGGTCACTCCCACCCCCATGATCATGACCACGACCATACCCATGACCACCAACATGACGAGAACGCCGGAGCTTTGTTCCAGGTGTCTGTCAAGCTGCCCCACAAGCCTTATGCCATGCAAATCACCGTCACAAGTCAAGAGCAGGTTCAGGACGTGCGACAGTCCGTCGTCGAGACCCCCGACACCTTTCAGTACACCTGCTTCCATCTCGAACACTCCGGCCAGAGAATTAATGATTTCGTGGAGCTGTCCGAGGTGAAGGACCTCAGGGCTAATGACGAATTGGTCCTGATTGAGGATCCTTATACCGAGAAAGAGGCCAGGCTACATGTTGTAAGAATGCGGGAGCTGATTGGTGCCACCGGCGATCGTTCCGACCAGTTACACGGTATATCCGCAGGCTTGTCCTTGCACGACGAGAAGTTTGGCTCTGCTCTGGCTCCAGCTCCCAAATCCGAGGACAATCCATTACTCGGCTACGAAGTGGATGGACGTCCTTCGCTGAATGCCATCCTGCCCGCACGTCTGGACACCCTACCCAAGACCATCAAAAGTCTTTCAGTCTCACAGTGGAACCCTCCGCCATACCACTTGCGACAGCGCGGCCATTTGCTATACCTGCAACTCACCACCAACGAAGGCGAGCAGTTCCACCTGACCTCCACTATTGCTGGATTCTATGTCAACAAGTCCTCCAGCAACAAGTTCGATCCTACGCCGCGCCTGGCACCAAAGAACCACAGTGCCCATTCTCTGTTGACCCTGATCTCAATCCTATCGCCGTCGTTCAACGAGGCTTTCGTCGAGCTCCAGAAGCTCAACGGCCAGAAGGACCTCCTGACCACCTTCCCTTTCCAGAATGCCATTCCCGCAAACCCCTGGTTGGTACCTCTATCCAGCATCCAGGGAGCTCAACATCAAGCAGATCCCACGCGAGCTCAAGAAGCATATCTCATTGGTGGTGCCGATGGCGCAGAGAACCTCCGCGACTGGAATGAGGAATTTCAAACTACAAGGGAGCTGCCTAGGGAGACATTGCAAGATCGTGTCTTCCGTGAACGGCTGACATCAAAGCTGTTTGCCGATTACAACGATGCTGCTGCCAGAGGTGCAGTCCTTGTTGCCCGCGGTGAGGTTGCACCCTTGAATCCCACCGAGGGCAAGGATGCCCAGATCTTCATTTATAACAATATTTTCTACTCCTTTGGTGCTGATGGCGTTCAAACTTTTGCAAGTGAAGGCGGAGACGAAGCTGCCAGAGTCGCCGTTGGCAAAGACGTTGCCGGTGTCAAAGCTGTCAATCAACTCGATATTAATGGACTGTTCACCCCAGGTACCGTTGTGGTAGACTACCTTGGCAAGCGTATAGTTGGCCAAAGTATCGTCCCCGGTATCTTCAAGCAACGGGAGCCAGGCGAGCACCAAATTGATTACGGTGGCGTCGAAGGACGGGATGTTGTCACCGAAAACGAAGCATTCGTTTCCGTTTTTGAAAAACTTTCGAAATCTCTTCGTGTCAAGAAACACGCCGTATGGGATAAAGAAGGCAAGCGCCACGATCTAGAAGGCAGTGTCGAGACCAAAGGCCTACTCGGCACAGACGGTCGCAAGTATGTCCTGGACCTCTATCGCATCACCCCACTCGATGCCGCTTGGTCGGAAGAGGTTGAAGCAGAGTCAGATGAAGAGAAGTACCCACATCGAATGTCTGTACTGAGACTGGAGCTGGTGGAGGCATACTGGCGGACAAAGATGCAGGAATATGTCCGTGCTGAGGTTGAGAAGCGCCGCGCGAAAACCACCAATGGCATTGAGGAGAAGCCTGCTAAAGACGATGAGAATACTTCCAACGGCCACGCGGAGGAAGGAGCCGAAGGAGATGCCAAGACCGAAGGCGAGGACCCGTCCACCAAACAGAGTCCAACTCTTGATCAAGAACGGGTGGATATCTCAAATTTCAACCTTGCTCTCAATCCTGACGTCTGCAGTGGCCAGCTACCGCAAACAGATGAAGAAAAGGAGGAATACGCTGCTGATGAGAAGGAAGTTCGAGCTGTCTCTGACTTCCTGAGGAACAAGGTTATACCTGACCTCCTCACTGATCTTCACGACGGCGATGTGGGCTACCCCATGGACGGGCAATCCCTTTGCCAACTGATCCACAAGCGTGGAATCAACATCAGATACCTCGGCCGTCTTGCAAAGGCAGCTGCCGAAAAGGGTGATCGACTCCATGCATTCTCCATCGTGGTACTCCAGGAAATGGTTGCGCGGGCCGTCAAACACATCCTTAATGGATACCTTCGACACCTCCCTGCTATCTTCGCTAGCGCGGCTATCTCCCACTTACTGAACTCCATCCTGGGCGCAGGTCTGAACTCCAATCCGCGACCCGAGCTTGATGAAGACATGCGCGCCTTGTATCCCGATGGTGACTTCTCCTTCGAGAACGTAACACCGACCAAGGCCAAGGTAGCTATCGAGAAGCAGGTCAAGTTGCGTTATCGTTACACGCTTCCAGATGACTGGCAATCTCTTCTTCAGCCCCTCCCATTACTGCGTGAGATCTGTTTGAAACTTGGTCTTCAGCTTGCAGCTAGAGACTACTCTTTCAGTAAAGGAGATCATGTTGCTCTTGAAGTCTCTCCAGCACGGAGTGGTAGTGACACTCATTCCAACAATGGCGCACAGTCTGACGAAGGAAGCAAGAAGAAGAAAAAGAAGGGAGGTGACCAAACCCTGGCTCCAGCCGTCACAAAACCCAACGTTACATTTACGCCAGAGGATATATTAAACATTGCGCCAATTGTCAAAGATGCTGCACCTAGAAGTGCTCTGGCAGAGGAGGCACTTGAAGCCGGAAAAATCTCCTTGGCTCAAGGTCAAAAGCAACTCGGCCAGGAACTGGTTCTCGAATCTTTGTCACTGCATGAGCAGATCTATGGCATTTTGCACCCTGAGGTCGCGAAGATGTATCACTCCTTATCCACAATATATTACCAGACGGACGAGAAGGAGGCCGCCGTGGAGTTGGCTCGCAAAGCTGTCATTGTTACCGAGCGAACTCTAGGAGTTGATTCACACGACGCCATCTTAGCCTACCTCAATCTCTCATTATTTGAACACCATGTGGGCAATACTCGACAGGCTTTGAAATATGTCAGGCACGCTCTGGACGTATGGAAGATTATATTTGGACCCAACCATCCTGACTCTATTACAACAATGAACAATGCTGCAGTCATGCTTCAGTCGCTGAAGGAATATTCTGAGTCACGGAAGTGGTTTGAGGCATGTTATACGATCTGCGAAGGCCTGTTTGGTCGTCAATCCATCAATGCAGCCACCATCCTGTTCCAATTGGCACAGGCACTGGCCCTGGATGGCGACGCAAAGGGAGCCGTGGGCAAAATGCGTGATGCTTATAATATCTTCTTGACTGAGCTAGGCCCTACAGACCGCAACACCAAGGAGGCGGAGAGCTGGCTTGAACAATTGACTCAAAATGCTGTTTCGATTGCCAAGCAAGCCAAGCTATTGCAAAGCCGCCGCATTGGTGGTATTCGACAACTTCCCAGAATGGGCTTGGGGACGAGACTCCAACCACAGAGCGCAAGCACTGTCGCTCCCAGTGCATCTGCTAGGACCGCGGCTACTGAACCTAATGTAAGGACGGGTACTGGCAATGCCGCTCTGGATCACAGGAGCATTGACGAGTTGTTAAAGTTCATCGAAGGCGCTGAGACAGGCAGTAGCCCGCGAACCAAAAAGAAGAAGTCGCTCAATCCGAAGGCTAGAGGCTCAAGGAAGGGCACACCAGCATGAGTTTCGCAACATGGGGCATCGAAATCACAATCCAAGAGTAATGATCTCGCTGAGGTCATGCAGCAGAAGAATTCCAGTATATGATTCCATATGGGATGGTGTATGCCGATGGAGAGTCATATGCGTTAATGATATACGCAGCTCAACTATGTTCTAACACAGCCATGTCTGCTACTCTTTTGTACCATATACCAGGGAAGACGGAGGACAAGGGGAGTGCACAACCATGTTTCATACATGTTTGTTGTTTACCTGGGAAGGCTTGGAATAGGAGCTTCCTGCAGACGAGAGCGTTTCCGGCGAGCTGCAATCTGTCACGTTGCTAAGCTCAGAGGCTGGATTTCGGTAATTGGTGGCAATATACCACGTAAAACATGTAATATTCTCAACTCCAACCCAGCTATGATTTGCTCCAGGCTTCTTGCTATGTACGTACGAGAAGGCGTAGGACCTGTCCCTTGCATCAGATTAGTGGCCCGGGTTAGCACGTGATCCTCGGCTAAGATTCCCGAATAAGAACCCTCGTTGAATCCACTTACCACTTTAGGGCATTTCACACATGGCATTGGGAAGGAGCTCGGACGTCACCATTGGTCAGCTTGTTTCGCGCCATTTGTCAGCGCAACTCCTCACTGTGCGGCTGGGTTCTCTTCTCATGTGTAAGCCTGAGACACCAACGACAGCTGTGAAAAGGAATTCTAGTCGATTCTTTACGATCTAGACAAACCTGACTCTGTCATCACTCTTGGGCCAGTAATCAACTACTCCTGTCACACGCTGTTCTTTGCGTGAAAGACAACCCCTGTTTACGCCCACCACCGGTGCAGGGGGACTTATCAGAGCGGCACGATTACTTATCACCTTCCAGCTCGGCTTCGTCTCGTGTTTCCATTGACATATCGGCGGAACTGAGCCTGGACAAGCCTTTTCTCATTTTCTGGGCCTTGAGACCCAAGCACTCTTGTACCACCTCTATCCCGTCTATCCAAGTCAACCGATTGCATCTCCTAAGATGGCTACTAGAGTTCGACCCCTCACCACAGTGTCTACCTACAGCCTCGCACACACAGCACAGTGCAAGCTGAAACTCTCAGCCAAGCGCGGAGACCGTGACCTTCGATTCATCCTCGGCCATGCATTCACACTGGATAACGTGATGCTCCGGATCATGGAGATTGAGAACCAGAGCGCTAAATCCTCGTTCCTAGAGGGGAAAGCGCCCAGTGATGACGGGCATGCCCATTACGATTGCACTGCCGCGAAGCCAGTCGAGCCCGAAGAGCATTACGATTGTACGAAGGCGGCGCCACCTCCGCCACCGCCAGAACCTGAAGAGCACTACGACTGCACCAAGCCCGCACCCATCCCTGCCGAGCCAGAACCCCGTGGGCGCAGGATCAGCTTCCAGGACAACAATGCCCGTCCGTCGAGCACGTCCGGCGTGGCAGCCAATAATGGGGGTGCGAACTCGCCGGCACGCAAACGCTCCCCTCCACCAGTGTCCTTTTCTACGAAACAAGACTATCTTGAGGACTCTGATTCTGAAGGAACGTCGTCAGACGACTACGATGAGCCGGACTCGTATCTCTCCGGTAGGTCCATGACCTCGGCGCAGGATAAGTCCAAACCGGAAGCCGCCAAGCAGCGCCCCGCGCACGACGCCTACTCAGACGACGAGGACGCGGCACTGGAGTTGGCGGACGACGAGCTCGACGACATGGGTGACCTGTCCTTGACGCGCTTCGCATCCGGATCAGCGCAGCCACCGCGCATGGTCCGCTCAGGCTCATCCTCGTCAGAGGAAGACGACAATGGGCCGGTGTCACCACCACAGCTACCCGCCGACCTTGACGTGCGACAACTCATGGAGGGCGAGAAGGACGAGGAGCTGGAAGGTCTATATGAAGGTGTCAGGGGCTGTGCCTGCCATGGTCAGAGAGATGACGAGGAGATTTCCTCCAAGCCGGCAGGGATATGGGATATTCCTGTCGAAAAGACAGGCGGGAAAAGGCTGGCTGTTGTGGCGATTGCTGCATGAGCGGGAAGGGAAGGGAAGGGAGGCGAAAGGGACTGGAGATGGATTTTCTGGGCCCACTCTTCACAAGTTGATTTGATTTTTGATTTTTGCGTTGGATGTTGTTCCTTCCCAAGCGGACAGAATTGAATGGTGCCCAGGTTGATTAGGGCTTAAGCGTGAAGGTAGCGGGGACAGCTGGGGCGCAGGCAGGTGTAAATAGGATTGGCCACAAGGGACAAACTGCACGAACGGTCGGGACTTCAACAGCTGTTTCGAGAAGAGGTTCAGAACGCCACAGAATTTCTAGCACGGCGATGATGCTTAGGTGGCTATCATGGAAAATAGTCACAACAGTTCATGCAATGAATGAAAGGATATCCAAATGCATCGCCGCTCTAACTCACCTTTGGCATACTTCGCCATGTGTTTTCAGATCGTCGAAGTCAGACCTCGTATAGTGCCGATCCTCAAGGCAGCCTCCCGCTGGCCTGAACGCGAAGGAGGCGATTCCGGACGAGGTGTTCGCGCCGCGTGATTCAGGAAGTTCTGCTACCCGGATATCACGCGGGTGGTGCCGCGGGTATTTCAATTCCTCGTCGTTTCGAGCGGAGTGACTGGACCGCAGGGATCGGTTGTTGGGGCTATGGAAGTGTCCGGTCATGGTCATGATCATGATCATGATCATGCAGGGAGTACGAGAGTCCAACGCAGCCGCCGGAGTGGTATTATGAGAAGGCGAAGGAGTATATTCCCAATGCGGAGGACATATATTATATGCCTAGAGGCCATGCCGGAGACGAGTGGTTACGATTTGTCCCGAAAAGAGTCGCAGAAATACGTTCCACGTAGAGTAAATAGTAATTCATCATTAGTCTGATTAGTTCCCGAACAAATATAAAATTCATGAGATTAAGGCATATTTTTATCGCTAAACAGAGAAGACTCCCTCCCGCCACATGAAATCTGTCGCATCTTGATCTCCACGTAGGGCTACTATCTGCTTATTTCAACGATCACCGCCGCTGAAAGACGCCGTCCTCCGAAGCCCTGGGCTTACTCTGCCTCAGCAAGCTGGGCAGGATCTCGAGAGCGGTGCTCCCCCCAGCGCCTCCAACGGGGACGGTAGTCTCGGCGTGCGGGGCGCCATTCTTGGGGATCAGGCGCTTCGAGTCCTTATTCTCGTCGAATGCTGCCTTAGCCACTTTGGACTCCTCGTCTGAGATGGCGACGGTGTATGTGGGTGACTCCTTGCTTCCGGAACCAGGCCCACCTCCGCCGGGTCCGGCAATGGGCACCCTGCGCATGGCGGAGAGCAGGCCGCATGTGAACTTGCTGCGGCGCTGGGCTCGTGTTTGGTCAGACGCAGAGTTGCCTTTGTGCTCGTACTCAATCCGAAGTTCAAGCTGCTTGAGGTCCGAGACAGATGTGAGTTGGAGGTCCACGTCCGCGAGGAAATCACGCTTGTGTTCCACGACGAAGGCAACGAGCTGGGTGCGTAGGGTTTCGAGATCGTCGAAGGAGGTGTCGGCGGAGACGTTCACGCAGATATGCTCCTTCAGTTCCTTGGACCTGGTGATGTTGCGAATCCAAAGGCCGTTGATGGTCGAGTTGGGGATTTGGACCAATTGACGGGATGAGACTTCCTTGAATACGCTGTAGAGTAGAGAGATCTTGACGACGTCCATATCGGTATCGTTGATCGCGATCCGGTCGCCGACGTCATATGGATGTTTGATGAAGACGGTGATGCACGCGGCAAAGAGCTCGCCCGCGGTGCTGGCGAAAAGGAAGGAACAACCAGTGAAGGTCGACCATACTTGAGTGTAGTGGTTGGCCAGGTAGTCGGAGAAGAATGCTGCGTAGATCAAGAAGATGAAGATGAGCACGAAAACGCCCAGGACTCTGTCAAGGACTTTGATGGCGTCTTTGACATTGTGTGCGCCTTCCCAGATTGTCTTTCGATCCGCAGCAACTTTCTTGACCAGGTCAATCATTTCAGTGAGCGTTATATCCCCGTTGCCGTCCGTGTCGACTTTGCGATGGATATACATGGCCTGAGCTTCGCAACCAGGCCCGAACATTTCCACGATTGCTGCTTCGTCTAGTTTGTTGACGCCGAAGTTGGTGAACGAGTTCCAGATGCGGCGTGCCAAGGCTTCAGCTCCAACGGGTCTATCGAGGGCAGCCTCTACGATTGCTCCTGAGGCCGTTGGTGTGAGCACTTGTTGGCCTGCAATGTCGCTGGCCATGTATCCCAGGATAGATGTGATCTTGTCGCCAGTGGTTCCAAGGCTGGTCATGAATACTGCGGCAGAATCAGAGGTTCCTGTCCGCCGGCCGTATTTGTCCTTGCGGTACCCACGCACATCATGGATGTCAAGGTCATCCTCCCTGAATGCAGGGTGGCTGTCGTAGAACTGCCTTCGAGACACATCATACATGGTCTCAATTGCACGGCTGAGAGTCTCAAGTTCCTTGATGGTGTCATATTGCTTCTTGCCATGATAATTGACGCTGACCATTTGAATCAACAGCTTTTGCACCAGATAAAGCGCCGTGACACCGATGGTTGCCTTGTTGACGCTGTGAAGCACGCTGAGCCAGTGGATCTGTCCTGCATATTTCGCGTGAAATGGTTTGTCGAAAGTCCAAATGATCGATCGGGAAGCGATGGCGAGGATGGCCCAAAAGAACAGCGAGAGTGGAATTTCCACCGCTTTGAGCACCAATGCGTACTTTCTGATACCGGTTTGCACAGCTCCAGCGACCGTTTGGTAGAGAACTGGAACGAACTGAGCAAGTAGCTTGGCTACCCACAGAAGTACCCAAACCACCTCGATCCAGATGAAAAGACCTAGTAGTCGAATACCTCCATCCTCCTCGGTCTGGACCTGCTCGTAAATTTCTGACGATGTAATGTTGTAAATATTTGTGATGTTACTAGATGGTGCATCATCTATGCGGGTGATGTTAGATGTGTAGACAGGATTGAGCTTGGTGTCCTTGAAATGCGACATTATTCTTGCATTTGCATAGACTGTCGCGCACAGGATGATGGGTATCGCCAGCAAGACAGCAACGGGTACAATATAAAAGGTGTATCGGATTAGGACATTTCGTCGTAGCCGTTGCCAAGTCATCCCAATCTCGGACAACTCATCATCGTCATTCGTGCGGTCATCGTCCCATTTACCTGAGTCCTGCGGAGGCATGGAAGCCCTTGACTGTGCCATACTTGGTCTGGAGTTGATTGGGTATGTCATAGGGATAGGGAAGGACTTTTCGCCCATTCCGTGGGTACTGCTGGAACCCGGAGCCTCCCTCACGTGAATGAGTGTGTCGTTTGGGGCCATCTTTTGTTTCGCCCGCCAGCGAGAAGAATGGCCGTATGGCAGGAAGGAACTTGCAATGCAATCAAGGAAAGAACGAAAAATGAGGGTCACGTGTCTCCAGGTGGTGTAAGGAAGTCCGCAAGGAAAGAGAATACGAAAACAGAACGTGGGCGGGTTGATAACAATAAATCGCCCTCAACTCTGGGAGTGATGAACCACCTACCGAATCTGGGGCTCTCACCTTGGACGTGGCATACATGTCAACAGGAGAAGTCAAGTTGAATAGGCGAACTATTTGCTCTAGCGAGGGCCTTTGGCGGTCCAGAGGAGAGTTGTGGGTACGGAAAGACAGCCACGTGGATAGCAAGGGATAAAAATTGACACAGAGGATGGCGGCTTGAAGAAGCCAAGCTCGAATTGAACTCGCTTGCAATGTCACTGACTTATTGCTGAATCTGAGAGGCGGTTCTGAGAGTTGAGCCCGAATCGGTCGGGTCTTGTTTGTGAGGGACAAAGTATTCCGAATCAAGGCTGGTTGGGTTTCCCTTGGGTTGCCTTACAGGACAGTACACTTTCTTGGTGTGATTTGATCACCCAAAACCGGATTTGTGGCGTCGATTGATGTTCGGCGTGTCCATATGGTCAGCCAGCCTTGAGTTGATTCACGCACACCAAATGGCGAGCCAGTGTTGAGAGCGAAATAGGGGGCAGGAGGAGAAGGGCGACTTCGCTCGGTTAGATCCAATTAAGGTTCCTGCTAGTCTCGGGACGACCCGCACCAACGTCTTGGCAGATCCCACAACACAACAACTATCGGCTCACGCGTTGAAAGAAGTTGTAGGAGCAGCCTGCAGGCTACCAGGCTTTACGACATCAAATCATTGCCTTGGGAAAGGGCTTGTCTTGATACAGTTTCTTGTCATAACAGTCGGCGCTGCTCAAGTCCCAAACAGTACATTAGTGAGCACACGATAAGCGAGCCAGACCTTGACCAAAGATTTGGCTAACATTCGGTAGCGCTGGATGAGGGCTTCCAGGTCCGATTTTAATATGGCTAGAGCGACCCGCACACGGTCCAGACTTTTCGAGGCTTCAAATTCTGTCCAGGAAAATTCTTTCCCAAGATCACAACATCGACCGAGTACCTCACAATTTTTGGCAGTGGGATGCCTTTGGTCGATGCCGAGACTCGATCCAAATTCAGCGCCACAAACGGCCTGATTGCCGGAGTCCGTGTCGGTTCTGGTGTCATTGATGTCAACTGCGTGCTTTGGCATGATGAACTCGGAGCTATGTACGTCCAACTTTCATCCGCCACGGGAAACGGTAGCGTTGGCAAGTAGCGTGGCATTGAATCGCACAATCTAGATCCTACGTTGCCTATACCACAAGGTGCCCCTCAAGCTGACGGATTGACGAGTCCGAAGAACTGGACACTCGTGCCAAAATGAGCTACTCGACTTAGGATGCATCCTGCCAACGGTGGCTACACCTCTTATGGGCGCTCATCTGGCATGGTTGCTCGCACCGTTCCTAGCACCCCCCTGCCTCAGAATACCTCGTTGGCCTCTATGGGTGATTCCTTCAATTGAAGCCAGATACTAAGCCACCATCTACTGCCAAGTTTACGCCGTTGACGAGGCTTGCACCATTCCCCGCAAGGAAGACCGAGACATCAGCAATCTCTTCAGGAAGCCCGAATCGTTTAAATGGAACCCTTTGCACAGCGACTTCTTCCAGCCATGCTCGTACTTCAGGCGAAGGATTAGTCATTGGAGTTTCTGTGATTCCTGGAAGCACTGCATTCACCCGTATCCTTTGACTCGCATAATCCATTGCGTCTGCCCGGGTGAGTGCGCAGACGGCGCCTTTTGAGCCGATATACGCTCCCGACTGAGGTTGGGCATAGTGTGCCAGATTCGACGACAGATTGACAACAGAGCCACGTTGCGCACGGATGGGCATAATCTCTGCCTCAGGGTAGGCTTCACTGTCCAAACTTTGATTTGACATGATCTTGAATGTTTCCCGCGTGCAGAGCCACAACCCTCTGTAGTTGACCGCTATCTGTCTATCAAACTGCTCGAGGGAATCCGTTTGCTTGCCGATCGACATGGCTATCCCTGCGCATTGTACAGCGTAGTCGATTCTGTGGAATTTTGACTTCACCAGAGCGTATGTCCTGCTTACACTTTCTGGCAGTGAGATGTCAATGATGAACGTTTCCACGATAGCCGGCACATTGGCTGAAGCGTATAGGCTTTCGAGAATGTGCTTAGTCTCGTTCAGACCGATTTCATTGAGATCGAGAAGAGCAACTTTGTTGCAACCTGTTCTTGCGAAGGCTATTGCTGTGGCTCTTCCAATGCCTGCAATATCAACATCCCTGCGGTAAAGAGTGGACAAGCATTTCTACCTACCCGAACCTGCGCCAGTCACCAGAGCTACCCCTGGAAACTCATTCTTGGCCATGTCTTACTTTGAGGGAAGGGAGGAGAAAATTGTTGCGCAGACCAAATCAAAATGATCATCACCTTTGTCCATAGACGATGGGGCGATATGCCTATGGGTATTTATTGCCACTTTTCGGTGGACTGAGTAGAGTTTGCTCATCAGCACATGCTCTAGCTAGTCATGAATGGCAAGCGTACGTCTCTGAGGTATCCCTACCCGAAATGAGAGTTTGGCGCATCCATCTTCACACAGGCTGGGATGTCGGAACCATCTTTTGTTGCCGCACGACGTGTTGCCGGCCTTTGACCCAGTCCCGCACCCTTGCGCTAACCATGCGACGCATGGCGTGAAAAGTTGGGATCGTGGACGAATTCTGCGAACGAGAACATCCGGGCAACGCTAGACGCAGCCGGTAGTAACAATAATATCCGATGTTGTCCCCTTGCTTGTTCGGTGGAAATCTGTACTGTACTGGTACATTACGATACTGTTTAGTTTTACGATTGCTGTAAAGACGCCGAGTGCTGAGACTGACTTCGCCAGAGCCTTGGCTCAACAACGAAATGCCTGCTTCTCAATTGTGCCTGTCTTACCTTCTACTTCTTATTGTCGTAGATTTCCACAAGATCGCCAAAATGCCACCAATTCCTCGCCATCAATTGTTGTGTCCGCTATCACAAACATATTCTCTTCCCCTACCTCCTTCTCAGCGCGGCATGATGAAAATCTCTGTTCTCAGGCTACCGCTATCAGCAGGGCATCCCCGACAACCCCGATTACAAAATCAATGCTACAGAGCAATCCGAGGACTGCAGAACATCAGCCAAAAGACAACACCTGTGACTGAGCTTGTGAGACTTCGACTCAAGGACGGGGTGTATCCAGATATCGACGACCCAAAAACCGATAGTGGGAGGAAGTGGAAAACGCTTTTCCAACCACTGCTCCGAGCCAACGGGTTTCAGCGCTATTACTGGGGGCGACAATTCGAATGTCCCGATGTCGTCTCAGGCTTCGTCAGCTGGGACAGTGTTGGCCACCATATGAAATTTACCGAAACTAGGTATGCGATCCCATGTGTCATCTTCTTGTAAGCAGCCAAGGTAACGCAATAGTGAATTCCCGCCCATGCTGGACGCCGTTACGGAGCTAATCGTTGGACCGCCGCAATTGTGGCATATTCCCTTGGAGCCTTTCCCTCCAACACCGACGGTGGTGGGATCTCCAGGGCAGGTAACAGAAACTGTGGTTCTATATTTCCCGGAGGAGTACGACCAACCTTCCCAAATCGCCTTTGACAAGGCAGTGCGGCAATTGGGAAAGATTCTTCAGGGTACGGCAAAAGGATTCAAGTCCTTCACCGCGGGTTGGGCAGTTGAGAATTGTGACAATCCAGGTACATCTACTAAATCCAAGGCATACATTCTCTTGACCGGCTGGGAAAGTAGGAAGGCTGCCTTGGATTTCAGATCTACTCAATCCTTCGTCGATAATTTCAAACTGTTGTTGGGGGCAAGAGATCTTCAGGAATATGAGGTATTTCATGTCTCTGCCACGGAACTAGAGAAAGAGTGACTAATTAGAATGTATCATTCTTAGAGACACCTGGACAAGTTGAGTTCCTGTCCTGGGACCCCTTTCAACGTGTATAAATCTTCAAGTTCTGTTTAGGCAGTTCTATCAAGTTCATGGGCGCTCTTGGTGGGGGCGTTGACAGCCTTTGAGAATACCGTTGTGGATTTGCTCGTTCTGCGGAGTGAATATCTTCGCGTAGATCCGGTGGAGCTGGATAAACATAGGCGTCACCAATCTCAGTCGATTCTCGGTGATTTCGATCATCTTCCGCTCGATCTTCGAAAACGCCTCATCAGTGGAAAAGCTACAGATCAAAGCAGTCAAATCAACGTTTCGTCTTTCATACCTTCAAGAGTGCTCGTGTTGGGCACATCGACCCCTAGCCTGTTGTTCTCATCTCCCGGTTCCAAGTAACCAGTATCAATGGACCGTAAAATTCCGTTATATCCAAGAATGCTGCTTCTGAGATTGCTGGTGATGATTTTTAGATCTATTAGCGGGCTAATATCAGTCTGCTTAGGTTCACCCTCGAGAACAGTGGGGTCTTTCCGGTGAATGCTGTAATTCTACGTAACGAACGTGTATTTTCTGTGAGATACAGTTAGCGGCAGCCAGATCATCAATGGAAGTCCTTACCAGTAGTTCAGCGAATTTCCAATGAGGTGCTAGAATATGTATAACCCTGACATTGGCTTTAACATTTGCGTTCACCCGTTGCTTAATCGTCTCGTTTAAGCGCCACATGAATGGAATCTGAATTGCGCATCCGCAATAAGGTGAGTAAGCCACAAATGTGGATAGGGCGCTGAGACTTGGGTAATTGACAAGGACAGAATGAATCAATGAAGAAACGTCGCGGGCATGGCCAAAGGCAACTTCGGCAGCAGATTGTCTCGCTCAAGGCCAGGTATTGTCTCCTGGGATCCCACAAAACAACGGCACTGTTGAACCGTGGAGAGCGCAAAAGCATTGATGGTATACTGTGTTCGTCAAAAGAAGTTTTGGAAGTGCGTTGTGGGGCACAGCTGATATATTCGAAGGCGTCCGGAAGGCCACAGGATGACACATTCCCATCTGAAATTCGGTGTCCGGTGTGCTCGAGGTACCGACACCATTCCTCTTAACGGCATCTAGTTCGTCATCCTTAAGGGTGTTGCAGTGGCTCAGAACCATCCATGTCTTTCCCCAGCAGTTCTCTTTGATCAAGCTGTCTAACGATACCCACTTTCCGAAGCTGATATGAGCAGTGATCACTGCCGCGCCGATGGACCTGCCAAATTCAATTTCAGTGGCAAGTTTATCGATTGGCGCGGCGTCAGGCTCTGAAGGTGCAAAGCCGAATCTTAAGCGATTTTCAAGTTCATTTGATTTGAAGAATGTTTCGCGGATGCGTTTTGCATACCCAAGCTTCCAATCTGGTGTTTCCACTTCTCTCTCTTTATCCATGCAGGAACCCTCCCAAGAGGGGTTGGGATATAGTCAATAACAGAAAACACGTCGTATTTTTGAATCGAGCAGCCGTTTGGCGGCAGCATCTTCATGCTCCAGTGAGTTCATGATATGAGAATGGTCCACTAAATATGTTGTTCAGTTGTCGATTGACTCAAATGCACCGCCTAGATTTCCGATACATGCCTCATGAGCAGTGTAGGACGCCCCATAGATGTGCCTCAAAGCCAAAATGTAATCTTGAAGATGCTATCGAGTTCTGGAGCCCCAGCTCCCACTCTAACGAGTTGTTTAATTCAAGTGAGCAACTGTCGCCAGGCCACGGCCCCTAGAATCTGGACATAATCACACGGCTGGTCGAAGAGACTGTTGAAACATGTCTCCCGTTTGCTCCTACAGAGTTCGCAACATGCACGAAGAGGTTGTTCTGAAAATTACGATATTTTAAAAATCCCAGGGTATGATACGGTATCGTGGCAGAAATCATACTCGAACATTCCCTCCGTCATTGACGGGCGAATCTTTGCCCAATGAACCCAGTGCCAAATGCGAATACGATTTGCCTCCGGAACGCAAAGTCGGGGAGTCTTGGGTTTAGGCCCCTGATATTCCAACAGGTGGACACGGACGAATTACTAGGAATCTAACCACTTTCAGTATATCGTCGTCTCTACCAGTTACATGTCAACGGCCCTGCAAGCAAATACATGACGAAGTGGATGCTGCAAGCGAGGTTAATGCTCAGAATTTAAAAACATCACTTCAAAGTTCAATGGCGGGAAACACTTCTAGGAGTTGTACTCTAACAATCTTCTTGCCTTGCCATCACCATGATTGACAATATCTGGACGGTTGCGAGTTGGTCAAAACTAGAATGGCTGCGAAACCTCTCTGCCATCAGCCTGTTCTTGGTTTGCGCTGGAGAAATACTCTCATATGTGCTGAGAGAATGGAACAGAAAAACCAAGCTGGTCGACTTGCCTGTGCTCAATCTCCGAGGACGTGATTATGCCGAAGCTGAGAACAGCTACATCGGCAATATGGTACAGTGGATGAAATTGGGCCGTGAGAAGGTGAGCAGACAATGAGACCGGTCCCCACAAGCGAATGTTGCGCCGGAAAACCACAAATCTAGCTATCTTGATGACTGACACTAGCAATTTTCTCTTAATAGCATCGCGAAAAGGGTTATCAACTTTGGACCCCTGAAGGGTACCTCATCGTACTTCCAGACGAGCGCGTGGAGGATTTGAAAGACGTCGACGACTCATTTGCAGATAACACTGCTCTGGCGAAGGTAAGCCAGGCTTTTAGCAGCGGCTCCTAGGTGTGTTCCATATTTGCTTATTGAATACAGGGCGTTGTAGGTGATCATCTATGGGTGGATTTGATCAGACCAGAGATTCCACACACTATCCGTACTCAGCTAACCCCAAAGCTCGGTAAGTAAATGTGCTCTTTCTACCTGTTTCCCAGAATTCTTCTGCCCAGTGCTTACATTGTGAATAGGCACTGTCATGCCAGACGTTTGTGATGAAATGGAATATATCTTAAGGACAGAGCTGCCGGTGTGCGAAGGTAAAAATTGTGTACTTGACAACCTCTGTGGATGTCTGGCTGACCGAGGCACAGATTGGACACCCATTAACATCCACCCTAAGGTCTTGCGAATGGTATCATTGATCTCCGGACGAATTTTCGTTGGGCCTGAACTTAATCGTGACGAACAGTGGGTTCAAGCAAATATCGATTTCACACTGGACCTCTTCAGAGGGGGCGAGCAAGTCAAAAAGCTTCCTTACTACCTTCGAAACCCTGCTATCGAACTGGGCTTGTTGAACAAGGTGAACAACATTCATTCATTCGAAAAGTACGCAATGCGACATTTGATACCTATTCTCAAAGAACGCATGAGACAACAATCTAAGGACGGCGCAACGAAACCAAGAGACATGATGCAGTGGATAATGGAACATGGCAGGGAGATGAAGCCACAGCTGACATTAGAACAACAAGCAAAGACTCAGCTAATCCTGGGTATGTCAGCGATCCATGCATCGAGCATTGCCACCATCAATCTCATCTACGATTTGGTTGCGAGGCCCGAATATCTTCAGCCTCTGAGAGAAGAAGTTGACCAGATCTGGGAAGAAACAAATGGGGTCCTAGACAAGAAGGCTATGAGCAAATTGAGCAAACTCGACAGCTTTTTGAAAGAGTCACAGAGATTGAATCCTGCCGCTCATAGTAAGCATCGTCCTATCATCCCCACAGAAGCCGTCTACTGAGTTTCATACAGTTACTTTCGACAGACAGATCACAAACAAAAAGGGTTTTACGCTGAAAAACGGTCTCCATTTACCAAATGGATCTCACTATGCTGTAGCCGCCTCCTTAATATCCACAGATCCTAAAAACTGGCAGAACCCAGACGAGTTTGACGGTTTTCGGTTTGCGAAGCTTCGTGATGCAGAGGGACAATCGCATAAATATCAATTTGTTACTACCAACTCCACTCATTCAATGGCATTTGGACATGGGAAACATGCTTGTCCAGGGAGATTCTTTGCTGCGAACGAGATCAAAACAATATCTGCATACTTGATCAGGCATTTTGATCTACAGGCCCCAGCCGACTGGAATGGAAGGCCAGCTAGCTTGATATTTGGCCATAACTGGTCGCCGAATCCCACCCTCAACATTCTCATGAGAAAGAGAAGAGAATGAACAGCAGGTCTGGCCGGAAGCGCGGACGACACAATCTACGTGATAGAGTCATGGTACAAAACAGGACGTTCTGAGTCTGACCTTTCCTAATATCGCTCGGGCTACCAGTTAGTTGCAGTATTGAACCAAAGCCTCTCCCCAATGTGCAGTTACTCTCAGTATCACCACATTTTTATTTATGTGATTGTAATTTACTGAACACTTCATTTTAAGTAAGGATGGAAGCATTCGCTGCGGACCGGAAATCTGTGCTTGATAGCTAACAGAAGTACTCTCCGCTCCCTGCCATGGATACGGAGCACACTTAGCTCAGGGAAAGAGGCTATTGCCCTCCTGTCGTGGTTTGCAATAAACGAAGGCTTATGCTAGGGTGACGCGCTTGACGCTGGTACACAGGGAATTCTTACAGTCGGATCACCGTCTGCTCATGCTACATGGACTGAGCGTGCACGGATCACTTTCTGGGATGGGCTAGAGTTGATATCATGTGAGAAATGGGTTCATAGCAAATGTCGGTTTTTACAAATGCTATTCTTGGAAACTCCCATATCATAACAACACTTTTAAGATTTCACCCGACTCCAAGAAGCGTTGTAGCTTTTTTCTAGTGCCCTTTTCACGACACTGATCGTTTTGTCATCATGGGAGCATTAAAGACTTGAAGGCCCACATATTTTACTACGAAATTGTACAAAGGCCCATCTACTCAGCACAGTACCCAATTCGATGGGAACTGCTCTTGACTCAAAGAAGCTCTCTCGCACAATCGACAGAATGTTACCAATTCTGCGACGCTTGCCCCTCAAGTATCAGCAAACACTCGTCACGATTAGTTCAAATCCACGTCGCGCGGTTCTCGCCTCCACTGCTGTTGCCTTGACTCTATCCTTGAGTTGGCTTCTCATTGACTTTCATGCTTGGAAGGCTTTTGGGACCGGGGGAACTCTACCCACTTGGAGCGGCTATTGGCGAATGACAAAGATACGCATAGGTCGCATGGTTATTTTTGGAAAGGACGATCTTCGCGATCCATCTGGTTTATCAGAGAAGGGCCCAAGATATTTGGATCCTTCCAGCTTGAGCATTCGTGAAGGTTCAAGCCCTCGCATAGTTTCTCGGACAATGACTCAGCATCAGGTCCCGTACAAACCCGCAGAGATTCAACCTGGAGTCAGCGAGCGTCTTCAGTCTCTGATATCTACAATTGCCGCTCAGTACCCAGATCGTCTCGAGCTAAGACCGAGCAAGACTGAGGGTGGCTCGGCCTTGGCTATTTACGCGAAGAGCAGTCTAGCCACGCTCAAGGATGCTGCGAAGAGAGATCAAATACTAGGCACAGAGATTTCCCATGTCCATCCCGCAGAAGGAAGTCTACACGTTTGGCTCACGGAAGCCGATGCTAAGACTGTGGTCAAGAAAAAGTGGGGAATGCGGTTCCCGTTGAAATTCGTTGACAAGGGGTTCGTTTTGATATACGCTCCTTCATCGAAGTTTAACAATATCTATACTACATTTCACATGTGTACTGTCGGGCGACGCGTGGCTGGCTGGCCCGACCTCAAATCGAAAGTATTGGTCCATTGTAAATAAATTCAAATGACAGTGAGGCACTCGCATAGGCCCCTACGCAGAGTTTTACGCGTATATATGGACCAAAAACGTTGGAAAGATCCGATCTTAGAAAGCCTTAATCTTGATTGTCTGGTACTGGGTTCTTTCTGGATCTTGTACCTCAAAATGTAGTCAGCTCGGCTACTTGACAACCTAGGATCTAATCCTAGCAAGGGAGAGTAAGTACTGCGTACAAACTCTCTTCGCAAACTGATAGGAGTGCTTGGCCTTTCCAAGGCTATCCAAATCGCTTCAAATCATCCTGACAAACTCGGATGTAGCTCCGGTGGCGCGAAATTTCCTTCATACACCTCGGACTAGTCATCTATGAGGACAGAGCAGATAGATAAGGGACAAGCCAAACCCCCTTTGTGCGCATTAGCTTTCCTCTGTACGACAGACTCCCTGAACACAGGGTCTTATCAAAATGGGACTCGGAATTTTGGAACCCTCAACAACTGCACATGTACCTGGGACAGTGCTACTCAATGAAATTGCAGCACACTCGGAATCGCACACCCAACATCTGAAGCATGGCACGGGGAAGTTCTCCCACATCATACTGGACCCACAGCCATCAGATGATCCAAATGATCCGTTGAACTGGCCATGGGCTGAGAAGCATGCCATGTGGGCCTTCTTGTGCTTTGGAGCCATTGTAAATGGATCCACACCTGTAAGAGAAACTCCTACGGCTTTCCGGGCACATCACAAACTGACCAAATCTTTGCAACTTCAGGGAGCCATGTTACAGGCGGGCGTTGGCCCAATCTCCCAAGACTTGAGAATTACCTTCACCGACGTCGCAAAGCTGGCGGGCTACCAGCTCATTTCAGCAGGTGCCAGTGGCCCATTCACGTCTGCACTTGCAAGAAAGTACGGGAAAAGACCTGCTTTCGTCTTCGCATCCACCATGTGCTTGATAGGCTGCATTACCGGGGAGGTTTCGACGACTTATAACTCTTTGATAGGTGCACGTGTAATCCAAGGAATAGGTGTCAGTGCCTACGAATCACTAGTCATGGCAGCAGTGGGAGACATATTTTTCGTCCATGAACGGGGCATCCGAATTGCTGCCCTAGTGTTCATTCTCGCTGCTTCTGGGAATCTGACCTTGGTCATTGCGGGGCCGATTACCGCTCGCATCGGCTGGCATTATACTTTCCACATTCTGCTACCTTTCACGGCTTTACAATGGACCTTACAGGTTTTATTCGCTGCTGAGACTACATTCCTTCGGAGTCCAACCAAGATCAAGTGCGCCCAACAAGCTACGATAAAATCCCCGAGATAAAGGAGGCACCGGTTGCTACTCACGATGAGGCAATTTCTCAAAGAAACTACATCCAAAGTACGAAAGAGCTCGAGTCAGGTCAATTACCCGGATCACCACCTCGAAGAAAGACATTCAGGCAACGTATGGCACTGTACAACGGTGCCTTTGTTCAAGACTCCATCTTCAAGATGTTGATAGCCTGTCCAGCAATTTTACTGAATGTCGGAGGTGCATACAACGTCTTCGTCTCAGGACTGGCCATGGCTTGGTATGTGGGATTAGCTGTCATCGGCACCGTTATCTTTAGCACATCTCCATATTCTTATACTGCAACATCTGTTGGATATGTATGCGTCGCTCCACTCATTGGTGGACTCCTCGGGACTGTCTTTGCCGGATTTTCGACCGATCCACTCGCCAGGTACCTGACAAAGAAGAATAAGGGTGTCTACGAACCAGAACTTCGATTACCCCTTGGGTGCCCCATATTGCCGTCGGACTGATCACAACTCTTGCGGGTATCTATGGGTTCGGATACTCTGCCCAAAACCTGCAGTCCGTGTACGTGATTGCTGTAAATTGGGCAATTGGTCTTTTTGGTATCAATGTTATCGTGATTCTTTCCACCGCATACCCCCTCGATGCTTTCCGAGAACACACCACAGAGATCTTTGTCATGAACATGATGTTCAAGAACCTTTTCAATTACGGGTATGTCATATCTGACCCCTTCGTCTGTACGGACAAGCCTGCTCACATCTATTAGCTTGACTAATTACATTACGGACTGGTACTTCCTACAAGGAGCAGCCAAAATGTGCAATGTTCTCGCTGGGCTCACAATTGCCTCTGTTATCACCACTCTTCCGATGTATATATACGGGAAACGGTATCGCTGGTTCTGGCACAACCACAATTTGATCCGTCGCTGGGGTCTCGAGACCGATAAGACGGGGGCCGAATAAAGGTTCGATAGGACGGACGAAGCAAGGGCAACTCCTCGCAGAAAGTGGAAACTTTGCTGCATCTGGCAGCTGTGGGCTAGTCGTCGAATCTACACTTGACAGAGACAACAGAATTTGCCATCTAAAAATATCCCAACTTGATATAGCACACACACTTAAGTATTGTACCAAAAAGCCTGGCCCTTCCTAGTAATATTGTACAAGACCCCATCCTCTACCTTCACCGAAGACTTGACGATCGATCTTTGCTTGTTGCATCTAATATTCTGACACCCGGTCCATTAACTAGCATGGCGATGGATACTTCGCCCTGGTTTTCCCAAATTACCAATGACGAAGCGACCTCCACTGAGCTCCCTACTGACGCTGATGCTCACATTCTCAAAGGTCCCTGAAGGTGACAAAGTGCTTGAGTGTGTATCTCAAGCATAATCCTCCAATCTGGGTAGAAGACTGTTCTTATATAGCGGTATTGTTTGAGTCTCTCGAACCCACAGTTTCCGGGGCTAATCTTGAGAATCCTCATTCATAGCGCTGCAACCCACAATCTGCTCTGACGTTAGGCCTGCAAACCCTACGCCACCACTTGGCGATTCCAAGTTGGACGCGGGTTGAGAGAGCAACATTGCTTTCGTCTGGGCTTCCGCGTTGATACGGGTGTAGACTGCTCTGTTTACCGCCGTCATGATATCTCGACCTAGACAGGTGAATCCGTGTCGCCGCATAAGAACAACAGTTTGATCTCGACTATCAGCTCCTGAGTCGGAGATTTCTCCGCCAATGCAGTTCCAAGTTTGGCGTTATTGACCAACATGTCCTGCTGGTCGCCAGGTCGATACAATGGAGCAATATCGAATACCTTCAAACCCTGATTTCCAAGAAACCCACCCATGTGATATACAGCTTTCATCTTCACATCTGAGATCACATAGGGCAGGACCTCTTCCGCGTGGCTGTGTATGACACAGTTTACGGTTGGGTATTTCCTGAAAACCTCCCCATCAAAGAACCGTTCAGAATAGCCCTTCCGAGCGTTTGGGTCCACTGGAGATGAATCCGAGACGTGGTAGAGTATCAGGTCCTCCGACCTGGACACCAGTGCTGGGGCAATATATCCACACATTATATATACCAACGGGTTGGTAGGATGGCGGACAGAGACGTGTCCGAATGCATCAACGACTTTGTGGTGGTGTAGAATGTGGTTCGCTGTGATGAGATCACATAGCACCGATGTAAGGTCGTCCTCCATATCGTGTAATCCCTGGTGGAAGCTTTGAGCTATTGTTTTGCCAAAGTAATAAGGGGGAACTATCTGGTCGAACTTTCTCCTCGAAAGCTATGATGGTTCACCCTGTTTTTGCTTAAAGGGGCTGTTAGGGGTTCTCTATCGAGGATGTTAGCTGCCGGTTAATGGTGGATGCCTCCCCACCCCTTAGCATGGACAGAACTCTCCTACATTCGGGCGAGTTCTTGCGGTTGTTGAGAAGCATACGCACCGAAAGTTGAGCCAAATCTCTTCGGAGCCTTCTTCGATGCGACCCCCGGGGCCGTTCTCGCCGTGAACGAATAGCCCCGTCTGACAAGATCCACCCTCTGCACGATTTATTACCACTAGTGTATCATCAAAGATCCCGCCCGTACTTCAGTATGTGCTAACTACTGCACCCCGCAGGTTCAGGCATTGTAAGTCCGGGGATGATGCAGCGGAGAACGGCTGCTGAGCCCGACGTTTAACATAATATCAAATAGGTCTACCCCGTCCCCTGCCCTCGCTGACGAGAAATTACTCCGTGTGGCGCTTTGCAGTGGTATTTGGTCCGTCTTGGCGGCTTCGCGGGAACTCGGTGTATGCAGAGCCTCGTTACCCCAAGCTACCCAGCTCTTATCATTGCGGAGGTAAGATGTCATTCCGAGACTATGGAGACTGCTCCAGGTTAGGCCTTTGCATGAGTTGCTTGTGGCTTTGTTTTTGTGGGACCAAAGGTTGAGCTAAGGCGAGCAATGCCCTGCAATTAATACCCAACCCGGATGGGAAGGGCGAGAGGAGACCAGGGAGGTGAGCTTCACGGTGAAGTTGGTGCGGGTAACTGATCCCTATCAATTATACATTGTATTTTGCAGGAGCTTTAAGTCCAAGTACCAACTAGCGTCAGTCAACTGGCGCAGGCGCCGGATCAGTCAATTGCGGTGCCACAGCCATTGGATGTGTTCGATCCTTTCTTCGATCCAGGGATGTTCAACCTATTCCCCGATGGCGAGATGGTCGATTTCTCGCATTTTGACACGAGTCCGTTTAGTCTTGACTTTTTCGACTTCGAGCTACACGAATGGAATTACAGGAATGAATCCACTCAGCGACGCACTGGTTAGCTCTGAAGCTATGACCTACCACAAATTCAGCATGTACGACTAATCAAAGCCCAGAGGTGGTGTTTACGAGAGAGTCAGTGTTGCACATTATTCCCCTAGCTTCAAGAATTTCCTCCGGCATTGGTAAACGATCGTATATAAACATTGCAGTGGGACTCTTCTGGCTAACTGCAATGGACAGTGATCACTCAAGTCGGAGGCTGCCTAGCATCATTCTTTATCGTTGACAAGACACTACTTGGAAAAACATCATAGCAACGCCGAGGTCTTCTTTGAATCTTTCCCCCGCAACAATAAGTGGCTTGCAATCCTGCAACACAAAAAGCATTCTTGCGCATTCAGTCTCACTAGCGTTCTTCCAAGCATGCATGGTTGCGCGCTGAACGGCCAAGTCTCCGGGCAGCGTAAGGGTCGCAGTCCCATCGTCTAGCATCATGAGCACTTTACCCTCCAAGACGACACCATAGTCAAGACTCTGTGTGCGGTGCATCATGACTTTATTGTCAGGTGCAAAGTCCACCCACTGGCAAACCGTGCCGTTCGCATTCACAATTCCAAGTTTTCCAGATGAGGCTAGCTTTGTATGTTCTTCAATGTCGATATCATTGTTTAGATCTGCCGGAAATTGGGATGTCGTATATCCAAATTTGATGAATGTCCTATAGCCTGGGTACTCTATCGCTGGGTCCTTGTTCGAAGCGTGAACGTTGGCTTTGCCTGCGTCATTATGGGACGTTGTGTGTGCTACAGGAATTCGCAGTGGCGATTTCTATCGGTCTTTCGCGGCGGTTGACATGCTGGAATTCTTGTGCGCAATTGAAACAGTTGGTGTCCGAATCGTAATTCAAATTCTGTCTTTTAGAGTAGTTTAACAGTACCATTTGGCCGTGTAAGTATATAGATAACCCTAGCACTCTGGAACCGAGCGAAAGCAAAGCAGGACAGGACTATCGGTAAACCTGTATCATCGCAGCCAGCTGGAAGCCTCGACTCTCTATACTGGCGGATATTTGACGGAAAAGATGTAGCGTCAGCGTCTTGTACGTCTGGCATAAATAAAAAGTGCCAGCGTCAGAGTGACTCGGCGAACCTGGCCAGGTTGGAAAGTCGTTTGGGGGCACTCCTGTTTGAACCGCTTGGCAGTGGGAAGAAAGAAATATTGAAATTCAACTAAGCATCCCTTGCCTGTGTGTGCCCTTGATGTATTGCACTGGGTTGGCGATTTACCTGATACCCTGGCCTTAATCGGGATTGTGATCGGTTTGCCCTCAAAACGCACTTGTTCCTTATCATCCCTTCAGATTTGTAGCCTTGTGAGGTTGTGGGGCGTTTCTGAGTTGGGACTAAAGGGATCGGGGAGTGCGAACCCCCCAGCTTCCATGTCATTCAAGAACTGCCAAGTGGTGTCTGCTTTTACCTCGGAGCGAAGCGACATTGTGCCGTGTTTTTTCTCAAATGGTGGAGAGTCGCCGGAGATGGGCGTCGTTCCGAGTCCAGCTCCAATCTGAGGACCCTTCATTGCCCACTATCCCAGGAGATCTGTGGGTTTGGACGAATTAAGGAGATGCGCAGGCCGCTCAAGTAATGAATATTAAGATTCACAGATGCTGTGAGAGAGATTGTATTCGTTCCCGTGTTGGAGCATGATTGATCGGCGATCCTGGGATGGCGTAGAGTGAGCCAAGGATTCCCATCCATGTCCTAATGGGCAGTCTGGGCTGCGAAGGGTTCAGAGGAGGTCGGATGTGGTCGGCATGTGGGTCGATTCAACCCTGAAAGAAATGACCAGAAATGCAGGGTTCTTTCGTATCGCCGCACGGTCCACGACGGCTCAATAGTTTTAGCAGCTGACAGCCTGTAGCGGCCAAGAAATCACGTCAAGGACAACTTCAATGAGAAATTGCACATGTGAGGTGTTAAGACTATATTATATGTACCTGGGCAAGCCAGTAAGTTCATCGCTTTGTGTTTTGAAGCCCCGTTGCAAGACCGGCTGGGCAAAAACCTGACCATGCGCTCGACGCCGATGAAACGTGAGGAGGATGGGCTCAGTTCCGACCATTAATGGCATGCCCTGCGTGTGGGTCTAGGCCGCGCAGAATGTCAGTACTCACCCTGGGGATCGTCACATGCTATTCAGGTGCGACACATGAATGAGGCCAGTCGAAGACGTAAACGAAGTATGCGACAGGGAAGACAACCAACCAGTAAGCCCGAAAAGGTGCCAAACTTGCGCCATTGGTAAGAATAAGAATACTGATGACTGGCCACTCGAAAGGAATCTCTAGATGCAAGAAGTTTCGAATGGATGGACGTCTTCCACACCCTCGAGACCCACCCATATGCTTTGTTTGACATTCTTGGGCCTGGATCATAGAGTCGTCAGAAACCCCTCCAAAACTACACAAAGTAGTGGCGCTGCATTTCTATGGGAGAGAATTGTGCCCGCAACGCCAAAGGTTCTAAGCGATTACGAGGGACTCGGTGAAGCCGACCGCACCTAGAATACGAATAGCAAATGTCTCTACAGGTGTAGAGTGCAAACCACTCTGGCAAAGAATGCAAACAAGCCGAGCGTATGGAGTTACCCACAATATATCGAGCACTAGTGCCAAGCAAGCCGAAGCGACGTGCAGCCTCGAATACTCCAAACCTCGACTAGAAGTGTCTGGACATTGCAACATGTATTTACAAATGCCAACAACTCATTGAACGTTGGCTGGGAACAGTATCGTCACAGTCAACTGCAGACATTTGGCCTCAAAACCACCGTAAACAAATACACAGCGCCACAAACACGCAAGAAAATTACGCAATTGCCACCACAGAGTGAGGAGCAATATCTCGTATTCCACCTTAAAAATCCAGTTGCTCACTGATGACTGGTAGTAATAGTTCCACATTGCTTGGTGGCTCGGCAATTTCTCGTAACACCATATTGGGCCGTGCTGCGGTAGGTCAATATATTGCCAATAGGGTGGCGCGCGCACGGAAGCTGATTGGAAGCACCTTGCTCTATACGATGCGAATCCGAGATCTGGGGTAGCTCAGCAACTAAAATAAACGACGGAACAGACACAATGCACTAGCCTAAGCGAATGTGGGAGGATAGGTGGTGTGAGGCATCTCAGCCCTGCAAACCTTAACCCGCATGATGTTGACAATCCGAGCTTGGGCCAAGTTAAAACGAAGCTCCAATCCCGTTTGTACCTGAGGAGAACGTTCTTCAGAACGATAGTCTTAAGCTTTGGATCAATATTTGCAGTCTATTGGAGGGTCAGACTCATTATCCCCTCCATCATGTGCTCTGCGACCCCGTGGCCAGCTTCCGTGAAACGTTGGTTGGCTCAAGGCTACGTTCTAGGACCAAAGCGTCAGATACAGCACGTTGTTGGATTCAGTCCCTTGCCCACAGTCCGCCCATAGTCTCGTCAATGCTCCCAAGCTCACAACAGGGCGTTCTCAACTAGAGCTTCCTTTCCATCACATCAGCCTAAGCCCGGAGCTGAACGGCTCTCGTATTGGTATTGAGTCCAGACAATTCCATTTGGTTCGTGGTATATATAGCATGAAAAAGCCTCTGTTCGCCTCGATTTCCCTACCAAACCCCATCCCTCATCCTCATCCAGCAGAACAGTTTCAAACATCTTCCAGAAGCCATCCGCACAAAATGGGGACAGCATCCAAGGTACTTTCGATGGTTTTTCGTGTCGGCGAGATTATCTGCGGCGCAATTGTCGCAGGCATCTTAGGCCAATACCTCCACGTTCTTGATGATGCCAACGTCGATGCAAACAATCGTATCGTCTACGCGATATCAATCGCAGGCATAAGCATTTTCTTTGCGCTCCTCTTGACCCCTCCAGTGAAATACTCTTTCTGGGCCTTTGGGCTGGATTTTGCACTCTTCGTCTGTTGGATGGTTGCATTTGGGCTGCTAGTTAACGTAAGTTCCCCAATGGTTTACCCGTCTCCAATGCACCTTGACATGATCAGTTATTCTAATCAACAGTCACAGCTCACCGGATCAAAAGGGTGCAGCTCAACCTGGTACTGGCGTAGCTGGGGTTACTACTGGGATGGTTGGTGGGTTAATGTCCCAATCAATAGCGCTACACAAACTCTCGTTGGTACTGCTGCTTGCTCGTACTGGCGAACCGGGAATGCCTTCAGCTTTATCGGTGGTTGGTGTTGGTTTGCAAACGGGCTTATTGTAAGTCTTCACACGCTGTTGATTGATTGCTAGTACTCTGACCGGTGCCAAGGGTGTCTACGTATGTACGACTTATTATCGCAGCGGCCGTAACCAAGCGATGCCTGAAATCCAAACCCCGTAAGCCGCTCCCGAACCCCAGCTAATATCCGCTGAGGAGTCTAACAATTGCCAAAGGTCTCAGCAGCCCAAGGAATCAACTGAACATTCAGGGACTGTTTAGGTCCTTGGGTAAATTGAAACTGCTCGAACAGCATGCGTCACTGGCACAATTAATATTATGGCTCAATCCTCCATTAATGCCTTTGTTGGGAAGTGGGTGCTTAAGACTTCACACGCAAGGTTGGAAAGTCGGCTGTCAAGCTGATGGATGTTGCTCTATTGAGGTAATCAAAGTGAATGCATAAATTGCTTCTTCGATCTCGCAGATCGTTTTCTATTGCAGCTTGTACACAACGTTGCATTTCTTGGTAGTAGAACCCAAGACTTAGCCAGCCCTTCTATGTACATCCAGGCAGTTTAACACGTTGATATTTCCTCCCGGGATTACTTTTCGTCTGGGCTCTATCTCTTGGGACTTGAAATATTCGACGAAACCCCCGTCATTTGTACATACTGTGACCGTGTGACAAGAAATGAAGGCTTTTGACCATTGTAATCATGCTCACCAGTATGGTCGACTACTTTTCCATTAGCTATCTTTTTATTTCTGTTGATACTCGTTCGCCACGCTGCCCTTCCAGAGAGATAGTATTCGTCGATCTGCTCCAGAGTTAATCGGGCGGTCTCCGGAACCAGCAAAAGCACAAGTAGTGACATCACAAATGTGAGGCCTGGAACAACTTTAGTCACGTCTAGCTTCCATCGAACTCTTTCTTGCTCACCTGCGTGAAAATACGCGACATTGAGACCCATGTTTCCATACTGGGCATTTAGCATATAGGGCCCATAAAAACTACTTGCAAAACCAAAAACTTGGTAGACGAGGGTTGTGGAGGCATGTCCATAGGTTCGTAGTCGAACTGTGTGTTGTTCTGGCGCAGAGACCCATGCAGAGGTTCCGATGAAAGCTCCAAAAACAAATGACCATAGAAATAGAAATACCAGAAGGACAGCCTTCGCGTGGGAGCTGGTCTGGCCAAGCACTGACCCGACAATACCGATCTAATGGAAAAGAAGCTTAGCAGAGCAATACTTTCTCAATTCAGAAAATGGCATTGGTGGCCGCCGGATCCCAAAAGGGAGTCACCAGTTCCGAACAAAGATTCCTCGATTAGATACGTTTTTGACAGTGTGGGAGGACCACAAAAACAAGACTTGTACTCACAATCAACATAAACAACCCCATAAGGCCATACCCAGTCAGCTTTGCAAAGCGGCGGCCACCGTTTTCGACGATCCAAGGACCAAAAACACTGCCAGCCCACGTGCAAAGAGCAAGGATACAGTTATTCAAGAAGGGATTCTGTACTCCGGCTTGAGCCAGGAAGATCGCACCATATGGTATGACGAATTTGGATCCAGTGATGGCAATACCGACCATGAGACCACCACTGATTAGAGTTCGGCGAAAGTTTGCCCCCTGTATATGTCAGTCCAGCTTGAAGTTGAGCCATTCAACCTTTCAAGCTCAATGTGATTTTCCACGTCTTTGACCTGGCTGAGAATATCGGGATGATCGGCAGGTTTCATATAGTACCAGGAAAAGGAACGCTTGGCTTCTTCGTCTCGGCCTTTGGTCAGGAGCCATCTCGGAGATTTGGGAAAGAAGTAGACGCCAGTCCCTAACAGTAATGATAGCGGGAGCTGGCAAATAATAGGGATCTGCCATGCGAGGTTGCTCTTGTACGTAGACGAGCCCAGGCATACAAGTGTAGCCATTGCATTGCCACCTCCCAGCCCAAGGCTGTAAAGCGTCATTAGCATTCCGCGTTTTTGGGCAACGAAACATTCGGCGCCGTAAACACCGGCCACGGCAATCAAATGGCCGAGCCCTATTCCTTCAATACACTTGCAGACCAAATAGTTGATAAGGCTACCTGCGGTGCCTAGCATACCACCAGCCCCAACAGCAGCAAATGCAGAACCCACTTGTACTGTCCCACGTCGGCCGAGGTAATTCCCAACGACGCCACTCATGGCTCCGCCAAGTGCAACAAAGATTAGGGTCAATGACACCAAGCCTTGCTGAAGAGCAGTCTGTGAACAAAATTCGGTGGTTCTGCCGGTCGCAGGGTCTGTACGAAGAGCGCAAAAGCCAAAGGCTCTTCGATAGGCCTCCATCTGGAGCACTGTGCCACCATATGCTGATGATTCTATCAGTTGTGAGAAATTAACTTATGTCCGTTGCAATTCTTACATAAGTCGAAGTTGAAGACCCAGCCTATCAAGCCAATGAAGAGCGAGAGCATAACCATGCGTGTGGTGACCCCTGGGCGGATAGCCTCTTGATCATTTACGGCTTCCTCATGGGATATTCCCAGTGTTTGCTCCTTAATACTTGGGCGGTCCATCATGTTACCTTTTTCTGTCCTGAAGGGTTCAACGAGTGATGAAGATTGAGCAACTAATAGACCGAGCAATCTACTACTCTAAGGCCTGCTTTATATGGTTAATATCTGGTGAAGGACTAATGCGCTGGATATGGCCCCGTATCACTGGGTCTAACCCCGGATGGGACCCCGGCTATGATCCCAGATATAATCACCGCCATGGGTTGTATTTGGAATTGCACATCACCTATTTAACGACCCCGCCGTGGCGCCCAGGAACGATTCGAACAAGAGCATAGTAACTAGTTAGTATATGGTATTTTGTGGTGGCACCTAACATCTATCTTGGGGTATAGATCTGGGAATAACGGTCCGTATTCGCAATTATTGACATCAAAGTATCTTTACCACTTAACGAAAGCATACATCCTCTCTCATAGCCACATCTGAAGTTCTAACAGCTAAACAAATCATAGGCGATGATTCGCTATTCCCTTTCACCTTTCACTTTCCTGAGAGACTCCCCATACAGTGGTGCCCATGTACCTCTGGAATGATAAGAGTATCGTCAAGGAAGCTCGAAGGAACTCGAGCTGGGAGAAAGTCAAGGCCCGAACCGCCTCATCATTCAAGTTAGCACTGAACCATCCCTGTGGTTCTACGATGGAACGGCAAAGGAGGCCAAGGGAATGTGAGTTTGGTCCCACAGGTAATAAATTAGGCGCGGGTCCATACTGTGTAATACGCTTGTAGCCAGACCTTCAACCACTGATGTAATTTATGGGTTATTGCACCTCTGATCGTTTGTCAGAACGGTCAAACAAAAGGTAGCATCAAGATGCCAAGAAGGCGAGCGGTAGGATGTGACTTCGGTCCAAAGTTAAGGGACATAGAATCCGACAATCTGGGGTATGGATGGTCCCATTTTCAGGGGTCCTTGGATTTCTCCCATCACCATCTCACACCAAGTCGCTGCAGACCACAACACTGTGCTCAGCTACTGTACTCGGTATGGCTCCCTTCCCTGGATATCGTGGGACTTTCAACGGCTTTGCAACTCCAGTAAAGCGTTACACCGATTACGCTTCCGAGGATGATCGCCAAAGTCAACATGTGGCCATTCAAGTCTCCTGGTAAATGCCATGTGACTCGGCAATCCAGTCCACCTCAACTCACCACCGGGTACGACATAATGGACAGCTAAGAAGCCCTAAATTTAGGCTATTTTTATGGTATACCACCGTGATTCTTTATGATTTCGACCCCAAATGGATAAACTCCTTTCCTGCAACATGCATGCCGATGTAAATGTATCCTACGAGTGTCTTTCCATAATTGCAATCGATACTTCTATACCATCCTCTCGATGCTGTTGGGATTTCTGGGGTATGTGGCAGCCTGGGACTGCTTCAAAGGCGGTGGCCGCTGGGCGAGCAAGTAAGGCATGACCCTTGACCCTCGAATATGCACGTTGGGAATATCAGGTTATATGACCAATGGTCGTTCTTTGACGGAGTTTTCTAGGTAGCCAATCAGCAGAAGCGCGGTACGACAGTGTCCACCTGGAGCCAATCGCTCTGAACAGCAGTTTAAGCTAGGCTGGATATGGCGAAACTTTTCGAATACTTCTCCTTTGTGGGACAGAGGTGTCTTTGAAATTGGATGGGACACTAAATAGTGAGAGGGGCTTGAAGACGGTTCGAAGGGTCCACGATCTCAAAGAATTCGGTAATATTCATCCCCTCTCTTGTAAATGTGGGCTATAACAAAGCCTGACAAACACCATCTCGGACCTCCGCATATTCCAAACACTGGCTCTTGCGGGGCTCCGAAGTGACTTGATTCCCAGAAACGGGACTGCCAACCTCGCAGCAGAGATTATAAATACATTTCTGTAGGGATGTTGCAATAATCGCCTTACGGCACCGAGCATCCTACCACGATAGATCATATACGGAACCTCAGGCAACGCTTTAACTTGTCAGTCGCAAAGCGAAGATGGCAACAACAACCCAGTACCCATCCGTCACAGAGCGACCAACCTTTACTGCACGCATACACAAAGCCCCTCAGAAGATTGCTTTGGAGGAAGCCACCATAACTAGCATCTTTAATGCCACCGCAACTCTGCCTCCAGTCCAGGGGACAGCAGAGCTACCATACGTCCATGAAATGTATCTAGCCGATGTCAAGAAGCGCCTTGATCCCCAGGACGTGGCCGGGAGGGTCTCAGCTATGGACCATGCGGGGGTTGCTCTCGCGGTGATTTCATTGACGATGCCTGGAATTGAGGGTATTCTGGACAAGAAAGTTGCGGTTGAGACAGCCCGTAAGGTCAACGATGAGCTTTTCCAGCAGTACCGCACTGGGCCACATGCAGGTCGATTCCGTGTCTTTGGCTGTGTGGCTATGCAAGACCCCGAGGCGGCAGCGACCGAAGTAGAACGGTGCATCCGCGAGCTGGGTTGTGTCGGTATCTTGATCAATGGATACACAAACGTGGGGAAAGATGACGATGTTAATACAGTTCAGTACTTGGACGAACCGCAATGCGAACCCTTCTGGGCAAAGCTGGAAGAACTAGATGTTCCACTCTATCTCCACCCCCGGATCCCACCTCCGAATCAAACCAGAGCGTTCAAGGGCTACGAATATCTGGCCGGTAGTCCATGGGGGTTCGGTACAGAAACTGCTATTCACGCGATCCGCCTCATGGTGTCAGGGCTATTCGACAGGCATCCAAAGCTGAAAGTCATTCTGGGCCACTGTGGAGAAGGACTTCCATTCTCGTTGTACCGAATAGACCATCGCCTCCGTCATTTTCGTGAGGGAATTACTCCATGCAAGAAATCACTTCAGCAATATTGGGAGCAAAACTTCTGGGTCACCACGGCGGGAGTCATGAGTGACGGTGCTTTTACAGAGACATTGCGCGTCTGCGGAGAGGATCGGACTATGTGGAGCGTGGATTACCCCTATGAAGACTATGATGAGATAGGGACATGGTTCGATTCGCTGGAGCTGAGTTCAAACACAAGGGCAAAGATAGGATGGGAGAATGCCAAAAGCCTCTTGAAAATCTAATCATCGGCAACAGGAGAAAGGCATTTCTATGATACTCGTTCCTCTAGGTCAATCAGTATAGGAGTGTCTGCAATTTGTCCATGAAGGCCAGCGGCAAACGATGTAAGCCCGTTGGATACAGTGCTCCGCCGTGAGCAAAGAAATAGCGATCTGAACGAAAATCCTCCCCAAATCTCCTGGAAAGTGAATTTATACACCCGTCAGAGCCAATCTATATCTTGTTGCAGGCACCCGTTCGAAACGAAAACAGAATAAAGGGATCCATTGGGCCTGTACCTAGAGGCCAAGCGTGTTGTTTTCCGGGAGGTGCGGCCTCAGTACTTCGAGGATCTCGCTCCAAGATTTCTTTTGTAAGCTCTTGCCTTCCACACTTGTTACTAGTTCCCCTTTCCTATCAGGTCTGTCAGTAAAATGTTCTGATACATAGAAATAGATCAAGACTAACCTGAAGAAAACATCATGAGTCCAGAATTCACCATGAGAGTCCGGTCCGAGAGCAGCTCCGCTCACAATTGATCTGCTTCCCTCTTCCGCTGTTCGAGCAAAGAAATATTGAAAAGTTGCGTTGATTGCTTTTAGCGGGGATGAGAAGTCCCGGCCGAGGTTCGTTCGACACAAGCCTGGGCACACAGTCGTAATAATGACGCTCGGACTGGACACTTTCGGTGAAGTTGTTGATCCCACAAGACCATCCATCGCATACATGAGAAGCAATTTTGTGACTTGGTAATGTGATTGGAAGTTGAAGAAGCCTTCAGAGTTAACGAAATCAAGAATTTTCGAATTACTGCTAGAGTTGAAGGTATCCGGCTTGACCATGCTATGTCCATCACTGCCAACAAACTCGAGGAGCGATGGCTTGCCAGAGGTCTGGGATGTTGCATGTAGCAAGGGGAGCAGAAGGATTGCTAACAGAGCGGTAGATAGGACGTTAACTTGTAATGTCATCTCGTAGCCATCGGGACTTAATTTGTATGCCGGCGCTGCCATCCCAGCATTGAGAACAGCAACGTCGATTCGCGGCTCGTGTTTTGAAATTTGGTCTGTAAATCCCTTCACTGAGGCGAAAGTGCTCATATCGAGTTCATACAGCTGAACCTTGCTCATGTCATAATTCGCACGTTTGCAAATTTGCTCCTTTGCGACTTCACCGCGGCTTAGGGAGCGTACACCCAGCACCAGTCGAGCAGCGTTGAGCGAGGCAAACTTGGCCGCTGCCTCAAGACCAAGGCCGACATTTGCTCCAGTAATAAGAATAGTCTTGCCCGAGAACGATGTTTGTGGGTCTGTTGGGGGATGACTAGACGCCCACCGTAACAATCGCAGACCCTCGGTATATGGAGGCGTCACTGCCATGGTTCCGTGATAACTTTTCAGATGATGTCTAAGACTGATGTTCGCAAATGTGAACCTTCGTGATTTGTAGAGACAATGGGATACCCCTCTTTAAAGGGAAACGCCTCGAGTCCTAGGAACCAGATAGAGTGACCCGCCCTAAACCCTCCGATGCTGTCCGATCCGGCCTCAAGCCAACCACGGATTATATCGGCCGAGTGATACGTTATACTCTTATTTCGTCGCTCTTTCTGTCAATTGCACCTCTGAGAGCCGCCAGAATTTGTCTCAGAGGTGCACATTCACCTCTTAGTTCGTGTAAGGGTGGTTGTTCATCTGCTTCTTCCTCCATCATCGACTGAATAGCATTGGAAATCTTTACAGGGTCAAAAATGCTGTCCCCGCTCTTGGAATTCATGTTAGAAATCCCAAACTTTGCTTCGATTCTCGCCAACATGTCTTCACTAACTTGAATCAGTATTTGTATCTGCAGATCGAGTCGTGGCTCAAGCCTGAAGCCTCCTAAATTCATGCCTGGAAATAGCTGGAATTTGACTGCTGACGAGCCAAACAAGAAGGCAAGTGAATCATAAATGCTGGAGAATATCGTTCGGTAGATGCGGACTAGGCATACATAGCATGAAACCAATGTGAACATTATTGGGACGTTACAACGTGCTCTGTCATCCATTGCTGCATCCTCGAATCCATTGCCGTTTGAAGGTTGGGCTGATGCCTTTGAGACGGGTTGAAACGAATCCAGTATTTCGATCAATGCTGTCGAGTTGTCCAACATGTTTCCTATGAGATAATTGTATCTTTGATGACCTTCAGAGCCTGGCGATGTTGACTGAGGACATTTTTCAGCTGTGCCACAGGATTTGACGGCTTCAAGGTCGATCAAAATCTTCGTCTGGAATTCGCCGATCCTCCTCATCAGCTCCATGCTTTTGTCCATCGGAAGACTATCTGGGGTGTTGGCTTGGTGCTGCGTCACGTGCCTGTTCGGTGACTGAGCTTCATTGTTAGAAGATGGACCAAGTCCAAGAATGTCGGTCCATGTACTGTCAAATGTGTGGAAGGCCGAAGGCGAACGAAATAGGTGCATGTCAATCATGGAATCTTGGAGCAGCGCCTGATAGTCCAGAATTTCCTCTCGAGTCGTCGCGGGCGGGGTTGGAAATGTCGGCAATGCTTGCTGAGCACCCAATTGTAAAGTCTCCGAGTGCAAGAAGACCTGTTCACTTAGACTCTGTTCATTTGACGGGTATAGATGGGCCGGACGACCAGATTTCAGGGCGGCACTAGTCACGCATTGAGTGTTCGCCTTCAAGCAGCGGCGACATTGTCCAGCTTCGACGACACGCTCGCATCGTAACTTATGATTTCGACATCGGTCGCATGCGGACCGGCGATTCCCTGTGTCGTCAAAAGGTCGAAAAACTTGCATACTGACCGGAAGCGAATGGCTCGACTCACGGCTGGAAGTCTGCTATTGCCAGGACAATCAAACACTTGACAGGGTGGTAAATGACATATCACGTGCAGATCGAATGATAGTCGCTTAGCCTTACCATGTCTCAATGTCAACTTCGTACATCTTGAATTGATTTTTTGCCAACCATCAAGACGTTGAGGAGGAAGGTCGAGCAGGTCGTAGCCCAGTGATATCGGATCGTAGATGGAGCCTTGAACAGGTCGAAGCCTCGGAGATCCTGATGCATTCCGATGCTGACAAATAATCATCCGAATCACATGATGATCACGTGCATCCAGACGTTGACACAGAACCCCACGGGTCGAAGAGGACATTCCTGGAAGAGACGGATTGAAGTAAAAGCTCAATCGATACTAGGTGAAGAATATAGTCATGAGCTCACCAGCGGGATTGCTCTCCTCTGGCGTACATAGATGTGGCACTTCTGGTCCCTAGTTATTATACAGGTAGGAGAAGAACCGGGCTAAGTGACGTTGATAAAAAATACACTCTCACCACATAGGATAATTTCCAGTGCCATAAAGACGGTGACAACACGTGGAAGAAATAAGGCTGACTCTGCAAAGCCAACTTCTCCGCAAAACACGGTGTGATACAGCCAGCACATTGCAGACAGCCAATAAGACGCAACGGAGGGTGTGACGTGGTCATTCTTCGCATCGTCTTTGCAATCGCTCCAATCAAGCAGAAGGTTTGAACTGTGGGTTAATTAGGCTGTTGAGTTGAGCAGTTGTGACCAGCGCAGCCTGTCACCCATTTCTCTTCACCATCGTCCCTTAGTTGAACAGCTCAATGATATGTAATACAGCTCGCGTTTTATCTTGAGACTTGCAAATTCCACCTGCATGGATCCCTTTGCTGCTCTTGGCGCCGCCGCGGCCATCGCGCAGTTCATCGAACTGAGTCTCAGCCTTGTCAACGGTGCCCGTCAGATTCACAAATCGGCCGTTGGGGCCACAGCCGCAAATGAGCAGCTTGGGACCGTCATCCGGGAGCTGGAGGCTCTGTCTGGAAGCATGGTGTCCAAAAAACCTCGCCACGAACAGGGCAACGCCGAAAAGTCCCTAAGCAATGTCGCCGCAGAGTGCCAGATCTTGTCGAAGAAAATATTAGACCTCTTATTGACTATGAAAGCAAAAGACCCCGCTTCGATTAGACAGAGCGCTGTCGCCGCCCTCAGAAGCGCTTGGAATGAAAAAGAGAAAAGGGAGCTCGTTGAGCTTGTGGAAAAATGCCGCAGCATGATGCACATGCAGCTGACCGTCATACTTGGGTTGGTGAACTCCTTGAAGGCTGAAGCACAACCCTTTTCTCCCTGACAGGCGCGTGTAGGTCCGCTACAGTTCAACGCATCGAAGATCTGATCAAGACTGGAAAGTCCAATGTCGATGAGCTCTCCTCTCTCCAGAAGAATGTCGACGCTCTGCGATCTGGCGTCAGGCTCGCCGAAATAGGGCCTGACGTCGAACAGCAACTACGCAGTCTTCTTAACATTTCAGAGACCGCTATCCAGGCCGTCTCACAACGCCGCATTCTAAACAGTCTCTCCTTCGGCAAGATGCACCAGAGGTTCAGCGATGTGGCCAACGAAAACCCCAGAACGTTCAAGTGGATCCTTCAACAGCCATCCGACGAGGACTCGCACACCTCAAAGGCGTGTGCCAGATTTAGAGACTGGCTTCTTTCTGGTAACGGCATCTTTCACATCGCCGGCAAGCTTGGATCTGGGAAATCAACCTTCATGAAATTTATTTATAGTCAGGGACGCACAATAGACCTTCTGAAAACCTGGGCGGGTACAAAGCAGTTGGTCGTTGCAAAATTCTTCTTTTGGATGCCTGGCACCACGATGGAGAACTCCATCGATGGCCTCATTCGCACCATTCTTTATGATGTGCTGCAAAAATGTCCGGAACTCATATCAATTGTGTTTCCAGAGCAATGGAAAGAAGTTCAATATTTGCCTTGGCAGACGTCCGTAGAGCTTCACCTCGATAGCAACGAGATAGCCAAAGCATTCCGTCAACTTCTTGCCTGTCGCAATTCAAAGAGACCCCGGCGCTTCTGCTTTTTCATCGACGGCCTCGACGAGTTTAAAGGCGATGGCAAACATGATTATGGAGACTTGGTTAATCTCCTTCAGAAATGGACCCAAGCAACACCCGAAGATCCTGAGTTATGCAATGATGTCAAACTATGTGTATCCAGCCGGCAGAATAATGTCTTCATGGACAGGTTAGCGGACGCTCAGAGGCTCAGACTACAGGATTTAAACCGCGCAGATCTTGAGAACTACGTCTTGGAAAGACTCGAGAGCAATCCTGTATTTTCAACGCTGAGACTCACCCAGGCTACTCGTGATGAACTTGTGGGTCAAATTGTTGATGGGGCTTCGGGAGTGTTCTTATGGGCTGTACTGATCATGGTTACGCTCCGTCAGGGGCTTGACGACGGTGACGGGCTTTTAGAGCTTCAAAGAAAAATAGACTCGGTGCCCTCAGATTTACAGCAGGCCTTTCACAGCATCATTGCGACGATACACAAAGCGGATCGTCTTCAAAGTGCGAGAACATTCACAATCATCTCCACTGTCGAGAAATATTGCCATGGCGACAGACTCTCTCTATTCGCATATTCCTTTTTAAATGAATTCCTAGAGGATCCAGAGTTCGCTTTTACGCTACCGACAGGTCCGAGGAGTAGCTACAAAGAAATTGCCCAGCGGCTGGAAAGGACACGGAAGCAACTGTATGGACGTTGCAAAGGTCTTATTGAGATTAGAGACGCAGTTCATGACTCTATTATACCTGATATCCGCGACTTTACTTTGATCCATCGGATTACTGTTGCTCATCGCGCTATCTACGAGTTCCTGGAAAGCCCAGAAAACCAGGATTGGATAACACCATATCTAGGAGGATTTTCTCCTGTGAGCGCAATTTGTCAATCTACTATTGCCATGGTCAAATGCCTCTGGCCCTTAACACCCGGAGATACAACCAAGACATGCTATGGCCGGAGCGCGACTTCATTCCATTCAGGAATCTGGATAGCTCTCTGTTGTATACGCAGAAATAGGTTGAAAACCGAAACCCAGTTTAAAATCCTCGATTGTCTTGACGAGGTGCTGTCCCTGTCTAAAGTCCGAGACGCCGCTATTACAAAATCTATGCATCTTGGATCCCAGGACCTTGTTGGAACGGTTCTACCGTATTTTCTCACCGAGGATCGTTCCTATCATCTTGATATTCACCAAGCTGCTGCATATATGGGGCTACTTGAATATACTGCTCGGAAATTCGAAGTAGCCCCTAGAGTTGAGGATGAGCCCTGGAGAATCGTCTCTCTTCTACAAATGCAAGTGGATCCTATTCGACGATCGGAGAAATGGACAGTAAGTTTGCTACCACTCGTAGAATCAATCTTCAAGCGACGCATTTCTCTTAACTTAAACACAACCCAGCATTCTGGAACGACGCTCTTGGATGGCCCTATTGAGACTAGGCCAGGAGTTTGGCCGTTGTTCTTGCAAAATCATTTTCATAATATTTTCGAAAACCTCAGCGTGTACCTCCCTATTCTGGAAATACTGTTCAAATATGGCGCTGATCCGCGCGTTTTAATCTCCCTGATAGACCCCGATAGAGCTACCGACAATTTCTATCATTCCTATAGGGTCTCGCTTAGCTTCTCATTCTACCATAAGGTCTCGCTTAGCTTTTCATTCTACCATAAAAGGCAGTTCGACACGGAAATAATGTCTTTCACGACTGTGACATATTTCCTTTCCGCCAAGGGAAGAGCGGCCTCTCTACGGGACATCGTGGTAGAATTGCTGGAGCAGGAGGAATCAGAAAGCGCGAGAAAATTTTTGACCATGATCGACCAAAGCATCAAGCTACTTGAGAAACGACCGACCGCTTTAGAAGTACCATCACCGGCGCTGCCGGTGTTGCCGACTGAAACTGAATCATTGCCGTCACCAGGAAAAGACAAATCACCCTTAGCGTCGCCAGACGGCGAAGAAACGGCGAAAGAGATGCATCTGGTGGATGGGGCGAAGAGAGCGAAAGGCGACATCAACTCTCAGTTGATGAAATGGAACGGCGCAGAGGAGACACGAAGATTTCTGTCGAGAGTTCTGGAAGATCCACTCGCTTCGTTCCTAGTTGGTAAGAACATTTTTCCCGTCTCGGCCTGTGAAGACACTGACTTATTTTGATAGGAATTGTGATAGCGTCTTTATGCTTTTATCTGATGTCGAGCTGGCGGGAAGGCGGCATGTCAGGGTTATGAAATGATCCAGACAATGTAGTGCCCAGGGATATTTTCAGACCACAATTTCATACCATCTAGATAGTGATTCCTCCCTCTTTCGTCCTGGTCTTCCCTACGAGAGCCTGTATCCACGCTCGATAGCACTAACATTAGCACTCTCTGGCTACCCTCCTACGCTCCAACCTTAGTCTGGTGGCCCAAGAGCGCCAACTCTTCACCGGCGTGATGCCGCATATTTCCAAACTGACTTCATGTTTTCGGGCTGCTTCTTCAATAAGAAAGTCTTTTCAAAGTTGCGGCTCTCCATCGGTTGGACGACTCTCAAAGTCATCATTTTGTCAGCAACATGGGTGAGGGAGCCGAATTTCTAGCAAACCCCTCGGGCCAATGTTGTCTTCAGGGATCACTTCACGAAGGCGAAACTAGACGCTCTCACACAACAATAGCAGGCGTAGACACATACGTCTCCAGGCCAGCCTCGAAAAAGCGGAATGGTCATATTCTATTGTATTTTCCTGATGTTTGGGGTTTCTTTTTGAATGGGTTTCTCGTCATGGACAGATTTGCGGATTCTGGGTATCTGGTCCTGGGACTTGACTGCGTTAGAGGTGTCGGTGGCATCTCTTACCCCAACTTAAGCAGAAGAAGGCTGACAGATAGAAATAGGATCCAGCCTGGAAACATAGAAATAGCAGGGGAGCTAAGTCAAATCCTGACTTTGATTATGAAGCTTGGAAAAGAAGCACATTACATTTGCCGACGAGATCGTGCCTAATGGGTCAACGAAGTAAAAGAGAAATATGGCGAAACGGGCACGTCGTATGCGCGTGTTGGGTAAGTCTGGCTCCTTGCAAGTCCTCCCATTCTTGCTCGCTTAATTATGAGCAGTTACTGCTTTGGCGCAGCGTACGTGTGTAATGAACTGGCTGGGAACACAGTCTCGGCTGGCGCTTTTGCTCACCCTGCGTTTCTCAAAGACTACTACTTTCAAAACCTCAGAAGTAGGGATGAACAGTTCACGCAGTCATTCATGTCTGGAACCAATGACACTGGAGCCTCTCTTCTAATCGTACCCAGAAATTGACCATACATTTAATGTCGAGAGTAGAAGAAAGGCGATCGATATCATCCAGAGCGAAACGAAGATCTGGCAAATACAACTGTTTTCTGGCGCCGAGCATGGCTTTGCTTTGCAAGGAAACAACGAAAATGCATACGAACGTGAGTATGCGAATCGCCAAATATGCTACTATTTCTGTTAGCGCTTGTGGCTAATGGATGTGATTCTGATCCAGGATACATAAAGGAGCAAAGCCTTGAGAGCATTATGGAGTGGTATGACTTGGCTCAACTGCAGCTCGATCTGCCACCAAATGCGATTCATTTCTCCCAAGCGCACTCAGCCTCGCTTCTAAGCCTGCTTGGCATTTAATACTCTTGCTATGCTTTATAGAGATCTTTCCTTTAAGCATGTAGAACAAACAGAACTGGAGAGCACTGGTACTAAAAGGCACCAACTAATCCGGGTACTAAGGAGCACTAGCTCTAGTTAGACGCACTAGTGCGGAGTACTCTCTACAAGAATGAGCACTAAGGAGGGCAGTAGTGCAACTAATAGCGGCCAAAAGAGTACTAGTTCTAAAAAGGACTAGTGTCTATACTACGCTTCCTCCCGAAATGCGTCAAGCCTTCCCCCCTCAAATTTGTCAGCGCTGCTTCCGCGGAAGTTGATAGTGGTAGACACTAACATTTGTATTTCCGCCGCGCTGAATTGTAGTTTCCTAGGGTCACCTGTGCAGGTACAATGCTACAACAAAAAGCTCGGAAGGTTCGTCTTACCGAAATTCTCGTTTTGACTGCCACGGCTTGCTGAAACCCAAACACTGACATAATCCTAACCAGGCGTGCGACTTCTGCTATCGCAGGAGAATCAAATGCGACGCCAAAAAGCCCCAATGTTCCAATTGCATGCTGCATGACACGAGCTGCGCTTTTGGAGCTAAAAGCCGCAAAGCCCGGGTTAGACATCAAGAACCAGGTGAGGATATTGGAGCTCTGCGATTGCACGTAGAGCGTCTCGAAACAAGTCTTGCCGAAGCTCAAAAGAGGATCGAGGAGCTTCAAGGGCTTGCATCAAAATGGGACAAGGCTTCAGAAATTCTAACTGTCTCAGCCCATGATGTCGCCCCCCATGATGATCAGGTCGACTTGGCCCAAACAGGCTTTCCTGATGCACGTATGGAACTGCCACCGCATCGGGAAGTCCTGTCCGCGACCGAATCTTACCTCACGACGCTGAACGCCATTCTCCCGCTGTTCAATCCTGGTCGGTTACTGCAATTGATCAATAACTGGTACTCATATCCTGGTCGAAGAGAGCGTACGACATGGGCGGCAATCAATGTGGTTCTCGCCCTGGCTCACCACCGAATACCCCCTGAAGAAACGACAATGAGTGAGAGCGCGGCGTTTTACCTGCACAATGCCCAGACAGTACTTTCCGAGGTAATCATGGGTGAGCCTGACCTGCTCAATGTCCAGATCCTCCTTGGAATGGTCCTACTCTTTCAAGGGACGCGGGATCTTAAGCCCGCGACGATGCTGATCGCCATTGCCGTGCGCCTGGCGCACGAGTTGGGGCTACATACTCGAGGAGCTGAGTGCATCGACAAATCACACTTACTGGAACGAGACAGAGTCTTTTGGATAGCCTACATCCTCGATAGAGATATCAGCATGCGCACAAGTCGGCCGCCCGTACAACGCGAGGCCGATATTAACCTTGAGTGGCCCTCAGCCGAGCCCGATGATGGAGCTGGAAACGTGACAGATGCTGACGGTATGTTTTCGTTCAACTTTCTTCGATGTCGCATACGGCTTGCTCGGATCCAAGGTGAAATCTACGACTTCATGCTTGCAACTGGTGCTGGGACGATGGACAACTGCCAGCGAGACGAGAACATCGCCCGTCTAAATCATATGCTGGACTATTGGATGCTTAGTATACCGCCGCCATTCCGACCGAGCTCTGTGGTACAAGCTGGGCAGCCGAACCTGTGCAGATGCTTTGCGGTCCTCTATTCCACTCACCTTGCCTGCCGGACTCAAGTCTACAGGGCACATGCCATGGCGTCGCCCTGGATGGAGACACTGCAGAGTTTTGGTAGAACGGTTACGCAACGAGGGCGTATTATTCCAGCACCTCTGCCAACACCGTCATTGGAGCATTGGGAGAAACTTGTCGACGAGACTCGTCGGTATATGCAGCTGTTTTGGAGCGTAGAACGAAGAGACCAGGCGTTCATCTGGTGAGACAACCCCTTCCCTCATTGATTTTCGGATGTACGTTAATTTTCTACCTTTTCCAGGATGACCGCATGCACATCTATGTCTGGGTCAGTCTGTTTAACGGCGGACATGATGTTTGATCCGTGCCACGAGAATGTGGAGCTCGACTTGTCGCTGGTGAATATGTCCATATCCCTCCTGCAAGATCTGGCACAGCAAACAGGACACGAGCCTCTAAAAGATCTACAAGACGCATGCGAAGAGCTCTTGTGTTATGCTTGTGCGATATCGCCCAAGGCTGAAGTTTAGGATGCAAACTTTTGTTTGCTCTGTGATTGGGACGCAGGTTCCCTTCTAAGACGCTCACCGTAAGTGGACCAGCTGTTGTAGCTTTGGGTACCCATCCTAACTACTCAGTTCACTTTTTCAGGTTCTAGCAGCTTATTGAATGACAACAACATAGCTTTAACTACATATCAACGCCGTTCAGAGTTACTCTCAATAGGAATGATGTCTGGATCTCCTCAGCTCGAGCCTTGAGTTCTTCGACATCCCAATTCGCCCAGACGAACTTGTTCCTCAGGAATGCAGCTTCACCAGACGCAATCCACACCAGAAAGTGTGAGGGTAATTCCACTATCAGAGGTTTCAGTATCTTACACAGAGCATTCATCCGCTTGACGGCATAAAGATGGGCGAGCACATACCTGTATCTGGCCCTACGGGAATGTTTGGGTTGATCTCCGTGCTAATGATGCCCGGTTGAATGCTTACGACGTGAATGTTGGGGTTTTCAGCAGCATAATAGTCCATCATCTTCAGCGTCGCTGCTTTTGAGGCTGCGTAGGCCCAAACTCCTGGCACTTCTGGAAGAGGAGACCAGTGGCCGATGCCGCTTCCTATGTTGATGAGTTTTGCGCCGGGAGCCGCCAGCGGAGTAAACACCTGCAGGGCGTTGAAAGACCCAATGAGGTTGATCTCGAAAGCTCGTCGGATCTCTAACTCCGGGTAGTCGATGACCGTGGCCTCCTGGGGAAGGATACCGGCGTTGTTGATGAATATGTCGATCTTGCCGTCGATTTTCGCCACGATGGCGCCCAGAGCGGCCGCAATTGACGTGCGGTCGGCGACATCGCCTGCCTGAAGGATCACCAGTGTCGAAGTGCTCGCTGCTGTGATTGCCGCGCCAGCAGTCTCGAGGCGGTCGACTCTGCGTCCTATGATGGACACGGATTTGGCACCGGCTTGGGCGAAGGCGATGGCGGTAGCCTTTCCGATCCCCGTCCCTCCGCCCGTGATGACGACGTTCTTCCCCGCTGCGGAAAGCTCTGGTCTCGTGGGCGAGATTGCCGGGTAAGGCTTATTGTGCCATGTTCTGGTGAAGGAGTCGAAACTTTTAAGAGGAGGTGACGCCATGGTGCGTGTGAGGTGCGCAGGAGCAGGAGAATGAGGGAGTTCTGTTTCAAAGATAGTTTACCACCTCTGTTGTCTATTCGGATTATTTACCCTTCTATATATATCTGTAAAAATCGTCCTCCTGCGGACCGATATGATTGCTAAGCTGCCCCCTTGCCCCGTGCTTCCGCGGAACTTGAGAAGTAGGTATCAAGGGTAGTAAAGGGTGTAATGAATTTCATGGGCCTCCGCGGAATGTTATGACCTCAGTCGAAGATAATCATTCATATCATGGCATTATCCCCTGAGGCCTTGGTCTTGGATAGCGCAAACTTTGCGTCTTTTGTAAATAGTAAGACTGTCGGCACGAAAGGGGCGTCGTCGGCTGCGGGAAGCATATACATAAGTACTTCGCCACGTGAAACCCTCACGCTTCTGGAGTGGTTTGTTTGCGCCCCCTCTCAAACAACCCCTATCATGCATGGCACGCAGAACCATTTCTTGCAAGGAAAAAGCTCTCACGTAGATATTGTGCTCTGGAGACAGGACGCACTTGGACGCTTCCTTCGTAGTAGCGTCGAGACAGCAATAATGAATGACCAAGTTCAGCCGGTCAGATGGGAGATACCAAAAGCCGGGGGGACAAGGGCTAGATAACGGTACACTCAGCGCCCACTGCTGAGTAGATTGGAATTTGAAGTTCTGTTCAGTGTTGACTAGAGCTATCGCGTTCAGTGGTAGACGAAGAGCTGGAGTCTGGCCCAGTCTCATTTGGAAAATGGCACCTCAATCGATGAGTCCCAATTGTATGGACGCTTGCCATCCAAAATGGCGGTTGATCATGAACCAAGTTGCAAAGTCAGCCACGCACTCTGTGAGAGTCGACCACTGTGAGGGAGGCGGTATAGGAACCCTGGCAGGCTCCTTGTAGTGATCGGTCGGGAATTGGCGGCCAGAATAGTTAGTAGCCAGTTGCCGCCTTGGTCCGCTTCAATATTTAAGGCTGTCTTGAGTTGACATCCTTTCAATATAAACTCGAAGATCGGTCAGAGATTCTGTCAGCGTGAAAGATCCAAGGCTCACTATACTCCTCGCTGGTGCGGTCTTCTGCTTTCCTTCCTGTGGGTTTCTATCGATGGATGTCGGTCCGTGACCCGGGGCTCGGATAATGAATGGTAGGATACGCGCAGGAATCAGACTTGCGTACCAGGGTTACACTCGCATAAGACTGCCGGTTGGTGTCTTCATCCCCAACGCCGAATTGCTGTCCGAATATGGCTGTGGGACAAGTAGGTCCCTCGAAACCATGGCAGAGCGTCCATTTTGGTTGTCATCATGAAGGTCAGTGTAGACCCCATCCCGTTGGAACTTCAAGTCCCACAGGCTGGTGACCGGTACTTGGCCGCTGCCTGTCTTCCACGGACCGATACCACGGCCTTCGAGAGCCTGTCGTTGAAGCTGTAGGATATCGTCTTCGTCCCACGCTTGGGCTGCCATTGGCGATTTCCGAGCAGATGGGTTGGTTCGCAGAAGGATCAGGGGTAGGCAGTAATCAATCAGAATAATCAAGAGGCTGAACACGAGGATAATGATGATCCCTAGCATGCTGAAGGAGCTGTAGGCGCTGATCCGAGCACGCTGGTTGTGACACAGCGCCTGGGCGTCTGGGTCGGTTTCGTCGACCATGTGGTCATGAAGGCTCAGGCCAGGGCGAATTTGAACGTTTGGTGTTGCTGCATGGCTGATTGCGTTCAGCTGGAACCCAGCCAGTGACAGGTTGTGAATGTTTGCGACTTCGGTCTGCCATTGATCATCAGGTAGAGGTGTCGAGATGCCGAAGGAACCGTACACCAGACGCGTTGCGGTCAGGATTTCGTTCTTGAGGAACATGAGGAAACTGTTGAATCGCAGGGAATAGATGAGTTTGCTCATCATGACGTATGTCGCAGCTTGTCGAGGATTCAATTCTAGGATTGGTGGCGGCGTGACCGTGTCAAATTCGTAGAGTGAACCCAGCGCTGTGCATATATCTCCGTTCCTGTCATTTTTCTTTGCGGGATTGCAGAACTGGTACTGTTCAGTGCACGCCACACCGGTAATTGTGGTATTGGAGATCCATGAGCCTTCCAGTCGATTAAACGCTTCCTGCCGAGTTGCGCGGAAGAAGGGATCATTGACACGACCGGTGTATGCCACGCGATTGTTGAGAACGAGAAGGGAAATGTCGGCATCAGAGCGGTTCAATTCGGCAATTGGATAAAAGCCACTTTCAGTTAGGTTCTTTGGGTAATAGGTGCGTACGCTGGGGACATCAGTATGGGTCAGCCTTGCCTTAATCCTGACTCACTTGAAATTATATGGCAGGACTGAGCTGCCAACCGAGAAGTTACTGTAGACAAACGTGAAGTTGCTGACTGGAACACCGAACAGCCAGCTCGATCCCACAGAATAGTAGTTGTATGTGTCATTGGGCATCATCATTTGGAAGAACATCTCGGTGCCTGATTCAATGTCATCTGTCCAACCTGTCGAGTATGACTCAATGGGAATTGGAACACAGGACGTCACTTTTCTGAGCTGAAGCCGATCTCTTACAGGGCCGTTGATGCCAAGCTGGATATCTGAGTCAATAAGACCCGAATCCATGGTGATAGTAGGGCCTGCACACATTTTGGAGGCGAATGGACACGGTGCATCGTGGTCGAAGGTCGATTCGATGTACGGGACTGTGGGGATCTTGCATCTTGCGTCGGTGTTGTTTCGGATGGTGTCATAGCAGGTATTCGTGTATGCCATATTTTCACGATAGCCATTATAGGCTGCGACAAACAAAGCATCTCCATCTTCCCAGTCGTCTTGAGTCCAGAGTGGGAAGTCCTTGTTTGCCGTCATGCTCATCCAGCCGCATTTCCCTACGAGGAGGCCTTCGCCACCAGTGGCAGTAACACTAGCAGAGAAGATGCCTGCAAAGAGCCAGACCAGCAGGTTAATAAGGGCCAAGACAGCCAACAGAATACTCCTTCGAAATGAAGCCGGTACACTCGATCTCCACGCCCAGGCAATTTCGTAGATGCGCCAAAGTAGGTCTGCCTCTGAAGTCCTTGCTCGCAGCAGGGCTTGATGTTGGTAATGGAGTCCATCACCAGAGTTCTGAGTTGATCTCCATCGATGGATGGAAAAGCAAACAATCCCCCAAAAGTGACTGCCGGCCCATTTCACAATGAGTGCCAATGCCGCAATGAGAACAATGCCGTAAACATCCTCAACTGTCAACGTCAACCCGAGGACACCACCTTTGCCTGTACCAAGGTCAGTACAGTGTAGAATTTCGTTATTCAGTGTTTCTCACTCCAATTTGTCCAGACACCAATATAGACATCGTTCTCAGGCATCTTTGCACGTTGATCAGTCGTTCTCGCGGGGACACATGAACCAACAATGAAAGGAAAATCCCATCCCACCAAAATCAACGATCAGAAGGTACTTGGTAGTTGAATCTTCTTGGGGTCGGCTCAAGAAAATAAAGCCCCCTAATTCACAGCCTTCGTTTAAGATGCATTGCCGTTATTGGACGTAACCAATGCCAATGGTCTCGAGGGCTGAGAATACGAGGAATAAGATTTCACAGCCTTGGCGGGGTTCAGATAGGGGCGGTCCGATAGACAATTCAACAGAAGAGTGGTTAAGATTCGAGACACAAGAAATGCTTGTTGGGCTTGGTGTGTAGGGCGATAAAGTGACTTGTGGCTAGTCTAAAAGCACATCATCAGCTCGTCGTTATTTCCCCTAGCTCTTCTAGGTTGTGTTTGCAAAACTCGTGCAGCCTTGGCGATCATGGTCTCCCCAAGTTCTGTCACCCGTGGCGTTTTCCTGACAGTGGCGGTGGAATTAGTGCTAGATCTTATCAAAGTGTCGGATAGTATGTCTGCACTAAGCATGGGGAAATGTTTGTTCATGATGGCTACGAGGAGTTGATGAGAGGCCAACCAAGTCGCCTGGTCAAAGTATCCCCGGGAGGAGTCACTTCAATGAGTTTTGGAATAATAAAAGGTCGCTCTGCACCCATAAACAGGGTTTTTGTTCATTGTGTCGTTCGATGTCAATCATCAGCTATTCCTCTCAGGATCCCAGATGGGCCGAGACTTCGATCTCCACACGCATGTTCTCAAAGGCCAGCTTCTCTACACCAATGGCAGTCACAGCGGGTTGGTGGTTCGGGCAATACTTCCGCAAGAGCTCAATGAAGAGCCCGACTTCGGCCATGTCCAGCGGAGCAAAATAGGCGCGGATTTTGTAGACCTGCTGCCAGCCTTTGCCGCCGGCTTCCTTCAGCGTATGTTCAACGTTGTCGAACGCCTGGGCGAGTTGCTTGTCCATTTCTTTTGGTATCTCCTCCGTGATGCGATCCCATCCCCCTAGTTACAATGTGTGAGAGTTGTTGGAAATGGACGGACTAGGGATATAGCTGTGTGAAGTTGGTGCTTACCTTGTCCTGATATCTCAATGATGTCTCCAATCCTCACGGCTTGGCTGTAGTATAGGTCTTTGTTGGCCCTTTCGCCGAAGCCTTCGTAGTTAGTATATGTGAGATGCGACATGGTGAGGTATAATGCTCGAATTTGGGTACGATCGAAGGAATGTTGAGTCTGGAGGATTCCGATATGCAAAAACAGCACGGCTCAATATATATACCTTTTTCAGATGCTGGAGGTACACATCCTACCGCTCAATGGGCGCCGTCAGGGCAATATTGGTAATCAAATCGCATTACGGTTACGTGATCTTGGGATAGACGTAGACCTTGGCATTCATGAACATCAGAACATGTCCAGGTCCTTACCACCGGAAGCCTTGCAGGTGATTTGACAGTTTTGGATCGAGTGGAATCCAGGAGCACGCTCGTCCACTGCAACAATGGGTCCACGAGAGAAACCAAGCATAGCCCCATCTAGTATGGGTCACCATGGGCAAACGAACCAGCAAACCAACGTGTGTATGTAGAGAAAACAGCTGTCAAAGGTTTTGACATCGGACAGATTGTTGACGCGCTTGCCGCACGAAGGGCAGAATGATGGCACGCCCCTGGTCAAATTTCTGTAAGCCTGATGGTGCCCAGGAATGGCTTATGGCGGAGATCTTCGTGAATGAAACACGAATGGCATTGGCACTGCAGGAGTGGAAGATACCGCGTCAATGAGGATGAATAGTGCCACTTTAAAGCTCCAGAAGAGAGACGGCGTTGTGGGCACCAAGGCGTTGGTCGCCGACACTCTAGGGCCTGACCGCGTCTAAACCTAACTATACGTCACCCATAAGCCAGTGTAGATCGGCGCCCCGGGTTTGGCTTCAAAAGAGAATTGGGCCTCGGCCATCCTCCACATAAGGAAGGACAGCCCGAACCTGGTTATTCATCCTCCTCCTGGAGCTCCTGGCGCTGGACCGGCTCATCCCAACAATCCTTCCTCTTAGACTGTCAGGCAATAGGTCCATAAGCCCTTGAGGGTTGCTCAAAAAGACTAGAATCTCGCACGATATTGTAACGATATCTCGGACCCATTAGCTATATGCTTGCCAGGAGGCCTCCCGAGGCATTCCTGACATAGACTCTGTTCGGTCAGACTTTCGAAGCCTCGGCGTCCTCGATCGTCTCAACGACCGCCTCACCCTTTTGGTCACCCTGCCCTTGGACGATTTCCCTGGCGCGCTCAGAACTAACACACTGGTATTGGGCGAACTTGCGAGTGGGGACCCGGTTTTGGAATAATTCATCGAGCTCCTCGAGAGATCGGTCTTTCATTTCTGGGAGGAAGAAGAAAAAGAACACTAGGAGGAGAGTGATTCATGTCAGCAGGGTTTCTTCGAAGATCCAGATCGGTTGCAAGCACAGCAGCTTATCGCTTACCGAAGACACAAGCATTTGAACCTGCCCAAACATATGCATATTTCGCTCCCCAATTAAGGTCATTGGGGTTGATGAAAAACGGAGCAGTATATGAAACCAGCCCTATATTTGTCAGCTATTGGTCTCAAGGGCATCCGATGCTGCAGTGGTAGGTACTCACAGTTGAAGAAGTAGTTGATACCAGTTCCCACGCCAATGGTGATAACACGGAGCCGTGAGCTCACGACCTCGGTGGCGATGGGCCAACTCAGGGTGCCAGAGAACCCATTGTAGAAGAAGCCGTACAACACCATAAATGCGACGATTGCTCGGCCTGCTGGTGGAGAGTTTCCTGCGACGGTATTTGCAATGCCAATGGCCAACATGCAAAGCGAAGCCATTGCTGAGCCAAACAGCATCGAAGTTCGCCTCCCAATCACCTTGGTCGTAAAATACAGGCCGATCAAAACACCAGCGAAACTTCCGCAGGTCGAGATGATGGAGGCTTGGAATGGCTTCTGGATACCAGCAATTTGGAAAAAAAAGGTCTGATAATATGGTAAGTGACAGCACGATATTTTCCAGTGAAAGACTTTACCCCATAGCCGATGATCAGCCAAAGACCAGCAGCTGCGTGCGAGAGGATCGTGCCGAAGCAGATGATTGTACGTCGAAGGTCAGATCCTTTGAACATGTCGTAGAACGAACCAGCAGACGCGAGTTCTTTCTCCTCCTCGATGCCACGGTTCATCTCGACGAATTCCTCTTCGAAATATTCTGTTGTCAGAGAATTTCCACGGATAAACTGCAACGCGCGTTTTGCTTCATCAGAGCGGTTGTGGACCAGAAGCCACCTAACTCGTCAGCAATGAAGTTTCTCGCGCGTTCCCAAATCGTGCAACTCACCTCGGAGATTCAGGAATGAAGAAAATGAAAATGCCTAAGAACAAGGGGACGGCGAACAAGGTGGCCAGCGGAATCTGGTAGCACAGCTTGTTAAGGTGCTCTTTGGAGTAATTGTCGGCAATTGTGCCCATGATGCTTCCAATATTGACCCAGACCCCAAAGAACGACACCAACAAGCCTCGGAGATGAGCTGGAGCTACTTCTGCAACGTATACGTTCGCAAAGGTGATGAAGTATCCATTTGCTATGCCGATAAGGACTCTGCCAGCATATAGTCCAGCCAAGTTCGTGGTACCGACCTGGACACCAGCCGAGATGAAGTTGAAGGCACAGGCAACCCAGATTCCGTGGCGTCGCCCAAAGTACTTTGCAAAGGGTGCAGTCAGAAAGACGCCGACGATGGTACCAATATTGATGAAACTGGTCATCAATTGTTGGACCTTGGTGGTTATACTCCATCCAATGGGCGATTTGGGATTCCGATATCCAAAGATTTCAAGGAAACCGACCATGGCTTGGAAGCCTCCAACTGACGCCGTGTCATATCCATATTGACAATTCGCCGTCGACACAGCAAGACATATCAAAATGCATTTCCAATTGTCCTTGATAGGGTTGACTCTGCCTTTGCTAATGCCCATCGTGAAGATACACCAATCTTTCGGTCTCAATATCCAATGTTGCTGACGGAGTGTCTCTCTCTCGGTGCCTTGATTACTGCGGGCGATCCTCCACCTTAAATTCGATCTATCAACAATAACGGAGTACGTGTTAAGCCAGCATTCCCCGCAATATGGGGCATTGGGGAAACGCTATGGTTCTTTACCAAATTCGATATAGCATACACCTGGATAAACGGCACTTGACCGAGCTAGCGGCTGGGCAAAGACTGGAGAAGGCAGTGGCTGAAGCGTGTCTACCCAACCAGAAAAAGCTTCACGAGCTTGGCTCCTGCTGATCTTTTGGAGAGCCTCGAGGCGAAATTGAAAAGAGAATAGCCAGCCAACAGACAAGGCTAAAACGTCCCACGTTGTCCTCCTTCTGCCCCAATCCATTCACAGGCTCGCTGTTCATTTGCCCGAAAGAATACTGGATGGACACAGGTGGAGGAGTGAACGAAGTGGATGGGGCTGGCAAAACCACATTTTTTCGGTGGGATCGCCCACGTTCGGTACTTATGAATAACTACATATTGTCGCGACTTAGAATTACGAGATTCCCAATCATAGCACAGCACTGGTCACTCGGAATCACTCCTGGTTTCTCGGTCTATCGCAGCTGGCGTGCTCCTCTCGGGTGTTATGCGAGGACCAGAAACCGAGAGCGAATTGACGAAAGAAGCCCTGTCCCATTTCCAACCCGTTCATACCGGAGCGCTCTGGGTGCGAACGATAAGGGCGCTTGGTCACCTGTCCTTCCTACAGAAATCCTAATAACAATTCTCAGTTGAATGCGTTGTCACCCTCACACGTGTCCCTACTTTCCAAGCCGCTTGCCCGAAAGCCACCTGTTGTCAGCGGAATAGACGATGTTCCCATGTCCCGCTGAGGATATTGGATACCCTAGTCCGGCCTTAGCCCACGCCGTGATAAGTAGGCTGAGCGTTGGGATGACCTTCATCGTCGTTGTCTGACTCAACCGCTGGGAGAAGCCTAGTTCGATCCTGTGGGAGGCCAGCTTGTGCGTGCAACACATGGCGCTGGGGACCTTGGCCCACCAGAAACTCAATCAGGTGCTGTGTAGGATGATTAGCCTAGTCCCGTCTGATAGTCGACTAGTCAGAGTCCTGACAACATACCACAAGTAGATAATTCAGAATACCCGCCAGGACGACCATAGTCGCGGCAGCCTGCTGTTGCTGTCTCCATGGATCGGCACAGCGCCTCGTGTACCCAAGGGATGTCTCGCATGCATTGGCACCAACCCCACGGCTTGGGAATGGCCACGCTCGGTCATGCAAGGAGTTGAATCCACAGCAACGGAGCGAGTTCTCAATTGTGCGGATTGCTCTATCGTCCTTCTCCTGAAATCTTCGGCCCCACTCGGTCTCCATAGCGCAGCTGAGCAGCTGTGATGGACTTGCATATTGCATAGATAGCGCTAGCAAGATGAGAGGAAGGATCAATGCGGAGTGTTTCAAGAGGTAGAGAAGTGTACGTGTCTTGTGGTATTTGAGCCAGGTTCTGACACGCTGGACAACCACCGCTGTGACGCCGGCGAGTAATGGGAAGAGAGTGTTCATGACTGGAATAAACAGCGGTAGCGGTAAAGATAGCCCCAAGGTTTTGGTCCAAGCGATTCTATTACAGTTAGTTACCGTGAATGACGGGTACCAGTTCACCAGGCCCTTAACGTACACTGAAAGCGTGAACGAGGCTACAGTCATCTAGGAAGGGTCAATAGCCTGATGTTATTGCACGGAGCGTGAACTGACCGCTAGACCAAGCACAATGACAACGCTAGTAGACAACCTCATGTTTTCTAGTTCGCCGGTAGTATCACAATTAAGTGTTATAATATTAGAAATCGCAAATGGCCCACAAGTTGATGTTTGTGGGAAGTATAGTAGTAGGGAGGGGTAGGGCAAAGGTTACACAAGGCTGCACGATGCTCGTCATGCCAAGGAACAGGCATTAGAGCTCCAACCGAAATCCTCGGAGGCCAATCCCAGGCAATGCTGTCGAAGAGAACCCACTTGACATGTTACAGCCTCGTAAATTTATTCCTGGATTGAAGGCGCCCCTGTATTTGGGTGATATCGATCACTTTTCTCTTTTGAGAGTTGCTTAGTCATACCGAAGGAAAAGGGGTATCATATTTAGTTTCTATAGCGGGTAACTAGTATGGCCGACCAGGCCATTGGCTATGGCAAGAGCAATCACCTGAGACAACCTTGTCTCAAACCTGGGGACCGCCCGGCCATCCTGCGTCAGCGGCAGAAACGTATAAGTAGGCGCGACAGATAGGACGTCAGAAATGGACAGGCTGGAGCACCTCAGCCACCGGTGCCCAGTCTAGCCCGGTGCTGTGGCGAATCATGGTTCTGAAATAACGGGTATCGAAGAATTCGAGGGCATTTCAATAACCACTGCTTGCTCTGGGGTTTTGGGTTGCTCCAAAATCGGCGGTGTGACTGCTTTTGAAGGCGATGTGCCCTCCTGGTAGCTTGGTGGTTCGCCTGATGTAGGCACCGGTTTCCTCAATATTCTATGTCCCGAAGGCGATCTCATATGTCCTGAAGACGATATTGAATGTCCCGAGAGTGACCTTGAATGTACCGAAGGTGATCTGGTGATTGAAGGCTGGCTTGAAACCGTGAGCGTGGATGAAACCGGTGTGGTGTCTGGGATCGATCCGGGTGATTCAAGCTCATAGATCGGCGCACCATCTGAATTAGCACCCAATATCGAGCTGGGCAACGACGACGGTGATTCCAGCTCCGGGGTAGTTTCCACGTGGAATGACGGCACCGAATGAAAAGTAAATGCTGGGCTAGGCAATGGGGAATTGAAATAGCCAGTACTTGGGGTCTCAGCCGACTGGGTCGTCAAATTGGTCCTGGTCATCGATATTTGTCCATCTGACAATGTTGTTGTTGGTGTTATTGTCCCGGTTTCATCGTCGGGATCTGAGTCCGAGGGTTTGTCCTTCTTAGATAGTCGCATGAAATCGGTCACAACTTGTTTCTTGTCGATATATCTTTGATTCGCGCGGATATAGTATTTGTCGCGAACTCGAGCTGCCGATGCAACTGTTTTCTTTGTCTTCGAGTGCATGGCATCTCGAAGGGATTTATAGATCCCCTGGCTGGTGTATCCAACCAATCCCAATGCGGCTGTTTCCGTTGTGACTCATTAGAACAGGTCTTTGGGGGGACAAGGGATTTCCAATTCTGACGTACCTGAGCCGGGCTTCGTTATAGTCTGCACTGCTCCTTTTGCTATACCTTTGCCGAATCCAACGACACCGTCCTGTTTAAGCCCTTTCGCGGGTTGTACGATGATATCAGACAAGCCTTCTGCCATTTGATGCGCAAAGTTACTGCCAGCGACAGTTATCCCGCTTTTCCAATCTGTGACTGGGGCATGATCGGGAACCTTTTCACCGTAAAGTTTAGGCGTGTTTCTCAAGCCTTCAGCCACTGCCACTGGGATATCAGCAAGAAGGCCTCGTACTCCGACTCCAGTAAACTGTGCAATGCCTTTGGCGGACGCCCCGGCCATCTTGGCCACTTCCATCGTTGTGAGATCAGAATTTTCTTCTTCTATTCCGACGTTGGAGCCAGAAGCACCTGAAGTTGAAACGGCCCTTGAGCGTTGTCTTGATCTCGATTTGTACATCTCACGGGGATTTCTATAGATTCCGCTCAAAGCTGAAAGAAGGTCATAATTGAGCCCGAGACCTGATGAGACTGTGCCGCTAACCACATCCCAACGGCGATTCTCTACGTGGATGGGCTTCGATTTGTACCAGGTCAGGTCAGTAGACTTGATTTTACGTGACTGAAGAAGGATTTCGGCCGCTGCACCTGACAATTTGATAGGATTCTTCCCTTTCGTGTAGCTCCAGGTTGCCGGGAGGGCAGGAATTAAATCACAACTCATATTTTCCACTGGGAGATTGCGATGAAACGAATCGATGGCTGTCTTGACACCACTTTCAAGCCGCATCTTGTTGGCCACGGCAGCTGCTGCTTCCTGGGCCCCTTCGGTGAGGCAGTATAGGATAGCTTCGCTAAGATTTATGCTGTTTAATTTCTTGTAGGGAATTGGATCCGGTCCAGCTTTTGCTGTTGCAACCATCTTGCCCCAGAAAGGCTGACTACCAAGAGTTAGTCATCTGTCGAATTACGAATTAACTTGGGATAGTCAAGCCTTACTCTCCAAAGAATGGTACTATAGTTGTTGGACGGCCGTTGAGTAGGCCACAGGCAGTAGTTCCTGCACCTCCATGATGCACCACGGCAGCTACTTGTTGGAAAAGCCATTCTTTGGAGTGATCAGCAGAAGGAAACGCATTTAGCGTAGAGTTCACTCACCATGAGGGCAATCGCCAATGAAATAAATATTCTCATCAGTTGCGGCACTTTCCAAGTTACTCCATCCTTTAGAAACTATTGCACGCACGCCGGACTTTTTGACAGCGTCGAGGACCGTTTTGATGAGAGCATCAGGATCATCGACGACAATGCTTCCGAAGCCAATGTAGACAGGTGGTGCACCAGCCTTCAGAAAAATATCGAGATCCTCTGGCGGGTGGTAAGACGGCATGTCACGGAAGAGAAACCCGCATACATCTTTATGTGGCAATCAGTGGCTACTCATTAAAGATGGAGTACATGAGATCTACTTACCAATGTGTTTGCCCCAATCTCGGGGCTTTGGGACCAGGGCCGGAGACCAACAATATGTATGCGGAACCTGTAAAGATTCCATGATGAACGGGGCTTCAGAAGCTGGAAGGGGTTCAAGATCGATTGACTTCCTCCACTTCTGCACCACATCACCAATACTAGCATAACAGTTTAGCGTGGCACACAAAAGCCTTGAGCGGAGTATTACCCGTTCCAAGTGAGGACTTGGACCATGGCATAAGACAGATAATTTGCCATCCTAGGATCGGTGGTGTTATTTCGGACATTGGCCAAAGGATGGGAGTAGGCTCGAGTTGGGGTCCAAGGCATGGTAAAGATAATGTGGAGTGGAATA
>Ga0105239_10000412_pt1 | contig 62516 bp, 52 predicted proteins | sample KBSC44metaG_FD_92761 | JGI IMG/M metagenome (GOLD analysis project Ga0105239, IMG submission 92761) | Corn rhizosphere microbial communities from Kellogg Biological Station, Michigan, USA - KBS C4-4 metaG | ecosystem: Host-associated > Plants > Roots > Rhizosphere > Soil | place: Michigan, USA...
ATCGCACATTATCTTCCAAAGCATGTCGTCATTGACCAATTTATGCCAACGGTGTGAAACTTGAGACGCGCGGGCAAGGCTGAGCGGGTCATCAACATAAGACAAAACCTGAGGATATGTTAGTCGAGTTGAGGTTGCCCTGCTTGTGGGTACTTACTCTTAAGCACAATTCATCAGGCAAGTGCTCAAACGGGTCCTTCTTCAGTCTGGGGGAGACGAAATGATGGACGAAACTCAACAACTGGCTGTCACACATATTAAGCAGCTCGGCCAAATACCGCTCTCGTTCGGCACCGTTCAAATTTGAAAAATGACCTCTTGCATCTCTTAAAAAGGAATCCTCATTCTCACCAGCACAGCTCCAACTTGGGGCCCTTTGATATGGGGTTGGAGAGGGAGCAGGAGTCGGTGGAGATGCAGGAGCGGATGGCAATATGCTCAAAGGCATTCCGGTCTTATTGGAGGTGGAAAGACGTTTTGGACGCGGTTGTGATACACTGTGGCGATTTCTCGATGCGCGAAGAGGATCTATAGGAATGGGCTGAGGAGCAGAGAAGGTGTAGTCAGTGTCCTGATCAACGAGACTCGACCTGGCATTGTAAGGACGGTTGGCTAGCTGGTTGGGGTCTATCGACACTGCTCTCGATGGCCTTGGGGAGAGAGGTCTGTTCAAAGGGATGGCCTGGGTCTCGTCATCCAAATCCATGGTTATGGTCTGGGTGTTGCGTGAATGTGAGATGAGATGAATGGTACTCTGTACTGCAAAGCGGAGAGACGTAATGTATATTCAAGGATGCAACGAATGGAAGTTCTTCCCCCTCTTCACTAGCAGGAATGGGCAAGAGTGAATTGCATTATGCTATATCCGGGGAAGCAGGTAGGGGCGGAGGCTTGAGAGGTGAATTCTTGTTGGCAGGGAGGCTTGTGAGTCGTGACATGCATCGGTGGTGATGGAAGCCAGGATGTCAGAGCGCGGAGGGCCGTAATATATTTGGTCAAAAGCACGGACTCGGATGATGATAAATGAGAGAAGTGAGGGCTGGAGTGGTAGAAGGTGTCCTAGCGGTGGTGCGACTGGTGGTGGCGGCGGCAAGTCGAAGAGTTAATCTATCAGCAGGATCAGGTTTATCTGACTAGCAGGAGTGAATGATCGATCAATATGTCGAGTAAGTAGTGCGTACTGAGTCCAACTCAGTGTTGGTAGTGTGGTTGTAGTGGTAGCTTTGTAAGAGGGGAGGAGATGGTGGTTGCCAGACTGCCAGTGTCGCAGAGTCGCAGTGCTACATACTAGTACAACGCTTGTAATAGCAGCAACGAGTCAACGACTTTCCAGTATTGCCCACTATGGAGTACACTGGGCTCCCGTATACAGGATTGTGGATAGACGGGAAGGCAATACGTTAACTAAGTAGTTACTTAGTTCCTTTAGCTACAGAGTGGTTAGGTAGAAAATGCAAGAAAGTGCCCACTGTACGGAGGACGGAGTACAGCACTGACAACAGGGAGTGGCTGGGAGGGAAAGCATTGACAGGCCAGACAGGCAAGACAGCCCAGTGGCATTTAGGGACTGGGGACGTGCATGTTTTAGGCAGGCCAAGCCCGAGGGGCGGCTTTGGGGTTGGCCTTGGGCCTTCCCGGGAGGCAACAGGTGGGCAATATTGGGCATGCTTACGGATGTCATTTGGGCATCTGGTGCCTGAGCGCCGCTGGTAGCATCCAGGCCTTACTTAGAACTCTGCTAACTAGCCCAACTAGTGGGGGTGGCTCCTTTCATTACCGAACAACTCATCGCCTTGCCTCGTAACTCCTGCCTCAGCCTGGCACAAGGTGGACATGGGAGAGATGCTGCTGGTGCCCGTACCCCACGTCGATCTTGACCGCCAGAAGCTCCTGGCCGAATCATCTCCAGGTCTCAGTCTCAGTCTAGACTCTAGATTCATCTAATGCATCTCAAACTGATTCAATGCATTGGTGTCTGTATTCTGCAATCCTGTTCATCAAAAGTCCGTCTGCTCCCGCGAATCTCGAGTGGACGACACCCAACTTATTTCTCTTCTGTCCCGTCGCGGGCTCCATTCAGACTGCTCTCGAACGGCCACCGTGCTCAAGCGAGGAGTGAATAGCAAAAAGGACAAATGGGTTTGATTGTTCCCATTCACAACCATCGAACATCGGTAAACGAGAACCTAAGATTGGCCTTCCCCGGTTCAGGTTGGCGATATTTGACCATATGCCATAGTTCAGTTCTGGGGTTCCATGCCAACGCCGTACGAGTACACCCTGAGGGCGGTATCCACGAAGCACCAGACGCGATTAGTTGGCCAATATATCGCCCATGTTCCAAGAGAGATAACACAGCGTATTCCCTGCTCAATGTGCATGCCCGACCTGCAGGAATATTGGTAGGATCATACCAAAACATGCTGCTGCTAAATCTTTCCATGATGCTTTCTGCTCAACTGGCGTGCCGTCCCGCCCCTCACCGTACCCATTCACCTGGCCATTCATGATAGGTGGGTGATGAGAACTGGATGCATCTTGCATCGAATGCATCGCCACATACAAAAATGTGCCCGCAGAGAAAAGAAGTAACATGCCCGTCCACCACCTTGTTGTCTCCGGGCTGTGATTGGTAGACCCTCCGCCCAAGACGTTGGCAAGTAACCAAGTAACTATCGCACCAGTGGGTGCAGCCAGACTGAAAAGAACCAGATGGCCTCGAGCCGCTCGTTTTGAAAGGCCCTGCTTCACCAATACAGAGGTTAGGCCGAAAGCTGCTGGCGCTTTGTGGATCATGATGGCGAAAAAGATGACCAAACTCAAGCCAGAATTCGTAGCTGTTGATGATGCCCCAAGAGCTATCCCATCGGCTGCTGCATGGATAACCAGGCCAATAGTTGTCGCAAAGCTGCGGTTCTGTATGCGAGAGCCCTCTGAGGACCCGAGGAAAGAATCTGCTTCGTCGTCCCGGTCCAGAGAGGTCGTCAGATTGAACCTGCGCCCGAGATTATTTAGAGCAATGTGATGTGTCCTTGTCTTCGGTTTCGGAGGCGCTGTGTATTGAGGCACCTTGTCCACAAGGTACATGAGCATGAACCCAGCCAGCAGAGCGATTCCAATCCACGCGTGCTCCGATTTATTGTGTTTCTCACCGCCGTCTTCACCATTGCTGCTCGACTTGCCACTGCCACTCCCCGTGTCCATGACACCCACAACACCTGGATCCGTAGGGGTTCGAGGTGGATCGTCGAGTTTCGAAGGTATGACAGGGCCAGGGACGTTGAAAGGGCTCGTCTCGTCACCCAGGGCGCGCGGATCCAGGATCCGGGCAGACGGAGGAGCTTCATAATTTATCCAGTGAACATCGACACTCGGGGCATATATGTGTCGTTTTACATGGGGATGTGCCCCATGCCCGACCTCAGAAGCACTGTAAAGGGTTTCGACGCCTTCAGGAATGATAACCACCAGGGAAGTCCCAACAAGCACACCCATTCCAATAGTGGAGATTAACCTCAGCTGCGATTGTGAAAGTGTGAAAGACAAAGGTAAAATTCCTGCAAGAAAGGAGGCTAGGGCCATGACTATGCTCAAGCTGAGCAGTGTAAAGAGGCCGTCCATGGTCGAGTACGCAGTGGGTCTCGAAGGGGTGTGAAATGAACGACGCGTTTAAGGAGCGAGAGAGAGTGCTAGTAGGAGGAACGATCGAGACATGATGCGAGTAGATACATCGAAACTTGAGGGTTGGTTTGGATGGATGAAGTGGGCGAATCGATAAAGTATTAGGGCACCTGTCAACTCTCCTGAGGCAGCAGAACTCATCCCTTTCTGACAATGACCGCATCTGCTCATGGCTCAGTGAGCCCCACAAGGTGCCACCACTACCGCCATCACCAACAACAGACCAGTACTTGTGAAGATAGACGACTTTGATCATTTCGAAATCAGTGTGATTGTATAAACACCTGATACTTATGTACTATAGTGTGGGTAAAATACCCTTATCCACTTGAAAGACGAAACTATGTATCCGCCATAAAGATGGACGGCCTCCCCCAGGGAGACGACAGATCCCTGGCCCTCCCAATAATATCATGAGAACATTCATAACTGGCAAGTTCAAGATGAACGGCCATCTCATTCACCTCATCGCAGACATAGCTCATTATTCCGTCGGTGGCCACTGATGGCCTTGTCCTGCACTCTGGTTTCAGGCCCCGCCAATTCTGGGATGCCAGATGGCTCACACGAGAGTCATGTGGGCGGGCCTTATAAACCTGCAATAGCTGATACAGGCCTAATGTGAAGGGCCAAATGTGTTAACCACGTGAATCTCGCCCAGTTGTACCACGACTTATTAGTATAATCGCCGGGTCGAGACCTCGGGAGGCCTACATCGTCGTCAACGCCCGTTCGGGGTATTCTGGGGTATTCTTCCACGCTGGTGTAGAGTATCGAATATGTCAACCGGACTCGACTGTTTAGTGTTGTTGGGTGGCTCCAAATGGAGCCAGGAATACTATTTTGTTTGGCTTCCGTGATTGTCATGGGATCCAGCGTGAAAATGCTTTTTCTGATGCCGCGGGGGAGTTGGTGATTTGCCGACTCAAAACTGGTACACTCGTGGCACTCATATCTTCATTGGTCACTTGAAGGTGCAGCCAGAGTTCCGGTCGACTGCCTCTTCGAGCAGTCTGTTCGGACTTTCGTCTTTTGATCAATTTAACTGATCCATAGATTGTGGGTGCATTGGCAACAAAACAAGAAACCAACATCTGAACAGATGCCCAGAGGCTGCGTGTTGGTTGATATGATGACTCGGCATAGATATAGGCAATACGGATGCAGGTGATGATAATGCAGAAGAAGCCCAGGGTGAATAAGGTGCCAATCCTTAGTCTCTCACTGAGTGTCCGATGTTGAACAAGTAAAAGCGGAACTGAGATTGCCAGAAGATGGAGATCAATGACAATGTTGCAGGCTCCTTGGAGAAGCAGCTGAATGTAGGCTCTGATGCAATGGCCGGGATTTGGATCCACCTGCCAGTATAAATGGAAGGGATGGCATTCCAAGAAGGTGGATAACACGACGGCGACATAGGTTAGAGGTATTGCGACCCAGCACAAGCGGATGAGTATTGTCGTCCATCGTGGAGCGCGAACCTGGAAGAATTGCGAATAAAACAGGAGTAGCAAGCAGTTCTGGAGCCAGTAGAAGGTAGTAATCAACAGTCTAGCGATCAGTGAAAGGATGCTGCCAATTTTGAGCTTCCTCAGGTCTTCAGCGTCGAAGTAGTCCTTTTTACCGTACAAGGCGTCATTTACAGTGCCGTAGCTGAGGACATATTGATTGACAGCGATTCGAACGGCGGTTACAATAATGGCGGCAGAGCAGATGATTGTGCTCACATCGAAACGGCCTTGTCTGAGTCTCGATGAGAGTATGCGAATCAGAAGAATGACCATGGATAGTCCAGCGCAGATAAAGCCTGTTATCAAGGCTTGGTGAGATGTGGTGACCATTGTGGATATTTTACACCCAGGCGGGTGGAAACTGTTCCGAACTTGAACGGAGGATGCTGTGGGCTAGAAGATAAGGCGTTAAATCGAGCCGTCGGACACGCAATATAGATCGCTGCAGGATCATCGTTGAGGTGTAAGACTATTGCATGTTGGATGTCGACTGAATGGTGCCAGTGTTTGTGAGAAACTTGAGGTTGCGAAAGACGGGGTTGGGGGATTCGGGAAAACTTGGGGTTCGAGTGATCTTTGAGGAAGCGGGCCTGGTCGAGGTCGAGGTCGCGTCCAAGGATTCTGGATGGTGTGGGCGAGCCGACAATGGTGGAGGGGGGTTACCACTTATGAGCAGCTAATTAGTAGCTGCTAACTAGTACAATAGAGTACGGCTCGACGGGTACGCAGACGGGGTAACAAGTAGGGTGAGGCAGGTAGAGGGTCTACATAGGCAATGGGAGTACTCCGTACTCGTAGGGAGCAGTAATTACTGGGTAAGTGCTAAGGAGTGGTTAGGAAACTTGGGAGAAAATATGGTGTGGGCTCTAGCCACTCATACGAGTTCCTCGTAGTTGGCCTAAATCCTCCGTAGGTGCCCGGGGAAGACTTCCAAGCCCTCAAACGTGTTGATCAGGCTCTACTTCGGATGCTTGAAGCAACATGTAGTAACCAAATTAGGTGGGAGGTTGCTCAATGCCAAAGGGGCCGAGGGGCCTGAAGGCCATGGGACCATGGCAGGGATCGAGGAGCTATCGCGACGCCCTGGGGCTGATTTTCAACGGGCATGAACAGATGGAAGTTCTATTGGCCCCAGCGGCGTTGTGGCGCCCGAGCATTGACGATTGATCGATCCCCAGAAGGGTCTCTAGTCGTTTATAAGCTCCCGATCTGTTTGCTGGCGTCCGTCATCCATGGACTGCACGGGCCAGCATGTTCATCATTCTTGAATCTTAAGCTCTGAGGGACGGATCACTCGATTCAGACGACCTCTAACTTCGAATCTTTGTGTCCGTGGCGCATATAAATCTTACTGTGGGACAATATGTAGTTGGTTGTGCGACTGTAGCATTCAATAGTATCATCTTCCATCGCTTTCTTTCACTGAGCCGACGGGAGGTAGTCAGCCTGAGATTGTGCATTCTGCTTCGCAACGTATTCCGTACTCCGTACTCGTAAGTAGGTGCCTCGGAGGATGTATCTATTCAGACATGTTGGTTTTTTAGTCAAACCGGTCGGGCTAGTTGAGCATAGTCTGGAAGCGAAGCAAGGTCATCTCCTTTGAACATGATCAAACAACTCAGCCTTCAGCCACCAAGGCCTCAACAACTCTGTGCTCTCCTCCATGCCGATAGTACGGAGTAGATGGCATCCTAGATTCTTCCGTAGAGGCACCCTCAGAGGATCGAAGAGCCACTTACTTACTACTACTGCAAGGAGCTCTCCTGAGTGTTCGGTACTCGCTACACTCATGCAGCCGCAGGCCGTTCCTTTCCAAGAAGGTGCCCAGTCAATCGCGTTTTGAGGCACATGGAGTCCTTTGCTAAACACCCAGGGGCAAGAAATGAAACTTGGTACTAGGTTTTCTGTCCCTTGCTGCATGATTATTAACGAACACGAGGAAGCGGATGAAACTGCATGCACAGTAATCGTGAGCAGCTTAGGGGTTGTGATCAACGGGCTGTCCTGTACACTCAAAGAGAACGAATGGCATTTAACAGCGCATGTAAGCATGCCAGAAGCATGCGAATGAAAGTCAACGAAAACTTACACAATGATGTCCCATGCAGTGGTGGTCTCATCCTGTCCTACTCCCATGCTCGACAAGAATGAAATTTGGACCTTGTGTCGGGGGGCCTGGGGCCAGTAGGCTTTTGGAAAGGGAAATCCCGACTTGGTCAACCGTCAAGGAGTTGACTTGCTCGCTGGCGTGAATCAATTATCGGCCGTTGGCGACATGAGCTGATTCAAGAGCCACAACCGATGCCGCTTTCCCGTTCAGACGACAAAGTCGCAGATTATCCGAATATAGTAATAGTACTCCGTACTTGGTTCCAGACCATACAGAATAGTAATAGGTTGAGGTACCTACACGTAGGTACGGAGTACTCAGGTAGCCAGTAGTACTACTCCGTACAAACGATAATACTAGAGATGTAGTGTTAGTAGTACGGAGTACTCCGTCTAGCACTCGGATTGCAGCACTCGGATTGTAGAGCAAGCCTAAATATCATGTGACATACCAAGTCATGTGATGTGGAAATCTCAAAATAAAGGCGGTGGTGCTGGCTTGGCATATCCGATCTGAATTGCCAGCCGATCGATCGCGTCGTCCGTCCCTCACACGCGTACTCCAGACAATTCCACTTACCAGATCGCGACTACATACTAAGTCGGCCGTGTATCTGCCATTTTATTTGAACATCGTTCACCTTCTAGCTCACTATCGCATTTTACTTGAGCATGAATTGAAACTCCACAGTGCTAAAACATTGCCAACATGGCCGCCGCTTCAGATGAGTGTCAGTCGTAGTTTGCGCTCAAGTTCCGGAGTCGATACTGACTGCTTCCAGGGTCCGTCAATGCCAACGAGGCCGTTCATGTTTCGCTAGTACAGCCGGGGACCGATGCTCTCACCGTCCGCCATGATTTTCATCCCGCGTTCACATATCCTATTGTGGGAGAAGCAGAACAGGTCTTTGGCTACAAGGGCCTGGATATCAATCTCAAATTCGCGGCTCATGACTTACGCCCACATGTTGATATCTCCTACTCTAAGAAATTCCCAACTGTCGGCACTACGAGTGCGCTGGATCTGAACAAGACACTAAAGCCTTTCTTGCCTCCCATCGCATTCGAGCCACATTTTGACTCTCAGGTCCTGAAAGATACCGAAGCTAAAGACTGGACCCCGCCTGGCTCCTTCGGCAAGGGCTATACGAGAGGAGGCGAACAATTCGAGATTTGGGTTGGTTCTCTTCTCGACGAACCTATGCGATTGCTAGTGGACAACATTCAAATTCTCATTCTTTTCTTCATCGAGGGAGGCCAATTCATTAATCTAGAGGATGTTGATTGGACTCTGGACCGATGGAGAGTTTACCTGGTCTATCACAAATCGTCCAGTCCACCGGTGCCGACTGCATCTCCTTACTCATTTGTCGGTTATGCGACAACCTATCGATTTTACAAATTCCACGCTCCAAAGAGCCGTGCAGCAACCGAAGTCCTCACCTTCCCCTCAGCCCAAAAGATCACTCCCAACAAACTCTCATCAAGGCTCCGAATATCACAGTTCCTCATAATGCCACCCTATCAGCAAGCGGGACACGGATCGGCGCTTTACCAAGCAATTTACACCGAAGTCATGTCTGACCCAACGATCGTGGAAATGACAGTTGAAGATCCAAGCGAAGAGTTTGACAAGCTTCGGGACATGAATGACTTTGACGTTTTAGAACCTCAATTCAAAACTGCAGGTATTCAAATCAACGATTCGCCTTTCGCATCTTCCGATCGGCGCCGGATCAGTAGAGTACCCACCGCAGTTTTACTTCCAATGGACAAATTGCAAGAGATTCGTTCAAGGAACAAGATGGCCAGCCGTCAGTTTGCGCGCATGGTCGAGATGTATCTTTTAGCACAAGTGCCACATTCTCGCCGTGCTTCCGGCGGCGCGTCCCTGACCTCTTTGACCGTGAAAGGATCTCGAGCAACAAACGCAGATGATCGACGATATTACTGGTGGCGTCTGTTACTGAAACAGCGCATCATGAAGAAGAACAAGGACTTGCTCCAGCAAGTCACCCCTGAAGAACGGGTACCACAGATTGACGACAGCGCTCGTGCACAAGAAGACGAATACGAGGGCCTCTTGCTGACATATGGGTTGAGGAGGAGTAAGGAGGAGGAGCGTCATGGGAACGGAGAGTCCTCAATGGTCCGTAAACGCAAGGTGATTGAGTCGGATGACGATGATGAATCTGATGGCGCCAGTGAAGGGTCAAAGAGACCCAGAGTCTGACTGTGTTGTCATTGAAATCGAGGCACTTTTTTCCTTCCTTGGTCGTGGAGTGGAAACATAAGTGCCAAAGCCGATACTGCCACTACCCAAATTGCAATAGCGGGTGATCTGAGTAGATGCAGCATTCCAGTAAAGCTCTGGGACTGCCTTCATGCAACGCTGATCTGAGAAAACATATAGCACGATTGACCAAGCTTTCCCTTCCCTTCCCAAGTAGAGTTGAGTAGTCTCGCTTGTATTATCGCACGTTCAATCCTCATCGACCGAGCAAAGCCTGACGATAGCGAACGAACTGCCTTCTCTCGTCGGCCTCCTCATCTGCAATGACGTGCTCGTCTCGGCCAACGGGAGTGCTCTCTTCCCACATTTGGTCTAGCTCCTGCTCGTCGTCGCCAGAAACAGCCCAAACACTTTCTCGCAACCTCTTATTCCGCTCTCGGTCTTCCTCGATCCTCTGCTCGATCGCCCTCTTGTCAACCTTAGATACTCCATTCGCCTTCCCAGACTGACCCGCGCCGGTTCGCGGTGTCGGTCGTGCACTGTCACCCGCACCACCACCTCCAATGCCATCGCTGGCTCCTATGGCGGAAGTGTCCATTGCATCACCATCTCCCTGGCCCTTCACAGCCATCGTGGCGGTAGTACCGGCACTACCTGGGGCAGCTGGGGCAGCACCGGGACCAGAATCCTCCTGCCCATCCTCCTCATCACAGCCCAATAGGCGACCCAGTTTCTCTTCTTTCTCCTTCAATCCAGTCTCAATGACTGTAACTACCTCAGCCTCGAGCACACCCTTCTCGCCTAGACCAGTGACAACCCTCCTAACGACCTTAACATTCGCACCACTCTGAGCCACCGCATCGACGATCCTGACAATATCCCTGCGGACCATGTCGACGTAGGGCTCATGGCCGCCATCACGGGTATTGACGTCAGCGTGGTGCTCGAGGAAGTACATGATGTTGGCCCGGTTGTTCATATTGTTGCCACGCTCTAGGTTCTCTAGAATACAGCTGTGCAGATCCTCGTCCATGTCGCGGTGTTTGAGCGCGAAATGCGCCGTTTTGATTGATGCTGTCGCTGACGCGGACAGGTGCGTGAGCAGGTTCGTAAACCGCATCCGCACCTCGAAGGGATCGGCCATGTTGTGTGGGCAGAGGGGATCGAGGGATAGAGTGATTTGTCTTTAGCTAAGGGGTTGGTGATATCAAGTCTGTCACATTCTTTAATTGAAGGCGAGGCAATAAGCCCGAAACGCCCAGGAGGCAGCGAAGCGGTAAAGATTGATGTATCATGTACCAATACTGGTTAAAGGTCAAGAGTCAAGAACAGTAGAAGGGTGATTGGTGTGCCTTGCATACCATTCTCGGGAGAAAATCGGAGTTGGCCGACCTCGCAATCCAGAAAAATAAATTTCCCCCGCATCACCTTCCAAATATTTCCTTCGTATTGTGACAATTGTGAAAAGGCGGAGTGAGGGTCTGCTACTGACGTTGACCTATTTCCTCCACGATATCTCGACAATAGCAGAGCCATCTGTGCTTCTCTGACAACATCGAAACCTTTTATCCCCTTCCTCAGCCAAAAAACCACTCAAGAGCAACAATGACTACAGCACTTCGAGTGCCCAACGGCCTCACAGGGCTCGGCAACGATAGAGGCATGACTCTGACTGTCCTTGGATGCGGTGAGCTTCACTTTACACATTCCATTCCGATCCTCTCCCCTTCCTCCAACCTCGATACTAACAAGGCTTCTCTCTACCAGGCACCCTCGGCATCGCCATCCTATCCGGGATTCTCACATCTCTGAGCGAAGCCTCCACCGCACCATCGCCCGCATACCCAGATTCAGGCACAGCAACACCAACCACAGAAGGCCCACCACAACGCACACCTACGAACTTCATCGCGTGCGTGCGACGGCCCGAGTCCGCAAAGCGCATCAAGCTCGCCGTGCAGGACTACCGGGCGGGAGTGACGGTGCTGCAGAATGAGAACGTGAGGGGCGTCGAGGCCGCGGACGTAGTCATTCTAGGCTGCAAGCCGTACATGGTTGCGGACATCCTGCTGCAGGAGGGTATGAAGGAAGCACTGGCCGGAAAGCTGCTCATCTCGATCTGCGCGGGCGTCCCTGTCGAGCAGATGGGCCGCGTGCTGTACGGGCAGAACTACCCCGAGGGCCTCCCCAAGGACGCCTGTACTATCGTCCGCGTCATGCCCAACACGGCAGCGCTGGTGCGAGAGTCCATGACTGTGATCGCGACGAACACACCCCCACTGCCATCCGAGCTCTCCGCGCTGGTCGACTGGGTCTTCACGCGGATCGGCCGTGTAGTGCACCTCCCACCCTCCATGATGGACGTATCGACTGCGCTATGTGGCTCTGGCCCGGCCTTCCTCGCCCTTATGCTGGAGTCGCTCGCCGACGGGGCCGTCGCAATGGGCCTGCCCAGAGCGGAGGCCCAGCTGATGGCTGCGCAGACCATGCGCGGCACCGCAGGACTTGTCCAGCATGGTGAGCATCCCGCCCTCGTGCGCGAGAAGGTCAGTACCCCTGGTGGATGCACCATTGGTGGACTGTTGGTGCTCGAGGAGGGCCGTGTCAGAGGCACCGTCGCAAGGAGTGTTAGGGAAGCCACTGTTGTCGCGGCACAGCTAGGAAAGGGAATCAGTGGTGTCAATGGCACAAGGTTTTAGAGGCAATAATTTAAAACCCACAGCATGAATGAGTGAATGAATGTAACCAAAAGGGAAGCCTATAGGCGTATGATATTGTCTCCGGATATGCAGAACGGTCGCATAATGGACATCGAAAAAGTGAGCAAGGCGAATATAATGTCCATTCAGTACAGTATTTTCCATGTTACATCTTGAAAGTACTTCTAATTCTTTCCCACATGATGAGTTGTAGTAGTATACACAATTCGAAGATTTTGATGCGCTTGGATGGGACCGTGAGGGTATGCCAAATCTATCCTCACATACAGGGTTCTCTCATTCACAACCATCCTTCTACTGCAACAGTCCCCTCTGGCCTGTCTCAAGCTTGACAGAAGTTGTGCGCGCGCTTGACGGCTATGCGACCGACCGACCGACGGTTCATACGCAGCAATTAGATTGCAAGCCGAGTTCCCTCTTTCCACTGGTAAATTCGTTCCGCTTCTTCTATTCCATGGTGACGACAGCGCCGAGTGCTTTCATCGCCTCGATAATCTTGGCGGCCTCGTCCTTGGGGACGCTCTCTTTCAACAACTTGGGTGCACTCTCGACAAACTTCTTGCTGTCAACCAAACTCAGACCCAGCATGCTCTTGACTTCCTTGATAATCTTCGGTTTCGCCGTAGCTTCGAAGGATTCGAGTTTCAGGTTAAACATCGTCTTCTCAGCCGGGGCGGGAGCTGCTTCTTCCTCTTCCACGGGGGCTGGAGCGGCGGCGGCACCTGCTGCTGCCGGTGCCGCAAATGCCATGTCTGGGATGTTCAGGCGAGACTGTGAAGACGGAAGCGTTAATGATATATTCTTCTCTTGAGCACGGGATACGGATTCGCTTTTTTCCTTACCTTCAAGCTTGCAACCAGGTCGGCGGTTTCCAGGAGTGTCAGTTGAGATATTTGGTCGACAATTACAGAGATTTTAGGGTTTGTAGGTGCAGCTGCAGCATCTGTGGACTGCCATCTCCTCGAAGGGAATGTGAGGGTGTTGCTTCGTCGGGATGGATTTGCGGAGCTCGTCGTGGAGAGACGGAGACACTGTGACGATAATCTTCGCTTTTGTGTGCGAGCTGCGAGCTGGCAGCATCGATATGCTGCTGACGGAACTGATCCTGACATGTTGCTCAAGGGGTGAACGTGCTGGGGAAAAGCTGTATGCAAGTCGATGAGCCGATAGTCAATTGAAGGATGGTCTTCGAATGAATCGCGCATCCAATCCAAAAATCGCGCCAAGGCGGGAGATTAACACGTGACCTTTGCACGGTTCTTCCAGCGTATGAACCATCCAGGCTTCCACCTTCTTAAACAATATCAAGAATTCTTTTAAATCATGTTAACGCTAATGGATGGCTCGAAAACCTTGGGAATGCAATGAGGCTTTGGAAAGCTCCAAAATCGATCCTTTATATCACCAAATAGTGGGAGGAACCTACATAGGTCTCTCAAAGCTCCACAACTGTGCTGCTCCTCTGACATCGAAGTATTTTGGAAGGCTACCTCGTCGTTTCTAACGTGCATCTATCCCCGTGATGGAGGAGATACCTGTCTTCCGTGCTGCAAAGCGAAGGAAGCATGCCAGGGGCCCATCCCAGTTAACCTCTGATTCCATTTCTCCAGAGCCCACAACACTCGCTATAGACCAAGTACATGGGAACAACGTCGACCTAGAAATCAACACCCCCGCTGAAGCCGATGCTGACGTATCAACGCTTGTAAAAGCTCGAAAGCAGTTCAAACGACCGGTGACTGGGGTTCATTTCTCGACTTTGAAAGCACACCTTGGGCAAGACGATGGTAACGATGAGGCGCTTGTCAGGGCGGACCAGAGCGTCGAAAAGCCCATGGATATAACCCAGCGATTTATTGGAAGCTCAGGTCATGTGGTTAACGTCGATCAGCATATGTTCGTACCACCTCATTTGTGCCCTGCAAAACAAAGTTCAAATATCAGCTTACTAACAAGATAAGGATTGCGTTCATAGACTCGGAAATCGCTAAACGCCGTGATATTCAGTCATTGTCGGTGGATAATACGACGAATGCGATGAGCAGCAGTCACAATAACGCTCCGACATCAGACGGAAAGATGGTTTCCCTCAAGCAAGGGACATCAAGAAACCCGGCTTCCGCTCAACAGCTCTCTGAAGTGGATCTAGGCTCATCCGCCCATGAGCTCAACCTAGCACGTACGCAAGCTGCATTAGAGCGTGCAAAGCTTGGCAAAGCGCTCATTGAGGAAGAGACCAAGCAAATCAAACCACGCAAACCACGACTTGGACGGGATGGGAAACCGATGAAGCCTCGCCCTCGTAAGAGAAGGAACAGTGAGGACATCGCACGTGACGCCCTCGTCGAGCAGGTCCTACAAGAGCACAAACTTGACTTGTACGAGAAGGGGGCGGACAATGGGAGGACAACTGCAGCCGACTTGGCCACGAGCACGACTCAGCAAGATGAAGGCCTAGCGGAAGAGTTCCGGCAGAACTTCCTGGACGCCGTTGCTCAGAGACAGCAAAGGAACAAGGCTACGAGTCAGCCGAAAGTTCCTGGAGCCTCCAATGAGAGCAGGGGACCAAAGTTGGGAGGCAGCAGAAGTGCAAGGGCGAAAATGGCACAATTACAGCAGCAGCAGCAAACGCAGGCAAAGAAATAGTCATCACACATGGCGTTAACTCAATCTCCACTTGACGGAAGGACGCCGAAGAGTGTGTGATCATGATCATTGGGGGATACAACTTACTGCCCCTTGGTAGAGCGTAGCAGGATACTGTCAATGCTCCCACGAGAGGAGGATAATGCAAGGCGATCATCATCATCAACAAAATATTAATACTCTCAAGAGGTTCTTTATATAGCATGATTGATTACATTGGCGGTCTAAGAGAGTAGCACAATCGAGCAGAACACCGCTATGATACTTCCTTCCAAAGTCATTCTTTCATGTCCAATGCATTCGCAGTGACTGCATGCGCCCTCAATCCACTCATACGTATCAGCAACGACACCCTGTCTATCTATCATCCCACAAGTTATCCGCAAGGAACCTGACGACGATCTGGTAGCCACGCTCATACTCTGCGCGGACCCTGTCATCCTTCAAGTAGGCCCTGGCGCTCATCCAACCATGGACCTGATCAGCGAATGTCTCGACATGCTTGACCTTCGCCTTCGTCAGCGCAGTATCGTAGTTCCTGACCTCCTCGACATCCTCATCCATGGAAGCCAGCATACACGTCGGAATCAGGATCTCCACGGCCTCGCTGGGATCAATGAGGCCTGGATGCAGCTGTACTGCAGCCCTGAATGTCTGCCGCTCAAGCATCCGCGTCGCTTGCTGCGAGGAGAGGAGCGACACCATCTTCCCGCCCCAGCAATATCCCAGGACCCCCCAGGTAGTGACACTCGGGAAGAGCTTCTCCGCCGCCTCGAGCAAGCCTGGCACCTTGGGGACGTGCAGGGGTGGTAGTGCGGTCTTGAACCACTCGGCGACGGAAGCGCGCTTCTCTTCCGTGTCTGGCGGGTACCATTCGAGAGGCACGGCGTTGCCATGGAAGAAATCCGGCATGATCACCACAGTGGGTTCCCCGGCTGAGGAGAGTGCCGATGCAACCATGTCGGCGCCTTGCTGTGTCTGTGGGAAGTACCCGAACGCGTCGTAAATGGACAGGATCGCTGTCGTTGGGGATGCGGCTGTGGAGTCTGCTTTGCTGCTGGGGCCCGTAACGTCTGTATATGGCTGTAAGTGTGAACGGTGACGTTAGATCCACTGCCCTCTGAAGATTTCTTGTCTTTCCGCAAGGTTGGGGTTTGGGCGCAACGGGATGGAATGGGAGTTCGGTTTTGAACCTACAGGTTTTCATCCCATCAAGTTCGACGTACCTCCCCTTCAGCTCGTAACCCTCGCTAATCACGGGTGGAATTCTATGCGAGCCGTGTGTTAATGATGAGAGGTGCATTGTTACTGGGGAGGGGGGGAGTAAAGAAGGGAAGAAGCCATGGAAACTGGGGACGTTAGACTGACTTGCAGCATGCTTCACTGAGTTTCGACATTGTGAAAATGTAGAGCTTTTCTCGACGTGTCGCCCTTCAGAGGGCTATTTCTTTCTCGACTTTCCTGGTGGATGTCCCCCAACACCCTCGGTCGCAAAGTTCAGTAACAGTAGCAGATGAACGTTGGGGTAGGGAGGACGCTGAGCATGCGTCCTCATTTGTGCTTTGAGATGAGGCAGCTATTAAGCTATGTTCTACACTGTAGGTAGAAAAGATGAACAGACTGGACCTGGTGGCTCGGAACAGGGAAGGCCATGTTCCGCCACGTGCCACCGAATGTGAGATTTTATGCAGTCCGAAGGCTTCATCTCCGCAGACCCCCCACCAATATGATTTCTTGATAATCCCAGCTGACTGATAAGCTCAAGAACTATCAGAGTATTCTCTGCCTCTGATTGAGTTGCTATTGCCGAGTCGCACCCTAGCGGGGAGCTCTTCCTACACACCAGGATTTGTGGTCATGAAGAAGCCTCGTCCCTGCTGCGAATAATGAATTCCACCTCTTGTACTCGATCCAGTGTATAGTGGAATAGCTAAATCATGCCTCGGCATTCCTTCTGTCAAGCTCAGGTGAAGAATTGTTTCCCAGGTTGTTTTCCCTTTCGGGTTACTAGCCCGGGGGTCAGAATCTTCTCTCCTAGCCCTCCTGGATGTTTATTCAGCATACTGTGTGTTCGGGCCCAACAACCAAGGGCAACTCCTGGTCTGTGAGTGGAAGCCACCCGTCCACAATGGCTGTCTTTCCCTGGTAGCGGGCCAAACTGGGCGACAAGGCCTGGGAGGAATCCTCTCACCCTCAAACGGCGTTCCACAGCAATGATTGTGCTGCTAGCTCGATCCATGGATCGGCAATGTGCTTTGAATGTCGATGAATATGAGATAGAAGGGGAGCGTTCGCTGTCTTTCACCTTCTGTCTCGCTTGCTTCTCCATCTGCCACCTCTTCCTCTATTCCCTTTCCACGCAGCCTCTTTTCGTGCATCTTCCTCTCTCTTCTCAAGCTCCTGCACCCTTTCCCGTCTCTGAGCCTCTGCATCCCTTTCTTGGCCCTCCTGTCCACTTTTCAGGTGTACCCCATTCTTGCAATCCCTGCCATCCGGGCAGAAGCCTGCGAGATAGAAGAGACATAACTTTCTTCTCACATGTCTGTTCAGGCACTTCGGGCCTTTCTCGCAGAATCCTTTATTGTAATCATCACATAAAGGGAGTTTCGAATCTTCTTTGACGTGAACATAGAGGCATTCATCGCCATTTTGACAGTATCCGTTCTGATTGAAAAATTGACATTCGCTCATCTTCCGGAGATTGTATTCGTGAAGATAGTCGCAAGCGTCTCCCTTCTTACAGAGTCCCTTCAGCCAATGTTTACAGACATAATTATCATTGTTCCGACTGTAGTGATGTTGAGGCTGTTGGGCCGGTGTCGGGTGGCGGTCGGCACAACGTCTACCTCGAGGACACTGACCGTTCGCAGCGAAGTCAGGGCAAACAGGTACTGTTGAGGCGAGGGCAGCAAGCCCATTGGCGCGAAGGAATGGAGTGAAGCTGAAGGTGTACGCGGGTTGTGCGGGAGGGTTGTTTGCTGGCGATGGACTTTCGGAGGGGCCAGGAGTACTTTCTGCGGCCACGGAGGCCATGGTGGAGACTATCAGTATGTGTTAAAACCAGATCTTCGGCAATGGCAGAGAAGTTAGGAAAATTGGGGAGATCTGTAGTCGACGGTGAGGAGGGAGACAGACATACATACAAATGGGGTATATCTTGTACTCCGTCTGAGGCGCCATCGGATAAATGTTCCGATGTTTTGCCGGCTCCAAAGTCCCCACCTGTTTCTCCTCCCTTCTATGGCCAGATAGAATCCCAATTTCGACTTTACACCTCTTGACACTTAAACCCTCTTGCCACTCTAACTATACATCCCCTCAACTACTCAGTCTCTCCGTTACACTCACCCTGAGCTTCTGAACTACTTCAGATCATATAGGAACCGCTCAATAGGGTGATTGGTCGAAGTCGGATGCCGAACCAAGGGTTCATCAAATTCGCCTCTGGTCAAACCCGAACTCCAAAACAGGAGCCTTGCATAGCAAGTGTTGAACTATGCAAACTAATATGCCATGGAGATGCTATTGCCTAACAGGGTCTGTACAGGACTCCCTTGATCATCTGAACCACGAAGCACTCCTGGTATCTCCGAGCAACGTTTATTGGTCCAAGGCACGCGGTAGGTAGCACATAATGACACAGTTTCATGCACACCATTATAAGAGTCTTAGAGGTGAGTTATCTTTTGTCTACTGGCAATTCTATCTTCAGGCGCAGAGTATCTTGCCATCTTCTCCATACTTCAGAATGGTATTGAGCAGCGAACATTTGGACTGTGCCCAGACTTTCTGGATTTGTGGCATCCGAACAACCACATTCTCTGCGCAATATCAACTTTACTCTCACGTTCGATTCGCTATGGCGGTCCTCAAGACAAATTGTGCATCACCCACTTCGAGTCAAATTATCATTTTTGCGAATGGGGATTTTCGGCTCATTCAAATTTTCATTGCTCCAGCTATCGTCATACGGTACTTGCATGAGACAGGTCCCTGGTTGAATAAGGGCGTTCCATCCAAGACCGTGGGTTTGTTCTATCGACCCACCTCTCTTGAATCGACCAGAGACAATCTCACCGTTCAAGAATTACGAGCTCGCACTCGGTTTTCTATTCTATCCTGACGGCCCTGGTCTTGGTAATTCTTCCAATATTCATTTGTGCGGCCCCGTCGCCGGTGCTGCACTGTTGGATTTTGCATTCTTTGCGCTCTGGGAAACCGCATCTGGGCTCGAGAAGGCCATTTCCTACAGTGATTAGAGGATGAGAAGGTCTTAATGTTTCGATACAATGGTGACACTGCGCGTGAATTGGGCAAGCACTGGCTTTGAATGCAGCAGAAGTTCTGGGTGAATCTTGGTGCTCGGGTCATGTCTGTTCAGTGCTATAATGGGAGCAGGCGTCTTATGGATTGAGCGAAGACGCCGAGCCCAGGGTTAACCAGCCTTTGTTTGAGCAAGCTTGAAGACGAAGATAGCACCAGCCTCTTACGCGAAGGAAGTCATACCATGTTGAATGGCGGGTAAGCACTTCAGAGCACTATCTGGCCGAGCATACTCTCTCCTTTCAGAGGAGAGTTAGTTGGATTGAACTGCTTTTCCTGTTTTGTCTGATCGCCGTGTATGTACCATTCATAATGTCACACCAAGGATTCTCCTTCAGTGTCACTACCTAGGGATCAAGCATCGAGCAGATAGATGAGTTTGCAACGTCTCGATTTCGACCCTGTGGTAACATCTTATCAATACTCCCAGCAACTGGAAGGATTGCGATTGCTATGAAGCAGGGCCCTGCCCTCCACGCCTGTTCGACAGCGACGGGGGCTCCAACCTATGGATTTCCTTTCCGGTTCTAACCCCACTGGGCACCACTGGCACCACTTTTGAATCATTCGGCATTTTGTTTCCTATTCGAGCCATGAGGCCCATTGACGTTGCGGGGCAGTAATCAATGAACTCCTCCTCAATGAAAAACTCCCCCACTGGCACTGCACGTCATACTATTTATCTTTCAACGCCAAAACATCATTCATTTCACAAAAGGATTTCCGCAGACCTGATTCACTGGGGGACATTTAGCATTTTGTGGTTGTAGCACCATCCATCTTCCTCTTTAATTTTGTCCTGCTATCAGAGTTCCACGATATTCCCAACTATGTCTATCACGACTTCGGCAACTATCGCCTCCTTTGGCGGCAAGCTGCTCAAGCTGGCTCACAACTCCTCCGTTATTGGTGGTGAAATGAAATTCAACCTGTATTTGCCTCCTCAAGCCGCCAGCGGTAGCTCCAAGATACCACTATTGATCTTCCTCTCCGGCCTCACCTGCAACGCCGATAATTGCTCAGAGAAAGGGTTCTTCCAGCACGGGGCAAGCAAGAAAGGCATTGCTATCCTCTACCCAGACACCAGTCCAAGTATGCTAGACCTACCCTTCCCCCGGGAAATTCTTCCGGCCAGAAACTGACGTATATACCAAGGGGGTTTTGGAATCAAAGGCGAAAACGACAACTGGGACTTTGGCAACGGAGCTGGATTCTACGTCGACGCCACCATCGACCCCTGGTCCACCAACTACAATATGTACACCTACATCACGGAGGAACTCCCGAAGACAGTGTTTTCCGCCTTCGACCAAATAGACCCCAATCGAGTTAGCATCACAGGCCACAGCATGGGCGGCCACGGTGCTCTATCACTATACCTGAAGAACCCCGGAAAATATAAGAGCGTCAGCGCCTTCGCTCCCATCGCAAACCCCTTAAAAGCCCCCTGGGGAGAGAAGGCCTTCAAGGGCTATTTTGGTGAGGCTGACTGGCAGACGAAAGGCGCCGAGCATGATTCTACCGAGCTTCTCAAGAAGTGGAAAGGTGGAGACCTCGATATTTTGATCGACGTGGTACGTCTTGAGCCGTGTGGCATCAAACCCCAAATAATGGCATTTTCTACCCTTCCAAGCACAAAACTAACCCCTCCCAACTAAAAACAGGGAACTGGAGACAACTTCTACAAACAAGGCCAACTCCTCCCCGAGAACTTCCTTGCGGCAGCCAAAGAAATCGGACAGGAGAAGGGAGTCAATGTCCGATTCCCGCCAGACTACGACCACAGCTACTACACCATGTCCACGTTTGCCGATGATCACATCGATCACGCCGCAAAGTATTTGTTTGCATAGTACGTGTAGGTCTATTGAAGAACAACGAAGGGTCAGCGCAGAAAAATGAGAGAATAAAAGCTTTCTGATACTTGTTCCCCCTGGTTGTTGTTCGTTTGTCATGCTCCTTTCCACATCTCCGCTCGCTGCCCTTCTTTCTTCCTCTTTTTCTAAAAAGGAGTCAGGAACTAACTAGGATAGAAGCGGAGGCAGCAGTAGCAGGAAGGATCCGAAGCTCTGAAAATGATGTCTCTCCCCAAGTCTCCGATTGGACTGGACTGTGTCAACACACAGTCATACAGACCACCTACCTATTATATTTGTCGCAATACAGAAGCCTGCGGCACACAAAAATGATGACCTTTGAACATTGGATCCCGAGCGCGGCCGATGCCGTGTAGTGTCTCTTCACTTGTCGACCTTGACGTCCCCGTGGTTGTCAGCTGCGTCACCGTCTGCTACTCGGTCCCTCGCTCTGCTTGGCTCTGTTTCCTTTTTCATTTATGTGCTTGCTGCCTTTCGTTTATTCATCAAACTGTTTGTCCGCTGTCCTATGCCCTGACCTGTCTCAACCACATCTGTGACTGGCAGTTTGGGTTATGCTTCATTCTTTGCGTCGACTGCATCGCCCCAATTAGCCATTCCCACTCCAACCCCACAGGCAACAAAGCAACAGATCAGATCAGCTTTGTGCCCACGCCCACGCCTAGCACCCTTCCCCCATCCTCAACAACTCATCGCCATGTCCGAATCAGGATCGCCTTCCCAAAAGCGGCTCCAGCAAGAGAGCAAGAGCCTCAAAAGGACCAACCTACCAGCGGCGCCTCCACCATCAACAGCAAGGAGCAGCGTCACAAACTTTCCACTACCACGTTGACCGAGCAAGAAGCCGCGATCTGGCCCCCCCGTCTCTCGGCTGGCTACAAGCCACGCCACGAATCCTCGAACGCTTTGTCGGGGACCGGATGTACCAAAGCGACAAGAGAACGTTCGAGTCTTTGTCAAACACCGTGAGGCCAGCGAATCTGAAGCTCTACGAATCTGATTGTGACACTGACCTCAGACTGTAAGTGCCCCCCCCCTTCACTGTACAGTACAGTACTGCTTTATATATATTTTCTTTGACTGGGGTCCCTCTATGCCTTGATTGCCGTTTGCTAACTGAGCGATGGCACTTTTCTAGCTGGGACAGCTATTCTGACTACATAAAGCACGCAGATGCTAGTGAGAGGGAAGGGAGACGTGACCTCGAGACCAAAACCGAAACCATGAAGGGCGGAGGAGGGGGAGGAGCACCAGGCTCGCAGGCAAAGGAAATAGAGAAATGAGAACAGTACACAGACTTGGACAGAGGTAAGTTGATAGGGGTGGGACATCCTCACGTGACCCAACGAGGCTGAATACCTAAATAAAGGAAACAACTCGTCGACACAGTACTGTCCCAGCGTGCGCATTTCGCACACCACGCCAAGCGCTTCCAAATACCAGCGGCGTGTCACCCCCCTTGCTTAAAGGCGTGGAAAGTAGGAGAACCCTGGAGAGAATGCAAATCAGGAGGCCATCTGGCGATGTCTTCCACTGTTGGCGATGGGCGGTTTCCGGGGCTATTGGTGATCACACCACAGTGGGTGACGATAGCGAGTATTCTTCCAGGAAGGAATTGAATGCGATGTCGACGTTTTCACTATTGGCGTTGGCTTTCGATGCAAACGCCATACATTGTATTCTAGTGGGGTGCCGTGTCGCAACACACACCGACTGGAAGTTTAGGCAGACGTGACGTTGCCCGTCCATAGCCTTAGAGGGGGCACTTATTGGAGAATCAAATACTGTACTCCATACCAACCATTTCATTCACGCTAATAGTAAGTGATAGAGTGCTGAATGCTCACACCCCTACCCCCTGAGTCCCTGACCGTACCAAAAGAAGAAGTGTTGCTAAATTTACACACGACACAGCCAGTTATTTTGATGCGAGGCAATGCTTTTCCTTTCATCGTCGCCCTGGATACTCTCCAATCCAATCCAATCCGATCCAATTAGTAGTAGTGGGTCTCGTCAGGAGTTCGGCCACGGAGGTAAGCAGGCTCGCTGCCACGAACGTAGATGTCCTCAAAGAGGATCTTTGGGGTTGGGTCGGGGGGTGCCATCTTCTCGGCCTCAGCGACCTCTGCATCAACGTCTTCCCTAGCCCTCTTGTCGATCTGTTTCAGCTCATCTTCGCTGCATACACCCCAATCGAGGATTTTCTGCTTAAGGCCTGCGATGGGGTCGTTGGTGGAGCGCATGCGCTGGATTTCTTCTCTTGTTCGGTATGTGGTACCAGGATCAGACATGGAATGGCCGCCATATCTGTAGGTCACATACTCAAAGACCAATGGTCCATTGTCACTGGTGGTGTATTCTCTGCCATACTGGACAGCTGCTTTCACCGCGAGGACATCCATAGCATTGATCTTGAGACCAGGGATGTATTGTCCTCGCTTATAATACTCAGTCAAGGCCGATGATCGAGCCGCGGAAGTACCCATGCCGTATTTATTGTTCTCACAACCGAAGATGATAGGTAGGTTCCATAGCTTCGCCATGTTGAAAGCCTCAAAAACCTGACCTTGGTTGGAGGCACCATCACCATACAGACTGAGTGTAGTAGTCTTGCTGCCGGTGTACTGATGGGCAAAGGCGATACCAGCACCCACAGGGACTTGAGCTCCGACGATACCGTTGCCTCCGTAGAAACCATTCGAGAACATATGCATGGAGCCACCTTTTCCGTATGCAATACCCTCTCGTCGACCGAGTAGCTCGCCAATGATGGATTTGACAGTTCCACCACGCATCATAGCAAAACCGTGACATCTGTAAGCTGTGATAATAGCGTCTTCTTTGGTGAGGGCGTGTTCAATGCCAACTGCAACAGCTTCTTGACCGGTGGACAGATGGCAGAAACCTCGAATTTTCTTCTCCTTGTATAGCCTGTCGGCGGCCATCTCCATGCGGCTGCGAGATTTTGTCAATTCCAGCTCGACAATGGAACACTGGGATTTCAAACTGACCGGACGGAGACCATGTCATAGTACATCTGCTTCAACTCCTTCTTCGTGGTATCCAACGTGTATGGGGGAGGGTCGAGGTTGTAAGTCTCGAAGCTCTCGTCGGAAAGCTTTACTTGGAAAGGCTTGTCATCCTCCTGTGCGATGTTAGCAAGTACTTGGGGAATGGTGGGCAAGTCAATGGGTGTAGGTCAATCTTACATCAGGGACATCTTCTTTCTCAGCATGAGAGCTCGCGGCGTCTGTTGTGACAGTTCTACGAGCTAGCTGGTAGGCTTGTGCCTTAGGAAGTGACTGCAGGCCGAAGCCTCTCAAGCAAGCTCTCGACAACATGGCGTTCAGACGAGAGGGAAAAGGAAAGGGAAGGAGGGGAGAGAAGAAAAAAAAGATAGGAACGATTCGTTGTGGTGAATGAGTGAGGGAGCTGCTAAATGCGCTTTTGGATGTTGGGACGCCGAAAGGAGCAGCTGCGTCTCCGGGCGGAACTTCAAAGCGATGCGGTCTTGGCGGGCCCCGTTTTATTATTTTGCGGGATACACCACTCTCCCTCGTACTGTTGGGACACCTCTCTGTGATGCGAACTCCATTTTATGAGGCCTATTCCATTCCCGTGCCTTTCTACCCGCATAGCCATAAAAACCACGAGCATCCTCCTCTTCCTAAGAAGAATCCATGTCTCTTTTCGTCAATCGTCTCCTTCACGGCAGACCACCTCATGCTACGCCTTGCCACTCACATAAATGAAAAGGGTATCACCGCCATTAAGCATTGCCTTCTCCAGTATGTGGAAAATTACCCCTTACCACCTATCCTTCGTTCGTCATCACTCATCCTCTGTCATGATCTCCGGGGACATGAACATCTCGGTAAACCACTAGTATCCTCCCGGCCCCATGCTAGGTGGGGTGCCATAAACACCACTGAGGCCTCCCTGTTGATGCATCGAAGCTGCCACTTGTGCACGTCCAGGACCTGCGTAGTTGGGTAAATCCTGGAACCAAGGGTGGTGTAGTGCATCTTGGGCGCTAATACGATTCTCAGGTCTCAGTTGTAATAGTTTGCTCAATAGATCCAGTCCAAGTTGGTCAATTTGCGGTAACAGAATGGCAAGTGATTGTGTCGCATAAGAGGGGAAATTAGTCTTGTACTCAGGCAATTGAGAGATTCCTGGCCAGGTTCTCTCCGACGGCGTTCCCATCAACCTGAAGATCTTCTGCAGCTGGTCTTCATTTGTGGTGCCAGGGAATAAAGGTCTCCCCGTGTACATCTCGGCCATAATGCAACCTGCTGACCAGATGTCAATGCTGGTATTGTAGGTTCTAGATCCTAGGAGCACATCGGGGGCTCGGTACCAAAGCGTTACCACTTCATTGGAAAATGTGTTCACAGGAATTCCAAAAGCGCGGGCAAGACCAAAATCTGCCAATTTCAGTTGACCTTTGGTGCTGATGAGCAAATTTTGCGGCTTGAGATCTCGATGGAGGACTCTATTTTCATGGCAGAAGGCAGTGCCTCTGAATAGGTCTTGCATGAAGCGCTTGATGGTGGGGTGGTCCAGTTGTCCTCGATCGCCTCTCGAGTCCATATATCTTTTTAGATCTTTGTCCATGTACTCAAACACTAGCATGAGTTTATTCTCGGTGTGAATAACATCGTGTAGGGTGACAATATTCTCATGCTTGAGCTCTTTCATCAAACTGATCTCTCGGATTGCGGTCGAAGGGGTACCCTCTTCTGAATCGAGGTGGATTTCTTTGAGCGCGACAAGTTCACCGGTCTGGCGGTTGCGACCTTTGTAGACGGTCGCATAGGTTCCTTCACCCAGCTGTCACACGGTGTCAGTAGATGCTTCACAGCCACAGGATCGCCAAAGGCAGAGTGCACACCTTCTCTAGCTGCTGGAAGGAAGCGGGATTCCTCCGATCCATCTCGGTGTGGCCCCTCTCTTGAAGGCGTTGTCGTGCTGGAAGAGGGGCAGACGAGTGCTGAAACAAGATGGAGCCGGGCGAAATGACTCGCTGGGCGAGTTGCTGGGCGGTGAGTCTCTGGGGTTGGGGTTGAGATCGAGACTGAGGCTGCTGAGAGGACTGCGAGGGTTGGGAGGAGGTGGTGGAAGAGACAGGCGTACGGTGTGGAATGGTAGCAGATGTAGGGCGAGGCGACATGACAAGACTCAAGAGTGAATACGAAGTAAATAATAGGTAAGGATGTGGCCTTCCTTAGTAGTCAAGGATCTTCGCCTCTATAGTAACACATGCATAAAACAGGCGGAGCAGGGTTTTAGATATGCCAGACACAAGCATGGCAATAGGCGGCTAGAGAGAACCTACGGGTGCCTGAACTTGGCCAACAGGCTCTAGAGATAATATGGGATACAAGACACAACAGATTCAGAAACGCAATTTGGCGTCTGTGTCCCTGTCACTGTGTCACTCTCCCTCCCAATCTTTCCAAAAGGAAAGCCGGCCTGACCTTTTCGGTGCCTGTCTCTTGCCCCCCTCACCCCCTCCACCAGCCCTTTGGCCGTTGCTGTTAGTGTAACTTCTTAGATGGCAATGGTTATTTACTGAGTTCACGTACGAAAAGAAAGGTTGTCACTGTTGGCGCCTATTTTCTCCCCCACGAGCCACCACAGCCACTGAACCCTCCACCTCAGCTTTGACCGAGGACGATTCGAATGGAGCGAGGACTAATAATAATAATATCTCAGTAGTGCACTTCCTCGAATAGCCGCTTGACACCCTCCTCTTGATTTGAATGGCCAGCGGGTGCTGGCGCAAAGTGATCGCCGTGATCATCGTGAAACGTTCGAAGAATTAAATGGTACTACATCAATAGATATTAATTAGGTCTAATTAAGACTACCACTGAAACAAATGGCCAACCGCCTGCAGTCTTCCATCGTCAGTGTATCTAAAGCTTTTGGGCTTGCGCCCTCCTGGACTATTTTGCCAGTTTCTGTATTCAGTCCTGCTGGGATGAATCTTGAACTTTTCTTTACGCTCTGAAAATTGCTTCAACAGACATTTGCTTTCAAACTGTTTTTCTTCAAAGATGCTGGTGAGATGGGTATCTTGTCAAACAGTCGTAAAAATTATAAACATTTGCATCATTCGTGTCATAATGTCATCTCACATGCTTGGTGCTTTCTAGCCCCCTCCTCGCGCCCCTGGATATGTGGATGCTGGTGATCGGTGCGCGCCCAGGGTCGCCATCGCCGACACTGCCGGTTCACTCATGGTCCGCCGTCGACTGGTACTAATGTCCAAGTTCGGCCGCTGAGCATATGCAATCAGCATCTTGAAGCTAGAGCCTCGCCCTTTGCATTCACTCAGCACCGTTTTGTCGGCGAAGATGCTTGTTGATAGGTTGCCGTTAGAAATCACTGCCGCTTCAAAGCAGTGTTGCCACCAACGTCTAGCCGTAGTTGACACAATTTTACCGATTTTGGCGTCGGCATTGTCGGAATGGTCCGCAATGAGATCATTGAGGGATAAGTTGTGTCCCCTTCGACCTCCAAAAGCCATGCGTGGAGAGGCATTTGCCGCTCTCGAGTCCCCAGACCCACGCTTTGGCACTCCATCTGATCCTCTGCTTGACCGGGAGGAAGAAGATGAGTCTACAGACACGTTAGGGCGACCTGCTACGGGCACTCCCACCACACATCTGCTAATATTGGAAAATCCCCGGGCGCCAAGAACCCCTTGGACGTTGTCGATGATCGGTCGGAGGCTGATCTGCCCATCAGCGGTTGTCATCTTGAGCTTCAACTCTCGCACTGCTCGTCGTGTTTGTACGCCCATGTTGACAATATCCAGGTCGAGTAACATCAGCTCCAAATATCCTCCAGGGAGAAGTACTCTTCTCGACTCGGCGATGATGTTCTTCATCTTAGCTTCAGCCATGGCTGGTGGAAATCGAAGTACAACCGCCGAGAAGAATCCAGGAGGGAAAGGGAATTTCTCATAGAAACTGGCCACTTCAGCCCTACGATGATTGCTAGGGGCGTTGGTTGGAGGCTTGGTCTCTTTCGAAGCCTTGGTAGTGGTTTTCTCTTTTAGGTTATGGATAAATGCCTCTTGATCTTCGTACGTGACCGCACAATATATGGACCAGTCTTCATTGCCGAGACCGTCGATGACCAAGATATGACGTCCGGCCTGTTTGTGTATGTCATCATGTGCGGGTGAGAACAAGACTCGTCCAAAGGATAGCCATTTGGCTACCATGAGGGAGGCATAATGGAGCTCTGACTGGGCAGCTGGGTCTTTGCTCCGTTCCATCACATCTAGCAGTGCGACGTTCTCCTGGTGGCTATGCTCATTCGGACCATCTGACTTGGTTGTGGTTAGCGTGAGGCCTTCCGTCGACTGCCCAGCTGTGGAGCTACTCAAGCGCTCAGAAAGTCCAGTACTGTCTCGTTGGTAGGAGCCATATTCACTGATGATGTCTCTGATGGAAAATGGAGACATTGGTTCCATTGATGACTGTAAAGCCAACGCGATCTTAGATCGGCGCAAGCGAATGTCCTCACCCACAGACCTTTCTGGTAATGTTGGAGGTGGAAAAATGACAGGCGGTGTCGCAGATGTCGCCATTGCTGGCATGAAGACAGTTCGCTTCAGCTCATGGCTAGAAAGGTTTGCATTTGCGATGTCCTTACTCTTTTTCGACCGAGGCGAAGTGGCTGCTGGAGCTGTAACCTTGCTGTAATCTGACAACCCTTCTTGGCCGTCTAGGAACCTGTTGCTCTTCCGTGCTTGAGACGGTGACATGACATGATCGATAAAGTCATCATACTCATTCCATATTTCGTCAAGGCTGGGGCTGGAGGGTTCATATATCCCGGGTCGATATCCCATTCCTCCTGATTGACTGTCTGGCAAGTCCATAGTTAATGTGGCTTTAAACATGCCAAACGATCCCTCGGATGTGCTGGAACTTGATAGCTCGGAACCCTGTCGTGAGGCAATATGCAGGAATTCCGTCTCCCCAGTGTTAGGATCAGTACCTGTTACCAGACGACTTGATGAGAGACTGGTATTTTTCGGTGTCTGACTTCCTGAATCGACGGCAAAAGCGTGTGATTGCAATCCGGGAGAGTCTGGAAGGACTGGTCTTACAAATGGTTGAGAAAACGATGCGCGACTCGGTTTATGCTCTCTCTCTTGACGAGAGATGACAGGCGGTATCCTCCCTACTCGTGCAAGCCGAGGTTGTTTTTGTGGTTTTTCACTGATCTGAACATGTATCTGCTCAATAGAACTCTGCAAAGGTACCGGGGGAGGCGAATTCTCAAAAGACTGTAAAGGGGAGACAGGTGGACTCGGAATCAAGTTCTCGTGTTCCGGTCGTCGTATCTCAGAGTCGTCTTCGTCCGGCTCATAACCTCCAACCAGTGGACTGGTGAAGGGGGACTCAACAACTTGTGAGAGGAACTCACCAACGTTCTCGTTTGTATAAACTTCGCTTTCAGAATCCATCATCGCATAGTAGGGCATCGGTCGCGAGACGGGAATAGTAGAAACACTCACAGACAGCTCCTCTGGCGAGGATGAAGTTGCGACCTGGACAATCTTTTCTACCCCTGGATCCGCAGTCTCCTTCCGACGGAAAATATTCCACCGAAGCTTTCGCGGTTTCTTTTCTATAGGGTCATGCCTGCCTTCGGCTCGGTTGAGTTCTGTCGTTGTACTTGGCGTGGACGTAGAACCAGCCATTGTGAAAGATTGGGTGGTGTCTTGGCTATTGATGTATAGTGGTGCTGATAACGCTTCTGTCCGAATGGGAGTGGGCAGGTTGAAGTTGTCTGTCTCGCCACGAAATCGCTGCGAGCGTCGTACTGCGAGGGAAGGAATATTCTGTTGGCCTTGTGATTGGTGCGCTCTGGAATCATATTCATAATCTGATGTATGCTGCTCAATAGATGTCTGCGACTGCAGTGGGGTCTTGAGAATCCCTACATTCACGGCATGGGAGGACGCATTAGGATTAGTTAGGTGGACGTCAAGGTTGCTTCCAGAGATGTTCGAAAAACTACTACCTGATCCACCAATAATGGGAACTGGCTTGAGTCGAGGGACAGCAAACTCGTCAATGTCAGACTGACTCCCCCGTTTAGTCCGGCTGCTGTTGTAGCTGTCTTTGCGAGGAGTTGGAGGAATGGGTATTCTTCTCGTGCTGCTGACAGACCTTTCGCTCTCACTGTTATTAGCTGAAGACGCGCCCGAAGAGGCGTCTTTTGAGGTCTTTCGACCTCTTCTGCTGTATTTGCCGTAAGCTTCGTGCCCTGTCCCTGCTGCAGGTCCTCTTCGCTGCAGTTTGCGCGGGCTTTTCTCTGTTTCAGGAGCCGGCGATTTTCCTCTCCGCCCAAAGATTCCAAGGCGAGAAAATTTTCCAAGTCGGCCTGGGGAACTCTGTACTGATGAATCCGGCTCTCCAGGCGTTGTAGGACGTAGCGCGGGGGTGGGAAAGTTGGCTCTTTGCAAAGAGTCCCCTGGCAGCGGAGGAGCCTCGTCGCCGGAATCCAGAATCTCCCGGTGACGGCTGGAAAACCCAGCCCTATGAGTGTTGACTGTAACAGGTCTGCTGTCTTCCAGTCCTAAAACTCCCTGTCGGCTGGGCCGAGGTGGAGCGACTCCTAACGATTGCTGAAGTTCATTGTGCGCCCTAGTGACCGGACTCTGATGCGAAGAGTCACCGAGTGTTTGTAGGCTAGTATTGTCACGATTGGGAACATTGCGGTGTTCAAGATCTGAGGATGAGGCGGCTGGCCCAAGATTGTGACGAAGTGCATTTCTGTCACTTCTACTACTGCTTCTGCTTAAACTCTGTTTTGCTGATGAGGTTCTCGGGGGAGGTGTAGGGGCGGGCGAGTTGAGTGGTGTTCGTTTCCTGCTGCTGGATTTCTTCAATTTCTTGTCTTGTGTGATGTTTATGGACAACTGACTAGTTGTCATTGAAGAATATGTCTCCGGTAGAGTTGGAACCTTGGGTAATTGTTCACGCTTCGGTGCAGGAAGAGGAATAGTATGTGATCTCTGGTTGGAGGGCTTCATGGCAGCTTGCTGCACAATGGCTGGTGAGGCTGAAGACCATGATGTGGGTGTTGTGGTCGTCGTTGACACGCTCCAGGGGCTTGGAGTATTGGAGAACTGGGTTGATGGACTGCTGATGGAACTAGATGACTTTGTGTAGTAATCTTGATGTCGTGTCGAAGCAGCAAGAGCCTGCAGTTCCGGTATGAGTCGTGGTGGGAGGTCAACCGGACGGGCTGTGGTTGTGCCAAAGATGGCATCGAGATGACTTTCTGAAGGCGACATTCTTTCTCTCAAAATATCTGACGGACGGGTAGGCCTTCTGAGATTTGCATCTGCATTCCTCTCTCCAGAATATGTATTTGAGTCCATAACAAGAGGAACTTCCTGTGACGTCGAGGTATAGGCCATAGACGGTTTAGACATAGTTGTAGAGGGAGAAACATGTTTAGGAGACAGGGTAGTCTTGAGGCTTGGGGACTTGGTGGTATGCTTTGAGACAGCACTGGACTTCAGTCGGGGTTTTCCACCAGAAATTCCAGGCGAGTCGATTGCAGACGGTGATGGTTGAGACATTGAGCCTCCACCGGGCCTGGCAATGTCATTCTTGCCATCATTCTGTTTGGACGTTTGCAATCTGGCTGTTCGTGATACGGTAGCATCTTTGTTTCTGGAGACGCCATATTGGGTGTTATATGCTTGTGTTCTGTGCGACATTTCTACGAACGGCAATTATCCTCCTTGCCGGCCTCCCTGAATCGAGTGGGTTTGAATGACAACTAGACCTCATTCCGCACTGCTGACATTAGACAGGTGATGGTGAGAGAATGTTGGTGCCGTCCAGCGGGCGTGATGCGGGGAAATCCACCTGGAGTGTGAGATCGTGAGTTATGCTTTCATAGAACTTTCTTGGTGGTGGTGTGGGCGGCGAGGTATCTGGAGAATGCAATTTTCGACATGTGGCACAAAAACATCGATACCCGAGACCAGATTATGAGCATATGTCAATAATGATGATCGGAAGAGCAGTGAGTCGAAGAGTGGTAGGCTAATGCGTGGAATGATCGAGCACAGCCATGCGCCACACTCTATCGGAATGGCCGAGTCCTGGCCAGTAGCGAAAAATAGTAACTGTGAGACCTGCACGTGACACTGCAGGTATGCCTGAACTCTGGATCAAGGACGCGTCGACCTGCATACGCTGCCAGGTTAATGGAAGAAGACAAGATGGAAAAACAGGAAAGAGGCAAATTATTTCAGGAATAATAACCGCTTGCTTTTTGAACGATGGATACGGAGTTCCTCTTACCAGTGGTATGGGAGCGTCTGGGAGCGGATGGGTTGAACAGGCATCTTGTAACGAGGACGATAAGAAAAGCTAACGTTAGTTAGTCTGGGACGGGGGTCAGGCAAGCCTGCGGCACAACAAAAGGCCTGGGGGGACCATTTGCACCATTTGCAATGGGAATACAGGGAATAGAAGTTTTTTGGCTTGGTGGATAGAGGCGGAGGAGGAGGGAGCTCCTTGATAGCGGGGCGCTTAGTGCCGCGCATAACTCGTATCCATTGCTGAAGTCAAACGTCTTCCAGTCCGAAGGTGCGAATTCCAAGGCGGCTTGATCCCAAGGCGAGCTCCAGTGCTCCATTCCCTTTTTCATGGCTCCATCGAGGCTGCTCCCGTTCCCATCTTGGGGGACGGGAAGCTAGGGTTTTCCAGCTGACTTGTTGCTTCGCCCGGTTGACGGTCGTGCAAATGACCATTGCCTCGTGGGGTCGAATTCTCTTGTCCTAGGGGAAAGATGCGAGCATGACCCAGGAAGCCACCAGGCCGGACTGAAGACGGATACGCGCAGTGGTTAGCTCAATTCAGAGGTCAATCTGGCAGACGTATACGTAACGTTGTTTGGTACGTATCTGTTAGTCATGTGCGAGATTTGCAGGCCAATCTCGATGGGATATCCCGGAGGAGCCGCGTTATAGGCAGGAAACTGGGAGAGGGCATTGTCTGACTACCTGGGTCGACTCCATCGCAGTCTCAAGTGGCAAGCCATGGGGTTCTGGGCTGTTGCGTTGAAGTCGAGGTTGATCTGCTTCGGTTCGACTTGACCATGGGAAGGTGACTAGGCGGGCTGGTAGAATGACTGGTGGTGTCGTATTGACTAAGATGGGGAAGCCATGGATGCAATAGCAAGGGTGAGCTGAGATGGGCGAAAGTCAGATGAAGATTGCGAGGCAGGCTACGGCTTTGGACCACGATTCGTAGAGAGAAAAATTGGTACCAAGGTTGACGAGGTCGAAGGAAGAATGGACAGGCAGGAAGGGCAGTGGTTGGAGGGAAGACGTCGCTAGGTGGGGGAGTGGTGGCCCTCGGTGCCCCGTGCCCAGTCAGCCGGAGAAGCCAGGGACGGAGCGATTCAATGGCTCTCCCAGGGCCTTCCAGGCTTTGCTCTCTCTCTCTCTCCCTCCCTCCTCCCTAAGTAGGCGGGGCATCTTTAGGCTCCGTGGACTCCAGAGGTCCCCAGTGCTCGTGCTTCGGCGGCCACGAGTAGAGGGACGGGCCTCGAGCAGCCCGACACCTACTTGTATCAACTAATTCCCTAGGCATTTCGGGCGCTATAGGCACCTAATAGGCTTGTTGCTTTCTCCACTAACTTAACTAAAGCCATTCAGCCCCCGGTTTCGCCACCGCCGGAGGGGCTATTCAACAGGCAACGCCACACGCCAGCACTAAACCACGAGACGGAGAAGATCCCTTGATTCTGGCCAGTGTGATGCCGCCAGCGTGAGGTACTTACCAAGTAGCAAGTGAGTCAGTGACCACAAATGTTCATGTATTGCACCTGATGGCGATCGTGGCCTGAGTACGCATGTATTATGTTGTCTCAAGGTTGACAAGGCCATCAACGCCTCGCCAGGCTATTCTCCGTGCTAACATCTGCCTTCATCCCATTCGAACAAGGCTTGGTGGCCTGTCAATGTTATCCACCCAACAGATCCCGGATCTGCTTGCCAGATCTCCATCCTTGTCGCCCTTTCTCCCTCATCGCTGCCCAGTGCTCACAGGTGCGCGTACCTATCTCCATTCACATGTGCGTGTCCTCCGTCCGGAATACGGAATGCCTCCATCGAGGGCGAAAGAGAACTCACTGTTTGGTGATTCCCAACGCCTCTGCAGCAGCGCCGTTCTAGCACCGTCATCACGTCGTAGAGCTCGTTTGATCACAGTTCTCTAACAATGCACATGCAAGTCACCCAGCACGATTCCCCACTCCTCCCCTAACCGACCCCTTCCAAGAGAAATTCCCTTTTCCGCGTCTGTTCGATTTTCTTTCCTTTTATCATGGACTGTCCAATCATAGCCTGTAGACGATCAAAATGTCCCTGCTGTGGCTTGATTCGACACCAGGGCTGCTCCCGATGGATCCATCATTCTCTCCTTCCCAGCCAATCAGCTGCCAGATTTGGCCAATGTTCTCCAGAACTAATTCTCCGGATTAACGTTGGCTTCACACCCTCCTGAAAACCACCGATACCAGCATCATGCTGTAGCCAACCATGGACCCTGTGCAGTTGCGACAGGTTTACCCGATCACCTGATAACATACCGGATTGTGAAACGTCTCTGCAAGCAGATGACAGAGATGGGGCTTTGATCCCATCGTTTTAACCTGTTTCTGAAACAGCATGGCTATTGACTGAATGTGATGTGGCTTGAATATCCTGTCTATATCATCCTCGGTCCCCGCTTGATGCTCTTTTCGAAACACTTCCTTCGCACGCCACGGCTTCAGAAGGTAAACACAACGCTCCTGAGAGTTCTCATGGCGTGGATTTCCAAGCATGATTTGCTGTTCTAGGGAGGTATCTGAAAGGCTCATCGCTAGGCTTGTTTCGATTTCCCAGCCATCGAGCCGCAATGAACTGACTGAGGTTTCGATGACAACAGGACGGCTTGGACGGATCAACACTTGAGCTACAAGCCAACAAAGATGCCTGAAACGAGTGGCCTCCCACTTAGCGCAATATTATAGATAGAACATTTGCCGTCTTCGTCATTCACGGGAAAATTGTCGCAGATGGGTCGCTGGAGACCTATCTTGAAGGAGGGGACTAATGCCTAGTCACTACATTGTCGGGACCTTAATTACCTATTATCCAGTTGGTACAATCTTGGTTCTTCTGTGAATCGGCCACCGCTTTAAAGGCTGTGGTCACAGATCTATCAATCGGGAGGGAAAATCTGTACAAGAGCCGAAGGCTAATCCTTCTCCTAACCATTCTCGTCTGTTGAGTCTGCCGTGTTTGTCAAATCTGACTTTCGGACTCCCAATATGGATGTGGTGGTGCGTAGTACTAAGTAGGATGGAGTACGGAGTACGGAGTACAAAGCGTGTCGACCGTCCATGTGGCTGCGGCTGAGATCTCAAAAGTCCAGCCGTCTACTAAGGACGCCACCAGGATTCCTTGGAGGTGCTGTTAGGTCGCTCGGCCTATTTTATCGAATAGCCATCTACATACGAGTCTAGACGGCATGGATTTTTTAGGTTGTAGCTCTTCTTTTAGCGGAATTGTCGTCAGTAAGCTGTTTCCAATTGCAGGTGTGAGGGCTGAGTACTAATATTATGGTGAAGATATTGTTAGACTAATATTACTTCCTCGGCACTCCCGAGTAAACTGGTCTGAGAGCCAATGACACACACCTAGATTTCGTCGAGAATGTTCAACACAAGCTGAACATTTGGCTACGTGGACCCATACAAGGCTGATATTGCAATATTGGATGCATTATGGCATTCATGAACAAGGCCATCTTTCCTTATACCAGCCTTGCATTTAAATTCCATGGTGGCTGATGTCGCGAATCGGGCACCCATTTGTCACTTAGATCGAAGGCTCATGGCTGGCTGTAGACTATGAACGGAGGGCACCTGCTCTCTTTATTTTCTTAGTCTTCAAGTTGTCTACAGAAGTATCATAGCACTGCCAAGATCCGGGATTTGATTTCTGGAATCAGGTCTCATAATTCCAAGAGTGGCCAATGTCGTGGTATAACTACGCCAAGGGTACTACGCATGACTCAAAGCTGCCAAAGGCTCCTTTACGTCAGGTATGTAGTAGAACACCTTCTCCCTTAGATTTTAGAGTCAAACACTTGGGCCGTGCAATAACTCTATCATTCCGATACCAAAGGGCATTCGTCATGCTAAGGCTCTCTGAACCGCCTCACTTCTGTAGCTTCCTGTATCCAAACAAAGATTTGATGGAGGACTCCAGTGTCCACACAGCCTCCTAGTGTTCGGGGATTGTGTCGTATGATTGGATTTCTGGACTAACTTTCATGTCCTGGATGGTGACGATCATGAGGTGAATGTTATGCTCGAGAGCAGTGCAGGATATTGCAGTCAGCTGTCCCTCCCAAGCGCTGGAAATGAAAACACATCGGAGTACCACCAGGAAGACTTCCTGGCAAATGGCCATCTCTTAGATCAATGAGAATGGTATCTTTTGGTAGTCGGAACATATCTTTGACCAGGTGTGAGTAAACCACTAACTTGGTAGTTATCCGTCGATTCAATCCTAAGTAAGGGGAATGCATTTTCAGAAGCATTCACCTGAGCCAAAAGGCTAATAGGCCCTACCTAGGTAGGTAAAATGATACATGTAATTAATGGGAGAGTGTATTGCCTGAATGAGGTAAGGGAAGTTGTGTCATTTCTCCCTTCGATTTACACTCAAGCCCATCACAACCAGTATGGACGTGATCGGTACGAGTGGGCATCATTAGCGTAACATAGAGCTACTGGTTAAATAAGCGATTGGTACCCTACTCGTAGGACCTGGGGGATGGAGCAAGCTGTACAGATAAAAATCAGTAACAGCTGGAAATTGTAAACGAAGGTGAAATAACCTAGGTAGTTGCAGCACCCAATGTAGGATGGCATATATTGTACTCCGTGCTGACTAATTATTGCGTCTTAGGATCAAATGCGCGTCCGTTCCAGCCGCGCCAAGCGGCCAATATTTCCGTCCGCAGCCTCGTTCCAGATGCGCGCCGCCCTGGGAATGCGCGATGTCAACATGAGCCCAGTTTCAAGTTTCCCATTCTCTAGAACCACATTGACCTCCTGAGCCCCCAAATCAACCTTGCGTGTGTTACTGCAGAGAGACCACGTGATAATCTCCTTTTCCCTTCGGAATCACTGAGAGGTCCTTCAACAAAGTTCGCAGCCTTCATCATGGTTGACTATGCGAAAAAGACCGTTGCGGAGCTACAAGAAATCTTGAGATCTCGCAGCCTCCAGCATACGGGCAAAAAAGCAGACCTGATTGCGCGATTGAACGAGGCCGACGCTGCTGCTCAGCAAGTTGGTATGGATAAATGGCCTACCCCATGCAGATTGCCCTAACTTTTGCCCATAGAAGCGCCCCCTGTTGACGATGTATCGCCGCCACAGCAACAGGCTGTCCCTGCACTGGAGCCTGTCGTTGAGCCTGAGTTTCATGCCGAAGCAGCCGCTACCGAGACAGCTGCTGCAACGACACAGGCCGAAACCGCAGCATCTCCTTCCGCAAATACAGACACCGCCCTCGCTACCAGTGCCTCATACGCTCTGAATCTCCCGTCATCAGAGGTGGACGCTGAGATGGCGAAACGAAAGGCGCGTGCTGAGCGATTCGGAACTGGAAATGCGGCAGCGAATGGTGAAGGCACTAAAGATGCGGATAATGAGGAGGAGAAGGCTCTTGAACGGGCAAAGCGATTCGGCACTGGTCAAACCGCCATGGGAAAGCTGGACGAGGCATTGCCAACAGAAAGGGAGCGGGGATTGCGCAAACGAGGGCGAACAGATGAAGATTCTACACTCGACGACGCGGGCCTAAGGAAAGGATTTGGAGGCCATGGTAGAGGCCGAGGTGGCAGATTCCGTGGGCGAGGCGGCCGAGACAATTCACGGAGGCGACAAGGGGACCGCCCTACTGGTGTGGTAAAGGCGGCTGGTGCCTTCTCCTCTGAAGCTGACCGACTCGCTGCAGATGCGAGAAAGAAGAAGTTCGCTACGTGATCTCTTGCTGTGAAAGCTCATTGTATTCTACTTTACGAAAACAGCCAGGTCGAATGGGTTTTACGAAGAATTTCTGGTGCTTGGTTTTGCACCCGTTGAAGAATCGGACAGGGAAAATCGGAAAAGTTTCTCCCCCGTTGTAATATTTTGTTTCCCTTGAATGCGCCGAAGAAACCTCAATTTGCGGGCTTAGTCACAACAACACCAGCCTGAGCAGGTATGTAATATCACTTCTGCTGTCGCCATGACGAGACGAACTAGCGACTTAGCCGCCCAGAACGACACCAGAAGTAATCAGGACCAGAGGATATGCGGGATCCAAAGGCGCATTCTCAACTTCAGCAAAGAATTCAACAACCTAGGTACCTGTCCAGGCACTTTTAGGTACCCAATAATATCGGCACATGTTGTTGGGTGCCCGATTCAACAAACATCTGCCAAGCACTTGCACGTTGGCGAAATCTACATAAATTCTGCACCATGGGCTTATGTAGGTTCAGCACAGAGTCAATCGATGGATAGAAATGCTCGATAAGTTCGACCATCCTTCCGATTATGTTTTTGGCAAGAGCCTAGTGCAATCCAATGGCCACCGTAAGCTGCGTAGGGAGGTCAGCCAGCCTTGCTCGGGTGGGGAGGAGGAGAACACAGCAATCCCTATCTCTTGGACGATGTGTCACTTATCACCTAAGCCTCTCCGCGGAGACATGAAACTACTATAGAACCCAGCTTCGCCTCCAGCAATAACGAAGCCTTATCAACTGGCGTCCTTTTGTTTAGCAAGCAGAGAATGCTGATTTGGCCTAGGCCTGCTGGCGTTGAGCGACAGATAAGACAGATCCACATGTTGGACCGATTTTCACATGGCTCAGATAAGCCCAGACCAACCAACATCCAACAAACTTTCTCTCCAAGGCGGCGGTTGAACAAAGATGCTTGCCCTAAGAATAAAGAGTGCTTTTCCACATCGCTACAATACCAAAGCATTTGTCAAGCCTGGGGTTCGCTAAGTAGCACCCGCCCGGCCAGCAAGATCGATCCCGCCATTTCCTCCTCGTCGGAGCCTGCATGAGCCTGTTTAGCCCGGGAGCATTCATTGCTAGTCCCTCTAATTTCTTGGCCTCGCCGACTACATTTGGGCCTCTTCGAACCTAGACGGAAGCCTTATCAAGGTAGACAGCGAATTCTCGTCTATCGATCTTGTTAGATACAGCCGGTAAGCATAACGGGCGCTAGGTGTCTGAATAGGACTGAGAAGGCACCGCGGCGGGCTTTGTTCTGTCTATGATCTTGTGGAATTGAAGGAACAGTAGCCTTCGATTGGCAAATGTTGATGAATGAGCTGTCTCGACCTCACCTCGGAGATTCCTCCAGCTGATATGATTGCAAGGGCCTAAACAATACATGTGGATACTTGGGGACACCCCCAAAGTTGTTATGTTATCAGTAACGACGACTGGAAATGCTAATGGTGGCTTGCATATCCTCAATCTTCATTCGCTGGCACTATCAAGATCTGTTGACGAGATCTACCGCGGATTTACTTCGTTCGCCTAACGCTGGTCTCGATTTGAGTGCTTGGTTACCCCCGGAGAAAGTCCCTAGACGTTGTATCAAAGCATTGAGGCTTTGGTATCGGGGCGTGGGTGAAGCCTCAGACGCTATATGTACATTACCAGACTCCCACCGTCGCTTTTCGAATTTCGACCGTCAGACCATCTCCACCAGCAAGTGCGTGAGAAAAGATATATCTCAATATTCTTCACTGATTTAGCTGCTGCAGAGTTCTAAATCTATAGTCTGCTTTCCTTGCAGAACGGCACACCTCTCACACTTTCTAAAGATGGTGGATTTCAGTCTGCCTTTCAAGGCCCCAGAGGTCAATCCAATTACACACAAGGCACGTGCCATTCCTTTCTTGAACCCGATCAACATGTACGGACGAGTGTTCTTCTTTTCCTGGTTTGGGTTCTTCGTTGCCTTTTGGTCGTGGTATGCATTCCCACCACTGGTAGGCCATCGATATTCTCTTCAGGTCCACACACCATGACTTACCATACTTCTAGTTACACGATACCATTCAGGCGGACCTCAAACTTACTAAGATTGATGTGGCAAACTCGAATATCATCGCTCTATGCGCTACTTTACTCGTTCGATTAGTGGCTGGGCCTTGCTGTGATAGATTTGGGCCAAGATGGACTTTTGCTGGATGCCTGTTCATTGGCGCTATTCCTACGTTCTTAGCCGGAACTGCCTACAGCAGGGGTCAGCTGTTTGCAGTCCGGTTCTTCGTTGGCATTCTCGGCGGCAGTTTTGTACCATGTCAGGTATGGTCCACAGGCTTTTACGACAAGAATATCGTCGGTACAGCGAATGCTTTTACAGCAGGTTTCGGCAACGCTGGAGGTGGAGTAACATATTTCCTAATGCCTTCGATTTTCGATTCTCTGGTTAGAAGAGGCCTGACACCCCACGTCGCCTGGAGGGTTGCTTTCGTTGTTCCCGGTATTATGATTGTCTCAGTCGCAACCTGTCTTCTCCTACTCTGCCAGGACACCCCGGTTGGCAAGTGGAGTGACCGCCATGCAGTGGCCCAGTCAAACCTCGCCACTCATGGAATTCAGAGTACTCTTGTTGACGCGCCTACGGGAGGACTGATGGATAGGCCACAATCCACTTCCGGCTCAGCCTCTCCGAGCGACGGCCCTGAAAAGGGCAGTAAGCTCCAATACGACGCAACAGGGGAACGCAAGCTGTCTGCATTTGCCGACCGCGAGGCACAGCTTACAGATCAGCAAATGCTTGACACCGCCCGCGGGGAAGTTGTGGTCAAGCCGAGCGTGAAGCAGGTGCTACGCGTCATGTTCGCTCCACAGACACTCGTCCTTGCATTCTGCTACTTCAATTCCTTCGGTGCAGAGCTCGCAATCAACTCTATCCTGGGAACCTACTACCAGAAGAACTTCAAGTCATTAGGTCAAACGACCTCGGGGAGGTGGGCCGCCATGTTCGGCCTCCTCAATGTCGTCTTCAGACCAACCGGTGGTATTGTCGCGGACATTCTGTACAAACGCTTCCCAAATGTCTGGGTCAAGAAGATCTGGATCCATACCTTGGGTGTTATCACTGGTGTCTTTCTTATCGTTATTGGCGTCCTCGACCCTCACAACACCAACACCATGTTCGGCCTAATCGCCGGCATGGCATTCTTCCTAGAAGCAGGGAATGGGGCTAACTTCGCTCTCGTGCCTCACGTCAATCCTCAAGCTAATGGTGTGGTCTCAGGCATGACTGGTGCTACAGGGAACCTGGGTGGTATCATATATGCGATTGTGTTCCGATACAACTATACCAACTACGCAAAGTCCTTCTGGATCATTGGCGTGATGATGATTGGTATGAACTTAGCTGTGGCTTGGATCCGGCCTGTTGCAAAGCACCAGATTGGTGGCCGGTAATGCATCAGGCGTGTATGAACGATAAGTACGGAGTACAAAGAATGGCTTGATAACGGTATTCAGCGGGGACTTAGAGATAGATCACCTAGGCAAAAAGTTATATGTATCAATTATTTGGAGGAGTACAAATGCAGCCAAATTCAATGCGCACTGTTATCCCTGTTGTACTTATTATTGTCTGTAGGAAGGGCAGGTGGAAGTCAGAGGACTTGATCCGTCAACTTCCCCTTGTCAAGCAATACTTTTCAGAGCTAGCGAACATGCTTGAGGTAGGTTATCATACTCTTTACTGCCGATGGATTGAGACCAGGAGTGTCTGGCTTGTGAATCTCTGGTACCCAAAGACGCACGTGCTGGAAAGGCTGGAATATAAGCATCGGCTTTAGCCAGCCATCAGCATTGGACATTACGAGTAAGGCGAAAGGGAGAGACCGAAGCTGTGGGTTCCTCCTGAAAATAGATTAGCAGCTCAGCAATTTTGGATCTAGACTCGGGTGGACTTTGGCAGCTCGCGGGAGACAAGGGTTGGGGGTGCTGTCAAGCCGTCATTTGACGACTTTTGGTTGCCCCGGCCCAGAAAATTTCTCCTGTCAGACAGCAGCCCTCTATCAAGGGGTCACGGGTCACGAGGGCGGTGAGCCCGTTTAGTGAATCGTGGCCTTAGTTGACTGCTCCCTTCACATAGAAAAAAAAAGAGTCTCAACGACAACCTGCAGCATTCTCTTTATTTGATCTTTCTAATCAATCCCTCTGACCAGCTTGTACTCATTCCATTTGCGGAGTCTTCATCAGACATCTAAGTCATCATGTTGAAGGTACCCCATCGCAACAAACCCTCAAACCCGGTCACCAAGGCCGTCATATTGGTAGGCAGTCCACCGGACAATCCGATGTGAAATAAACTGACGATTAAAGGTTGGTGGACCATCTCGCGGAACTCGCTTTCGGCCATTGAGCTTGGATGTCCCAAAGGTAGGGATGCTCTCGACATAGGCTGCTCCAAGGCTGGTACTGACAAACACTGTCAGCCTCTTTTCGATGTTGCTGGCCATCCAATTGTCTGGCACTGCCTCAAAGCTATTTCCAAGGTTCCTGAGATCAAAGAAGTGATCTTCATTGGCTACTATGAAGAGGGTGTCTTCCGGGACCTAATCAAGGACTCATCTAGAGAATTCCCTCAGATCAAGATCCAGTACTTGCGCGAGTATCAGGCTCTTGGAACCGCTGGAGGACTCTACCACTTCCGGGACGCCATCCTCAAGGGAAAGCCTGACAGGTTCTTTGTCCTCAACTCCGATGTCTGCTGTTCATTCCCGCTTAGCAACATGCTCAACCTTTTCGACACCAAGGATGCAGACGCCCTCATTCTAGGAACACGAGTTAGCAATGATGCCGCAAACCACTTCGGTTGCATCGTTCCCGACCCTCACACTAACCGTGTGTTGCATTACGTGGAAAAACCAGAAAGTCACATCTCAAATCTGATCAATTGTGGTGTCTACCTATTTGCAACCGATGCAATCTTTCCTTCCATCAAGAGCGCTATCAAGCGTAGAACCGAACGACCCCGCATGATCTCCTATCCATCCTCAGAGAACCTCGAAGCTTCGTTCGTCGAAGATCCTGATGAGGACGGCGAGAAGAACGAAGTTCTCCGCCTCGAACAGGACATACTCTCGGACCTCGCCGACACGAATCGCTTCTACGTGTACGAGACTAAAGATTTCTGGCGACAGATCAAGACCGCTGGATCTGCAGTACCGGCGAACGCACTTTACCTACAGAAGGCTTTCCAATCACAGTCCGAGGAACTCGCCAAACCATCCGCCACAATCGTGCCACCAGTGTTCATCCATCCCACCGCAACCGTCGATCCTACTGCCAAGTTGGGGCCCAATGTTTCGATTGGTCCCAAAGTGGTGATAGGCGCTGGTGCCCGTATCAAGGAGGCCATCGTTCTCGATGAGGCCGAGATCAAGCACGATGCCTGCGTTTTGTACGCCATCGTGGGCTGGAACAGCCGCGTCGGTGCCTGGGCGCGTGTCGAAGGAACGCCCTTACCCGTCACCACGCATAACACCAGTATCATCAAAAACGGCGTCAAGGTCCAGAGCATCACGATTCTGGGTAAGGAGGTCGGTGTCAGTGACGAGGTTCGGGTTCAGAACTGCATCTGTCTGCCCTACAAGGAGTTGAAGCGCGATGTCGCTAATGAAGTCATCATGTAATCGACTACTAGGTTAGGGTTGGAGTGCATGCAGCAGAATCCTTGGAAGGACAGATGGAATTCGACATAGAGCACAGAACACAGAAATTATGGCATTCTCTTTTCATCACTGTAGGGTGTGGTTCATAGACAAAAATATTGCCGCGAGACTGCTCATATTACGTACGGCAGGGATGTGCGAACAGGTAGCTGATTAGTCAAGCCAGTGGGACTTCCATATGATCTAATAGCAGCAATACCAATATTCTGTTCATCTAACGGTCATCGATCTGATGAAATGAAGTGATTAGTCAGATAGTGTGGTACCACTGGAGTCGGTGGCCTTATTGCGCCATCGTTGCAGGGACAGGGGAATGCTGAAACTAATGACCCTCGAGAAATCCTTATAAAAGCTAGTCCTGCTTTCACTAGACTTATGCCTTCTAACTCTCTGAATAATCCTCACACTGAAGACGCTGTCCCGGTGCCGCAATCAGGTGGTGGATACCCGCGGCGACTTGAATCTGGTTACATATCGCTTTAAGCTCGGACTGCGAGAGAACCAAAAAGGGGTGCCGTGCCCCGGCAAGTCCTTCAACAACGAATGTCACAGCTACAAAGGTCCCAATGAGATTTCGTGAGTACGTAGGAGGATACGAGCACTGTGAGTACGCAAATTTGGATGCCTTCGGCAAAATGCTTGAATGGCCTCGGCTTCGGAGAAACACGTGGCCCGCGTCTCAGATTGACAGACTGTTCCCTCCACTTCTTCTCAAGACCAAGAATAAATATACAGGTACAAGCTTCGTTCCTTCAAGCCAGAGCCCAGACATCGAACCAGCAGGTGCTATATACTATCAATTTCTCAACTTCACCATCTCGCGACGTAAAAAGAAGCGGCTAGCTGTCCACCCAACATGCCTCATACAATCACACTCCCCGATGGCTACGGGTCAGTCTCACTCGATCTGCTCTTGCTTATTTTCTCTTCTAACCAGATCGCAAAAGCTATGTTGCCCTGATAGCACTGGGGCTTACTCCAATTCTATCCTTTGTGCAAGGCACAGTGGTGACCACATTGCGCAGACCTGCTGGGGTCGCTTATCCCAATGCCTACGCGACACCACAGCAAATGAAGGCGACACCGGCAGCCTATCGCTTCAATTGTGCTCAGCGTGCGCACGTTAACCTGCTCGAGAACATGGCCCAGGCGATCCTGTGCATGTTATTCAGCGGGCTTGTCCACCCACGAGCAGCAACCGGGCTAGGGGGCTTCTGGCTTGCCTGTAGAGTTCTTTATGCGCTTGGATATGTGGTAGGCAGTGGTGCCGATGAGAAGGGGAAGGGCAAAGGCCGCATGATTGGCGGCGGGTTCTGGTTAGCACAATTTGCACTCATAGGCTTGTCGGTTTATGTTGCTATGGGCTTGTTGTGAAGCACGCGAGGGCTGCTCGAGTGAAGCAGGGGCCGGTGCAAATCGCTCGAGTATCCCTTTGGGCCCAACCTTGCCACCTTTACAACACCAATAGCAAACGGATAATTGTGAATTACGTCACCCGAGGGAAATCTACATCTAGGTACATTCGCTCATATGCTTCCTTTTGGCTCATAAGTTGTGATTCTTGAAGGCAGTCAAATGGAGTCGAGTCACGTGATATATTCGGCGCACTTTCTATTTTCGTCGTCGCAAGGCTGTCGGCTGCTTCCGAGGCAGTTTCCAGATCTAAAGGACGATTCTTCTCGACGACATAAAGCCTCTCGAGGAAGTTGATCACAACTACTGTGTCATCGGTCTTGAGAGGAACTTGGTTTCAAACAGTTTCGCGAGCCTTGAACAAACTATTCGGTACGTGTGAACTGATAATACAATCTATCAATCCAGAATAAACATTCATCATGTCATATCCCGCCCCTCCAGGTCTCAAATCCTCCACGACACAACCTCCTGCTTCGCTTCCTGCTCGACCTCCTCCTTCGTCAGTCAGCCCAGCGCCGGCTTTCAAGTCAAATAGCACTGTCAAACCGGCCTTTACGGCCTTCGCTCCGCGATCAGTTACCGCAGCAAACTCATATCGATCCCAAAATCCACCACAATATTCCGCTGCGCCTATCACAAACTACAGTGCCTCGACAGCCTATCCTCCAACACAACCCAACTTTATTGCTCAGCCCCAGTATGACGCTTCGTACTCAGCGGCGCCTCAAATCCGCAACCCGTTCGTTCCCACATCGGAAACATCTGCGTCGAATCCTTACCCTCCAGGATACGACCCCGATTACGAGGCGCAAGTTCAACAATGGCAAAGTGCTTACCTAACAAAGGATAGTGGACCCGGTTCTGGCATCACAACCCGGCCGACAGCGATACCTACAGTTCCAGCTGCCAATAACTCAAAGATAGAGCCAACCTCCCAAAATGAAGCCGTAACCAAAACAGTCCAGCGATCGGGAGGAGGCACAACGTGGACTGATTCCACCCTGCTAGAATGGGATCCGACCCATTTCCGGATCTTCGTAGGGAATCTCGCCGGCGAAGTCACAGACGAATCTCTGCTCAAGGCATTCTCGCAGTACCCGTCTGTACAGAAGGCCCGGGTCATCCGAGATAAGCGGACCACGAAATCCAAGGGTTACGGGTTCGTCAGCTTCTCCGATGGTGACGATTACTTCCGGGCTGCAAGGGAGCAGAATGGAAAGTATGTGGGAAGCCATCCGATTGTGGTGAAGAAAGCCGTGACAGATGTGCGTCCGACGGTACAGAAACCGAACAACCACAAAGGTAAAGGCAAAGGTGGGCACAACAAGGTTGAGCATGGTGGTAAGTTCACATCCAGCCTAGTAGCTGTATCTCGCCATCGAACCAGAGTACTAACCTAGTTTTTGGTGTCTATTGCAGGTATCAATAAGAAACAACCAAAGACAAAGGGTGGCTTGAAGGTTTTGGGTTGATCGCCCACAACCCAGTTGTCCACCCTATGGTGGTACCTTACAGTTAATACGCAAATACGGACAAAATCTTCCGACTATCCGTACTCGACACTTGAGATCCTTCTTGGTACCTCCATAAACGATCCCTAATTTCGAGACGCCCATGCCGAGCCTTAAAGCTTATCAACCCGCCTATACAAACATCACACGCTTGCGAGCTAGGATCCTAGATCTATTACCGGCATGGCAACGCTATGATAGCTAAAACAGAGTGGGCGTCTTAGCTAGTGAAAGAAGAGCCAACCGCCACGTCAATCCAACCAGTCAAACGAAGCCCAAGACAAGGGTCTAGACGAACCGTGCCTGGCGAAAGACCTTCGTCCGAGTTGAGGCATGCGCACACCATATAGCATGGTTCATTGACGCATCAAGCATCGAATTTGACATGCTCGCCCGAGCTCCACGGGTATAGCGATCCACAACCACGGCTTCTTATACTCCTACAAGTCACACATATATCACTCTTGCAACGCACTTATTCCTCATGAGTAAAGTGCTACAGAACCAAGGGAAGCAAACCATGCTCAACAGCTCATCCAGATGTACAGTTGAATAGCGAAGCCTACGGCAAGACCCGCGGGATCAATAAGGGAAACCCACTCCCCTGGCATTCGGCGAGCATCATTGCATCTGCGATCCAAGACACATAGAGGACTTGTCTAGTTCGTTCATTACATAGTTGAATACTACAACTAATCCAAACCCTCTGTGACTAGATACTTCTCCAGTCCCTTGCAACCCTTTCATTTTTAACCTCCCGGTTGAATTCGAGTCATTCATTCATTACATTTTCTGGCCCCACCTGCCCGTAAATCCCCGCCACGCATATCGATTGTCAGGTAGCGGATAGAGAACCAGATGACCTCAATGAAAAGACACAACGTTACCTAAAGGGCGAAAACGAGACGCATCAACACTAATCGAGTAGTACGGTCATCACTCCAACGCTAAAAGCGTCTCCAGTGGCCCTTTCGACCACCACCACCACCACCAGGGCGGACAGAAGGAATTGTCCTCAGCGCCCGTCCCAATTTCAAAGCTCCAACTTGTGCTGTTACTTCGGCTTCATCCATGGTGGTGGCGGCGACGGCGCCCCTAGCCATGTCGTCTGGATCCAGGTCAATCGCGACGACGGCGTCGTCTTGTTTCGCGTCTTTCGCCGCTGGTTTCCTACCGTTCGGCAGAGTAATGAGGTTCTCATCTGCTTTTTCGTCGTCTTCGCCTTCGTCGTCGTCGTCGTCGTCGTCAGCATCACTAGGGTTCTCGTCGTTGTCTTCGAGAAGTGCGTTCTTGGGCCGCACGACGCGCAGTTTGACTCCGTCCCCGCTGAGGGTGGAGTAGACGCGGAGGCCGACGACGCAGACGGCGTTCCAGGGCTCGTCCGGGCCATCGCCATCCTGTCCCATGCCGACGTCTAAATCGACCATTCCTGGAGGAGGGCTGGCCAAGGAGTCGCCGATGGGCGGTCCATTGCCCGGGTTGCGTCTTCCTCGTGCACGCGTTGGATAGCGGCCGCGGCCGCGGCGGCGTGCGTCTGTGGATGATGCCGAGGAGACGTCGGACTCGCTGGGCATGTCCAGGTCGCTATTCCAGTCGAACGACGGGAAGGAGTCGGCGTCCGAGAGATCTTGTTGTTGAATGTCTTGTTGGCCCTTGGTGAGAGGGCTCAAGTCCGAGTCAACGTTATTGTTGGCATAGGCGCCGCCGCCGCCAATACCAATCAATGCCGCGGTCGTGTCGAGGGTGTCGCTTCTCAGAGGCGGTTGAGACTCGTCTGGCTCTTTGGGCTGCTCACTCTTACCATCTGCCGACGCCAGATGATCTTCGGGTTGGGATAAAGGTGGGAAGTTTGGAAGCGGTTTGACATCCGTGATTGCGTCAGCGCCATTGACTTGCACAATAGGGGTGGCTGGTTTGGCCTCTGGTGGTTGGTCCAGACTTGAAGGCTTAGTATCTTCATTCACCTCTGAAGCGTTGGTGTCGAGAGGGTTGCCAATGTATTTGTTTGCTGCCGTTTCAGCATCCGCCTGCTTGATGACCCTTTCTAGGGGTTCGACAATTTGGTCTGCTGATGTATCTCGAGCATCCTTCAATATTGGTTGTGTCTCAGGAGCTTCCTGCTTCTCGATTGACCCTGTATTCTTCCTCTCGACGATGATGTCTTCACCGTTGAAAGATTTAATCTTGAGGACATCCGCTTCTCCATCGGGTCGGCCACTCTCGCCACTCCCTTGTGGAGGACTGTCTGGTTCCTGCACATCCAGTGAACCAAAGCGGGCAGAACTGTTGGCGATCTGGTCATCTCGGTCTTTGCCTAATTTTCCATCGACAAACGGTCCACCAGGGCCTCCAGCCTCCAAACGCTCTTTTCTCTGCCGTCTTTGCTTGTCCCGTGCGTGTCTCTCTTTGTTCTTTTTCCAATGCTTCAGGGCGTGTGCCTTCGTCTGCGCCTTCAGCTTTTCTTGTTCCTTGGCTTTTCGCACCTTCTCCTTGGCCTTTCGCTGCTGCTTCTCAGCCTCGGTCTCTACAATGACACCTTTAGCGTGGGCCAGGTCGTAGGATAGTCCCATTTGTATGAGCTTCTCGCGCCTCGTTGCCACATACATCGGAAGCACATCTTCCAAATGATCCTTGTCGGTGTTTCTTGTAGCCGTGATTTTCATAAGGACAGAATAGGTGCCTGCGTCCAACTCGATATCTGTGCTGACAGAGCGGGCCATTGCGTAGTTACCGTTTGAACGAACAATGTAGTCGTGTTCGTCCTCCTTTGCATCTGACTCAAGGCGGAACTGCAAGTCAAATCCATATCCGCCCTCGAGCCCTGTAAAATATGTATCGTCGAGTTGTGCCAGGACAATGACGACCTTTGTTTTCTCCGCCAAGGTGATCGAGAACTTTGTGTTGTGGTACTCAGCCGCCCAGGAGACGTTGACGTTCGTCCAACATTGCGTCACATTCCACTCTGGGCCGAAGATTCGCGTGCGATCGAAATGTTGATAGTTCTTTAACAAATCTTCGTAGCTGATCCAGAAGATCCCATCATTGCCAAACTTGTGCTCCAGCAACTGCATCCACTCGGCAGTCCATTCAGAGCTACCATCACTCCACTTCCCAGTCCACTCTTTCTTGCCCCACGGGTTACGAACTTTCAGCAGTCGATGGCCATTGATCTCTTTCGCATCCATGATACTGTATGCATGGCCCTCGGCAATGCCATCACGCTCCCGTGGCTCACCGCTTGTGTCCAGCCAATTTGAATAAAATCCTGTGGCACAGCCAAAGAGAAATTCCTTACCAACTTGCATTAGTTCTGCTTCCCAAAATGCGTCTTTGTCCAGTATATCTGTGCTGTAAATTTCTGTCGTGACGCCTCCAGTTAGATCCTCGATAGCTTCACCAGTGAAACCCCCATCAATTGATTGAAAGTCGCCATGGGCTTTGGCATAGGCTTTCTCCAACAAGGGTAGCCATGTTTCGTTCTCATCACTGCATTGGGCGAAGTACAAGGCTCTAGAGCCTGTCTGATGCACCTTTCGATATTCCTCCTCAGCGTCAGCACGATTGATGTCGTCCCAAACAACACGTTCATCCTGGGCTTCGGCATAATCAGGGGCCCGTAAGTATAGCTTGTCATCGATAATAGTGTGCTGCCATTCACCATCTACGCCAATGCAGGCCTACCATTAGCCTGATAGGCCGTCAGAGGATTTGATTGATGCTTACCTCGAAAGAAGACAAAGCCATAGATGCCAATCTTCTGATCGTGCTTCACACAAACTTTATCGATCAGGCCCTTCATGTTGCCCAAGCCGCAGAGGGCTGCCATGAGATAGCAATCTCCATCTCGACCCTGCCTGACATCACCTGCAGTTGGACCATTAATGTAGAATTGTGGGTTTTCGAATATATCCTGGTTCATCGTAAGCATGAGCCGCAATATTTAGGCTGGGTCTATCAACACACCGTCACCCGTTTGACACCTTTCGGCTTCATTGCATCGCCTGGAACACTGAGGCCATCAAGACAGTTCCTCTGGCCTGACTTGAGATCCCATTCGATATCGAAGTGTTGATCACGATACTTTGTATTTAAACGCTTGCACTCCTTGATAATCCTGTCAACGTCTCGTTCACACTCAATTCTCGCCTCTTCATATGATTTGGCTGCACGCTGGCCAGTGACCGTCCCGTGGGGAGTCTTCTGGGCCTTCTTGCGAGCATATGGATTATTGGGCAATAGGTTGAAGACTTTGCCTGGGTAGCGAGAGTTTAAACGACCCCAAAATTGATCCACTGTTGCCTGTGGTGCTTGTCGGCGAGGCTTACGGCGAGACTTTACGGGAGAAGGTGGAAGAGGCTCTGGGAGTGGCCCAAAGTAGGGACCTCCTCCGCCAATAATGATGTCCCTCCGGTCGTCCATTACTCAGAAATTTCGAGCCGGTGATTGAAATGCTTGCCGTTCAGACAGAATCGACAAATAAATAAAATAGATATGACGTTACTAGGAAACGCCCGAGTGCCCGAAGTAACGAAGCTAAAACTGATGGGAATACCCAGAGTCAGGCTGGGTAAGCCTTGTGGCTCGTGGGACAGTGAAAGTTATGTTTATTTTCTCCTTGGACTGCAAAAGCGCGGCTAGCAAGAGCTTCGGGACGTAAAGTAAATAATGAAAATGGAAGAGGGTTTCAAATCATCATGATTCTTGGGAGAGATGATTGGAAATCAAAAGAGTCAAGCCGAGAAAGAGAAACGAGGCTGATGGTGAGGCTGAAGTCGTCGAAGTCCTCTGTCCTTCGCGCAACAGAGTACGGGGAGTGCTACTAAGTAAGAAGTGACACGTTGTTCCAGGCCCGAACCGGTGAGCCTCCTTCGCCCAAATCTCTTGGAGTTTGGATGGAGGAAATCCGCCAGTTATTTACACAAGGCAATCAAACTCCACTAATAGGAGCTGCGGAGGGAGTGCAGGCGACAGGGGGCCTCGGGACACAAATTGACCAGCGAATTAGTGCTTTAGAAGGTGTAAATAGTAGTGGCTTGGATCACCCGTTTGTCTCGGCCGCATAACGTTTTGCGGCTGATGGCGTGTCTGCCTTTACCAGACCAAAATGTTTTGAAGCCAACTTCAAGTGATTACTCCGTACTCCGTGCCTCGTTCGCATCGTGGATTTGGGCCAGTGCAACTCGTCAACTCTCAAGCCGCAGGAGTGACCCCAACTACCCTAGGTACCTGACTGCCTCAGGCTAGGTATCCAGACATCTTAGCCATCTTCAAGGTCTTCTGGGACAATTGGCAGTACAAGATCTCACGCATCATGAATAGTTGTTTGTCCCTCATTCCATCCTCACTTCTCGTACCTGTTTCACATTTTGTCAATAGCATCTAGCTAAACACAGCCCTGATGAAGCCAGCAAGGGGTAACGAGTCCGTTTGAAATCATTGGCTGTGTTGTGAATTTGTCCGATGATTGGTTATGTAGTCTGAGGAGCGGTCTAACTAGAATGGAAACATTCTGCACTAAAGAAAACATTTCAGTACGCTCACGAACTTATCACGAGAAACTCAAGATATTCAGAATAAGCTAATCTGGATTAAGAGGGTTGATATACCTGCGGCTACAAAGTGATGCAGATATGAAGAGACCACCGAAAGTTATAGAGATGTGGGTAGAGACAGAGTTGTGTTAATTCCAAGCGTATGGTGGGACGCAAGCAGCTCCCTTAATACAGTGCATTTCTCAAGAAGAATCGCTTAGAAACCCTTCTTCTCTCCATGCTCGTGCGAGCTAACTTCGTCATCGGGGATGATGACGAGGTTGTCCGAGCGATAAGGATCGACCTTAACTGACTTGAATTTGCGTGCAGAAACCTTGTTCTCGAATAAGACGTCAAGTTCGGCATAGGTAAGGCCCTGAAGGCTTTGTTAGCGAGCAATCTAATGAATCTCATAGCAAAACTCACCTTAGGTTCGGGAAGACGGAAATAAGTCCAGATCAAGCCAAGCAGATTGAGACCGCCCCAGAAGAAGCAGGTCTTGCCACGCCAGTTCCAGGCGAGGGGATTCATCATGCGAGGCTGGAGTGTTCCAATGACAATACCCATGATATTGTACACGTTTCGTGCGAGCACAACGGTTTTGATTCTCAGACGGGTGGATGGAAGCTCAGCAACCAAAGAATAGCAGACGGGCCCGACAGTAAAGTCATAGACGAAGGTCAGAACGAGAATCAAGGCACCAGATGCCCAACCGATTGAGGTTGAAAGCTCAGGAACTCCCAAGCCACCAATGATCATCAAAATGATGAACATGGCAACTTGACCCCAAAGATACAGTGTGCGGCGACCGAAGTGAGGCATGAGAAACCAGGATAGGACGGTACCCATGAAACCCATAGCACTCTGGCCAACACCCAAGGAGTAAGCGTTGTTAGGAGTTAGGCCAGCCTGAATCATGAAGTAAGTGCCCCAACCGATCATAGGAGAGCCGGAGGTTTGCTGGATAAGCCAAGTAGCACAGGTAACCTCGGTTCTGCGGAGATCAACACCCTTGAAGCAATCGAGATAACTAGTACCGGAGGTTTGTTGAATTTCGAGTTCATTGGTGTGAATCATCATGGCCAAAGTATCCTCGACGTTGAATCGAGTGTTTTTCTTGGAGGTAAGCTTAAGAAGCGCTGCGCGGGCTTTGTCAAGCTTGCCATGTCGTACCAACCACCAGGGAGATTCCGGAGCCAAGAAAGCAGTAAGAGCAATAGGCAGAGGCCAAACCCATTGCACTGCGTAGGGAATGCGATAGGCCCATTCATCGGTGACGTTGACAAATCCCTTGAGAACACCAGCGGCGATCAACTGGCCAATAACCCAGCAAAGATTGACATAGGTGGTGAGGTATGGGCGGAGAGGCACAGGAGTGACTTCAGCGGCGTATGTAGTTGTGAGTGTCTGGAAAACACCCCATGGTAGGCCGGAGAGAATATAACCGGCGAGCAGCATTTGGACATTCACTGCAAAGAAGGTGATGAAAATGGTACCGGTGATAAAGAGTAGAGCGCCAATCATGGTCCAGCGGTAACCAATGCGCTCCGAAATAATACCGTTCAAGAACAGCCCAATGATCTGAGCAGCTGCGGTACCATTGCCGAGAGCAGTCTGCCATGTGGGACTGACTTCATATGTCACGACGCCATCCTTGATTGGGCCCGGCTCACCAAATTTCTTTGCAAAGGCCTGGTTGCCGAAGAAGTTTCCGAGGAGGTAGGTGTCATATCCTTCCATGATGACAGCCAGCGAGAGGCAGAAGGAGTACATCATAGCCTTTGGGTACAGCTTGGCACCTTGTCGGAAGCCCATGCTAGTTTCGAGGTCTGCGGCTGCTTTGGCATCGGCAGAAAGTTCGGCCAAATTAGGAACAGCGACGGACATCTTTCGAAGAGTCTCATCCTTTTGATTGAAGACAGCCTCGCCTTGAGTGGCTCCAACTAAGCCAGCAGGGACAATGGAAGACCTCCTGCGGGAGGTATCGAACCCAGCGGCTCCCACGTTGCTGGCATAGACAGACACGCTGCCATGGCGACCGGTACGACCGGCGCCGTTTTCTTCGTCGTGAGCGAAGCTCATGGTGGGAGATGGTTGAGAGGATCGCAGTGCGAGCTGAACTGGAGAAACACCTGGGGTACAGAAAGTCAACTGTTCCAGCTGGGATATCTAACAATGGAAAGATAGCCAGAAGCTTGGGTCTGAAGAGGAGAGGGCCATATCCAAGCTCATGGGAGCTGCTATAGATATATGCAGTTCGATCTGCGCACTTTCCCTTCGCCCTGGTAAACTCAGATGACGCAGCAGACCCAGGATAAGGTGTTACAAACCTCAGGGCGACACAGCAGCACGGGCATCGCGAGGTATTCGGGCCTATCGAAATCGCTGGAAAGTCTGTTTGGTGCCTCTAGACAGACCAGTGGAGGCTAGGTCCATCACTCGAACCCCAGTGAAATAGCCCGATCGGGCATTCGAGTGACCTGAAGTCAAGGGACGGTCAAACTATATTGTGACCCGTCAAATGGCCGTGGCAGCAGGGTTAGGCGAAGCTGCGAAGTGAGCGAAGGTCAGGTGTTGGGTCATTTGACAAGGTCTGGGCCAAGAGTCAAAAGAAGAGGTGCAGGAGGATGCTTGGGCAGGTCTTGGGTAGGTCTTGGGTACCGCAAAAGCCTTCCGCATGCGTGGCAAGCAAGTTGAAGCAAAACAAAACGAGCAATGCGGTTGGTCAATGGGGTGGTCAAGACGATGTAGAGTGGCTGACGGCCACTGGGCCTCACGGGCACTGGGCACTAAGGACTGGGGAAGCATTCGCAAAAAAAAAATAACAGCGAGAAGAAGTGGAGCAGGTCAATGGAGAGCCTCGCTTCCCACACGTCAACCTTCCCTTTCTGGCCGAGCATGAGGGCAGGCTGTGAGAGGGAGGGCCTATCATCGAGACGGAATCGCCATGGATGGAGGAGGATGGAAATGAAGATGGAGGCAGGGATGCCATTGAAACTCCGGGGCCAGGGCCAGCTCGATCGTTAGCTGCATGGCAAGCATGCAACCCCGCACTCCCGACACTTTCCACCCACGACAACCACGACGGCCACCACCTGCATTCCCCCCCTCCCCCCCCAGAACCCAAAACTCACACGGAGGCCAGAACGACTCCACCTAAGCTCCAGGAAGCTACCGCCCAGGTAGTAAGCTCAGCTCCAGCCTCCTCGTCACACCAACCAGCACAGAGTATCCTCGGATGTATTACACTCCACGAGGCAACTCGACAGACACTTACTTCTGGGTGCCCTGGCCAAATATTTCCGGTTTCGAAATACGCCAGTGTTTCGTTGGCTGTTAATGTACACACAGACGAGTAACAGCTACGAGTACAGCCGAGGGGCCAGGGGACAGGGGGTCTGGCAGTCCTCCAACCCCTGCTCCCCCAGACCCACCCACAACTTGCAAGCATCTAGCTCGCTCTGGGCTTCATCGGGGCATGCCCTTCCCATTCGACATCCAATGCTTCAAGGGGGTCGCCGAGGCGATCTTTGCTTGCCCAAGTCTTTGCGAAGCAATCATGCTTGAGTTGGTGTTCAATCCACCTTGCTGATTCTGTACATGCTTACCTAGTTAGTTCTCGGGGATTGCAAAGGGCGCCAGAGCATGCCTCCCGAGTCAGGCATGCACGCCCAGGGTCTGAGAAACCAATAAATACATCATTGACTCCCCAGCTAAGTTCTCGATTATTCAGATCTGCGGGCAGATTGGTCCTAGCTCGAGTCGTAACAAAGTAAGCTGTTAGGAGGTGCCTAGAGGGTCACTCTCGCTCCACGACCCTTGGATGAAATGCCAGACCATCGTACAGACGCAATCATTCCACGGGCGCCACAAGAGCAGCAATTTCTTCTTGCCCACAACCAGATAAACTGGTTGCAGGCCGTTCGAGTCCCGGCGCAATTCAGCCTCGAGTGGGGGCCTTGCGCATTTAGGTTTCTCCGTAGGTTTATATTGAGATTTGTGTTGATGGTTCGAGGCCAAACCGCATCGCAATTAATTGTCGATCACCCTTCCGATGCTTCCTCAATCCACATCCGCAATCGGCCTCACTCGGCGTAAATTTCTGTCGGGCATTTCAATGTGATAATGTGAAGCCTCAGCAAACGTCTCCACAGTGGAAATTCAAGACAAATCCAGAGCAGAAGGCTATTGCGTGGGTGGCGTACTTTGAGGTGTGAGCCGAAATGCGGGACGACTTTAGTGAACTCGTAGTGACTTGTTAGAACCTGTTCATCCAGCACCCACACCTGGACGACACCGTTATCCCAAGAAAGCAAGTGAAACTCCTCCCCCCGCCCTATCGAATATTTGCATCCTGAACGGACTATTGCGTACTGCGTTGCCCGTCGGTGATCATTTGCTTATCCTTCCAAATCTATGATGACATCCAAATTTCGTGAGGAGGCTCGATCCCCTCATTCACACCGCACATCTTCTCCTTCCCTGTGACAGAAACACTTGTTATCCTCTCGTCCTAGCAGGACAGGGAAACCCTCAGCTTCAATAAGAACAGCATTTGGTTCGCTTAGCACGCAGCAACTATGCTTCTTCAGGCGTTAGAGATCCTCTCGTTTCCTGCATTAGCAAAGTTCCACAAATGGTGACATCGTTTCTCCATGATCTGGTTTTGGACAATCACAGGAACCGCTAGCTAGGTCATTCTCTGTGTATTTGCCCCCTCAGCGGCTAAGCATGGGTGCGCAATCCTTCAACTCGGTTCACTTAAGGACTGTCCCTTACCTTCCATGGAAGTTCCTTGCGGCTGGTTTGACGGAGACAGCGATCATTAGATCTGTAAGATCTCATGCGTGCGTCACCATGCCTTGGGTACTGATTCTTCCACCCATCGCTTCTGCAGAGTGTATCTAGGTACGGAGTACTAGTTAGGTGGTCAGAAGAGCGGCCGCCGAACGCTCTTCGTTCCACCGATTGGTCTCTGTCAAAGAGAAGCCTACGTCTCTGGCCCAGGCAGGAACCGCCGGCTAGTGTTCTCGTACGAGTACGACAACCGCAGAGGGATGGAAGTGAGTGGCGTGGTGGCTTGCAGGTGTCCTCGTAGGTACAGAGTGCCGAATACTCCGTACGGAGTAGAGAGTACTCCGTACTGCAGAACTCTTCCAGAATCATGGTAACGCTAACCGCATGAGCCCGTCCTCCTGACCGCTGACCAGCATGAGCATGGAACCTGATGTTTGGCGGAGCACCGTTGGTGGGAGAGGCGCGCACTAATAATCACCACTTGGACAGTTCAGAAACTCAAACAGGTTTCTCCAGCCGGACAGGAATAACGTTGATCCAGTCAGATTACCGCCGAGAATTTCACCGAGCCTTGCCGCCACCCCACAAACTCTCCAGCCTTCAGATGATACATACCACCTTGACAGGCATAACAATTGGTCTCCCTAGAAAACTCGGTCCGAGTTCTACTCATTTCCACATCCTATTACTCTTGCGGACGCTTCTCAGGCGCATTGACTATCGAAGCTCCAGTTTGAAGGATCAGAAATCGCAAGCCTTTCATTCATGTCTCATTTGTTCGTTTGAGGTACTCCGTGCCTCGCACCTCCCTTCATCAACCAAGCATACTAATTGCTCGTTCAGGGGCATCTATGCTACTCTAAGCTTACCGCTGCTGTACAATGGATTACATGGCTGCTTCTCTAGGCGCAGGGGACCTCGACATCCCTGTCCAAACCTCAAGCATTACAGCAATTGCTGAATGCGAGGCCACCGCCCACCTCTCCAGTTTAGAAGTTTTCTGGAATCTTTCTGGACGGGGTATAGAGGAGATGCACTTCGGATGGTACCTTCCCCGAGTCTCGTGCCTTGCGTCTTCACAGCTGCCTCTCTATTTCTAGTTGCATTCCAAGGGTGGACTATCCACTTTGATCTCGCTTTTGGAAGGCCGCTTCGTAGACGTGCAAGTCTAATTTCGCTCCATCATGGTGCTCCGTTGATATTCAGCTGGGATATGGCTTCGTCTGCAGATTTGCCAACCTCCACTTTGGTTTTGTCCTTGCCCTCGAGCGATCCATCAGGGGCGGCTTGCGCGCTACCACCTCCAGGGTATCGAGATCCCTTGTCTTTCTTCTTCTTTTCCTTCTTTGCAGGTTCTAGCGGTGGGTAGGCTTTCTTTTCGACGTCTTGCCATTCGCCGGATGCTTGAAACTCTACCTGAATCGGAGCGAGTAATTCCACCAAAGCTTCAGTGGCACCTGCCTTGAGCAATTGAGGTGTCAGTTTGTCAGCGAGGTAATCTGCCTTCAGAGACTCCATGTCGTGATAGACCAGTGGTTCGCCCTCGCCTTCTCTTCTCTTACAAACGAAACTGCCTTTGCCCTCTGGATCACGCAAGCTGCTAATAGGTAGCAGCACATACTCGACAAAAGAGATGATCCCATTTCCCTCCACCTCACCTGCTGCAGCATACGCCTTTCTCAGCTTCTTCCTGACAATCTCTGCAGTGTCGAGAATGTCGATTTTAGAGTCGGGATCTGATGCAGACATCTTTCCACCTGCGAGGCCTGGTACCATGGGGTTCATAAGGTGCGCCCGCTCTTTGTAGCCAATCTTGGGTAAAGTTTCTTGTGCGAGGGCGAAGATTTTCCGCTGGTCGACGCCTCCGAATTGAGCATCAACACCCAGGTGCTGTTCGTCCAAGGCTTGCATCAAAGGATAGATGAGTCCTGATAATGGCGCATTGTCTACTTGTTTGACCACCTCGGCACCAGCTTTCTTAGCATCATGTTCAGTGACAACGCTACTAAGCCGGAAGACGTCCATAGTGTAGTCTGCGCTCAACTGGTAAGAGGAACCCAACACGAACTCTAGCTTTTCAAGGCTAACACCGACGGCTTTGAGTAATGCTTGTATGATGAACTTGTAATACTCTGCACGGAATTTGACGAGCTCAATGGGCGCCTTCAGGTTGTCGAGGAAGCCATGGATATCTGCGAGGAGGATCTTGACTCGACAGCCAGCACGGAGGAAGTGGGCGATTTTCATCATTGGCACAAAATACCCGCAATGCGGTCTGCCTGTAGTGGCTGTTCCCCAGTAAATAACAAGAGGCCTCTTTTGCTTAAGAATTACATCCTCCAAGATGTCTTCATGCAGGACTTCTTGTAACTGTTCCTTGATCAGAGCCAGTTTCTCTTCAGGTTGGAGTTCTCTTTCCGCCATGATTGGTGGTGGGGTTGGGACGAGTGTAGGAGATGGTTGTGAAGGACCTCAGCGATGAAGGCCTGTGGAAATGCGATGAGAGAACCTAGAAACCTACTAGGTTCCAGGAAGGAGGTTCGGGGGGGAGGGGAGCGTTGCTAGATAGTCTATCTTGAACTGTGAGTCAGTCAACAACATCAGTTGGTTCAGTTTGACTCCCCGCTGCGGTGGGAAAAATTGACAGCGTTTCAAGGTTTTTACGCTCCGCCTGAATAACCGCCTCTATGGTCTCTATGGTCCACCATATCGGAAACTCTCCCCGCCGCAACGCGTCTGGGAGCCAAACAAAAGACTCAATGCACCGCATCTTGTAAACACACACCCGCAATCACCAGAACAATAGCAGCACCCTCAACACAAATATTGAGGGGCATCGTTATTCAATACACACCAAAAGCCTACCCCAGAAAGAGCGTTTTCGGTAACCGAGATCGCCAATCCACACATATTCCAACCCTTCAATTCGGCTCGCATTCTTTGCTACTTGCATCTCCGATTGCCCCAAATCAACCTCCCCTCTCCCCCTGACACATGACTCTTTGGCCTGCTCAAATAAAATTCATGACAAGTTTGAGTTGTTAATATATCCTCAAGATGGAAAATTATCAGAAGATTGAGAAGGTTGGAGAAGGTTCGCAACCCTCCCTCCTTGCCTCTGCCTGCACATCCCCCCTAACTACCAAACAGGCACATATGGGGTGGTCTACAAGGCGCGTGATCTCTCCAATGGTGGTCGAATTGTTGCTCTGAAGAAAATTCGCCTGGAAGCCGAAGATGAAGGTGTCCCTAGCACGGCCATCCGAGAGATCTCCCTCCTCAAAGAAATGAACGACCCTAATATTGTTCGACTGCTCAACATTGTTCACGCAGATGGCCACAAATTATACCTAGTCTGCGAGTTCCTTGACCTCGATCTGAAGAAATACATGGAAGCATTGCCTGTGTCCGATGGTGGCCGCGGTAAAGCACTTCCTGAGGGTTCAGCAGTGGACATGCAGCGGTTAGGCCTAGGCAAAGACATGGTCAAGAAGTTCATGGCGCAACTAGTGGAGGGAGTCCGATATTGCCACAGCCACCGCGTCTTACATCGGGATCTCAAGCCACAGAATTTGTTGATTGACAAGGAAGGCAACCTCAAACTGGCTGATTTTGGGCTTGCACGAGCATTTGGAGTTCCACTTCGTACATATACCCATGAGGTACGACTCTCCTTGCTCCTTTACTTTCGATAGCTTACTAATGGCTCTCAAGGTGGTCACTCTATGGTATCGTGCCCCAGAAATTCTTCTCGGTGGCCGACAATACTCCACAGGCGTGGATATGTGGTCCGTGGGAGCCATCTTTGCTGAGATGTGTACTCGAAAGCCGCTGTTCCCTGGCGACTCCGAAATTGACGAGATCTTCAAGATCTTCAAGTATGCCCTCCCCCATTCTGTCTAATACCTACATCATCCCGTTCCACTCGCTTGTCATCTACCGGGAATTGAGATTGCTAACATACTCTCAGGCTCCTCGGAACGCCAGACGAATCAACCTGGCCAGGTGTTACAAGCTTCCCCGACTTCAAGACATCTTTCCCAAAGTGGCGGCGTGAGGCCACCAGCAGAATTGTTCCAAACCTCGAGCCCGCTGGTCTTGAGCTTCTAGATGCTCTGCTCGAATACGATCCTGCCCATAGACTCTCAGCTAAAGCAGCATGCACTCATCCATATTTCGCCGCTGGATCGGCTGCCTATTCGCAGCGGACGAATGGGCCTCCCAGAGTCAATGGCTACCATTAAACCCCAGTATCCTTGGATTGGTACAAAAGTATCTCCGATGGTAGTCGTGCATAGAATATCGGAATGAGAAATGAGACAAATGGATTTTCCTCGCGTTAAATTGGGACGTGGTCATGCCGTTACGCGGGATGAGAGGCAGCGTTATGGGGTCTGAATGGAGTTCGAGACAGCAATCGGGTCTGTGGTCTCTGGAATTGTTCCACAAGGACGCAACATGCAGTGTGAGTCTCAGCTGACTTGAAGGCTTTATTTACCCCTGCTTGCCGTTCACCAGACATATCCCTCGATTTTTTGGTGGGCACGCATACAAGCCTGGATCACTCCAATCTGGAGTTAGGGGCCAAGATATCATTGGGTGTTACCAGTTTCGAGTTTTCGGTGAGCTCCATTATCTTCAACCTTGAGAGAGGGGCGTCACTTTCACAGAGCTGCGATGTTTTTCCTTGGTTGATGGTGGTTTCGAGCAAGCGAGCAGACAGGGCTCTTCAAATACATGTCAATGGCCACCCCAGAAAATTAATCACCGCTTGAAAACCCCCCTTCCATTTCTCCCCTCTCGTTTGCCCATTTTGATACCACCAAATATGTTGCTCATTAGCGTACTTGGTACATACCTGAGAAAGCAACCGACCACGCACACGACCCGTCAAATATCCACCCTTGCAGCGTCTTCGCCACTAACTCATAGTTCTCGCGCACCTCGGGGCTCGATGGCAAATTGGGAAGCATCCAGATGTACACATGCATATACTACGTAGCGTCGCCTGGGGCCTCAATAGGGGGGAAGGGAATGCAATACAGTAGGACTAAGCATTAGCGTGGGAGGCTACTCAGTAGCAGGCAGGAAATAGACCAGATCAGATGGACTAATAACTGCTTACCTCTTTAAGTAGCCCTGTTGTTTTAATATTAAATAGAATATACGCAGAAAGGATATATGTATATAAAAAGAGCCATTGATTCACTTAGCTCACAACAACTTTTTCTTCGCCCTGCTCGGGGGGGGGGGGGGGATTTTTATAATTAAAGTTTATTTCCAAAGGGGGGGGGGTAGGAGGGAATTAGAGTTTAAACAATAAA
>Ga0105239_10000414_pt1 | contig 62261 bp, 50 predicted proteins | sample KBSC44metaG_FD_92761 | JGI IMG/M metagenome (GOLD analysis project Ga0105239, IMG submission 92761) | Corn rhizosphere microbial communities from Kellogg Biological Station, Michigan, USA - KBS C4-4 metaG | ecosystem: Host-associated > Plants > Roots > Rhizosphere > Soil | place: Michigan, USA...
ATCTTCGAATCCGCCGTCCCATAATACAAAAACCACCGGCCCTTGAACCATCCCAGCCCCTCCAGGAAACAAACCTCGTTCACCTGGCCCGCTACCTCGTAAGGCTTATCGGGTCTCATAAAGTAATTGTCCAGTCGGTGCAGTATATGCGTAGGGTCATCCTTATCCAGCAGCACCTGCGCCGCCGTATACGTACCTTCGGGCAACGCGCTATCCCCGATAGAGGGGATATTCCGGCTATTGTAAATAAGCAGTATACCCTTATCCATTAGCATAGCCGGCGGCCCCGATTCCACCAGGTCACAGTCGAACTTCTTCGCCCGCGTGGGAATGACGATCTTCAGGTCAGGCATGGCCAACGCCTGCCCGCGTAAAGCCACCGGATCAGCCTCCCCGGAAGACTTCTCCACCGGCGTCCAGTTCACCAGGTCGTCGGAAGTAGCAGCCCATATATTCTGATCCCCCCAATACATCCAATACTTACCCTTTATCCGCGTAGCCACGATCTTCCCATCCTTCCCATAGGTCGAGACGATAGACCCGGATTTCGACCACTTGTCCAGGTACTTGCCATTATAAGCCCTGGCAAAAGCAGGCCCCTGCTTCCTCCAATGCCGCAAGTCACTCGAGACAGCTACCAGCAGCCTGGCCTTGTCTCCATCAAATGCGGTATAAGTCATATAATAGGTACCCTTATCATCCTCCACCACACGCGGGTCCTCACAGCCTCCCTCCCATTCATATTTCTTAAGAACATCTTCTGTCGGATATAACACAGGCTCCACATCCCGTATAAAATGATATCCATCCACACTCTTCGCCAAACCTACCCGCGACGTACCGGCCGGTTTCCCCACCTTGTCCTGCGCCCTGTACAATAGATACAACGTATCCCCCCTCACCGCCACAGCAGGATTGAATACATCCTTCTCTTCCCAGGCCACCGGCTTCTTCCAGATAGGGTCTGTAAAAGTTCCTACCCCAGGCTGCAAGACGGGATTTACACTGTCCACCTTGACAAATGGTAGCAAAGCCCAACTAACGCTGTCAGTAGTAGCAGTATCTTCCCCTGGACCCGGCTTCCCGGCAGGCCCCTGGCACCCTGCCAAAAGGGTCACGATAGCGCCACCCAATAAATAGCTGTTCATTAGAGATCTTTTTCAATAATATAAATAGAGTTCACTTCCGCATCAGTCAGCACCTTATTGTACATACGAATATCGTCCATCGCTCCAACGAAATAGCTGGCCCCCCAGAAATAGCCCGGGTTGGAATTATCCGTCAGATTATAATACTCCTTCGGCATCTCATTTCCTATGGAAAGATCCACCGGAGATGCCAGCGTCACCGCGGCTCCCGGCGTATTGGTCCAGGTCTTCTTCAACTCCCCATTGACATAGAACTTCATAGCACCGTCGGTATAGGAGGCAGCCAGATGTGTCCAGACACCGGTAGCCACATTCACGGAACCGGCATCGCGGTCATAGATAGTTGCAGCAGTAGCCACTGTCAAAAAAGGCACCGCAGTACCATTCAGGTTGAACTTATACCCCCACCACCTGTTCATGGATATCATATAGCTGCCATTCGAATTGGACGTCATATCCACCCACAGACTGATGGTAAAGGCGGGTGAATTCAGCTCCGCCGCATAAGGCACCTGTATCAAAGATCCGTTATTAAAGCTATACGCCATATTTGCCCGCCCAAATCTGTCCGCCGTCAGTTGCGGCAACGTACCTCCATCCGTTGCCGTCGCAGCGCTGCTTCCTATATAGCCGGTCTTCAATACGCCGTCATGACCATGTCCGCTGGAATCCGCGGGATTGCCATTGAATTTCCAGAAGCCGGCCAGATACGCAGCCGACACTTCCTGTATCAGCCTGGTGTTGAACTGCTGCCCGGCCAGCACGAGATTATTGTACGCATTGTTTACTTCCTCCTGGGTGAACTTGCCGCTCTCCACCTCCGCGGCCAGGTCCAGCGCCGCCTTTAGCGTACCCCTCGCCCCCACGCTGTAATCGCCGGGTTTATTCCCTTCCACGCTGTTACTATAGACATTCATCAGGCTGTCCGTCAACTGGGTCAGCTTGCTTTTATCAGAGTTGTAATTCGGCGCCGGCTGATCGTTCTTCTTACAAGAGAAGACAAGCATCACAGCCAGCAATAAGCATATAATACGCATAATAATATTTTTTATTTGCCTAACTTTTTATTCGTGTCCCGCTCGCTCTGTGGAATGGGGAACCACTTGTTCTTATCATAGTTGAAGTTGGGGGCGCCTTTTGAAAGCACGCTGGTGGCATATGCGCTGCCATACCGTATAACATCAAAATATCGATGGAACTCCATCGCCAGCTCCGACCGCCTCTCTTTACGAATAGCATCCCGTAGCTGTCCCTGATCCGTAGTGGTCACATCAGGCAGCAGTCCTGCAGGCACCGTGCCATAACCGGGCAGCGACGGATCATACAAATAGGACTCCCGGGCACGCCGGCGCACAGAATCCAATGGAGCCAGTGCCGCAACAGCATTCCCGCTCTCATTATACGCCTCCGCCAGCACAAGCAGCACATCGGAATACCGAAGGGCTTCATAATTCACGCTTCCATCGTTCTTCTTGCCAATCGGCACCTCGGACAGCGGCTGCACCATCTTCTTCGTGATATATCCGGTCGTGGTCCAGGAAGGGTCAAAAGGGCTGTCAAAATAAGGCTGCCCCGCCCTGGCAACGGTATAGTCCAGCCGCGGATCACCGTTCTCGAAATTATCCACCAGGTCCTGCGTGGGATAAAAAAACCCATAACCGGTAAGGCTGCGGGGCGAGAACCACGCATTCAGCTCATTGCCCTGTATAGGCTGATAGCCTGTAATATGATTCACGGTCAATATGGCCTCTGGATTATCCTTCGTGGCCGCGCTGAAATTATCCCAATACTTCTTCGTGAGGGTATATTGTTTGGAATCCACCACCTGTTGCGCGGCCTGCGCCGCCAACTCCCAGTGGTTGGAGAGAGCAGTATGAAAAAGATAGGCCTTGGACAGCAACGCCAGCGCCGCCCATTTCGACGCTCTTCCAAGATCAGCCCCATGCGTGGCATCGGGAAGATCAGGCGCCGCCGCCAGACAATCCGCCTCCACCTGCCGCAAGATGCTGTCCTGCGCCAGCGCCGGGCTTTGCAGCTCTTCCGGCGTCTCTACCTTCAGATGAAGGGGAATATCGCCATAACAGCTGGTGAGAATAAAATAATAATAGGCGCGAAGGAATTTCGCCTGTGCGATCACGGACTTCTTCGAGCTCACCTGCGTATTGGAGGCAGGCAGCCCGTCCAACACCACATTGCATTTGAACACCCCGTCATAGTATCGCTGCCATACCGCTTCTACAGCCGAATTGGTAGTGAGTATATTGAATTGATCGATGGCGTCAAAGTCTGCCTGGTCCCCCGGCTGTCCACCCTTGATAGCATCGTCGGAGGCGACATCCCCCAACACCCAGATGGCATTGGAGGCGCCCGAAGTAAAGCTGAGAGGAGCATAGGCCGCATTCAGCGCTAGCTGCGCATTGGCATCGGAGGTAAAGAATTTATCAGGCGTCGTCTGTCCCAGCAGCTGCTTGTCAAGGAACTTCTTGCATCCCCCGGCAAACACCGTAAGACAACAGAAAGAGAAAATAAGAATACGCTGCATATAAGAAGTTTGAAGATTAGAAATTGATATTCACACCTGCTGTATAGGTCCGCGCGGAAGGATAGGTTCCCCAGTCGATCCCCACAGCCTTATCCCCATCTCCCGCCGCGGATGCATTGGCGCTGGTCGCCATCTCAGGATCGAGCCCCGTATACTTCGTGATGGTGAACGCATTTTGCACGCTCACAAAGAACCGTATACCGGATACCTTCCAGCGTGACAAGGTTCCCGCTGGAATACGATAGCCCAGCTGTACATTCTTTAACCGCAGATAAGACCCATTCTCTAAAAATCTCGTGGAGGCCTGCTTGTTATTCTGCGCTCCGGTCCAGCTCAGACGCGGGAAGACATTGGTAGAGCCTTCTTTCGTCCAGGCCTTGCTGGCAATACGTTCCGTAATATTGAAGCTTCTGTAGAACCCTTCGATGTCGGTGAGTACCTGGTTATAGATCTTGTTCCCACTGACTCCCTGGAAGAAGATGGAAAGATCCAGCTCTTTATAAGAAAGATTCCCCGTAAACCCATACGTGAACTTCGGTATCGCGCTGCCCGCATATACTCTGTCATTCTGATCGATGACACCATCATGATTGATATCCCTGAATTTTACGTCTCCCGGCATGATACCCGCCCCTTGATAGGCATGCGTAAACACGTCCAATGGAGTCTGGAAAATGCCATCCATCTGCAGCAGGTAGAATTCCCCGATAGGCTGCCCTTCGGTGGTGATGGTGCCATAAAGATTGTTGTCGATCCGTCCCGCGGGAATAGGCCGCCCGCCTGCCAGGGACAGCACTTCGTTATGGACGGTTGCAAAATTCGCGATCACCTCATACCGCCAATCTCTATTGATTGCCTTTCTGTAGCTGGCCTCGAGCTCAAAACCCCTGTTGACCACCGTGCCGGCATTTTCCGTAGGATTGCCCGCCCCGCCGCCGCTGCTTGGCGCAGGTATGGACAGAAGCATATTGCTCGTCTTCTTGTTGTAATAGTCCACTGTAAAATTCAATGCATTATTGAACAGGCCCAGGTCAACTCCTATATCCGTCTGCGTGCTCGTCTCCCATTTGACATTGGGATTGCCCTTGGCTATGATGGTATAGCCGGGCACAGGCGTTCCTCCAAAGGGATAATAGCCTCCGGTTGGCCCCATAACAGAGGTATAGGAATAATTGCCGATCTCCTGGTTGCCCAATTGCCCCAGGCTGGCACGCAGCTTCAGCAGCGAGACGTTACGGACATTTTCCATGAATTGTTCCTTGTCGAGACGCCAGCCGACAGATCCGGAAAAGAAATTGCCATACCGGTCGCGGGGATCCAGCCGCGAACTCCCATCCCGTCTGAAGTTGAAGCTGGCAAGATACTTGTCATTGTATTGATAGCTCAGCCTTCCAAAGAGCGAGAACAATGCCCACTGGCTTTCATTCCCTCCATTCAACGGGTTCAACGTCCCATTATCCAGGTACTGATACGTGCTGCCCTGGTCTACATACGTCGTGCGTGAAGCTGATATCTGCCGTATGGCATTGTCGACTGCTTCCGTTCCTACCAGGACCTCTACACCATGCGCCCCGAAATTCAAATTGTAGGTAGCCGTATTGGTCCAGTTATAGGTAAAATTGTTGCTATAGGATTGTGCCAGCGAGTTGGGAATGTTTTGAAATCGTACAGGACCGCCCCAGGTAGGATAGAATTGCTTGTATTCCGACAGGATCAGGTTGGTGCCGATGTCGCTGCGGATACGAAGGTTCCTTATAGGAGTGATCTCCAGGTAGGCATCGCCTAACAGGGAGTAATTGTAGAAGTTCCGGTCCGTATTGGCAGCCAGTCCCACAGGATTAAGTCCATCTCCAAAAAAATAAGCAAGCGAGTCCGGTGTCGGCAGATCCAGATACTGACCCGGAGCATAATACACAGGCAAGGCGGGTGTACGGAACAACGCATACCGTACAACACTGGCCCCCGGATTGCCATTCCCATACCCATCTCCCGAACTGCCTATCTGACGGGTCTTGTTATATGCCAGATTTATGTTTGTTCCAAACTTGAACATTTTGGACAAAGTGCTGGTCACCGAACTGCGAATGCTCAGCCGGTCGTACGCCGAATTCTTTATCATCCCTTCCTGTGTGAAATAAGCAGCAGATACCATATACTGCGTATTCTCGCTCCCGCCGCTCACTGACATTTGCATATTGGTCAGATTGGCTGACTTCAATACCTGGTGCAGGTAATCTATATTGGGCAGCGTATCCAGCATTCCCAACGGTATCTGCTTCCTCCCATCCGCCGCTGCCGCCTTGTTGAAGGCGGTCACATACTCCCGCGTATTCGTCATCTTGATGTACTTCTCCGGCGTTTGTGCGCCGCTGTAAGCATTAAAGCTGAATCTGGGCTTGCCGCTCCGTCCTTTCTTCGTCGTGACAAGCACCACGCCATTGGATGCCCTGGCCCCATAAATGCTGGCGGAAGAAGCATCCTTCAATATGCTGATATCCTCGATGTCGTTGGGAGAGATGGAATTGATACCATCTTTCGTCGGCACCCCGTCGATGATATACAAGGGGTCGTTGTTGTTGATGGTCCCGATACCCCGGATCCGCACGGAAATAGGAGTTCCAGGTGCACCGGTGGACTGGGTAATGGCTACACCCGCCGCCTTGCCCTGCATGATCTGGCTCACATCCCCGACAGGCAGATTGTTCAGGTCGCTGGCACGTATGGTGGATACCGCACCCGTAAGGTTTTTCTTTCGTGTAGTGCCATATCCGATCACCACCACTTCATTGATATTCCCCGGCACAGCCTGCAGGACGATGGCAAATTGCGTCCTGCCCGACACGGGTATCTCCTGCTCCTGGTAGCCGATATAGGATACTACCAATATTGCCTCTTCAGGCACCACCAGGGTAAAATTGCCGCCGGCATCCGTGGAGACCCCCATCGTAGTTCCCTTTACCTTCACACTGGCGCCCACCAGCGCATCCCCCCCGGCAGATGACACCTTCCCGCTGACACGCACATCACCCCCATCCGCCGCAAGCCTGGGAGTCACCACCACCAGGTTGCCCGACAACACCTGGTAGGTCAGGGGAGAATTACCCAGCACCTTGTCAAGTATCTGTGGGACAGTACGATCGACCACCGCCACATCGATCTTTTCCTGGCGGGGCAGTACGTCATCCTTGTAGACAAATGTGTAATTGCTTTTTTTCTGCAGCAGGTCGAAGAACTGGGCCCAGCTGATGCCCTTTTCACTGAGAGTGATCCTGTCCTGGGAATGAACTTTTGCGGATACCTGTAGAAAGGTGATTAGTAGGAGGGCAATCGCTAGTTTCATACGCAGAAGGATTTCACTAACATTTTTTTTCATACATTTGAAATGTTGAGGTTAAATAATCAGGCACTACGTGATTAAACCCAACTTCAGGAGGTGTGACAGCACTTCCTGTTTTTTTGGGCAAGCTTGTTATATCGTTAGTCGTTGTTACATATCCTTCTATTTTGATGTGATGTGTATGGTATCTCCCTCTATGCGATAATGGAATCCCAATGATATCTGCAGCGCATCCATTACATTCCTGATAGGTTGATCCTTGAAATAGGCTGTGAGCCTGTCCTGTAGATAATGTTTGTCTTCGAAGCTGAAATGGATATTATACCATCTTTCCAGCTTTCTGCTCACGTCGGAAAATGCTTCGTTCCGGAATACCAGCTTGTCCTCGACCCACGATGTCTCTATAACTGTTTTGTATTGAGTATCGGGGGCTACTATTTTCCTTTCTACCATGGTCTCATTCTTCTGTACCTTCCCCACCGGTATAACAACTTTCTCATTAGGCCGCAGCACGACCCCCTCCTGGCCGCCTCCCGGCCAGTCTATCTCTACCTTTCCATTGATCAGCGTAGTCTCTATGGTGGAGTCGTTGGGGTAGGCTTTTACGTTGAAGGAAGTGCCCAGCACTTTTATATCCAGCTTGCCCGTGTGTATGACAAAGGGATGTTCGGGATCATGCTTTATATCAAAAAATGCTTCCCCCGTCAGCGTCAGCTCCCGGCGCCCTTCCGCATACGTTACCTTCGAACCCGCATTGAGCCATAATTTAGAGCCATCCGGCAGTTCCTGGTAGCTGCGTGTCCCATAACGGGTCGCTATCTCTTTATTTTGTACAGGCTGCACAGGCGCACGTTGCCCCCCACGATACAGCAGAACGCCGCCCACACCCAGTACCAGTACCGCCGCCGCTGCAGCAGCCCACCATCTCCAGACCACAACCTTCGGCATAGCCACAGCCTTAGCCGGCTCCGCCATAGGTTCCCGCACAATACTTTCCAGCCCGCTCTCCATCATCTCGCGCTCCTCCGCAATACTCCCCCCCTTGGGTACCTCCCGCATCCGTTGCAGCACTTGTAAGGTCACACGCAAGGCGGGATTGGCGAGCATAGCCCACTCCAGCTCTTCATGCTCTTCGGGCGTTAATTCTCCCGCCAGATATCTCGCCAGCAAGACATCTATTCTATCCTGATCCATGATATATAAGGTTGTCAAATGGTAAGGACACGCCGCTCGCAAAAAACCCTTAAAAGGAAAATAAAAAAAATCTACCTTTAATCGATAGAGTGTTTGCCATGGACACTACCATAACCATACTGCATGATAAAATAACTGCGCTCAACGATGCGCAAGCCTTCGGGGAATGCTATCGACAGTATTTCGTACGATTGTATCGATTCTGCTTCTCCATCGTTCACCAAAAACAGCCCGCCGAAGACATCGTTCACGACGTATTTATGCAATTGTGGAAGAAAAGAGAAAGTTCACCCTCCATTCGCAATCTGGAGGTCTACCTGTATGTGTCTGTAAAAAACCTTTCGTTAAATTATCTCCGTAACAACTCCACCCGTATCGTGGATATTGCCGAGCGCAGCCATGAATATATCCAGTTCAATGCCGACCCCGAAACCCTCCTGATCCATTCCGAGGCCGTCAGGAAAATGAATGCTGCCATCCGGAACCTGCCCCCTCGCTGCAAGCTCATCTTCAAGCTCATTAAAGAAGACGGATTAAAATACAAGGACGTCGCGACCCTCCTTGACCTATCCATAAAGACTGTCGAAGGACAATTAGCGATTGCCATGAGGAAACTGATCCAGGCAATGGAAGGTTAAGCTATTGTTACTCATACCAATCCTCTATCTGATACGAGATAGGTCTTACCAGGATCGCGCATTTTGGGGAATCGGTTTCCCACCCATCGCCCCTTCTCCTTACCAATCCACAGTATGCATTGTTAATGAACACCTGGAAAGCCGTCGGCTTCCGGTTCTGTGCACCTGCCTGCAGCGGCTGGATCTCGCCATTGTATTGTTTTCCTTCAAAGTTGAAATGGATAGGGAATCTATTAAACATAAGAAGTCGTTTCTATATACCAACGAATTTTCATGCCAGGGTGACAGGCAAAAAAAAGAGGCCACCTCTATCGAGACGACCTCCTTTTAACTCTAAGTTGACCTTAGAGACTATCTTTTCGGTATTGTTTTGTTCTTTCTTTTTCCTTTTTACCTTTCGCGGCTATCTGCGTTTGCAGGTCCGAATCATACGGCGAATTAATGCCATGCTTGTCATCAGGGACACCCAGAGAAGTGGACGGACCACCCTTCGCTCCCATATCCCTTTCTTCATCCGCGTTGCTAGTGGAAAAACCAGCATTGTCTGTCTTTGGATTTGGCATAAACTATAGTTTTTAATAGTGATACAATACCAGTACCCACTAAATAATTATGCCAGCCGGCGCAGCCTGCCGGCCCTCTCAAACTATCGAATGGTGGGGAAAGCCATCCCCGTGATCTTCCGGTAGAGGTCCACGGCATATAGGTCGGTCATACCGGCTATAAAATCTACAACAGATTGAATATCACTGTACAGACTCCCAGCCTCTCCCTTGATGATAAATTGCCTGGATATCAGCTGCAACAGCTTCTCCGACTTGGCATTACGCGGATGGAGGACAGCTCCAAAAAACTCCTTCAGCATCCCCCCTATGACATTGTACCCCGCTATCTCTATCTCCACTACGCTCCGATGGTTATATATATGCTCCACGGAATATTTATCGATCTTCTTCATCAATTCCAGCTCCCGTGCCGGCAGATAATCGATCAGCGATTTTTCCAGCTTCCCTTCCAGCAATAGTTCTTCCTTCTCCATGTACACATCCCTTACCCGGTAGATCAGCAGGTTGATCAGCTTGGCCCGCAGGAACTGTACCTTCTGGTTATCGTCATTTATTTCATGGAACACCTTCTCCACTCTTTCACGCGCATCATATCCCTGCTCCTCATCAAAAAAGGAAAGGAAAAGGTCCTTGATCGTGTCGATGGAAATGATGTTCAGGCGGTGCGCATCCTCGAAATCGATGATCCGGTAACAGATATCATCCGCCGCCTCGACGAGATACACAAAAGGATGACGGGCATAAATATGTTTTTCCGGATCCAGCCGTGGTATTCCCAGCTCTTCTGCTATCATTTGATATGTCCCGATCTCGCTGTCGAAAAACCCCGATTTTTTTGTCGCTAATTGCTGCTTATTGAACCCGTTCAGACTGTCTGCCGGATATTTTACGATAGAAGCCAGCGTGACATAGGTCAGCCTGAATCCCCCCGGCGCCTCGTTAAAGTGATGAGTCAATGTCCGGAAGGCGTTGGCATTACCCTCAAAATAAAGAAAATCTCGTTGTTGATTGGGTGTCAGCTCCTCCCTGAATCGTCGTCCCCCTTCCCCATCCAGTCCCCGAAAGAAATTGCGTATCGCGTCCTCTCCCGAATGCCCAAAAGGGGGATTGCCTATATCATGCGCCAGACACCCCGCCGCAATCACGGACGGCAGTTCGTACTTATAGAACTCACGGAACTCCTCCCCCGACACGGTAGTTGGTCCGGCCAGAGCATTCGACCCGGCATGTCGTTCGACGAGTGCATCCCCCACCGCCTTCCCGATCGACCTCCCCACGGAAGCAACTTCCAGGCTGTGTGTCAGCCGGTTGTGTACAAAAACAGGCCCGGGTAATGGAAATACCTGTGTCTTATTCTGTAGCCGCCGGAATGCGGAAGAAAATATGATCCTGTCATAATCCCGGAGAAAAGAAGTGCGACGGTCGGCCCCCGATTGAGCATTGGCCCTTGGCCGGGTGGATCCCGTCCGGAGAGGACTATACAACTGCCCCCAATTCATTTTTTGCATGAAGGCAAATATATCAATTTAGATTATTTTATTGGCCTATAAAGGATATAGTTGGTCAGCACGCCGATGCCGTCTATTTCAATATCCACCCTGTCATTCTCCTGTAACGTAAACTCATTGGGCGGCACCAGGCAGGTACCCGTCATAAGGTAGCAGCCATTTACAAAATCAGTCTCCCGGTACAGCCAGCCCGCCAGCTCTGTAAGCCCTCGCTTCATTTGACTCACCGGCACCTCACCTTTATAGGCCTCCTTCCCATCCCGCGTGATAGTCATATGTATCATCGAACTCAGCGATATAGGCTCTTTTGGCACATACAGACAGGGGCCCAGCGCGGCGCTTCTCTCATAAACCTTCGCCTGCGGCAGGTACAAAGGATTCTCACCCTCGATGTCACGGGAGGACATATCGTTCCCCACCGTATATCCCTGTATATTTCCTTTTGAATTGATGAACAGCGTCAGCTCGGGCTCGGGTACATTCCATCGAGAGTCCCTGCGTATGTATACATGCTCTCCATGCGCAGCCACCCGGTGAGGCAGCGATTTGAAAAAAAGCTCGGGCCGCTCCGCCTCATATACCTTATCATAAAAATCAGCCCCGCCGGAGGACTTGGACTCCTCCATCCGTGCATTACGGCTGCGCAGATAAGTTACACCCGCAGCCCATACCTCCTGTGACCCGATGGGAGCAAGAATGTCGTTTGTAGCCGCTACTTCCTTTGCGGAAGCCGTCGCCTTCTCCAGGTATGAATAAAGACTTTCTTTGTTCACCAGTTCGTCCCATGGTTGATCCAGCTGATAAAATTTCCCGGCAGCTTCTAACAGATTGCCTTGCTTTGTTCGATATAGCTTCATATGGTTAATCGTTTAACAAGGGGCAAGATAGGCATATTTTTCATTCAATCACCAACAGCCATCCCTTACCCCTGACCACTGGAATGTCCTCGTCCAATCGAAAGCTCCGGCCGGACTGAAATCCATTGATCTCCGGCGCCTTGATCGTCGCATGGGCAGCATCGATACCCAGCCGCTGCCAGTCTATCTGCAGATGCACCGTCGTATCCTCCTTCGCCCAGCTGGCCATCGACAGCAGGGCCTTCCCTTTCTTCAGCCACACGGTGACAGGCACATCCGCCCTTCCCGTCGTCACAGGACAATTGGGACTCCAATAGCCGATCATCTGCGTCCCTTGCATCCCGAATTCATCCCAGACCTTCCAGATAGGCCGTGGATCGGCATTCGTCGTCCATGGCATCCGGTTTGTCATCCCATATATCAATCCCCGCCAGGGATTGCCGCCGCCTTCCAGCATCTCTCCCATCAGTCCAAATGGGATACCGCTCACCTCCGTCAAAAAGAAGTCCGGATTGTTTTTCTCATAGTCGAAATACTCCCCGAACCAAAGCCGGTTCAGATAAGGGAAATGTTCCATGTACAGGTTAGCGCTATTGTTATATCCATCACTTCGATTGTACTGATTCGCGGAATGCAGGTCGATGATCCCGGGATGCCCATCCTGCGTCAGCACCCGCTTGATACGTTTCATCGTCACCCGGTCGAATGCCACATCATCCAAATAGATACCGTCGATGCCTACTTGCTGCACTAGCCAGTTCATACCCTCAACATAATAGTTATGCCACCGGCTCATCCCGCTATTGATGATGGCCGCATCCTTTATCTCCGGTACAAACCAGGCAGGTATATAGTCGTCTCCCACGTGCTCCTGCAGCCAGCTGAAGCCTCCCCCGGGTCCGCGGGAATATATTTCATCCCCCAGACTGCGGAGCGCCCATAGCTCATAGGCCCTGTTCGAAAGTTCCCGCACAGTGTTATATATCTTTACCTTCAACCCCAGCGAATGCGCGCTGTCGATATATGATCTCATCTTCTTCCATTCGATAAAAGGATAATTGATCCATGGGTTGATGGGCGTGGCATGATGGATATTTACCACCGTGGCTCCCGCCGCCTTGATCGTGTCCAGGTTATTGTATTTGTGATAGAACCGGGTGGCCCATTGGAAGTCGGTGTTCAATACATGAAAAGGGGTGATCAGCAAATGGAAGTTATAGTAAAGGATATCTCCCTTTTTCAGATGCCGTGCACCGCTGTAATTATTGGCCAGCATCGATTTTCCCTTTATACCGACTGTAATACCCCCTTTTCCTTCATTCCCCCAGGACACGGGTAGTAACAAGGGTTTTTGAAGGTAAAAATTAGTATTCAATGGCCGGACATAGTGTTCGTCCCGCAACGAATATTGCAACCCTGCATTCACCGTTCCTATCCAGGCGCCATCCTGGTTCTTATGCGTTACATCCCATTTCCACTGATATAGGCTGTCTGGCCGATAGCCGCCTTTTAAGCCCAGCCCCATCATGTATTTTGCCTTCTCCGGCTGAAAAGGGATATGCATAGTGATATCCTTTAGATCAAGGTCCTGCAGCGCCGTTACTTTTACTTTATAATCCAGGTATCCGTCAAACTCTAGCGCAGCGCTTACCTCCATCTGCAATTCCTCCGCCGTATTGGTTGCGTTCCATTCTACCGTCCCCGCCTCCTTGCGTGCAAAATGAACCCCTTGACTTGTCAGCCGAATATCCTTCCCATCCGACTGCCTGGTGAAATGAAAATGGATATTCTCCGCTAATAAATTATTGGGGGTGGCGGCGGTATCCGTCATCTCCAGTGTGAAGAAAGTACGTATCTGTTCGGGAAACCCTTGCTTGTTCACCTGTATCTGCCGCCCCAACAAATTAATGAGGCTGTCTCCCTGCACGACAAGTGGAGTATATGGTGCGATCACATCATTGGTCTGCGCCAAGGTAGAATTAAGCCATTTGAGGCGGGCCATTTTTTCAGGTTGATCCGTCTGCGCTTTGTCCTCTATATGCACCGTAATATGCACGCGCTGCTGTTGCCCGCCCGCTGCCACCGTAACCCAGCCCGCATATTCTCCCATCGCTGCATCGGAGGGTACATCCACACCGCACCACAAGGCCTGTACTTGTCGCGCAGGCACATCCACTCTTTTTACAAAAGAGGTCCCATCATAACGCACTCCTCCCGTATTTATACAGCTGATCCGTTCCACCCCTATCTTTCCCCCAGCCGCCCTTGTCAGATCGCTAAAGCTGACCCGTACATCCTGCAGGTCTTTGAAGGCATAAATGCCCAGTTGATAAGCATAATATTCCCCTTTCCCCGCTACAACGACAAGGCTTATATTGGCCGGTGCCAAACCTGCACCCGTCTTTACCCACCGGTAAGGCAGATCATTCCGCATCCGGATGCTGTGCTCCCTGTCCTCCGGAAACACCCAAAAAGCCTTCCCCTTATTGCGGCTCACGATTGCATCTGTCTCCTTTGCCGTGGCGATCACCTCCATGGGATAAAAGCTGTTAAAAGCATCGATGGACTGCTCCACCAGCGCCCTGGCCGGCTGCCCTTTCATTGTCCTTCTCATCGTTTCCCCCACCTGCCTCATCCAGCCCGCCGCCGCCGTAGTATCCGGCTTCCAATACACTCCTTTGGGATAATTGCTCCTTCCCTCATTGCGATAAGGCATATAATAGATATAATAGATCCCCTTCCCTGACACAGGCTCAAAAAACACCTCACCCGACTCCCGGCTGATCACTCCCGCCGTCTTGTTCAAAATGATCTTCCCCGTCGCCGAATCCTGCACGATGATCCGCTTGCTCTCGGGATGAACATCCCTCCTCCGCCAGGGTATGACAACACGGGCCACACTCGCCGCCTCATTGCATCGCACCACGATACGATGATTCCCCAACGAATCCGCATTCCAGCATCCCGGACAGTCGGAATATTGAAGCGCCTGGGCCCATACAAAATGAGTTACAAACAGTAAAATGACAGAGAAGATAAACTTTTGCATAGTTGAAGATAAGGCAGGAAGAGCATTCTCCTTTACCTCAATTTGCGCAAACGTTTGAGTAAGAAATTCTGCCTTTACCCCCTCCCCCACATCTCCACAATAGACACAGGCTCGACCCCAAACTCCCGATAGGTCGCCGGATCATACACACTCGCAGTATGATGCAACATCATATCCACAAACGTCGAGGACAGCTCCGGCAGCACCCGGCTCAGCGCAAATGCCATCCATCCCGGAATATGCAACAACCACACACCCGAAGGATTCGCCAGCCGGATGAATTCATCTACGGTTACTTCATCAACACCCGATAATTCATACACCCCATCCCGGCCACCTTCCACCGCAGACGCAATAGCCTCCACCACATTGCCTCTATAGACAGGACGCATAGTCTGCCGCCCCGATCCGATCACAGGTAAAGGCCAACCTTTGCGACTTCGGAACAACACATCTATTTTGGACACCTTATCCGGTGCATCGATGATGACAGGACAACGGAAGATCACCACTGGGATCCCTGTCCGATGCAATAACTCCTCAGCCTGTCCCTTAAAATGCAAATAGTAATTCTTCTCCCCGGAAGAAGCATGGGGATAGCTTAAGTAGATAATTCTTTTTGCCTTGGTATACCTCGTTACAATGGCAGTAGTGGTCTTATTAGCCTCCTCATAAAGCCGCATGCTCTTCGCATTCAGCTCACCCGATAAATGAACAACGACATCGGCTCCCTCAAGCGCCCGGGCAGCCTCCGGATTATGCATCCAGTCCGTGATCACTTCGTCGGCAGGCAGATCCACGGGCTTTCTTACAAGTCCAATGATATAATGACCCGCCGCTTCCAGAACAGGGATAAGCATCGACCCCGTAGCCGAATTGGCGCTGGTGATGACGATCTTCATTTCACCACAATATCCGAAGATTTATATTGATACACGGTTTGTTTCTTTCCCGCTGCAGGCTCGGTCACATGCGCACCCCCCAACTTCGCCCCACGTACATCATCCAGCACAATGGCGGGTCGATAATCCTTCTTCTCACAGTTCAACAGCACATTCTTAAATTCGATCTTCTCCGCATGCCGGATATATGCTCCCCACGCCGGCAGCTCCCTGAACATCGAAAAGTCCGGATAGGCATTCGCACGCTCAGGCACCTTGTCCAGTTCGTCAAGACTGATCTTCGCAAATAGGGGGTTACCACCACCGGCAAATTTTATATCAACATTTTCCAACACTACCCCCGATATCTTTACATCGGGCATACCCGCTATGACGATGGCCGGCGTCAGGTTCCGGGGCATATCCTCGATAGGCCCCTCATAGTCATATCCCACATCGGGCTTACCGGCAGGGATCTCTGCATAAACATTCCGTATCCGTATATTCTCCAACCGCCCCTTCCTCCCTGTCGCCCGCTCCCCAATACGCAGATAAAGGAAGTTCCCGGTATTGTAAGACTGTAAACTATCCACCAGCACATTCTCCAAAAAACCTCCATCCACAGCTTCCAGCGCCAGCGCGCTTCGGTAAGTATCAAACACACGGTTATTGATCATAGTGATATTCCGGAACCCTCCATACGACGCGGTGCCGAACTTGATGGCATTGGCGCTGCTCCGGATCGTACAGTTACGGATCAGTACGTTGTTACAGAATTTGGTACCGTCATGTGATTTCAGACAGACCCCGTCATCATCCGCATCGATATAGGAATTTGTAACGGCCACGCTGTCACAGTCCACGATGTCTATACCATCGTTATTCCAAAACGCCTTGCTGTCCACATAGATGCTGTCCAGTCGCAGATTCGTACATTGATCATATGTCTCCACCCAGCTGGCCGAATTCCGGATAGTAACCCCACGCAGCAGCACATTGTGACAGTTCCTGAAATTGATGATCATCGCCCGGATATCAGCTTCGGGACGGTCGTTACGAAAAAGGTCCTTTACCAGTCCCTTATGTATATTCGCGGTCACATTGGCCGCCAGCGCCCTGCCCTGCCCATCGATCACGCCCTTGCCGGTAATAGCCACATCATGCTGATCATAGGCAAAGATCAACGCCGTAAATAACTTCTTGTCATAATCAAAAGGATTCAGCGAGCCCACCAGCACAGCCCCCTCTTCCAATTGCAACGTAATATTCGATTTCAGATGAATTGACCCCGTGAGGTAACGTCCCACATGAAATATCAATCTCCCACCACCATTCTGGCTGATATAGTCGATGGCAAACTGGATGGACCGCGTATTCAACGTAACGCCGTCACTCTTAATACCAAACAACGAGGCTGGATAATCCTTGGCTGCCAGCAGCATCGACTGCATGGTAAGTACCCCTAACAAAAAAAACTTCTTCATTCCTTGAATTTTTTATTTCCCGGCGGCGACAGCCGCCAATTGGCCGGGTCGTCAATAGATTGTCACCGGCCCAATCAATCCCATCGATTGTATAGGCTGGTCCTTTCTTTTTTCATTGGTCCAATATTGCGCAACAGGATTGTCCTTTAGCGTCTTCATGTAATTGCCCATCGAAGTGGCCACCTTTACCTCCAGCACATTCCGCCCCGCTTGCACCACGCCTTCCAACGGAAAGATACGACGGCCATACCATTGTACCCCAAGCGCCCTCCCGTTCAACATCACCTCGCTCACTCCAGCCACCTTACCCAGGTTCAGCCACACAGGCAAAGACCCGGCAGCAGCCGTAAACTCCACCCGGTACGTCACAACCCCGCTAAAAGCCGCCCACTCCGGCATGTCTTTCAAGTCCTTCAACACATCCATCGTCACAGTCTTGACTGTACCGTCGATATGCTTGAACTCCGCCGTCCAACGACCCGCCAAAGCTTGCCCTGACCCGGCAACAGCCTCCATAGGCGCCGGCTTCCAAACCACCCCCCGCCTCTCATGATCAAACACGATCAACCTCGACTCCGCCGGCCCCAGATCCAGCTCGATCCTCTCCGCGCCAGACCCAATCCTCCACCGCTGCCCCGTATCCGCATCCCATATCCAGGCTTGACGCCCTCCTGCAATATCCTTATGCACGGTCAAATTCATACGATGCCCTTTATCCACATTGGAATTGATAAAAAGCAATACCTCCGTCTTCCCACCCTGGTAACGCACCTGCGTGACAAAAGGATCGGGATTGTCGATCGCCACATAAGGCGTTATGCCATATTTCTGCTGAATATCCTTATACCACAATAGCCACCCCTTCTCCGGCTTGCTCAGCAAAACAAATCTTTCAGGAAATTTCTTCATCTCTTCCACGATAGTACGAACATCTGCATCCCGCCGCTCATGCTCCATCCAACCGGTGCTCCTGTCAGGCATGGTCTCGATACAAAATATCCGTCCTCCGCCCGCTACAAAATCATGCAGCTTACGAACAGCAGCCGGATCCATCCGTTCCACCCGCACAAGGAAGATAGTATGGTACTTCCGCGGCCCGTAACGCATCCACCCCTTATCCATCGTTGCTTCCAATATCACCTGCTCCGAGATATAATCGCATGCATTCCCATTTTGATGCATCGCCTCCCACACCAGCGTCATCCACGTAGGATACATCAGGCTGGGGAAAGGCTCATTCTGCGCGCCAAAAATACTCCACATATCAGCCACGGGCGGCAGTACGGCAATGTCCGTAAACATATCTACCTGCTGCAAAAGGGCGGACATACGCGCCTTATAGTCTGTAAATCTTCTGAAATAAGGCCACCACGTATTCTTCTCATTAAAATAAGTCCCATACCGAACCCACCCGGGGAAAGGCGCATCAGGAGGCGAGTAGTTGAACCCATGGAACACTGGATGCGTCACACCCGAAACAGTACTTTGATCACCCGCCACCTTCAGTATCTCCAGCGTGTCGTTAAAGACCATATCCGTATTCGTCAGCTCTTCGCAGCTGACATGCCGCTTGCCCCTCAGATGAGCCGCGGACGATACATATTTGTTGATCATCGTATAAGCCCGGCCGATACGATAATCATCTTCGCTCATTTCCTTCCCCAGACCATATTTTATCCAGGTCTCACATTCAGGCAGGTCGATATCAAAGCTGCCTTCCAGCGGGAAATAGCCCCGCCCATAGGCCTGCACACGGGATAATATCTTGTTTTCCTTACACCAGTCTGTAAATGATCGAATAAATCGCTCCCGTATAAGCTCGGACTTGGTCAGGTCGAAATCATAACGCACCCGCTCCACCTTGTCTTTCAGCTCCGGCCCAAGGCTTGGGCCATAATCGAATTCGTAGATATTCCCCATCCCGCCTATCTTGGACATGGTCAGGGGAAGATATGGCATGGGATCATAACCGCGCCTTTTTGAAAACTCAGCCAGCATGTCGGCACACCAGTTGGCGCCTTCCAGTTCCATACTGTCCGTAAAAAAGCTGCGTACCCTGCCTGTCAACGGCCCAATCTGCCGCTGGATCGCATCCGACATGCGATGAAGATATTTCTTTACAGCAGCTTCATCGTAATGGTTGAGCACAGGCCCGTTGGCGCCCGGAGCGCCATTGATCACTTCCATATTCCCCGTCACTTTCACCAGCCCATACAATACATGCTTGCCCACGGGTATGTCCACCTTGATCTCTCCGCCAGGTATCTGGGAAGAAAGATCAACCACCTGGTCCATCCGCTCGATCAGGGCAGGAGCCAGATGCACGGACAACAGCTCCATCGTTCTACCCGGGAATGGCGAGGTGACAGCAGGATCACACTCGTCAAAAAGTGCAAAAGGGCTGACCTCGAAATATTGAGGACCATCCAGCTTCAACACCGCGATCACCAGCATCTGTGACCGCTCCTCCCCCAGCAGATACTCTGCCCCAAATGGCCATCCTGATCCAACGATCAGATCACAGGTCAGTCCCAGTGACTCAGCCTCTTTCAACGTAAAGTTCAAAAGATCCACCCATTCAGGACTCAGCCATTGTATAGCCGGCTTGCCCATATCATCGGTCCTGGCGGGGAATTTTATAGGATTGATCTCCACCCCGCCGATACCGGCCTCCTTCATCAGCCGCAGCTCCCTCGCCAGCTCCGATCTTTCCACCTTGTCCCCATTCCACCACCACCGCACAAAAGGCCGATGGACAGCAGCAGGGTCCTTAAAGAGCTGATAAAGGTCGGATGCAGCCACAGGCAGCTTCATAGCTCCCGCAGGTAATATTTTCATTAGGGTCAGGCCGGAGGTCAGTAAGGAACCCTGCCAAAGGAAATCTCTTCTTTTCATTATCTCATGTTATAGATCAATAGTTCATTTGTGATAGATCAAAGGATTCTGCGCATCGTTGTTCAAAGGGTCGCCAATCGCCAGCGTCTTTACATAGGCATCGGGTAACACGTTCGGCTGACCGTTATAAACATTCCCATCCGGCATATACGCACAGGTCATCGCACGCCGGTGCCCGCTCGTCATATTGGCCCCGGCCCCATGCACAGTCAGTCCGTTGTGAAAGCTGCAGCTGCCAGCCTTCATCGGCGCCGATGCTGAATTTACTTTCGCCAGCTCCGGGTAGACGGTAAAGATACCATCCATATTCTTTCCAATACCGCTGTTGTCAAATCTCGTGCTGCGATACGATCCCGGAAGAAAATAAAGACACCCATTCTCCAGCGTCGCATCATCCAGCGCCACCCAGATGGAAAGCGCATTCCTGTCCGTAAAAGACCAGAAAGGAGTATCGAGATGCCAGGCCGTAGGATTGGCCCACGGACGTTTGAACAGCGCCTGGTCATGCCAGATACGGATACCATCTACTCCCGCCAGCTTTGCCGCCATCTGCCCGATCCGCGGGTCGAGCATCAGCTTCTTCACCCCCTCGTTCGTCTGCCAGAGATTGATCAGCTGGTCAAATACCTTTCCAAAATACTCAGTGTCCTCATTGATGCCATCATCCTCTCCGGTCTTGAGATCCTTCCCGGGCATCTTTATTCCGGCCCGCTCACTCACGGCAGCCATTACCTTGGTCCGCCAATCTTCCAGCTCCTCCGGAGAAAGGAAATTCTCGATAACAAGAAAACCATTGTCTCTATAACTTTTGACCTGCTGTTCAGTCAGTTCGTAATTCATTTTTTTATATGTTTTTTAAACAATTTCGCCTCAGTAGCCCGGATTTTGCCAAAGCCCTGCTGGATTTAACTGATTCTCCCGGAACGGGATCGCATAGATCATCTTATTCGCCGTCACATTATACGACCCCGGCAGCAGATAGCCATACATAGCCTTCTGTGTAATCCCATACGCGGTCAGCACAGGTATCGCCTGATCCGTACGCACCAGGTCAAACCACCGTTTATTCTCAAACGCCAGCTCCACCCTTCTCTCATGCGCGATCGTATCGCGTACCATACTCTGGTCAGTCACATTCACATCCCCCAGTCCGGCCCTCTCCCGCACCTTGTTCAGATAAGGCAGCGCCGCACCCGTTTGCCCCTGCTCATTCAACGCTTCCGCCAGCATCAGCAATACATCCGCATAGCGGTATACATACCAATCCTGGTCGGTATTGTCGATAATACTCCCATAGGGCAGATGAAAGTATTTCCGGATAAAATTCTTTGACACTTCCCCGGCTGTAGGAGGATTCAGCACGCTGACCACGCTATCAGGAATAAAATAACTGTTTATATCATACTTCCCCTTCGTCACGGCAATGCTCGCGTCCAGCCGCTTGTCTCCCGGTTCATAGGAATTGATAAGATCTTGTGTAGGCACATTCCAACCCCCATAGTTGTTCTTGTTGTTATTGAAGTTGACACCCAGGATATTCGTAGTTACAGTAGTAGCCGGTATAAATCGGTATATGAATGCACTGGACTGCCCATCCGTACCTGCCTTGTAATTGATCTCGAATATACATTCTTTATTGTTCTCATTGGCAGTTGTATATATATCTGCATAATTATTCATCAGATCATACCCCATCGTCGTCACGGTCTGCAGAATGGCGCTGGCCTTGTCATATTGCTTACGGGTGAGATAGATCAGCCCTAACTCGGTAGCTATCATACCCTTCGTGATCCTGCCGCTCTGAATGCCCGACGAATTGAAGGCGGGAGCCGACACCTTCCCCAACGCATCGGTCAGGTCGGCAATGATCTGATTATATACGCTGTCCACCGAAGAGCGGGCCACCCGCGTATCCGAAATGCTCTTTGTCTCATCCAGGAACAACGGCAGCGCCCCAAACAAGCGCACCAGCTCGAAATAATAATGTCCCCGCAATGCCTCTGCCTCACCGGTTATCGCGCTCTTGATAGAGTCAGGCACAGCGCTGGCTGTCTTTATCCGGCTAAGAATGACATTGGCCCGCTGTATCCCATTAAAGTCCGCCGTCCAGATAGTGCTGGTCACCCCGGTGGAAGACCCATCCAGGAAATACGACACTTGCTCGGTAGATACACTTCCCCTATCCTTCGTATTATAATCGAAATAAGCATTGTCCGCCCGCATCTCCTCCAAATAAAAGGCAACATTGGCCGCATCGCGGAGAGGTACATAAGCGCCCACCAGCGCCTCCTGGAAGTCGGTCGTCGTCTTGTAAAAATTTCCCACATTGATCGACCCCTGAGGGTACTGACTCAAAAAGTCCTTCTTACACGCCCCCAACCCAAGAGCAAGGGCCGTCATGGAAAGTATCGTTATATATTTTGCCTGTCGCATGATAATTCGTTTAATAAGGTGATCTTAAAAATTAATGTTAGCGCCTATCAGGATCGCACGGGGGACAGGATAAGACCCATTGTCGGTACCCGCATTCGTCTGGTTGTCCTTCGTGTCATTCACCTCTGGATTCTGCCCGGGATACTTAGTGAACATAAAGACATTCTGCGCGCTCGCATATACCCTCACGCTCTTTACATACCGCAGCGCCTTGGCCCCTACAGTATATCCCAGGGTTATATTCTTGACAGCCAGGTAATCGCCGCTGAAGACCCAGCTGCTGTTGGTCAATCGGTACAGCTCGGTCGTATTCGCCAGGGTCCTTGGCACACGTCCATTCCCTGGATTAGCCTCGGAGCGCCACCTGTTTTGCATATCATTCGTCATATTGAAGATGCCGTCCAGGTTATGCAGGTTCTGCATGTTGGTATAAGATATCTTGTTGCCTACCTGCCCGGAAATGGTCACACCCAGGTCGAAATTCTTATACCCAAAGCTGTTCGTCATGCCATAGATGTACCTGGGACTCGTCCTGCCCAGAAAAGTCTCATCGCTGATATTGATGGTGTCGTCCTTATTCACATCCAACATACGGGCAGTACCCACCGCGGAAGTGGCTTCCTTGGGATATTTTGCATAGTCTGATTGGTTCATATACACCCCCATGAACACATACCCATATAGCTCGCCGACACGATGTCCTACGGCTGTCCGGTTGTAATCGTTGTACCGGTTGGTCCCTCCAATAGGTGTATTGTTCAGCAACGACACTACCTTATTGTCATTAAATGCAATATTGAAGTCGGTGGTCCAGGTGAAATCCCCCGTAAAATTCTTCGTGCTGACAGTGAACTCATGTCCCCATAAATGAAACTCGCCTACATTGCTTTGTATCGTGCCATATCCCGATGCGGCAGGTATGGGGTCGGGATACAGCATATCGGTGGTCCGTTTGCGATAGTAGTCATAGCTCACAGCGATCCTGTCCCGCAGGAAATTGACCTCTACGCCTATATCCGTTTGCTTCGATGTCTCCCAGGTCAGATAAGGGTTGCCCAAAACATTGATGGCCTCGCCCAACGTCGTCGTTCCATTAAAAACATAGTTGGCGGGGGCCAAGGTGGATACAGCGGTGTAATTCCCGATATTATTATTTCCCGCCAGTCCATAGCTTCCCCGCAGCTTCAGGTAGGATATCACACCATGCTTGGGGAAGAAATCTTCGTCACTGGCTACCCAGCCCGCGGACACAGAAGGGAAGGTGGCGTAACGCTTGTACGAGCCAAATCGGCTGCTGCCATCTCTTCTTATCGCACCGGAGATATAATACCGCTTCTTATAGTCGTAATTCAACCGCGCCAGCTCCGATATCAAGGTCCAGGTGGCAGCGTTCGACGTGCCCGAAGTGGTCGATGCGCCGGAGATAAAATGCACTGCATCATTGGCAAACCCAGTACCCGTAATAGACCGGTTGTTCTGGCTCCATTTCTGGGAGGTATACCCCACCAGCACATCGAGATTATGGTCGCCAAAGGAGCGCGTATAATTCACCGTATTCTCGACCAGCCAGGAATAAGAGTTGTTGGAAATATTGACAGCGGAAGTAGACGTCAGAGGTATCGGAGGCGGCGCACCAAAAACACCATACCATGTACCATAATAGGCGTTAAAATCCTGGGTCAGCAGATCCCCGCTAACAGCGGTCTTGGCATGCAATCCGGGGATGGGTTCGATCTCCACGTAGCTGTTCCCCAGAAAATGTATATCGTTCATGTTATTCTGCATGTTCAGCTGCTGCTGCAGGAAGTTCGGCAGCGCATACATCCCAAAGGAGGTGGTGCTCAGATTGAAGGACCCATCTGCCTTGTAAGGCGATATCAGAGGGGAGCTGATCTCCGCGCCACTAACCACCTGCCGGTTGCCATTGATGGCCAGATTGCCGCCCCTGGTATTATGATCGATTTGATAGGTAGGCGCCAGGTTCACCCCGAGCTTTACCCACTTGGCCGGACGATATTCGTTGTTGCTGCGGAAGCTGAAACGCTTGACACCGGTATTCACCAACACCCCGCTCTGGTTGAAATAATTCAGGGTAGTGCTGGAAGACAGTTTTTCGCCACCGGATGAAACGGTCACCGAATAGTTCTCAATAGGCGCTGTACGAAGTATCGCGCTATACCAGTCCGTCCCGGCGCCATATTGGGTGGGGTCGGCATAGTCCGTAGGCACCAGCGGCTGCCCCTGCGCATTCTTCCAGTTCTCATACGTGATCTTGTCCTCATAATATCCCTTCATAAAGGTGGCGAATTGCCTGGCATTCATGAGGTCGGGACGCCCCTTCCCAGGCACACTCTGCCAGCCATAATAAGCATTGGCCGAAACAGATGTCTTGCCTATTTTTCCGGTCTTGGTTGTAATAATGATCACTCCATTGGCTGCGCGGCTCCCATACAGGGCTGTGGCAGCAGCATCTTTCAATACACTGAATGACTCTATCTGATCCGGAGGGATCAGGTTAAGATCACCCGTCCCGCCGGTGACATCACTGCTGATAGGCTGTCCATCCACTACGATCAATGGCTGATTGCCCGCCCCCAACGAGGCAGCTCCACGGATTCGAATGGTCATCGCCTGCCCGGGCATACCGCTCGTCTGATTCAATTGCAGACCGGCTACCTTACCGGCCAGCTTTTGAGAGAATTCCGTAGCCGACACATCCTGCACGCTGGATGCATCCACCTTATTGACGGCGCCGGTGATATCCCGCTTGCGTTGGCGTCCATAGCTCACCGTTACCTGCTCCAGCGTATTATCGGCAGTCTCCAGCGTGATCGATAGCTCGGACTGACCGCTGGCCTTTACTTCCATTGTCTTATATCCGATGTGACTGATAATAAGCGTGGCGCCCGGCCTGACAGAAATGGTAAATCTTCCGTCAACATCCGTCATGACGCCTCCTTTGACGCCCCTTACCTGTATGGACGTTCCGGACAGGTCGGTAGAGCTCGCACCCAGACTGACTTTGCCTGTTAAGGTCACAGTCTGGGTAAATGCTGCGGTGCTTAAGAGAATTAATAGAACACAAATGTGTATTTTCATATAACAGCCGTTTTGGTTTGAAAATATTAGGAATAGAGCCTTAACCTATGCCAAATTTATCCCCCGGTCGCGCCTGTACACATGTCAATTATTTTTTACTTTTTGTACTTTTTGATATTTTTCCAGAGAAATCACTTCACTGTCCCTGCTATGCACAACTTTCATAAGTACCTCGCCGTGTCCGCAAAAGAGGAATCCTGGGGTTTCTATGTAACTACAGTAGGGTATTCACGTACAGACCCCAACCAGGTTTACCCTCATAACCAGGAGCATCCACTGACGCACTCCTTCACCTGGAATAAAGGCCGTATCCTCAACGACTACTATATTGTATTCATCTCGAAAGGCCAGGGCGTTTTCGAATCAGCCCTCAGCCAGCCCACGGTCATCGCGGCGGGCACTTGCTTCTTCCTTTTCCCCGAAGTATGGCACCGCTACAAGCCCGACCGCAGCACAGGATGGGAAGAATACTGGATTGGCTTTCGGGGAGGATATCCCGATCAACTGATGAACAAAGGCTTCTTCAGCTCAGCCTTCCCCGTGGCAAGTCCCGGTCTCAACGACACGCTGCTGGGACTCATGCAGAAGATCCTCGATAACGTACGCTCCGGCACACCGGGCTATCACCAGGTCATCTCGGGCATTACATTACAAATATTGGGATTGATTCACGCCCTGTCCACACACGAAGAATTGAGCAATGACGAAGACGAACAGGCAGTAGAGAAAGCAAAGTTTTTCCTCCGGGAGAATCTGGAATCTCCTCTCGACATGAAGCAGCTGCTAAAGCAGTTCCCCATGAGCTATTCAAAATTCAGGAAAATATTCAAGCGGGTGACAGGCGAATCGCCCAATCAATATCACCTCAATCTCCGGCTCGACAAGGCGCGCGAGCTGCTCAATACTACTAATTTGAACGTGACGGAAGTAGCCTATAGCCTTGGCTTCGATTCCGTATTTTATTTTTCAAAGCTGTTCAAGAAAAAGAATGGTATCAGCCCCAAATCTTATCGCGAGGGCCATTAGTGGACCACAGGTCCACTGTCCGAAGGACCATCATTAGATATTTTTTGCCGGACCTGCTTTTCACATTGGACCGTGCAAAAAATAACGCTGCACCAGCAGCCCCTTCATATAATGGTTGATCTCGAACTGATCCGCCACCGGCACATTTTTGAAAGGTATCGTGGGCAGATAAGGCGGCGGCCCAAACTCCGTCGTGATCGTAAGCACCTTTTGCCCCGCCCGGCGGCGCCCCTCTACCATCCTGTCCCACCACCCAAAGAAATGATCCAATGCATGTTTCCATTCCGGAGCCCGGGGATCCGGTATCTGCGGGCCTTCTTCAAACCCTACCCGGGCATGTATATGACGCGTCCTTGCAATAGCAGTCTCCACTGTCCCCTGGAAATTCTCTAAAAAACTTTCCGATGTACATACCCAGTGCGACAGGTCCGCTGTAATGACAAGCTCCGGCCTCGCATCAAAATAGGTTTGCATCTCCGCCGGATGAAATCCCACACGGCCGCGATGCGTTTCATGCGCCACCATCAACCCGGTCTTGGCGGTGAACTCCGCGGCAATATCGATCAACTCCAGATTCTGCTGGAAAGAAAAATAATCCTTACCTGTATGACAGTTCATGAGAATAGGTCCGCCCTGCGCGCTGAATTGCAGATACTCCCAAAACGACTTTTTAAAAGCCTCGAAATCCGCTCCACGCGCCTGATGCTGATGCGACACCAACAACAGCTCTTCCTGCTGCAGGGCATCGAATAGCTTCTTTTGTACAGTGACATCATCCGGTATCCATGTATCGATACCATCATAACCCGCTTCCTTTATTCTACGGCAGAAGGTCGTAACGTCCTGGGACTCGTGCCCCCAGAGGGGTGCCAGTATTTTTATTTCCATGCGTAAATATAAGTCCAGGAATTGGTCTTTACGAAAAATTAGCCCAATTCCCGCACACCGCTAATGTCTGTCCTTCGGACGAACCGCCCCGGGGCGGTTTTAGGAACCTCCGCCGGTTTGGGAAGCAACAGCGTAAAAAACATACTGAAAAAGAATATCCCCTTGTTCACATCCAGGATATTCTCCGACAGGGAGATACATGCAATGATGAATACAAAGGCCATCAAATAAATATCCCTTCGTCGCCACGCCTCCCTGAATGCCAGCAGCAGCACGGTGAGATAGATCAGCATTCCAAATATCCCCGTCTTCAGCCAAAAGCTAAGGAATTGATTATGGGCATTCAGCCCCAATGTATAGGATATCATCAGGTGATGGGCATAATACCGCTCCTTCAATTGACGAACCTCCGCCCCCGTACCATACCCGATCCATGGTGATGCACGTATCAGCTCCCAGGCGCATTGCCAGCGGGCCATCCGGGGCTCCGGGTCCAATATCGCACCGGTGTCGGATCGCAGGTCCTGTTTTAGTTGTACGAGGTACCGGGAATGAAGATGATTGTTTCGCCACACCACCAGCAGCGACATCAGGGTGAGGGAAAAAATGGCAATAATTAGTCTCCACCGCACCCGGCCCTTCACCAGGTAGACAGGTATCATCAGGTTGACGATCGCCACTGTCGCAATACAGACGGCCCGGGACGCCAGCTGAAAAATGGTAAAAAGACACACCAGCATCGCCAGGCTATACCCCAATCTCACCAGTCCCCCACCCACCCTGGCAGGCTTCCCCGCAGGTTGGCGAAACAATCTGTCCGCAAACACCACCACAGACAAGGCCAGGTAGGCCGAATAATAGGTAGCATGCAGATCGATAGGATGCGAGAAATAATGGTTCATATGAGGCTTGGTGAACAATGCGCTCAAAGACTCTCCATGAGAATAAATATCGTACAGCGTTACGCCATAGAGGTACACAGCTGTAAAGAGGCAGGAAAAAGCAAAGGCCTTCAGCAGCCTGGAACGATAAAATTGCCAGTCCAGGCGGGAGAACCATACGATCAGCGGGAAAAGCAGCAGGGCCAGCTGATGCTCCCATTCAGGCCATGCATCCTTAAGCCCCCACGTATGCAAAGTGCCTGCCATCGTCAACAGATACAGCGCAGCGCTCATCCATCCCAGCCATCGAAAAGACCAGCTCACGTCTCCCTTCCTCAGATGGATCAGCGTATGCAGCAACAGCACGATCAATGCCAGCTCGCTAAAGATCCTGTCAAAAGGCAGGGTCGTCACAAAGACCAGTAACAGATAGTAGCTGATCCTACCCGCGGGTGTATCTTCTATATAAAATATTTCCTTCATTCCGGGCAATTGTTGTGCGGAAAAAGGGCAGCTTGAAATGTAGCCCTTTTTCCGCAAGCCTCTAATGTCTGACCTTCGGTCGAACCGCCCTTGACGGTTAGGCACTGTACTATAAATTGTTCGTAGCGGGATATGATATCCGGCCAGTTAAAATCCTTCATGATCCGCTCCCTGTTCTGCTTTTTCATGTCCGCAGCAGACAGCCCCTCGGGCAGCCCATCAGCCACACGGGTGACGTCCCCTGCATTCCTAAAGTATAACGCATTCCCCTCCAGCACCTGCCTGTTAAAGGGATTTTCATGTGCCGCGATCAATGCTTCGCTGGCCATGGCTTCCAGAAGAGAAGGGTTGGTCCCTCCCGAACTATGTCCATGAAAATATAAATGACAGAAGGACCTGAGACAATGCGTCTTCCAGTTGTCATAAATACCTTCTGCAAAAATGATCCGTCCATCCTCACTAAACTTGCTCCTCAGATACCTTCCGAACTTGTTGACCGTATCCCCCACTACGAGCAGGGGCATAGACGTCTTACTCTTCGAATATCCATCCAGGATAGTTTCTATATTATTTTCAGGCTCCATACGGGCCATCAGCAGCAGATAATTCTCCGGCCGCACCCTGTAAGGCGCCAACACTCCCGGATCAGCAGTCCCGAATAGCTCCGCGCCATAGGCAATATATTCGGCGTGAACATGGTACTTCTCCTTGAAATAGTTTTGGATCACGGGGTTGTCGGCAATAAAGAAATGGCTGTACTTCACAGCCAGCTTCTCCGCATACAAAAGGAACTTCCGTATCCGTGGTGAATATTTCGACCGCTGCCATTCCAACCCATCCAGGTTGTATATGATCGTGCTCTTCGAAGGGAACAGAGGCCCCCAGATCGTGCTGCTGGTGTAGCCCAGCTGTAAAAGAACATCGAAACGCTGCTTTCGCGCATCGACAAGACAGTTCAGATCATAAATAAATTGACCCGCGCTGCCTAACATATATTCCGGATCATAGCAATGCCGGATCTTCACCCCCTTCCACTCCTTTTCCTGGCAAGGGTGATTATGAGAATTATATACGGTCACATCATACCCCGCCTGTACCAGCCCTGGCGCAAGATATTCGGCTAATTGCTCAAAACCACCGTAATGGTTGGGTATGCCTCTCGTCCCCATGATTGCAATGCGAAAACTCATATGGCCTCCAGTATTTGATCGTAAGCCCGGGCTATACAGGCAGCCGCCCTGTCCCAGGTATAGTCCGTCAATATCTTTTCCCGCAGCCCGGGACGAAAATGCGAGCGGGCAGCCTGGTCTACAGCCCGGAAGATGGATTCAGGACTGGAAGGATCACAGTAAAAGGCATGGTCCCCATAATATTCCCGGGTATATCCCTTGTCCGTGATCACAATATTACAACCCATGGCCCCCGCCTCAAGAGAGGACAGACCACAGGTCTCAAACCAGCTGGGCAGGATATGCACCTTTGCCCTCTGATAATATTTTACCAGCTCCTCTTGTGGAGTATAATCGATGAATTGTATGTTCGATGCAGCGATCTTACGACATTGATGATAATAGGCGGAATGACCCGGCGCATGATCTCCGATGATCAGCAGCTTATAAGGAGTATTGTTCAGCGCCTTTATGAGATTCAGCTGGTTCTTGATCCCTTCGATCCGGGCTACACAGATCACAAGCTTGTCGTCCTTCTCCTGGCTGTCGTCGAAATTGAATATCTCCGCATCTGCTCCATTCGGCACAGGGATACAGCCAATGGAACAATGATATTGCTGTACCAGTCGTTTATATTCCATCACCGATCCGGAGAACACCAGAGCCGCTCTGTCAAGTATCTCCCGCACGCTCCGCTGCTGCCCCTTCCATAAATAGGCCTTCGATATCAGCTTGTCCCTCCCCTGCAAATACCGCCCCATCGTCTTCAGGTATTCGATAGCGTCCGCGGACAACAGCTTGCACACCAATCCGGAAATACCACGCCGGTGCTGTTTGTCATACCCGGAGTAGTCGATCAGCAGCGTGCTGACGACAAAAGGCTTACCCGACTTACGGATATGATACAGCATGTCCGCGGGCCGGATGATATTGAAAAAATGCAGCAGGTCATATCGTGTATAATCTATCTTTTCGTGGGTCAGTCGAATATCGACACGTATCCCCAGCTCTTCCAGGTGACGCGCTGTCTGCAATACCTGGAATGTATCTCCACCCCTTACGGTATACAAAGTAGACCTTGCAATAAACACTACTTCCATAGTCCTATTTTTTGAGTGAAGAAAAGACGCGTCGTGCTGGAAATAATATGGAAGTCCACTGACAGACTGGCGTTACGAACATAAAAACTATCCCATTGACACCGGGAAAAAAGGGTCTTGAGATCCATATCCCCGCCATGATACCCTTTCACCTGCGACAACCCCGTGATTCCTGGCTTTACATAATTCCGGAAATTATGACCCGGTACAAGCCCACTTATCCGCCGGTCGTCTGTCAACATATAAGGCCTCGGCCCCACCAGGCTCATCGACCCCCAAAAAACATTAAAGAACTGCGGAAGCTCATCTAAATGTGTGGTACGAAGGAGCTTCCCAAAACGCGTGATACGCATATCATTCTCCGCACAGGGACGCGCATCCGCATATGGGTTGACCACCATCGTCCTAAACTTATAACAGGTAAAGACCTTCCCACCCCGGCCAATTCTTTTTTGCAAAAAAAGAATTGGCCCCCTGGAGTCCAGCTTTATCAGCGCCGCTATCACAGGCAGCAGCCAGCTGAGTATACCCGCTATTACCAGAATGCTGCAGGTGAGATCCATTCCCCTTTTGGCAAGCAAATAGCTCCTTTTTAGCCCTCCCAGAGCCTGCCGGCTCTTCAGGTCGCCGGGAACAGGCAATTCCAATGTACGGTAGGTGATATTATCGGCTTTCAACATAGTTCACTAGCTATTGAAGTTCAAACGCAGCCGGAAATGTCCCGGTTGCCCCCGTTCGCCCATTTTATTTGCACATGACTCCAGGGAGCGGTTCGCTGTGAAGAGCAAGCAACCCCTCCCCCCGAACTGCCGTTTTAACCACTATGCCGTTGCGCCCAAGCATACTGAAAGTACTTGCTTACTTTGACCTGTTCAACTATCCGTTATCCCTCGAGGAAATTCAATTCTTCCTCGATAGGGAAACGCATAGGCCCTGCCTGGCAGAGGAATTAGACTCCCTCGTAGCCAAAAAATACCTGTTTAAATTAGGAAGTTTTTTTTCTTTAAAGGACGACCCCCAGCTGGCGCTTCGAAGAATCAAAGGCAACCAGCACGCGGACCAGTTGCTCCTTATCGCGGACAAAATATCCCGCTTCCTTTACCAGTTCCCCTACGTACGCGGTATAGGCATCTCCGGTTCCCTGTCCAAACACTTCGCGGATGAGGACGCCGACATCGATTATTTCATTATTACCCAGCGCAATAGACTGTGGATCGCCCGAACCCTGATGCACCTGTATAAAAAATGGAGCTTTCTCCGGGGCCGCCAGCACTGGTATTGCATGAATTATTTTATTGACGAAGAAGCCCTGGAAATAGAAGAAAAGAACATCTTCACAGCCACGGAACTCATTACCCTCCTGCCCGCATGCGGCAACGGCGGCCTGGTGAGATTCTTCGAAGCCAACAATTGGGTAACATCCTTCATCCCTCATTATAAAGATCGCCCTTCCCAGACACCCCCCAATCCCCCGGCCGGATTCTGGAAACGAACCCTGGAAAGGATCCTCAACAACTCAGCGGGCGATAGGCTGGATGATTTCTTCTGCCGCCTGACATCCAGCCGCTGGAATAAAAAAGAAAAAAGAGGCGCTCTGGACGGCAAAGGACAACGCATGTCCCTACGTACAGGTAAACATTTCTCACGCCCCAATCCCGAGATGCTCCAAAAGAGGATCCTCAATGCCTATGCCGACAAGCTCAAGGGACTGGGCCTCCAGGCAGACCCCGCCAAAGTATAATTACCCTTTCTTCCTAAAACTAATTATGTAATAGTCTCCAACATACTTCCACGGCCACGCCCCCTTCCACCTGTCCTCCCACCTGCACAGACGCTTATACCAACCCGGATGCCGCTCGGCAAAATGCTCGATATAGCTGGGCGGCACCATCGTACACAGCCCCTCCAGCCCCAACAGCTCATATCCATTCCCCAGCGCCTTTATCACAAAGTCCGGCGAATAATACCAGCAGCGGAAATAATGCCCCTCCACATGACTGCGGGTCCCCTTGCTGCTAAACCAGCTCGACCAACGGCGGGTGGCCGTCCTGAACTTACCCTTGAAGACCAGCAAACTCTCCCACAGCGAAAACTTCGGCAATATCGTCAATGTCACCTGTCCCCCGGGTTTCAACAATGGATCAAAGCTCCGCAACACCTCATCCAGCTCATCGGTACAATTCAATCCGGCAAAATTTGAAAAGATAAGGTCATAAGGCCCCCTCTCGCGCAACGACGCAAGCTCGGTAAAAGAACAGAGCTCCCGCGTAACCCTTCCCGTTAGCGGCCCCGCATTCTCAGTCAGCCCGGACCGCTCCACCTTCTCCCACAACGCCTCCTGCATACCGGTCGCAATATCGGTGGCATGCACCCGGTGCCCCCTCCGGGCAAAAAAGATCGCATCCTCTCCCGTCCCCGCATTCAGCTCCAATATGGAACTGCCCTCCGGCAAATGACGCATGACATGATCCCGCACCCGCCGCCGCTTGTACGCGATAATGCTATTGCCGGTATCCAGCGCATCAAAGACCAGCGCCTGCTGACTGAACGCCCGGGCCGCCGCCTGCTCATTGATCATAATTTTTCGAGTTTGCTAAGTTTCATCCGCCACAATAATGAAATAGGCCCATACCAAATAATTGACAGCGCCTGACGCATCCCCCCCCTCGTAACGGCCGCCGGCCGCGCCAGCATCTTTTTTATCTGCCGCCACGCCAGATGCCAGCGATAAGACAAATGCACGTATCGATGCAATTGTTTATAGAATGACGGATGATACGTATTCCGGAACATGATCTTCAGCTCATCCGAATCCGTCCAGTTGGCTTTGTGCTGAAGCTCGGCCTTCACCCGCTCATAAAAAGGCGTCCCCGGCAAAGGATACGAGACAGAAATACCCAGACTGTCAGGCAATAGCCGGTTGATCATCCGAATGGTCTTCCGTATATCCTCCTTCGTCTCCCCCGGATAGCCAAACTGTATAAAGAACGACGGCCGGATACCATATTCCCTCAACAGCCAGGTCGCCTCATGTATCTGCTCCACACTGGTCCCCTTATCCATCGCATCCAGGATCTTCTGCGAACCGCTTTCCGCACCCATCCAGGAATTCTCACAACCCGCACGCGCCAGCGCCGCCACATAGTTCTCCTGTAACAGCAGATCAGCCCTGGATTGTATCTTGAATCGGAATCGAAGCCCCGCCTCTTCCACCAGGTCGGCAAACTCATTTACCCACCCTGGCTTCAGACCGAAAATATCATCACAGAACCAGATATGGTCAAAATGGTACCGCTCCTTCAACCACTTGAGCTCCCGCAACACATGCCTCGGGCTCCGCGCATTATACCGGTTGCCATAAATAGGCTTCGCGCACCAGTTGCACTTGAAAGGACAACCCCTCGTAGTGCTGACATTGAGAGAAAAATAACCATGGTGCTTCACATGAATGTCTCTATAGGCATCCATATCCACCAGGTCCCAGGCAGGCAGCGGCAACGCATCCAGATCCCTCATCACAGGCCTGGCCGGCGTTTTCTGCACCATCCCATCTTGTAAATAGGTTATTCCCTTAATTTCAGAAAAATCATCCCTTCCATTTTCTATCCCTTTGACCACCTCTATCAACGTCTGCTCCCCCTCGCCCATCAGCACAAAGTCCGCCCCCTTCCGCAAATAATCTTCATAATGATCCGTCGAATCCGAGCTGGATACGATCACCGTACACCCATATTCCCCGGCCAGCTGGATCATCCGGTAAGCAGCCTCCCGCATATTGGTAAGACACATCTTCGTCAGATAGTTGAACCCATCATCATAGACGATAAAAAAATCCGGCCTGTCTCTCCTCAGGCGCTCTACTACTTCATTCGGGTTCCCGACGAACATGGTATCGAAGAGGGCTACTTCGTAGCCATGCTCCCTCATCAGCGCGGCGGCTCCTAAAGTTGCCAGCGGCGGATAAGGCTGACCCGTCGCCCACTGCTTGGGATCATACCGCATAAAATAGGAATGAGAAAAAAGTATCTTATTCATACTGATCCCTTTTAACTTTTCGATAAATAGTATACCCATACATACAGGTATCGTTCCGATAGCCCGTATCCACCATGTGTTGTATCCAGGACCGCATCTCAATGCCCACCAGCTTACGGTAATCGTCCGACAGGGGAATGATCACCATCTCGGGCCTGTGCTCCCGCACCTCCTGGTAAAACCTCGCCCTCGCCGGTGCATTTTCATTAAGACTGAAATATATCGTCGGCGACACCCTCTCCGAATAGACCTGAACGACAGGATTGAAAAAAGGTATCAAAACCCTGTCCGTTTCACGGGTATGATCCCTGATCCACCACCCCAGCTTCTTCCTCGAAACATTATCCAGGGGTGAAAAGGGCGGATTACAATATCCCACAGAGCTGGCCGCAACAGGCGGCTCAAACAGCTGACGAAACACCAGTATAGGTTCCATCGTCCTGGGAAAAAAACATATCGCCGCCATTGCCAGGACGGGCCGGAATGGCATACCATACTTCCCGACCATATGGTCGATGAACAAGCCCCCCGCCAGCGACAGCGGCGGAAGGATATCCTTGAAATGCACGGGATCGAATAGCCCAATACGATAGATACAAATACAGCCCCCCAACAGCCAGCAGACGATCCAGTCCACCTTTCGCCGGACGATCAGATAGCCGATAAGAAAAGGATAGAAGATGGCCAGTTCTGAAAAAATAAAACCATTCACCAGACCATCCATCTTTTCACCAAAGCTTCGGTCAAACAAATTGCCGGCCGACAAATTATCAGCAAAGCAATAGTGCCAGACGTCGGACAGATCGATACCCGCCAGCCGGATAGCCCCCGCCAGTACAGTCATACCCGCAAGTACCCCTGCCCCAAAATAAAAGCCCCGTCTCGCCGGCAAGGAAAAAGCAAATATTGACAGCACACCCGCAACAGCGGTTAACCTGAACCCCAGCGCCAACGCCGCAAAAAGCCCGCTCACAAAAAGAGGGCGCTGCCCCCTGGCCGTCACCCAGCAATAAGCAGCCGCGATCAGGGCGGTTACCTCATACGTCTCGGTCAGAGAAACATATTTTCCCTGGGTGCTCGTCCACAACACAGACAGACCATACAGGACGACAACAAGTATCCCTGCACGGGCTCCGGCCAGATGGGCCGCTATCCGGTAGAGGAACCAGATACCCGCGGACTGCACCACAGTCCCCAACACCCGCGGAAACCAGTAGTTCACCCCAAAAAGGATATCCGAAAGACCATATATAATAAATATCAGCGGGGACTTATTATCATACCCGCCTTTATAGGGTACCATACCAAGCCTGAACCAGTTCCTGCCGATGTAATGCCATGTCGCCTCATCAAAATACAACGTCTGACCATAGGTCAGCAACGCAATAGCCAGCTGCATAAGGGCCAGTACCAGAATAAGGCAAACCACCTTTCTGCTACCGGTCACCTCCAGGGAGGTCACGGTCCTTACTTCCGCTCGGCCTTGTATATATAATAGACTTCCCATGCAACAATACTGTTTTCAAACGCAGCCAACGGGCTCAACTTATAATAATTACCCCCGCCCCCGCAGGGCAGGCTGTCGGTCGATAGCTTCCGGTTGGACACAAGAATAAAATCTTTCCAGTCCCTGATATGAGAAGCGCCCTTCATCTCATCCTGTATGGTCCTCCGCTGCACTGGGAACCACGATCTCTTCCAGGTGAGATAGCTGCCTACCTGGTCGATATCCAGATAGTATACCTTCTTCTCCAGGTACGCGCATAACATGGGCCCCGCAATACACCCGTCTACAGCCAGATGCTGCTCCGCCAGCCCATGTTCCGACAGATATGCCGCGGTATCCCTGGACTCCGAGAAAGGACGAAGCATATCATCCGACAAAGCATACACCCCGATGACAGTATGCAGACACAGCACGAAATAAACTCCTATCCTCAGCAGCACAGGCCCTGTAGAGATACCCCCCTTCATCCACGCCGCCGCCAAAAAATACACATACACCATCCCAAAATAGCGCGAGGCCGTAAAATTCGTCACCATAAAAAAGAACAGCAACGGCAAAAGACTGCTGTAATAAAATATTAGCGCCTTGCGGCTATCCCGGAGCACGGCCCCTGGAAAAATCAACAGTCCCAGGAACAACGCCCCCCACACCAGCGAAGGTACACGCGTCTCATTGAGCCAGTAGTTATTCCAGAAATGGCCCCCGGATGACTGCGGTATAGGCAGCCACCCCTTCACCAACCCGCGCAACGAAAAAAAGAAGTTCTCCCCATGCAGCCACCGTGCCGGCCCAAACTGAAAAAAATTATCCTCCGCTGGAGTCTGGAACTGTACAGCAGCAAGGATCACCCCCAGCAGCACCATCCCGCTAAAAAGAATAAATTTCCTGGTGCGCCATAACCCGCTCTTATAATAACTGGGCAAAAGAGAAAGAAATATTCCAAGGCTGGCGAATGTGAAGAAGAGATGCATATTGCACATCAGGAATATAAGGCCTCCCAGCCACAGCAGGTTCTTATCAGGCCGCTCCAGCAGGACAAGGGCTGCAAACAAAAGACAAATACCCGGACCATAATTCCTGCTCAGCACATTGTATTCAAAAAGAAAATAGTACCCGGACAATATCAGCACCTTCATAACCAGGCTGAATGGAGCATATCGCAACAAAATGTACGCGGCGAGGGTCGTCAGCAGAAGATGGAAGACCTGCATCCCGGCATAATGCGGCGTAATAAAGTGGGCGATAACATAGAGACAGGCGTTCCACAGTCGCGGGTGACCGTCATAACGCATATTCCAATACATCGAGCTCAGCGAGCTGCTGTCCCGCCCAACAAGGAAATGCTGCACCTCATCCAGGAACAGCTCATGATAATACAGCCCCGCCGCACTGACGATGACAAACACCGCCAGTATGGGAAGAGTTCGAGAAAAGGGCAGCCTGGAGGTCACAGGTATCATGGTTTCAAATTCGTTGTCGGTGAAAGGTGGAGATAGCATACACATTTTACACAGGTGTCATGCGTAGCCATGTCCAGGTTCCTGCGCCAGTCAATGGCGTCGGGACTGTTCAGGATATCCATCAGCGAGCCCTCCCGGATATTCCCCATGCCGGGCATGAAGAAGCAGGGACGCACCGTACCGTCCGCCTCCACGACAACGGACACCCAGGGTGCATTACACCGCTTATACGGATAAGAAGACAGCCCATGAGAAGCCATATAATGCTGGCCTATCTTCCGCAACTTGTCGGGGCTCTCGGCAATAAACCCCCTTTCAAAATACGGAGCATAGTTCTGTATGATCCCTTCTATCACAGCCATCACTTCGGGGATCTCCTCCCTCGAAGGAAGTATTTCCTGCTGTCGCGGCTCGTCCCAGGGATTGGCCCTGTTGAACGCTTCGCTGGTCACATCTGCAGGCAAAAAGCTGATCTGATCCAGTCCCATGGCGCACGCCGCATCTATTATGTCCGGCCAGTGCCGGAAATTCAATCGGTGTATCACAGTCCGTCCCGTGATACGAAAGGCGGGGTCTTTCTCATGCAGGACACGAACTCCTTCGCTCAGCTTGCGGAAGGCGCCGGGAATATTCCGGATACTGTCGTGCAGCCTCTCATCTCCATCCAGCGAAATGATGACATCATTCACATAACGTACCAGCATGTCCGCATGACGTGCCAGCGTCAGCCCTGTAGATAATACCGTGATCCGGATGCCCTCTTTATCGAGTATCTCGCAGAATCTAAAGAAATTCTTATTCAGCAACGCTTCTCCTCCCGACATAAGCACCTGCTGCGTGCCCAGCCGCCGCAGACTGCCCAGCAGCTCTTCGATATCCGCCTCCGTCAGTTGTTTCAAATGATGATTCCCCTTCCAGATATCACACATCACACATTGACAGTTACAGGCGCTATGAGGCATGAGAATTACCACCGGCAGGGCAGTGATCCTGTGGGTCTGCAAGGTCCGGTAACGCCGGTACGCATGATGGAGAGAAGACAATGACATCATGGGTCAATTGCTTTTTATACGTATCCACGGATAAGGGCTCCTGCCTTTCCAAAGCTTGCTTACAAAAGCATTGGGGTTGTACATCCACGTGTGATGAAAAGGTCTTAGATCATAGACATTGTGATGAAAGTAGAAGTCCGCCATCTCCGGATAGCCCAGCGAAGTATAGTACGCCAGCGTCCGCTTCCTCTCCTGCTCGATCTTGTCCGGATAATACAGCTGGCTGTCAATAATATGAAGCTCACCCCCGGGTTTAAGATACGTCAGGCTCAGATGAATTATCTTCTTCAGGAATGGGAAGTATTCTATAGTAGCCGCGAATATGATACAATCGAACAGCCTGTCCTCCAATATGCCGCTCCGAATGTCCCCATGAATAAAATTCAGGTTGGGAGCATCGCTGAATACCCTGGCAGCCTGCTGCAGCTCCGTGAAATTGATATCCAGGCCCGTTACTTCCGCCCCCCGTATGTCTGCCATCAGGTGTGACAACCAGCCATTGCCGCAGCCTATCTCCAGCATCTCCATCGATCGCTTCTTACGGGCCAGGTAGCGCTGCAACCGCAGCCCCGATAATTTTCGCAGCTTCCATTCCCTATAATGCGTGTGATCCTCGGGTATATCAGGCAGCCTTATCAGCTCTTCGTCGGCATACAGACGGCCCTCCAGGCTGCGGGTAGTTATATAGGCCTTCTCAAAAAGCACGTCCTGGGCACGGGTTCGTCCTGGCACTCGGATGTTCGTCAATATCGAAGAATCTGGTAGGTACATATTCCGGATTTTAGAAACCCTGTATTTCGGGTTGTCGGTATCTCCATAGTTTATGGAGTAGTTTTATCTCGTAAGGATATTTGTAAAGATTTGTTCTGTATCGCATCCCCGCTATAAAATGGATCATCTTCCGCTTCATGGCCGTCAGGCGTATATCCGACACCGTTGGATAATATCCGTTCAGGACGGTCTCGAAATCCCGGATCTTATCTATCATCTCGGGAGTAAGCCACGGCGTCAGCGGATTTTTCCGCAGGTCGAAATTCTCCCACTGGGGGCCGATCCAATCCTCCAGCTTCTCGGGGAATCGGAAGCCCGCCTCCTGGCTCTTCTTAAAAAGCTCGGAACCTTCCGTGGGAACAGGACTATAGGTATAGATCACGATCTCGGTACGGGGGTTGATGGATTTGATCTCCTTTATAAAAGCAATGTCCTGGTCGATATACTCCATTACCTTCTCAGGCGTCTCCGCCGGCGTGCCCAGCACAAAGGAATATTCGGGTATGATATCGAACTTTGCCATCCTGGCCGCAAAAGCGCGGATCTGATCCCCCGACTGCGTCCCACCCTTGTCCATCTTCTTCAGTATCTCATCATTCCCTGTCTCTGCGCCAAAAAAGATCATCTTACACCCCGACTCCCGCATCAGCGCCAGCGTCTCATCCTTGTATTTGTTGATGGTATCGATACGCCCCTCCCCCCACCATATCATATTTTCCTTAAGGATCATTTGGGAGAATTCCACCACCCTCTTTTCCGATACAAAAAAATTGTTGTCGTGAAATTCGATAGAATCCGCTCCCCATTTATCCTTGACATATTTCACTTCCCGGTACACCTGTTCCGCGGGACGGGCCTTCCACCGGGCCTCATAGATAGGCACTACCGCGCAGAAGCTGCACGTAAAAGGACATCCTATGCTGGAATGATATGCCAGGGTCCTGTTGCCCAGATAGGTCTTCCCCAAATATTTTTCAAACGGATACAGCTTGTCCAGCTTGTCATAAGGCAGAAAAGGCAGCGTAGCCTGATCGATCAGGTCGGCCTTGGTGGTCTTGATGATCTTATCCCCGGACTTATAGATCAGGTTCTTTATCAGCTCATAGGGCTCCCCTTTCTCCAATGCCCCAACCAGCGCCGGGAAAGCGTGATCGCCAGGCCCGTTGATGACAAAATCCACACAGCCGGAGTTGAGGACTACCTTGTATTGGTTGGAGGAAAAATACCCGCCCCAGATCATCACGGTCCCCGGGAACTCCTCCCGGAGGCGGTGGGCAAAAGGTATGGCCTGCTTAAGCTGAGGCCCGGGCATCACCGTAAATCCTATGTACTTGAAGTCCCCCGTTCTCAGCCAGGTCTGTATCTTTTTGTAAGGGTCTACTTCCCGGTTGCCATCCACTATCACCCAGTCATAAACGCCATCAACCGATGCTGCGATCTGCAATACGGAATTGGGAACCCGGTACTTATTATTTGCGCTCCGTGGGTTAAAAAGGAGGATCTTAGGCATATTTGTCATCTCTTTAGGCATCCGATTAAAGTAAACGGCCGTTTATTCCAAAAGGATGCCTGTATTTAGCCGACTCAAACAGTATTTATTTCCCGTCCGGAAGCCCGAAACCGATCCGGCAGAAGCCTACGATAAATGGGCCTTACATTATGATGATCAACCAGATAATCTGATGCTGGCCCTGGACGAAGAGCTTTGTACACATCTCCTAGGGCAGGTAGATATCCGGGGCAGGACCGTAGCCGACGTTGGCTGCGGAACAGGACGTCATTGGAAAAAACTCTACGAAAAAAAACCTGCCCGCCTGTTCGGATACGATGTCTCATCGGGTATGCTGGATGTCCTCCGGAAAAAATACCCCGGCGCCAACACCTGCCTGCTGGACAGTCAGCGGCTGAAAGGACTCGGCGACGAAACATGCGACCTGGTGATGAGCACCCTGACAGTGGCGCATATCCCCAATCTGGAGACTGCCCTCCGGGAATGGTACAGGGTCCTGAAACCCGGCGGCGACATCCTCATCACAGACTACCACCCCCGCGCCCTGGCCCGGGGAGGACAAAGGACCTTCCGGGAAGGCGAACAGACCATCGCCATCCGCAACTATATCCATACCCTGAGCGAGATCAATAACATAGCCGGAAGATTGGACCTCCGGGTGGTGGAACAGATAGAAAAGAAGATAGACATCACCATGCGCCCCTACTATGAAAAACAAAATGCGCTGGATGTCTACTCAAAGTTCTTCGGAGTCCCCATCATCTATGGCATTCATTTAAAAAAATCCGATGAGGATACGATTAAATAGCCTGAGCATTTCCGGACAGGACACCCCAAAGGACATCTTTATCACCGACAAAAGGTTTACAGATACCCCTTTATCCCACGCCGACCTCACCCTATCCCTCCCCGGCGCCATCGCCTTCCCCGGACTCATCAATTCACACGATCATCTCGATTTTAACTTATTCCCCAGACTTGGCAATACCATCTACTCCAACTACAGGGAATGGGGGCACGATATTCATCTCCGCAACAGGAAGGAAATAGACGCCGTATTACAGATACCCCAGTCATTACGCACCACCTGGGGCATTTATAAGAACCTCCTCAATGGATTTACCACCGTTGTCGATCACGGAGAAACGCTTCCCGTGGACAATGAGCTCATCACGATCTTCCAGGACCAGCGATGCCTGCATTCCGTAGGGTTCGAAAAGAGCTGGCGATGGCAGCTCAACCGCCCTGGGCGTCTCCCGGTAGTAATTCATGTTGGAGAAGGCACGGATAAGACTGCCCATACTGAGATCAGCCGCCTGCTCCGATGGAACCTTTTTAAAAAACCCCTCATAGGCATTCATGGAGTAGCCATGGACGAGACCCAGGCAAAGGGTTTTCACGCCCTGGTATGGTGCCCCGCTTCCAACTATTTCCTGCTCAACACCACCGCACCCATCCAGAAGCTAAAACACCATGTGCCTATTCTCTTCGGAACAGACTCCACGCTCACCGCCCCCTGGGACGCATGGGAACATATCCGAATGTCCAGGCAACATGTGACGGAGGAAGAGCTGTTGGCGTCACTCACCAGCACCGCAGCCGCTATCTTGAAGCTTCCTACAGGAGAGATTGCCCCGGGACGGCAGGCCGACCTCGTAGTATCCGCAGCCGCCGATCTTGTCAGCACCACCCCCGAAGATATTCTCCTGATCCTCCACAAAGGACAGATCAGGCTGTTCGATGTATCGCTTAACATACCCCCACAAGCCGGCTTCTATAAAATATCCGTCGGAGAAAGAAATAAATATGTGAAAGGTGATCTCCCGGGGCTGATGACGGAGATAAAAAAACACTACCCCGCCGTGACATTCCCCGACACCATCGGGTACGCCATCACTCCGTCCCTCTTCTGATGAAGGAAATGCAGAAAATGTATATGATGCAGCCGTGGCGTGGCTTCCTTCAGCAACACGTCCTCATACCATTGTCCCCATAAGAGCATATGGCTCCCCAGGTCCTGCGCATGCCGGATATGTATCTCCTTGTAGCTCTCCGCCCAATCCGGTATCAAAAAACCGAACTCCCGCGTAGACACCACACCGAAAGGCAGCTCGCTCACGGGTGGCGGCGCGGCGCTATGATTCCTGCCCAGCTTGTATATCTGCCACTTGTATTCAGCCGGCACTTCCGACACAACGATCTTCTTCACATCCATGATCCGCTTGAGCACGGTATTGGAATGACGCATCCCCAGTAAATACCGCTTCGGTCCTCGAAGATCCCCCAGCAGGTCCATAGGAAAGATATAATTGTAGTCCTCATCCAGCCGGAAAGAAATGATCCTTACCCGGCGGGGGTATGTATAGGCCGCCGCAACAGCCTTCAGACGCTCAAAGTCTACCCCGGGCTTGCGATAAAACTTCCAGTACAACAGTCTGGCCTTAATGGCAGCGATATGACGTATATCCGAATGGGTCACCCGAAAAAGAAAAAGAGTACCGTCATGCTCTCTTATCATATCAAAAAAAGCCAGCTGTAACACAGCCAGCGCATCGTGGTCATCCTGAAAACAAAGTCTGTATCTCGCCTGTGGATCCATCCCCTCCCGCTCATCCCCTTCCAGCCAGATACCGATCACCCGGGGATCCAGCCCCACCAGCCATTGATTACCCGAGACATCCAGCACCCGCCCCCCGGTCTCCAGGTATACCTTTTCACGTATATTGTCGTCAATACCCACGGTCGAGAAGTCACGGATTACCGACTCCCCGGATAGCATTTTACCCAATAAAACCCCTATTTGCGACATATTGAACGCTGATTTAAATAGCCGCCCCTCCGGCCAGGCATCTCTTTGAACAGAACGACCGTTTATTCCCAAAGGATGCCTCCTGTAAAGTCTGTCCTACCATATCTCATTCCCCTGGCGCTCCTTCTGGGGGTCTGTCTGTACCACTCACAAGTGGTGCCCTGGTCCGACTTTGCCGGCTATTACACGGGCAGCCGCCTCCTGCTTGGCGGCGATTATGGGGCTGCCTATGACATGAAGGCCCTCAATGACCACATCGCGGCAGCAGGGTACAAGGCAGAGCTCGTATCCTATGCCCCCTTCCCCCCATTCACATCGCTGATATTTGCCCCCTTCCTTACCCTTCCCATGGGAACAGCCAAGCTCCTGTTCAATCTGGTCAGCGCCCTCCTGTTCCTGTTCACCGTCGCACGCGCGGTCCGGCATTTCGGAATCTCACGCTATTTCGCCCTCGTCATACCCATCATCTTCTTTATACCCATCGTCAACAACATCTTTTTCGGACAGGCCTATCTGCTCCTATGCAGCCTCTTGCTGGAAGGATTTTTGGCCTATAAGGAACGACGCCCCATCCTGTCCTCGCTGCTTTGGGGAACAGCCATTCTCCTTAAGCTTTTTCCCGCGCTGATCTTCTTTTTTCTCGTCTTTCGTCGTAAATATCGCGCCCTGCTCTACCTCTCGATAGCCTGCGCCCTGCTATTGACAGGGTCTCTGCTTATCAACGGCATCCACTCCTGGGAATATTATATAGCGCATATACTCCCCAAGGTCAATAACGGCCAGCTCAACGATCCCTTTACCTATGTCTTCCAATCAGCCTTCATGCTGCTTAAAAAAGCCTTTATCTACGACGCCTTGCTGAACCCGCATCCCTTTATCCATAGCCCATTTATCTTCATGGCCATCATGGCCTTGTTCAAAGCCTTGATCCTTACTGTATGTATCATATTAACCCTCCGTAAAAAGGAAGACGATATCCTTTCCTTTTCCGTCTGGATGACAGCTTCGATATTATTGTCTCCTAACGGCAGCAGCTATTCGTTGATACTCTTGTTGATCCCTTTGCTGGCCCTGGCCACACAGCTTCATCAATTCAAGGCTATCCATATGGGTTTTGCCATCACAGCGGCCGTATTGTTGCTGATCGCCTGCAATATCCCCGTCATCCGTCTCGCTTCTTTCCCATTGTGGGCCCAATTCCCAAGACTATACCTGCTGCTGGGCTTCTTTTTTATCCTCTCCGGCCCCTGGACAAAATACTGGAACACGCGGCTGGCCGCAGGCCTCGCCACCCTCTTCTTTATCCTCGCCCTTCCCGGCCTCGACAGGAGCAGGGACAGCAGCACCTATCTTCTCGACAGGGAAGAGCACCTTTATATCTGTGATTATGGGGTAAAGAACAACAATCTCGTATATTACTACCGGGACCAGGAGGGTATGCATGAAGTGCCCACGGGACTCCGGGTATACACAGCCACCCATGATGGTATAGCCTTACAGGATGAACAGATATGGTATAAGGGACGGCAGATGACCACCGGCCCCGATAGAAAGGAAAAACCCACGCTGATCAATAATGAATATATTGTCTATTTGTCAGATAAGGATCGTGGCGTAGACTTCTATACTTTACGCCAGCTAGCAATTCCTCTATCTTATTGATGACAGCTGCCGCATCAATGTCCTTCATACAGGTGTTATTACCGCCGCAAGGCAGCTTCTCTTTCCGGTGTACACAAGGCGAACAAGGCTTGCCCAGGTACAAGGACAAATGTCTTCCTTCATCCTCAGGCCCTGTCTTCAAATAATTGAGCGGGTCTGTAGGCCCCCATATCGATACAGTAGGCAGCCCGAGCTTTTTCCCGATATGAAGCGGCCCGCTGTCGATGGTGACAAGACAAACCCCCATCTCCCGCAACAGGCGATAGTATTCCTCGAAGGGAAGAGCCAGCTCCGCTACATTGATGACACGCTTCCTGTTACCCGCCAGCATAGGATTATCTTTCATCAATCGGGAAATATCCTCCCTGTCTTCCGGTCCGCCCAATATCGCCAACCCATAGTAAGTATTTTCCAGCACCCATTTACACACTTCCAGAAAAGTACTGTCGGGAAGCTTGCGTACATAAGCCAGACCGCTGCAGGTGTTATTGATAAAGATATAAGGCCGGTGATATTCGTCCGTCCGCAGTTCCGGAGGCGGCAATACAAGACTTTCAGCACCCGTTGCCTGACAGGCCATATAGTAGTAGTTGTCCGCCAGACAGGAAGATTGGTCGAAAGGAATATTATGCGTGTTCAGATATTTACGGAACGGTACCAGTGAAAGATAAAAACCCAGCCGGTTTCTCGCTCCCGTCAGAAGCGCCAGGACCGTGGTCAGCTTGGAATATACCTCCAGGTCGATGACCCAGAGCCGCCGCCATCTCCAGCAGCGCAAAAAAAATCCCGTCAGCCGGACAAAGCTGGTCCATAGATTGGCCGTAGGCATCTTGTATATTTCATCGAACAGCCGGAAAGGAGCGATTCCCTCCGCAATATTGTCGTCGGTCAACAGAATAAACCGTGTTCCCGGCCATCGTGCCTTCATCCCTGCGATAGCATCCGATGCCGCCACCAGGCTGCCCAGCCCCATCAGCTTGATAAAAAGGATCCGCTTTGGCGGCTTGCCCAGGGAATGATCCCGCCGCAGGGTGACCCCAAGCAGACGCGTAAAGGGCAGCAGTATCCCGATCAGGAAATAGCCAAGATATTTGTCGATGATTTGTTTACGGCGGATCTCCACGTTAGTATGAACGGGACCTATAGACTCGCGGTTGCCTGTCCAGCCCCCCCTCCAGCGTCACCGTAGAACTGCACCAGTCCAGGCTTCTAACATTATGAGTGATCATAACGACCATCTTCCCTTCTTTCGTCATTTGCTGAAATGCCCGCAACAGCCGCTCTTCCGAAGCCTCGTCCAGCTCGCTGAACGGTTCGTCCAGCAGGAAAAGGTCCGGATTCTTGTAGATGGCCCTTGCCAGGGATATCCTTTGTCGCTGCCCGCCGCTGATATTCCTGCCATTCTCCGTGATGACAGCCGCAAGCCCTCCCGGCAGCTGCTCTATCAGCTCCTCCAGCCCTGTAAGACCTATGGCCTTTTGCAGCCTTTTCTCGTCATAATGCTGCTCATCCAGGGTGATATTGACCAGCAGGCTGTCATGGATGATAAAAGGCTGTTGCTTGACATAAGCTATCTTATTCCAATACTCCTTCAGTTCATGCGGCTGCCGGACCTCTCCGTTGACTAGCACTTCCCCCTGCTCCGGGCCGATAAAACCAAGCAGGATATTCAGCAGCGTGGTCTTCCCCTTGCCGCTGTCACCGCGAATACCCAGGAACATCCCCTCCTCCATTTGCAGGTCAAGGCCCTCGAATATACGCAGCTTGTCATAGCTGAAATGTATATGGCGACATGCAATAGATCCTATAGACCCATCAATGGATTCCTTCTCCTTTTCTTCCTTTTCCTCGTCCCTTTTTTCTATTAACCCGTTTACGGTAAATTCATACGTCTTCATCTGACCGCTGATATTCAATATCCGCGCAATACCGGGAATGATCTTATACGCCGCTGCCAGAAAGGCGCCCAGCGTCACAAACTCCGTAGCATGCGCATTGCCCGAGAAATGCCCGATACCGATAAGAGCCAGCAGCCCAAATACCGCAAATATCTCTGCCAGACGGGAAGGCGCTCCCTGCATGGCTTGCAGACTGGCAAGATGCCTGTTCAAAATATGCTGCGCCTTGCTGTACCGCTCCGAGAAAAAATCTTTTTTGTCATAGAGGTTACTCTCCACATAGCTGGCGATAGACTCCTGCAAATACTGCCACATGATATCCCGGCTGGTCTTGATATATGTACGCGCTTTGTGCAGTCTTCTTTTTGACAGCCAGGCCGTCACAACCACGGGAGGAAGAAGAAGCGCCAGCAGCAGCAAAAATAGATTGGCATTGAAAAGCAGCACCGCTACCACCGTCACGGCTATAAGGGTGGATTCCGTAAGCCCCTGCTGCAGCCCCGCCAGCTCGAACTGACAGAACTCTATGGGCTGCTGCGCGATCTTCAGCACGTGTACGGATGAGTCTGTATCCCTGTAGCCGCTAAAAGAGCCTTCGAGATATCGCAGCAGGTTCCGGTGAGAGATCCTGGAAGCCACGCCATATCGAAATTTTGCCTGGGCGGAAAAAACAATAAAGCTCAATCCATTCTTGAGACAGAACAGCAGGAAGAAGATACCGACAGGCCAGAGGGAAGCCTGTGTATTCCCCGTATAGAGATGTACTATATAAAGGATCATGGCCAGGAATAGAATATCAGCTATGCTTGTGATGACATCCATCGCCATGAGCCATCCCAGCCGCCGTTTCTCTCCGGGGGTAAGTATGCTCCATATTTTCCGTACAAGTGTTATCATTGATCTTAGCTTGAAGTTACAGGGTTTTTCGTTGCAGCCATCTTATCCATGCCGCAGGAAGAAAGCTTACCGACAGCAGTATATAATTGTCCAGCCGGAATGGGTTGGCATAAATAGATCTCTTCACATGCCAGCGGGCCTTTGCCGGCCGGTAATTTTCCGCCAGCAGTTTTTTCCCGCACAGCGCATGATAAGCCCCCTCCTTGATCTTCTTGTTATCCTGTCGCATAATAATGTTCTGCAGCTCATTCCCTTCCTCCTGCGTAATGGTTCCCCTTTCCAGTATCCCCTGCTTCAGCTGGCGGAATCGCCGGCCCCGCCATCGCTCGTCGATGGTCACCGAATGAGGGTTGATCCGCACCTTGAGCAACGGCTCCGGCAAATTGCAGCATTTCCCCGTTTTCAATAGCTGGACCCAGAGCAGATGATCTTCAAAATTATGGGCATGCCTCGAATACCCTCCCACACGAAGGATCGCCTCCTTTCTATACATAGCTGCCGAATGAATAACAGGGCAGTGCCGGTATAAATTCCCAATGATTTCCCGGTGTGTATGCCCGGCGCATTTGAAATGGAACAGATGCTCGCCATTCTCCGAAATATATTCCGCATCGCTGCCTACGACAAGATAGGCGGGATGTCCATCCAGGAACAGCACCTGTCTTTCCAGCCTATGGGGCATACAGATATCATCCGCGTCAAATCTGGCTATATACGTCCCCCTGGCCATCCGGAGTCCGGCGTTTAGCGCCGCCGATATACCTTCCTTTTCCTTACACAGCAGCTTGATCCGCGTGTCCCTGAATTGCCGGATCACAGTCAAAGTATCGTCCATGCTGCCATCATCCACGATCAGCAGCTCATAATTCTTAAAACTTTGATCCAGCACCGACCGTATCGCCTCGGCGATATATTTCCCCGCATTGCAGGCAGGCATTAATATGGTGACTTGGGGGTACATGTTTCTTTGTCCAGTAGCATAAGCAGTTCGAACAGGATCACTACCGACAATTGCTCGAACCAGTATTCCGTAAAAAAAGCTCCGGCCATCAACAACAGCAGCGGCAATGCATAGCTGCGGGCGGGCCGCTTCCAAAGTCCTCTTCCAAAAGCAGCCAGGTATAGGATGACAAAACAGCCAAGGCCGACCAATCCATATTCCGACAGCAGCTGCCCATACACGGAGTCCGGCTTGTTGATCACGCTGTGCTGTCCCTCGTCCCGGGTGTGATAATACAGGTATATGAATAGGTAATTCAGCCGGAAGAAAGGATGGATATACGCATACCGCGGAGGATAGGATCCCTCGATGCCAAGCCCCGTGGTCCGGAAAGCCAGCTGAGAAGAGAAATTCCCCATACCCGTACCGAGCAGCAGACGCCAGGGATGCTCCCGGAAGAACCGGCCCAATTCCTGCCAGGCGATCAACCTTCCCGACATCCGCCAGGAGGTATATTGCCCCTTTATGCTGTCCATTTGTCCCGGTAGATACTGCTGACCCATAAAGGCATGCAGCTTGTCCTCCTTTTTCGTCATCTGGCTGCTTTCCACAAACTCCGTCCATTTGGCATTGGGGATGGGCACAGGTTCTACATATGCATTCTTTCCCTCCACCCTTCCGAGCAAATTATGAGCATACTGCTGGTTGGACGGAGCAACCTTCGCGGCGAAGATGGCCGTCAACCCAAAAAAGATAATGACCATGCTCTTTTGCAACCGGTCTGAGTAAAGTAAGAAGGATATCACCAGGACGATGCCAAGTAAATAATTTATCGTATTGCTGGTGGCCAGCAGGATAGTTACATAGCATAACAACGCAAGCCCCCTCCTGCCCCGGTACAGGAAGTATAAAAGTCCAAATGCGCTGATAAGGGCCGCCGTTACGCTGCTGTCCAGACCGATGCCGGTGATCATATCCCCTGTACTGATAAAAAACTTCCGATACTGACCTTCATAATTGTAGGGATTCAGCACACCCGCCTGGATACATATCCAGATAAAGGACGCCAGCATAACACCCGCATTCAGCAGGAAGAAAAAGGACACCGTCTCATGCAGTTTCTCCTTATCTCCTGCCTGGACAAAAAGAAGTATCTGCCAGGCCGCCAGCATGGCCAGCCCCCAGTAAACACAGCCAAGCCCAAACGCCATCCAGGCTGGCAGCGACATCGAGCGGATCGATAGCCCCACATTGATCAGCGCCAGCAGGATCATCACCGGGTAGAATCTCCACCACATCCCATGTCCCAAACGCAGCTCTCCGCGCCTCTTCCAGTTGAAATATACTGCCACGATCACTGTCGCAGCCTTCACATAAAGCTTTACGTTAAGGAAGAAAATGAGGAAGAACAGCAGCGGCCAGTCCAGCGTTCGCAAATATTTTTTTAGGAATTCCATAACAGCACATTTTCTTTTGTTCGAAAAAGTCCCGTAACCCACCCCAACAGACAATACAGGGTAGTCCCAAGCAACAGCTGTAGCGTCAGAAAACCTGTGACGCCGACAGCAATCACCCCGCTGCATCCTGCTATCGCCATCGACAGTAGCAGACGGCCTCCCCACTCCCATTTCTTTCCCAGATCCGACGCACGCGTGTATAAAATATATTGCACGATCATGGCCGTCAGATAGGCCGCGGCAGCACCCGCTCCGGCATAATAAGGTATGAGGATGACATCCCCCGCCAGTACGATAGCTCCCGTGACAGCTGTAATGGATAATATCAGCGACAGTCTGTTGCGGACAAACTCCTGACTCCAGTACAGGTTATTGATATATTGAAAAGGGATACAGCAGGAGAGGATAAGAAAGGTCCATGTGTTGGAAGCGCCGTATTTTGACACCGTAAAAAGATCCACCATGGGCGCCCAGGCCAGCGCCAGCCACAACGTCGGGAGGGTTGCCAGCAGCAGCTCCAGTCTTACGAACTTATCTAAAAACTCATTATTGGTCTTTCCTTTCTCTCGCGAAAGCTTATTTAACAATAAAGGAGCGAAAACCAGCAGCGGCAACGGCGCAAACTCGAAAGCCCGGTAGGCAAACGTATACTCCGCCGTATGGGCAGACGTAGACAATATTCCCATCAGGATCCAATCCACCCGCGCAATACCCGCCTGCAAAAACACCACTCCCACCTGCGGCAGGGAAGACTTGATCAGATCCACATATGCCGAAACAAACCCCGTCCTCCTCAACCCTATCCCCAGCCGCCCGCAGACGATCCACACCCCCAATAGCAGCTCGATCAGCGCAGACGCCGCAAACAACAGCACCACAGCCCGAATATCCAGCGTTGAGTAGACCACACAGCAATAAAGTCCGGCAGCCCGTATGAGGTTACTGACGGAAGCCAGCAGGGCCAGCCAGCCAAAAGCTCCACGACCCGCCAGCAGCTGCCGGAAAGGGAGAGCCCAAAATGTCAGTATCTGGCTGATGGACAGTATCCATAATAGGTAATGTTCCCTGGTCAGGGAAGGATACAGATAACACACAGCTGAAAGGACCCCGAAAAAGAACAGCCCTGTAAAGAAATTATGAGCCGCAAACAACGTAAGCATGCCGGACGGATTATACCCGGCTGCTACGTTGCGTACCACGATCTGTTCCAGCCTCAGGCTTAGAAGGGTCGTGATGAGGGTTAGCACGGCCAGCGACCAGCTCAATTCCCCAAATGAAGGTTTATCGAAACTCCGTGAGATGATAAGGAAGATGAATATCCCCAGGAACTGATTGCCCAGCACCTGAAGGGTATTAGCCGATATGTTTCGTATCAGTCTGCCTCTGTCACTATCATTTCCCACGACCGTGTTTCTTTAAATTAAAATTCCTGGAAATATTGAATCCAAAATAAATATCGCCATTCCCCCACGTGCCCGTCGTTTGGGTGAGGTATTGTGTCTCCAACATGCTCTGTGAATTGCTGAATACTAATTGGAATACGTGTCCGCCTGTCTCGATATCCCATCCCAACGAAAAGGAATTATGCGTAGTGGCAGACACCACCTGGTTGGATGGCAGATAATCGTATTCCGCATTGATGCTCATCCTGTTGGTGATCTTGTAACGTCCACCCATGCCCACCGCAAATACATCGTTCTTGTCATTCACCGTTGGCACCAGGTTATAGTGCAGATAGGTTGGCGTGACTTCCAAAGAGAGTCTCCGGCTGAATTTGCGGGCTATCAGCAATTGAGCAGAGTAGGCCGTCCGGAGGTTGGCCGTCAGATACTCTTTGCCCGTTATATGCTGTGTATAATTGGTAATCGTTCCCAGCAAGCTCATCGTCACCGGCATTTGTTTCCCCACCGTCTGTCTAAGCAGCTTGTATTTTACAAAACCATCAAAGGTCTTTAAATAAGAGCTCCGCCCGATGCCCACATTCAACCTGTCCGTAATCCCGTAATCAAGCCCCAGCCGCAGCGTGGCATTGTCCAGGCCGAAAAAATTATAGGCACCGCTATTCAGCTGGCCAAACCGGTGCTGGATGACAAAGGACAAAGCCCCCGCCGCCGAAGATTCCACCGTCTGCATATTGACGATATGGCTCGCCTTGAAAGTGCCCGTGACATACCCCTTGTTTACATCCAGCGAGTCATTCAGCATATTCAACAGCGTGCTGTCCTGCGCTTGTGTCCGGCAAAAAAGGGCCACGCCTAAAAAAATAGAAATTATTTTTCGCATAGTATTTATTTGTTGGTAGAACATTCTATTTTGACATTGACACGCATCTCCTGCGCGATCTTATCTCTGACCAGTGAAGGGATGGTGATATTGTAATCTTCCGGCTTCACTTTGAATTCAGCCTGCCCCAGCAGCTTTCCTCCCTTTACTTCTATCGTAGCAGGAGTTTCCAGCGGATGTGTGATATTGTGCAGGGTCAGGTTCCCCTTTATCATCACCTTGTATACCCCGTCCTTGCTCAGGTTCACATCGCCCGAAAAAGAGCCGCTGAACGTAGCCTTGGGATATTTATCGCTTTCCACATAATTTTCGTTAAAATGTTCCTGCATAAGCTCTTTTGTAAAGACAAAACCTCTCAGCAGCAGGCTAAAAGCGATGTTCTTCTTGCCCGCATCGATGGCGGCAAATACCTGGTTGTTCTCCGCCCGGATATCTTCCAGCGGGGTCTTCGAATAAAATCCTATAAAGCCCGTACGGGTCGTATATACCTGGCTGTGAGCGCTGGTATGGAAAAGTATTAGCAGGGCCGCTGCCGAAATGATACGCTTTATCCTGGTCGGTTGCATGGCTTCGTTTTAAAGGTGATTAATTGTTGATGGCGCCCTGATTCACCCAGGCTGCGATAGTGTTCATCTGACATGCAGGAATTGGGGGTTTACCATAGGGCATGGGATTATAGCCGGGAGCGCGTGTTACATTCCCTTTCAGATAGCCATTATCCGCATACACTTTCAGGTTGACATATGAAGCCAGATTGATCCCGCCGCTGCCACCTGTGCTGCCATTGCCATGACAGGGGTAACAGTTTTCCACCAGGATGGGCACCACCTGGTTCTGATAGCTGACATTCGTAGTGTCACAGGGAGTGGACGGTGCCAGCTTGTCTTCGCTTTGTTTCGAGCACCCCATGGATGCTGCAAATATGCCTGTCGAAAAGATCACTAATAAGGGCATGAGTCTACGCATATCTATCTTTTTTGTTATTTTTCAACTACACAGTCGGTTAGGGTTACATCCATTACCAGCCAGCCCGTACACCGGCCTTTGATCGTCACTTTATCTCCCAGTTTGGGATTGGGTTCCGGGATCTTTTCACCGGTGAATAGCTGACAGTTGATGCCACCCCCGCTGCCCGCATCCGTGTCAAGTATCCATATCTCCGATGGACCATTGCGCTGTATCTGCCCCAGCCTGCCGCTCACTTCCACCACTTTTCCCAGGTACTTGCCGTCACATATTTTTTCATTGTTGGCATATTGAGCGTAGAGAGAATCAGCTTCTATCGTGACATTGGCCGTCTCTCCCGCCGCGCTTTTATGAGGTTTTTGATACAGATAATAACCCCAGCCCGCTCCGATCAGAAGAAGAAAAAGTATCCCTAACCAAAAAAATTTTCTTTTTTTCAGCATAACTATTAGAACATTAAAATTGAGTCGTTACCAGATCCTGCGCGTAATACCTATATTCAGGCCTGCGCTCATAATGGATAGTTTACCCGTACCAATGCCGGACATTGGCACTCTTACATAAGGTTCGAGTCTTAAGTTACCTATCCTGCCAAGTTGTTGCTCATATCCTACACTGAGATTCAGGTTCGTGGACCAGCTGTTATGGGAAGGTTTTTTATCCCATTCCTGCCACCATGCGGCTCCGTTCAAATATCCCGAGCAATCATATTTTTCCCTTGACATATAATACGCCGATGCGCCCGCTGTAGCAAACCACTTCGTGTTTTTGCCGGTTGAAAGATTGTATCGAACATTCACCGGGAACTCCCACATGTTGCAGACACCACTTACTTTCAGCTGATCGACATATTTGAGGATGTAGGCGTTCGTCTTATCGAAATATTCCCCATCCGTAAAGTATTTCTTTTTGCTATAGTACGCTCCTGTCTCAATGGACCACCGGCCGTTAAAGCTATATCCCAGCAGCACGCCATATCGGGTTCCCACATTTTTTACGGACTGCCATTTGATGGTGCTCAGATCCGGGGACCCAAGAATACCCACGTAAAAAGATGGCCTTGGTTTTTGCAGCTTTATATTATCGTTCTTCTTTTTGTCTTTTGTCTGACTGTCTGCATTCGATTTGACAGGGATATTATTGGCGTTTACATCTAACCTCAATTTTGTATTTGCCCTTTGCACGTTATTGCTTGCCAGATGCAGCCCCTTTTCATCTTGCACAGTCGTCACGTTCTTTCCTACATCATTTCCTCCCATCATCCTGCCCACTTGCCCGATTTGCTCCGTCGTCTCTCCTCCAACATGTCCGCTTTGTCCAGCCGTCTTACCCCCAATATGTCCGCCTTTCTCTCTCGTCGGTATACTCACCTTCACCTGCCCTTCCCTTCCAGCCGGCATGTTCACCTTATTATTATCATTATCCTGTTTTGACACATTAACCTGTCTGACCCGTCCTGCCACATTTGCCTGTCCGCTTTGTACTCCTTTCTCTCCCGTTTGCGTATGCTCACCCCCAACATGCCCGCCTTGTTCTGGCTGCACAATGGTCCGCCCCTTCTGACCTGCAGTCTCACCTCCTTTCTCTCCCGCATTGGTCGGCGACTGTCCTCTCTTCCCTGCCGTTTGTACAGGTGCTCCCCCTTTCTCTCCCGCATTGACCGGCGCCTGTGTTTCTTTCCCAGCCGCCACGCTGGTCTGGCCATCATGCCCCCCTTTCTCACTCGCCACTACAGCTGTTTGTTCCGCCAGGGACGCAGATCTCCCTGCCGTATGCCAGGCATAGTATCCTACCCCTGCCAGTGGCAGCAGAAGGAAGAGCCAGAAAAACCTTCGCCGCCTCCGCCTATCCTCCCCATTCACGGGTGGCAGGATCAGAGAAGGATCTTTTTCCAGGTCGGACACCAACTTTCCCCAGTCGGCGCTATCCGTCCTCAGCGGGTACTTTTCAGCAGCCCGCCGCAAAAGATCGTCCAGGTTGTTGTCATTTACGTTTGACATAATATTGTTTCCGTTTTCTCAGTGGTCAGTGCCTTTTGTAAATGGGCCCTGGCTTTTGAGAGATTTGATTTAGAGGTTCCCGTAGTGATCCCCAGCATCTTTGCGATCTCCGGATGTGAATATCCTTCGATGACATGCAGGTTGAACACCATCCTGTACGCCGGTGGCAACTCCTTCACCAGAATCATCAACTCTTTGTATAACAATGAATTATCTGAAGATTGCCCCTCGTCCTTATGCTCCCACACATGCTCCGGAATGGGATAGGAATGATGATTGTTCATCTCCCTGCGCATATAGTCGATGGCAGCATTGATCACCACCCTCCGGATCCAGCCTATCAGCAGCATTTCCAGCTTGTCCATATCCCTCACCTCAAATCGGCTGAAGTTCCTGAACATCTTTAAGAATGCATCATGCGTCACTTCCACTGCTTGCTCATAGGTATTTACATAACGGAATGCTATCTTCAAACAAAGCCCATAATACTGATCATACAGCATTTGCTGGCTCTGACGATCCTGGTTGGCACACCCGCTAATAATATGAAGCAATTTTTCCAAAATCTCGCTGACTTGCCTGAATTAGAATGATTAGCAATAATTACAGTTTAAACGCCGTCTTTTACCGGGGGGTTGCCTGAATGGTATTTTTCCCCCACTAAAACCTTCACCGTTACAAGTAATTGGCCGTTATGTCGTTGTGTATGTTCTGCTCCATGAAATAATAGTCCTAGGACTGTAGAAGGTATCCTGGCCCGCCCCACGCCCCGCACCTGGGTCAGCTCTTCCCCGGACGTAGTCTCCAATTGCCTGAGGGCCAGCTCCACCTGCCGGTCAAACCTCTCCAGCAATTCCCCCAACCCAGCCCCCGGGGACTTCGTCAGGGTTCCATTCCCAGGCTTTCCTTCAGCCGCCAGCGCTTCCAGTTGCCCCGCATCCAGGGACTCTCCCCTGGCATAAGTAAATAGCCTGTCCAGTACACCCGACAGATGTTGCAGGTGGAATCCCGGCGAAGCCAACCCCGCAGGGCGCTCCCACAATAGCTCTTCAGGAAATCCTTCCATAAGCCCCATCACTTCCTCACGGGCTTGAAGCAATGCATGCGCTACAGGCTGCAGCAGAGGGGGAATAGCAGGTAGAGGGCCCCTTAGCCAGACTTCGGGGAGTACAGGTGCTTTCATATAATGATTAAATCACCTGCCAAGTTACCATTTTTTTGCCCATTGGCTGCTCCTGGTTACATTTGATGACAAATCCCTTAAAATTTCCTTATGCTCTTCGATAAAGGAAGAACAGTTTTTATATCCGGAAGTGCCTATGAATATGGAAGTTTGGGAGATGGTGGGAAACCCTTTGTAAAAGATCTCACCAGGATGCTGCTTAAAAATAATTTCAGGATCATCTCCGGCTTTGGTCTGGGTGTCGGCAGTTCCGTCGTGGAAGGCGCCCTGGAGGAAGTTTATTTTTGGAAAAAAGAAAATATCTCCGATCATCTGCACGTCTGCCCTTTTCCATCTCCTCCTAATCACGAGAACGTTAAGGATTGTTATAGAAAAGACATGATCTCCCGGGCAGGAATTGCCATATTTATCTTTGGCAACAAGCTGGAGGATATCTCCATCCGCGAGGCCGACGGAATGCTGAAAGAATTTGAAATTGCCCGTTCGTACAAGGCAAAGCTGATCCCCGTGGGAGCGTCAGGCTATGTTGCAGAGCGTTTATGGCAGCAAATGCTGCTGCACTATGATGAATACTTCGACACACGTGAAAAATTTGAGCTGTTCCTGCAGTTGGGAACTCCTTTTACAAGACCGAAAAGGCTCATTGAACTCATCATACAGCTAGCGAAATAAGTATGACCATAAAGAAAGTGTTCATTAGCTTCGAACACGATACAGACAGGGCTTTAAAAGACCTCCTCATCGGCCAGTCCCGCAACGACGGGTCACCCTTCGAGGTCATCGATGGCTCGTTAAAAGAGGCCGCCCCTGAAAAGGATTGGGAAGAGCACGCAGAAAAAAGGATCAGGGCTGCGGACATCGTAATAGTAGTGGTAGGGCCTACCACTCATCAGGCCTCCGGCGTAAGGAAAGAGGTAGCCATAGCCCGCAGACTGAAGATAAGAATTGTCCAGATCATTGGCTATAAGGATGGAAAATACAAAAGGGTCCCAAATGCAGGTAGGCTTTATCACTGGACCTGGGAAAACCTGCAAAAGATCTTACGTTAACAGATCTCTAGATCCGAAAGTATCTCTTTTTTAGGCGCCTCGCTGGCAACGATCCTTACCTTGGACGGCAGTTCATCCTTATACTGTTCGCCAATGGCGATATTCATCCCCGGTAGATAAACGAATTTGTTATCGAAGGATATGATCCTTTCAATGCTGATGATATAACCCCGATGCACACGGCAGAATAGGTTCTGGGGCAGTATGCTTTCCCATTGCTTCAGGGTTATCAATACCATGGCGCTTCGGTCAGTCATGACGAGACGGGTATAGTTTTTACGGGCTTCGATGTAGACGATATTATGCATGTCTACCTTTACATTCCTGCCATCCTGGCGGATAAAGAAAAATGATTGCACGTGTGAGTTTTTTCAAGGTGATTGTAATAGGAGCTGCGAGTGGTTGCCTTAAGGTAATGTGCGGTAACGGGACGCCCCTGGGGTTCGTATAATGGAATAGCAGTTTAATGCGGATCAGCAGCCAACGACTCCATGAGCAGGACGTAGTTGTTCCTTTTGTCTGAGAAGATTTTAGATGGATAATCGGGCCGCAATGGTGCTGTATTTGGCTCCCAAAGTAAATAATATTACTTAGTAAAAAAAAAATATCCTCCTAGCTTCTGCATCTCCTCCCGGATATATGATTGATACATTTCATATGCACCGATCATCGTCACCAGTTGATCTCCCGGGGTTGCCGTCATGGGATCTGCATCGTGGATACGTCCAGGCATGGCCTGTATTGCTTGGTCACCGGCTCTGAGAAAATACGCTGAGTCCTGGTCTGTAGCACCTTCCCGCATATATCTGCAAAAGGCCTCATTAGCCTCGAAGAACTTTTCCGTCTTCCGCATTTCCCATCTCCAAAATCGTATTAGCTCCAGGGGATCGTCCGCGGGCATGAACAATAATGCGTGGTATCTGCAGGTGTAATATTCGATGTGCGATGTAAATCTCGGCTTGATCGTTTTAAAGAAATGTATCTCTTCGGCGGGACTGCTAAATCCGTTTTGCTTTATGTGTTTTTGTAGTTTACTCCAATAGTCCAGGCTGCATTTAAAGGAGGACTCAACCTTTTCTATTTCACTCGCGGCCTCTTTTTCGCAGGAAGCTAGCGCCGCCAGCAATTGTTGATAGTATTCATCGTGAACCAGCGACATAGTTCAAAGGAGGGTTTAGGGTTCATCATTAAATGTTTTTCGGGCCAAAGTATTTTTTATAACAACGAGGGTCGAAAAACTCAAAGGGGCTTTGTAGAAACAAACCCCTGGTGGACCTAAGTCACATGAGAAAACACTACACTTATATAACTAAAAACAAACAATTGTAGAAAACTGCGGTAATTGGCCTGGACTGAAAAATAGCCCAATTCCCGCAGATCGCTAATGTCTGTAGGTCTTCGTCTGAGCTCCGGGCTCTCGCTCCTCCTCGGTCGGGACCTTCGGTCCTGGACGAACCGCTTCCAGCAGCTCCCGGATTGTTAGCTTGGTCTTCGCAAGGTAGAAGTTTCCTTTTCAGGGTCGGGAAAAAATACATGAACTCAGTTCATATGTACACGAAATGTCGATCTGGAATTATAAAATGCGGTCTGTTTTGACCTCTACAAGGGTCATTTTAGCAGTTTTTTAGCATCTGATCAGCATATTCGTCCAAAGGCTGTCCTTATCCGTCCCCGGGCAGGGACATAAAATAAATAAAATGAAAATGTTAGTTATATGTAAATTCTTGCCTAGATTGCAAAAAAAAAGCCCCATGTAGAAACAAAGGGCGCTAACGATTGCTTGCCATATGAAAAAAGGTAGTAATATCTTTTATGCTGATTTACTCAGCTTTAGATGAATGAGCTCTAACGAATGCCTGCTACACGATTGCTGCCATATTTTCTTCTCATTCTCTAAGACAAAATTAATATCATTCCGTTTGCCTTTCTAATCATAATTTTGACGAGTTAATTATGTCAAAATGATATTTTTAGCGCTACAATCCTTACCAGGATTGAATTTCAGGATAATTACATCATTATGGCCAACCGGTTTTCAGATACCTTATTCCAGCTTATTCATTCCCTCGAAAAAGCCGAAAAAAGGCATTTCAAATTATATATTAAAAGAAGTTCTACTAAAGAAGACCTCAAGATAGTCCAGCTGTTCGACGCCCTGGACAAATTGAGCGATTATGACGAAAAAGCCCTCTTAAAAAAGCTGCCCGGCATCGAAAAGCCGCAGCTTTCCAATCTCAAGACCCATCTTTACAAACAGATCCTGGCCAGTCTCCGGCTGCTCAAGAGCGCCGACAGTATCGACCTGCAGTTGAATGAAATGTTCGACTACGCGCATATTCTTTATAAGAAGGGATTGTTCCAGCAGAGTCTCCGCTTCCTTGATAGGGCTAAAGAGACAGCCAAGGCCAATCAGAAATTCAACTTCCTCACGCTGGTCCTGGGTTTGGAGAAGAGGATCGAGACACTCCATATCACCCATAGCATGCAGATGCGTGCCGAACAGCTTTCGGCCGAGAGCCTGGAAGTCGCCGGTCGCATCGATATACTGGCGCGTTTGTCCAACCTGGCCCTGCTTGTATACAGCTGGTATATCAGGAATGGGCATGCACGCAACGAGAAGGATGAAGCGCGTATCAAGGAGTTCCTGAAGGAACAGCTGCCCGCTACCGCCTGGGAACAGACTGGGTTTTACGAGCGGCTGTATCTGTATCAGATCTATAACTGGTATGCCTTTATCCGGCAGGATTTTCTCATGTATTACCGCTATTCGCAAAAATGGCTGGACCTCTTCGAAGAGGAGCCCCTGATGATACGGGTAGAAACAAGCCACTATATCAAGGCCCTGCATAATCTCCTGAATGCCCACTTCGATCTGCGGAATCACCAGCGGTTCGAAATAACGCTGAGACAGTTCGAGACATTTGCGCTCACCGATCGTGTCCGGGAGAATGACAACTTCCGTATCCAGTCTTTTGTTTACATCACCACCGCCAAGATCAACCAGGTATTCATGCGGGGTAATTTTAAAGAAGGCCTCTTGATGGTGCCCGGCATCGAACAGCAGTTGACAGAATATGACCTGTTCATCGACAGACATCGTATACTTGTGTTGAATTATAAGATAGCGTCCCTGTATTTTGGCAGTGGGGATTACGCTACCTGTATCGATTACCTGCAGCGCATTATCAATGATCAGGTCGACATGCGCAACGACCTCCAGAGCTATGCGCGTGTCCTCCATCTCATGGCGCACTATGAGCTGGGGAATTTCGAGCTGATGGAATCCCTTACCAAGTCCGTGTACCGCTTCATGGCCAAAAAAGAGAACCTCACACGGGTGGAAGAGGAAATGTTCAAGTTCTTGCGCACCTCCTTCCATACGTCCCGTCACTCCATAAAGGTCGAGTTTGAGAAGTTCCTGGAAAAGATCAGGCATTTCGAACGCAATCGGTTCGAAACCCGCGCCTTTGCCTATCTGGATCTCGTCTCCTGGGTAGAAAGCAAAGTCTACCAAAAACCTATGAGCGAGATCATCCGCCAGAAATACCTGGACAGCAAGAAGAGGCATTACACAGATGAGGCGGCGGCCCCCAGCCCGACCTTG
>Ga0105239_10000415_pt1 | contig 62156 bp, 51 predicted proteins | sample KBSC44metaG_FD_92761 | JGI IMG/M metagenome (GOLD analysis project Ga0105239, IMG submission 92761) | Corn rhizosphere microbial communities from Kellogg Biological Station, Michigan, USA - KBS C4-4 metaG | ecosystem: Host-associated > Plants > Roots > Rhizosphere > Soil | place: Michigan, USA...
GATTCCTGTTCAGCCTTTTGTTCTTCGCTTAATAAGCGTGCCTCTCGTTTTTGCAATTGCAAAAAGTTCACCAGGCTAACAATCGGACTTCGCAAATCGTGGGTAATTATCGCAAAAAATTTCGCTTTTAGTTTGTTTGCGCTATCGAGTTGTTCATTCAGTTTTGTTAGGGCAATATTCTTTTGTTTACGAACCGCGCTTAGCCGGTAATAAAGCCCCCCTATAATCAGCATTATTAGCAACCCGGCTGATAAAAGCAGAATGTTGCGCTGCTGGGATTGGGCCCGTGTTTTTTGATTTAGTATTTCCTGGTTTTTCTTTTGAATCTCATTCCTGCTTTCAAGTTCAGCAATTTTGTTTTTGTTCTGCTGCGAAAAAATGGAATCGGTAACATCCTGATAAAAGTTAAAGTTATCATAAGCCCCTTTATAGTCGCCGTTATGGTATTGTAGCTCAGATAAGATCTCGGTGTAATACGCCTTATCTTCAATATCGTTTCTGAGTTCGGTCATTTTTATAGCCTGCCTGATATACTTCTCGGCTATTTTTAAATCTTTTACCGAATCGGCGAAAATTGTGGAATCGGGCTTTATCGATTTTAAGGCCCCAAAGCGTACCATGTAAAAATAGGCTACTCCTAAATTCCCGGTATTTATTGTGATTAATTCATCGTCGCCCGGATATTTGTCCCATATCTTTTTGGCGGCTAAATGCAATTCAATACTTTTCCGGTAATCATCTTTATAAATAGTACCCATGTTTGAATATATCCCTGCCATCAAGCGTTGTTCTCCCAATTGTTTAAAAATCGGCAATGCCTGGTCATAGTAAATTTTTGCCTGTGCCGGGATGCCGCGTTTAAGATATGATGACCCAATATCTCTTAGTACACATCCCTCACCTAACTTGTCATTAATTTTTCTGTAAATTCTCAAGGCAACGGCATCGTATACACTATCACGATAGTAATTCTTCTGTGCAAAGGCGATTATAGCCATGTGCTTATAGCAATTTGCAGTAAGCGAATCGCTGTTTATATTTTGAGCTATGGCAAGGCTTTGCTGATAACAATCCATCGCCGATATGTAGTCGGACTTGTTTGTGTATTGCTGCCCGAGGGCTATCAATTCAAAAGCTTTTTTTACTTTATCGCCTGGTTTAATATGTACTACTATCCGCTTTAAGGAATCAATCTTTTTATTAGCCTGGGGGTAAACAACAACTGAGGAACAAATAATCAGCAGGCAAACTACAATTGATGTTTTAATATTCATTATAAAAGGGGTATTGGTTACTAACAGGGGTAATTAAATACTCACGTAAATCATATTGCTTTTTTTATTGATACAGATTTTGCAATGTTTCCTTAAAATTCCGGCCAACAGGTAGTGTGCATTCATTTGCCAGTGTCACCTTTAGCGAATTGTATTGCTTTATATAATGTTTTTGTACTGCATAGCTGCGATGGATCCGGATAAAATTCGCAAAGCCCCGCTCCTTTATTAAATGGCTGAGCGATTCAAGCACCATATACCTTTTACTCACGGTGTTGATGCTGGTGTAGTCCTTCATTGCTTCCAAATAGATAACCTCGTGTAATTGCAGCTTAATTTGGCGGGTACCTTCTTTTATAAAAATAGTATCAGCACCCAATGTATGTGACAGTAGTTCAGATTTATTCCTTATCAAAAAATATTCCTGCAAACGATTTATCATTTTTTCAAACCGTTCTGACGTAAATGGTTTTACAATAAAGTCAAAGGCCTCTACTTCAAAACCATCTAAAGCGTATTCAGGGAAACTGGTAATAAATACACAGGCGGGAATTTGCATTAGTTGTGCCCGCAGCTGTAACCCGTTTAATTCGGGCATATCTATATCCAGGAATAATACATCGGGTGCTAACCTCTTACAGGCATCTAAAGCTTCTGCAGATGAAGAATAGGAGCCTAAAACTTTAATCTGCGGATATTCTTTAAGAAACGACAAAGTCATTAACCTGTCTACCAGGTCGTCATCTACTACTATGCAGGTAATGTCGGTGTTATGAACCATGTTATCGTAATAAATTATGATAATGAACTATTTTCAACGGGCAAAATTCTTTAACCAGCGTCGCCGGGCGATTATTTATGTCGTTCGTAGAGTAGCACTTTTAAACGCCCGCCCGGATAGATAGATTTGAGATATAAATCTTATATCTATGAAAAAAATAAACCTTTTACCGGTGTTAATACTGCTGTTAATAACCGCGTTTGACGCTTATTCGCAGCAAAATAGCAAAATAAGTATTTTTGATAAAGTTAATAATACCGCAACAAAAGCGAGCAATTTAATTGCCGTATTTCAACCATATTTATTAAAAGCCAGGCAACTTTTTTACGACGGTAAACAACTTGCCGGGGATGTAAAAGCTGCATCAAAAAACGTACCCGGTAGCAATTCAAGTAATCAAAGTTCTGCCGGCTATGCAAACTCGAGCGTTTCAACGCCAAACGCTCAGGGCAGTCAAGGCTCTTATTCAGCTAACGATGCCAGTAGTACGGCAGGCGGTTCAGGCTCCTATTCATCCAATCAAAATACGAATAATAATGCATACCAATATAATCAAAATGCGCCATTAAACAATAATAACGGCGCTTCCCCTCAAAATTACCTGGCCGGGCAAAGTTTGCCGATCAATAATCCTCAATCAGTAAATAACGATGGCACCGGCAATTTGGGCAACCAAAACAATGGTTTATATGGCAATTGCCTGGATGTGATGACCGGTACAGTGATGGGCATGGGTGAAGCCGCACAAAAACCGGGCGCGGTTGACCTGATGTTTTTTGCGCCGGCAGATGGTCAGAATACCTATTACCTGATGACACCCGGTTTTGCCAAAAACAATTCGACCGCAGGATACATGACCGAGCACGTAAGCGAACAAGCAATGCAGTGGAGTGATGTTAATGAAAGCGAAGTGGCACTAACCAGGCTTACCATCGGGCAGTTTAATCAGATTCAAAACAACAGCCAAATTCAAAGTGCGGTGCGCAATGCACAGGGCTATGCCGCATATTATGCATCGGTCGGGCAAAAACTTGAGGGACAGGTGTTTGCCGTAAAAATGCAGATGGACAGTCGGGAAGTTTATGGGTTAGTAGCTGTGATTAAACAAATTGGCACCAGCGGTAGCAGTGGCTACCTGAAAATAAAAATAAAAGCAACAGGAATAGATACCAACAGCGATGGTACAGCAGATGCTAATGTCTATCAACGCTAACCACCAAAAACATACTCTTATGAAAAAAATAATTAACTATTCAATTGTACTCATTTTAACGGTCGTTTCAATATTTGCAGCCTGTAAAAAAAACAACCCGGTACCGGCACCAGCAATAACTGCTCTTTCACCATCAACCGGCCTTGCAGGAGTCTCAGTTACAATTAGCGGTTCTGGTTTCAATACATCCGCCTCAGCTAACACCGTTAAATTTAACGGTGCTACTGCCGTAGTTACTTCCGCTACTGCCAGCGCACTAACAGTAACAGCACCGGCCGGCGGCAGCACCGGGACCGTAACAGTAACCACAACTGGCGGAACAGCTACCGGGCCGGTATTTACCTATTTAAAGGCACCTTCTATTACGACCATTAACCCTACTTCGGGTAAGGCTGGCGCGGCTGTAACAATTACCGGCGTAAATTTTGAGGCCGTTGCTGCTAATAACGTGGTTAAATTTAACGGGACTTCCGCCGTTGTTACAACTGCGACAACCACTTCATTAGTTGTAGCAGCGCCTGTCGGGGGCAGCACGGGGGTTGTAACTGTAACAACGTCGGGGGGGGCGGCTACCGGGCCGGTATTTACCTATTTGCAGGCGCCAACAATAACAGGAATTAGCCCTGCCTCGGCTGTTGCAGGAACTCCGGTAACTATCACAGGAACAAACTTTGATGCCACCGTTGCCAATAATGCTGTTAGTTTCAACGGAACAGCAGCCGTAGTTACAAGCGCCACAGTTACACAGCTGGTGGTTACAGTACCAGCCGGCGGAACCTCTGGAAACGTAATTGTTACCACGCCGGGTGGCATATCAAACGCATTCGTTTTCACTTACGCAACCGCTGGTCCTAATATATATGTGCTTGGTTCTGACACAAGGAGCGGTTTTGGCTACTGGAAAAACTTTGTGTTCACACCTGTAGCAGACTGGTCAAACCCTTATTCGATGGTTGGCTCCGGCAATGATATTTATGTGGCCGGGCCGTCCACAAGCGGCACCCCGACCTATTGGAAAAATGGTGCCGCTGTACAGCTGTCAGCACAAACAGGATTTACATTCTCTGTAGTTGTTTCCGGGACCGATGTTTATTGTATGGGAGGTATCGGCACCACGTTCTATACCTGGAAAAATGGCACGCCAACCACTTTAAATAGCAACAGTTTAACTGTTGTCGGCTCTGGCACATATTTAAATAACGCCATGGCTGTAAATAACGGTGATGTGTACGTGGCAGGGGCGCGATATCTTGGCAACTCTACCATATTGAAGGCGACTTACTGGAAAAACGGCAACCCTGTTGATATAACCGATGGGATACATTCCGGTAGTGCAAAGGCTTCGGCAATATTTGTTTCGGGTAGCGACATTTACGTAGCCGGCGTTGAAGATGTGCGTGACCCCGGCACCGGCGGCCTTATCAACGAGGCCCCACGCCTGTGGAAAAACGGCGTTTCTATACCGATCAATACCCCGGCAAACAGCATATTTAACAGCGTATCCAGCATTTTAGTAAAAGGCGCAGACGTCTACATCGGCGGACAGTACAATGGTACCGGCGCAGTTTGGAAGAATGGCACCATGATTAACACCAGTTCCTATGCGCTTGCAGAAAATGTTTCCTCGATATTCTTGTACAACAATACCGACATCTACGCAACTGGCGCCTCATCCGCATCTGGCAATAATTGCTATTGGAAAAACGGAAGTTTTGTTGAAATGGACCCCGGATGCACGGTAGTAAGCTCCAGTTGTGCCAGAACATCAGCCAACCAGGTAACAGCTATTTATGTTAAATAAAGCCATGAAAAGAATTGTTACATACGCGGCGATAGTTATAACAGTGGCGTTCGTTTACGCCCCTATTGGCTATTCCTTTTCTCAACCAAGACCGGCAGCAAATCAACCAGGTAATTTGCTGTATTGGGCACAAAAACTGCAACAAAGTGTAAACGCGCAAAATACAGCCTATCAGCATAAAGACAATACGGTAAGCTGGGGCGACGACGGCAACTCCCCGCAATGTTTTGCCGACTGCAGTGGATTTATCAATGCGCTAATGTCTAAGACTTTTAACTGGACAGATGATAATTTTAAAGCTGAATGGGGCCACAAACGGATGTTCGCCCATCATTATTATGATGCAATAGTTTCCGCCAGCCATTTCCGGCAGATAAAAAACATCAACAGTATTCTTCCCGGCGATATAATTGCCCTGCAATATGCTGACCGGTCGGAACATGAAGATAATACGGGCCACGTAATGTTGATTGCAGCCTTGCCGAGACCGCACAGGCCATCGAAGATTATCGAGCCAAATACACAGCAATATGAGGTTGAGGTCATCGACTGCAGTAAAAGCCCGCACGGTAAAAGTGATTCGCGGTTTTATTCAGACGGCGGCGAATACAGTGGTTTGGGAAGAGGAAATTTCAGGCTGTATACTGATGAGCAAGGGAATATAACAGGATACAGCTGGAGCACCGGAAACCCAAAAGAAGGTTTTAACCCTTTTGAAAACCCGGTAGTAGTTGGTCGTTTTACGAATATTTAATCTTTAAAGAAATGAACAGATTGTTTTACACTTTATTAGCGATAGTATTTGCTTTAACCGGCAATAATGCAACCGCGCAGATTCGAACATTTAACCACAATGCTCGTATCATTTCGGCGTCCCAACAGGCTCAGGTGCAAGGAAGCATCTTATTTGTCAATGACAACGTCGTTCAGCAGTTACTGCAAGGATGGAATTGTAGCATTTCTCAGGCAGCAGGCACTAAAATCAATGTGGAGCTATGGCAGGTGAATTACATCCCAGATAAACAAGACAACCATTTCACCAACATTTTTTTAATGCAAAAGCTCGATGCCAACATATCCTACCAACAGGTGCAAAATGGCATTCAATATAATGCCAGCTATAATTCTGTTAAGGGCAACGTGGTGGCTATTGCCTATACCACAATACCTGTAAATGCGCAAATAAAATTCAGCGGGAGGCCGAATGATGGTGTACCGGCTAGTATGACACACCAATTCAAATCAGATGCTAAAAAATACCTGGGCGCTAATGTTATCTACGGTATTTATTCATTGCCATATCAACAAAATAATTTGACGGATATCAGTTTTAAGGTTGCTTCATCAGTAAAAGGTGACTGTAAAACCTGCTTCGGCTTCGATGATGTTTGGAATACCGTTTCGGACGCGGCGAATGATTTGGCAAACTTTGTAAAAGCGGCGGTTGACGGCACCGGAGAGGCAGTAAAAGACCTTGGAGAAACCATAGTGGTTAACAATGGGATATTTTTTGTGCAATGTTTTGGAACTATCACAACCTTCCTGCAAACCGGAAATTTACCCAAAGTACGTATGCTGAGCGACTATGGCAATGCTTACAACATCGCCAATTCAACTATCTTCATGAATTCGCTCCCGCCAATAAATAAGATTATCGTCACTAATTTAATGTCGATCGATAAAAGACCGTTCACGGTTCCAATTAAAAATGGCAACGATGTTTATATCCTGATGAACCTGGGAAATGCTTTTGATGATCCCTTAAACTACAATATGAACGGTTTTCCCGGCGATGTTTTTATTCACGAACTAACCCACGCCTGGCAAATATGGCACGTGGATGCGTTAAGACTATTTACAGACGGAGCAGTAAATCAGTTTAAAAACACGGTGATGAGCAATCAATATCAATACAGTTGCGACGGGCATAACCTTGGGGAGTCGTACAATGAAGAGCAACAGGCTATGATTGTCCAGTATTTTTACGTTACGCTTTTTTACAGACCCAAAGGCATAGTTAAAAATGGCAACAGTATCACCTGCGATTTTGAACAGCCATGGGTAATACAACATATTTTAAGAAATCAGCCGTCGAATGCGGATGAACAATTTACTGCGACAAAACAAGTTATGTTCGCCTCATTTGATAAAAACATAGCAGTCAATACCGGCGGAACTATTGATCATTCATTGGCCATCCCATCTAACGGGAACCGCGTAGACGGTAATGGATATTTTTTGCCGGGAAAAAACAATAATTCTTTCTTTTACTATTCCAACAAAACCAAGACGGCAAGCGCCAATTGGGGGGCAGTAAGAGACAAATATATAAAGGCTGGTTACGAATTTGGTGAATTAGGCTGGCCCGAACAAAGCGAAATTTTATTGCCCGATGCTGTCGGCTTCTTTCAAAAATTTAATCATGGATTTATTTATTGGAACCCCAGGCATGGTGCGTATGTTGTGTTGAACAAAATTTTCAGTGCCTGGGCACCGACCGGCTGGGAGAAAGGAAAATTAGGCTACCCTGTTGGCGATTACGTTGTCCAACCTGTAAATAAAGCTAAGGAGTATAGCCCGTACCGCGAAAATGGCTATCAAAAATTTGAACGCGGCGTAATTTTTTATCAGCAGCCTGAAGCTGCTGTTGTTAGTGAAGCTTCGGGAAATAGCAATTTTACCTCAATTGTTTATGGCGACCCCGACAAGATCATTAGTACCGATAGAAATGCTTCCAACAGTGTTCGGCCCGTCAGAGAACAGGTTGGACAGCAGACCGGGCAGCAAAGATACGGGCGGCCTTATAATAACGCAGGAGCCGAAAAAGTTGAGATAAACCCGCAACCCCTGCCCCCCGGTGGAACGGTGAGAAGCGGCGCCGGCAGCCTCCAACCGGGTAACGCTCAAATAAACCCGCAGCCACTGCCCCCAAAAACAGGAAAGACATCTACAAGCACAGTCGTCCTGCCGGCTCGAGTTCAAGTAAACCCTCAATCGCCACCACCTAAAGCAACACATGAATAATTATGAAAAAGATTAACAGGTTACACATTTTACAATTAACACTTGCGTTTGTCAGCATAACTGCATTTTCCGATGCGCAGTCTGTTGTAGGCTCATGGAAGAAAAAAGAAGATATCCTGACAAAGGAAAACGGCAAAATTGTAAGCACTTTAAAGATGCTTGTAAAAAACATGCCCTGCTTTGCGAATATAGTTTACACATTTAGCGCCGATGGAAAGATGAGCGAACAGGCGAAAGATTGCACTATTGTATTGCAAAAACAAATTGCAGGTCAGTTGAAAGCTTCGCATTGGAAAATGGCAGGCAATAAATTAATAATCGATGTAGCTGACGCAACTTCGCCGGTGAAACACGCGGAATACCAAATAGAATTTTTGGGAAGCAACGAAATGAGATGGACTTTTATTTATGCCGAAAACCCTGACGTGCCCAATATTACCAGGGCCAGGCAAATGCAAACTACTTACACCAGGTTGTAAGTATAAAAATATAGTAATACTATTTTCATCCTCTGGGGGCATGCTCCATAATGCCGGCGACAAACCAAAGCCTTAGGTCTTCACTTAAGGCTTTTATTGTATTTAAAATTAATCACTCATATTTTGATGCCGTAATTATTAAACTTAAATTTAAAACGCAGGCATAACCTTCCTTAAATCAAAATAAATGAAGCTAGCTAAAGTATCTAATCGCGCCGTGGCGTTCGTTGCATTATTTCAAATGGTATTGAGTATAATCCCCACCATGGCCCAGCCGCCAACCCGCGACCCGCATACGCCTGGTTACGTATTAGCCAAGGAATTACCGGATGGTGCTATTCCCTCACCCGGGGCTAATGGGAATTTTATTATCGGTCCTACGCATCAGCCCGCACAAGAATCGATCGTACAGGCCAGTGTACCGCAGGGTACTGTATACCGCTTTACTATCGAATCGAAGGATAGCAAAATTTATCCCGGCATTGCCCGCGAACCAAATACATTTGGCACGGTAGATCCGGCAAATCCCGCTAAGTTAATCGTTACCACAAGTCATCCGGCGCCCTACACCCGGCAGATTGCGGTGTATGTCCCCAAACAGTATATCGAAGGCAGCGCGGCGCCTTTCATCGTTGGGGCTGATGGACCCGACAATTTGCTTTTTACCGTATTAGACAACCTGATTGCCAAGGGTAAAGTGCCGCCGATGGTCGCCATCTCTATCGGTAATGGCAGCGGCGATGCGCAGGGTAGCGAACGTGGCCTGGAATATGATACCATGAGCGGCCTATATGCCGAATTTGTTGAAAATGAAATACTGCCGCTGGTGGAGAGCAAATGCCAGGTAAAATTAACCAAAGACCCTGCCGGTCGCGCTACCATGGGCGGTAGTTCAGGAGGGTCATGCGCGCTTATTATGGCATGGTACCATCCGGAATTGTATCACCTTGTGCTCAACTATTCCGGAACTTATATTAACCAGCAGTGGCCCTACAACCCACGAACACCACATGGCGCCTGGGGTTTTCAAGAAACTATCATCCCCAATAGCCGCCTAAAACCATTACGGATCTGGATGGAGGTGGGCGACCGGGACCTGTTTAATCCAAATGTAATGCGCGATGGCATGCATGATTGGGTGCTTGCAAATGAAAATATGGCAAAAGCACTCGCTGCTAAAAATTATACATACCAGTTCGTTTTCGCGCGCAATGCAGGGCATGTTGATTATAAAGTAAAACAGCAAACACTCCCCGAAGCGCTGGAGTGGCTTTGGCAGGATTACAAACCAGTAACAGATGTGAAATGATTTATGTTGGTGATCAACGTCAGCTTTGCGCTGCGCAAAAAGATATAAAGCGTTCCATTTTTCACAACGGAACACCCCGAACGCTAAGGAACATGCTCATTATCAATATTATAACTTACTACACTTGTGTAAACAATTGATAATCAGGCTCAATACCGGGTCAGGATTAAATTAAAAAGCCTCTTCGAATTTCTTTGAAGAGGCTTTTACTTGGTATCGCTTTAAGTCGGGATGGCAGGATTCGAACCTGCGGCCTCCACATCCCAAATGTGGCGCGATACCGGGCTACGCTACATCCCGAAAGGGAACGCAAAGGTAAGCTTTATAGTTATTGTTGCAAATGTTTTTTAAATAAAATTTCATCTTTTTTAGTGTGTTTCGTATAGCTAATTAAAGTTCACTTTCATAGCCATTAACATTCAGGATGTTATGATCAGAAGCTAAATTTTAATTGGGTGAAAAATTATTAAAGAAGCTACATTTTTGTCGTAACCGACCAATTAATTATAAGAAATGCTAAACAGATGGCGCAAATGAGTCCCAGCAAAACCATAGTCCAGTATACAAAATTTTTCATTATGAGCATAGTTGCGATTGACAATATATGATTAACAGCAAGGCATTGTTTAAAACAACACAGCGCCACCATTTCAAAATTATTTTCCTGTAAATAAGGGTGTGATAAGAATCCCTTTTAATTCATCAAATTCAAGGCACTAATATAAGAATTAATGCAACTATAATAAATGTATAAAATACGAATTATTCGATTAGGCGGGCAGAATGGCATATTTATGACAATTTATGCTATAAATGGTCCATCTTCTTTTGGATGGATTGCTTGTCAGGCTGATTTTTTGCTATAGATAATGCCTTTTCGAAATTCACCCTGGCCTTGCCGTTATCTATACCGGTATAAAGCTCACCCAGCAACGTAAAATAAAATTGATTATCAACCAGGTTTAATTTTTCGGCAACAATAATGGCCTCATTTTTGCCATTTGCTTTTGACAATGCGAACGTACGGTTCAGCGCCGCAACAGGCGAGTATTCTATTTGCAGCAAGAGATTATAAAGCTGCAGCACATTTTCCCATTTCTGCTTTGTATCGGTCTGCTGGGTGCTCCAAAAAGCAATTGTAGCCTCCAGGTGATACTTTGATAATCTATCCCCTATTGCTGCGCAATTTAAAAAATATCCACCCTTGCTTATTAAATCGGCATTCCAGAGGCTGGTGTCCTGCTCCTCGTATAATATATGCTCGCCGTTTATATCTATCCGCGCGTCAAACCGCGAAGTGTGGAAGCACATCAACGCCATCAGCGCGTTTACATGTGACTTATTAGTTTTTTTATTTTCAATCAGCATATAGCACAAACGCATTGCTTCAAGGCATAGGTCTTTGCGTATGGTTTGATTTTTATTAACTGAGTAATAACCCTCGTTAAACAAGAGGTATATCGTTGTTAAAACTGCGTCAAGGCGTTCATCAATTTCAGCAACGGTTGGCAATTCGATTTTTATGTTTGCTTCGCGTAGTTTTTCTTTCGCTCTAAACAATCGTTTGTTTATGGTTTCTTTATTTGAAAGGAAGGCTTCGGCAATTTCATCAATACCGAATCCACACAATATGCGCAACGACAGACCAACCTGTGCCTCCGGCGCAATTGATGGATGGCAAATGGCAAACATCATCTGTAATTGGCTGTCGCTGATGTTTTGGGGCGACAAGTCAATTTCTAACTCATACTCCTCAGCCGAATTACTCCTTACCTCAGCAGCAATCTTGTTGTCGAAAAGTGACTCCCTGTGCAGATGATTTTTAGCCTTGTTTTTTGCAACGCTATAAAGCCATGCAACAGGGTTTGGCGGTATACCTTTGATACCCCACGTCTGCGCAGCTGTTATAAAAGTTTCGCTGGTTATATCTTCCGCTACTTCAATCTCTGCGAAACCGAAACGTTTACAAAGCACCGAAACTATTTTACGGTACTCGGTTCGGAATAAATGTGGTATCAACTCTTGTTGCTTCATACACGAAAGCTGCGCACCCAAATTCGGCAAATTGTGTCAATGAGTACCATCGCCTCTTGCAATTTTCCTTACCTCTACGGTATTTCCTTCTCCCTGTAAAATAGGACAGTCTTTGGCAAACTCAACCGCTTCATCAATCGACTCTGCTTTGACCATGATATATCCGCCAAGGGTTTCTTTTATTTCCCCAAACGGGCCATCTGTCACTATCCTGTTATGGTGCACAACCCTCGCGTTGTCAAGAGGTAAGCCGTTACCGCCAATATACTTGTTTTGTGACGCAATGCCACCTATCCAATCCATCGTTTGTTTCATCCACGTTTGCATTTGCTCTGGCGAAGCAATTTTTGTACCGTCCTGGTGCCTGAAAATTAAAATAAACTCGTCCATTTTCTTAACTATTAATAGTATTAAATATATTAATTACCTGGTAACAATCGAAAGTTTAAAAATTGGACACTATTGTCATTGTTTTTCTCGAAAGTATACGCTTCTGCCGGCAGCACCAAACAAAAAGGCCCGGCAAAAGCCAGGCCCTGTTATATTTCACTACTTGAAGTATAGATATAAGCTAAAACGGAGTTACATTTCAGGAACTAAACTCGCATCTTTATTATCAAGCACTTCGTATTCTGAGTTTTTGCTGATAAATTCAGGCACAATTTCTTTCATTTTATTAACCACTCCCAATACGTCGTTTTGTTTATTTAACGCAAGTAATTCGTTAATATCATTATGAACCTGGGCATATGAATACTCAATAACCTGCGAAATCTTTATTTTTTCGTGATAGGTTGGCATCGTATTTTCACCATCATTTAACAGCTCCTCGTACAGTTTTTCGCCTGGCCTTAAACCTGTAAAAACAATCTTAATATCCCTGTCAGGTTGCAACCCTGCCAGTTTGATCATTTTTAACGCAAGGTCAGTAATCTTTACGGGTTCGCCCATGTCAAAAATAAATATCTCGCCACCGGTACCCATTGTGCCTGCTTCCAAAACCAGGTGAACGGCTTCAGGGATTGTCATAAAATAACGGGTAATTTCCGGATGCGTAACAGTCAGCGGTCCGCCTTTTTGTATCTGCGCTTTAAATCTTGGTATAACTGAGCCGTTAGACCCTAGCACGTTACCAAACCTTGTGGTGATAAAGCGGGTAGTTCCGTTGTTATCAGGATCGTTTTTAAGGGATTGAATGTATATTTCGGCAATGCGCTTGGTTGTACCCATTATGTTAGATGGGTTTACGGCTTTATCGGTAGAAATCATTACAAATTTGTCAACACCGAAAGCAACTGACAGATCGGCAAGATATTTAGTGCCTACAACATTGGTTAATACGCCCTCGGTAGGATTTTCTTCCATCATCGGCACGTGTTTATAGGCAGCTGCGTGAAATACTATCTCAGGCGTGTAGTCGATAAACAATTTGCGCATCCTGGAATAATTCCGTACGTCCCCGATAAATATTTTAATATCGCTGTCAGGGAAACTTTCCTCAACCTGCAGGCGAAGTTCGTGAAGTGGCGATTCAGCCTGGTCACACAAAATAATCATCGCTGGTTTATAGCCGAGCACCTGCTGAACAATCTCCGATCCTATAGAACCGGCAGCACCTGTTACTAATACTCGTTTGCCTTGTAAATCTTCTGATATCCTCGTGGTATCAATCTGGATAGGCTTGCGTTGCAACAGATCCTCTATTTTAAGATCTTTAATTTGCTGCAGGTTAAGTTTGCCGTATATCCATTGGTCAGATGGTGGAACTGTAAGCACCTGTATACCCAGTGCAAGGCACTTCTCAAGCGCATTTTTTTTGGCTTGTTCATCCAGGTGATGGTTCATAATAATGAGCCTGTCTACCTTGCGCTTTTTAATCAGATTTTCCAGCTTATCAATATCATAAACTTTAAGCTGGTGAATTTCTTTGTTTATTTTATTAGGATCGTCATCAACAAAACCGATAACCGAAAAGTTAGTTTTTACACTGGTCTCCAAAGCTTGCTTTACTAAAACTGCACTGGTATCTGAGCCATAAATAAGTACAACCGTTTTAGTAGCATTTGAATAATTATTGATGTAGTAATATGCACTTTTAACTGCAGTACGTAACAATATCAACAAAGTGCTCGACAATGAAAAATTAACCAGCATCACCATGTTTATAGTGATACGGCTAATAGGCCATTGCGGTAAAAACCAAATATTAATAAGGACAGAATATATTAATGTACATGAAAATACCGCGCTGAATATCCGTAATACATCACGGGTGTTCGAGTAGCGGATTAGCCCCGTGTGTATCCGCATCATAAACATCACCGCTATTGACGTTAAACAGTATAAACTTGTATATATTAAGAAGTAGCCTCGTAATATATTTATAAATTCAAAACGATAGACAATAAAATATGAGATTGAAAACGATGTCGCAACGATAAAAAAATCCAGCAGTATTATTACCCATCGCGGCACTACCTTATTAAATAGTAAATATTTCTTCATAAGATGATTGTTTGCTAACATAAATGTAACATTATATTTTATATAAAAAAAACAATAAACTATTTATGAATATTTTTAATTTACACAAAACAACAATTTATTACATAAGAACTTTCTAATATGCGGCGTATTTACAAATATAATATGCTTCGGCTATTGCAAAATTGCTAATAATAAGATGTTGTTTAATTTAAGATTATGTTAAATTATAAAACAGTAAAATAGGTTATCAATATTGTTGTAAAGAAATGCACTTTACCTAATACTATTAACCAATAGCACTTAAAGAGGGATGGCGCAAAGTTAACAATGTTGTTTAATATTATCTACAACTCTTTTTAAATCTTCTTGTTTTAAATTTGATCCGGAAGGAAGGCATAAACCGTTATTAAATAATTGCTCGCTAACGTTATTGATGTATGAGGGATAGTTCTCAAAAACCGGCTGTAAATGCATAGGTTTCCAGAGTGGCCTCGATTCTATGTTTTCTTTTTCAAGACTTAGTCTCAGTGTCTCTCTTGTTGCGCCTTTGTTGATTGTTGGCTCCACCAATATAGTGGTAAGCCACCGGTTGCTAAAATAACCATCGGGCTCAGGTAAAAAGCTTATGCTGCTGATATCCGAAAGGTTCTCGACATAAAAATCATACACACTTCTGCGTTGTTTTACACGTTGATCTAGAACTTGCATCTGTCCCCGACCAATCCCGGCGCAAACATTGCTCATCCTGTAATTATATCCTATTTGCGAATGCTGGTAATGTGGCGCCGCATCGCGGGCTTGTGTAGCCAGGAAGCGGGCCTGTTTAATATATTTTTCATCGTTCGAAATCAGAGCTCCGCCCCCGCTGGTCGTAATTATTTTATTCCCATTGAACGAAAGCACACCCATAACGCCAAACGTTCCGGCAGCTTTTCCATCTACAGTTGAACCTAAAGCCTCTGCCGCATCTTCAATAACGGGAATCTCATAACGGGCAGCAATCTCCGTAATCTGTTCCGTTTGGTAAGGCATGCCATACAGGTGCACAGGCACAATCGCTTTGGGCTTTTTACCCTTGGCAATCCTGTCCTTTATTGCTTTTTCCAACAATTCAGGGCTCATGTTCCAGGTTTCAGGCTCGCTATCAACAAATACAGGGGTTGCGCCTAAATATGCTATCGGATTAGCCGAGGCTGAAAATGTAAAACTCTGGCAAATTACTTCGTCACCAGGCTGTATGCCAAGCATAATAAGTGCCAGGTGCAATGCAGCGGTGCCGGAGCTCAGCGCAGCAGCGTATTTCGCACCTGTAAATGCTTCCAGGTCATGTTCAAAGCCATCAACATGAGGGCCCAACGGAGCTATCCAGTTTGTATCAAATGCTTCTTTTACAAAATTAAATTCCTCTCCACCCATGTGCGGGCTGGAAAGCCAAATTTTTGATTTCATATGTTATTATTAGGTTGAATGTAGTTAATAATTTTACCGGGATTACCCACCACTACTGCATAGTCGGGTATATCCCTGATGATAACCGCCCCCGCACCGATGGTGCACCATTTACCGATATTTATACCCTGCTTAATTACAGATGCTGCTCCGATATGAGTACCCTGGCCCACCGATATATTGCCACAAAGCGTAGCGTTAGGCGATACATGGATAAAATCGTCAAGCGTGCAGTCATGTTCAATTACAGCGCCTGAATTTATTATGGCATGCCTTCCAATTGTCGAATCCGCATTAATAATCGCTCCCGGCATTATTACACTGCCCTCGCCAATTATGCAACGTCGCGAAATTATCGCATTCGGGTGCGTAGCCGTGGCGAAGGTAAACTGTTCACCGGTTTTTTCGGCAATTTTCTTTCTTACCGTATTGCTACCAATCGAGATAATCATCTTTTGGTCGATTATATTTTCGAACGGTTTAAAAATCCTGAATTCAAAAACCCTGGCGGTATTATTATCATCCCAGAAAATAATATCGTAAATATTATTTGCCTCCAATATTTCGGCAATAACTTTACCGTGACCGCTTGCGCCGTATAAAATCATATATCCCCGGTAAACTTTTCCATGGTTGCAGAGGTTGATGAATTGATCCCTTCGCTCTTAAATATCTTCCCTACCGTTAAAAATAATATTTTAATATCGAGCATGAAAGACATGTTTTCAATATACCATATATCGTATTCAAACTTTTGTTTCCAACTTATGGCATTTCTGCCATTAACCTGGGCCCAGCCGGTGATACCCGGCCGCACATCGTGCCTTTTTTTTTGGGCATCGTTGTACAACGGCAGATATTCGACCAGGAGAGGCCTTGGCCCAACTAAGCTCATATCACCTTTTATTATGTTCAGCAGTTGAGGTATTTCATCCAGCGATGTTTTTCGTATAAATTTCCCCAGTGGAGTAAGCCTGACGGCATCGGGCAACAATTCACCGGATTTGTCGCGCTTATCGTTCATGGTTTTAAACTTTATAACTTTAAATATCTTTCCATTCAAGCCTGGGCGGCGCTGAAAGAAAAACACATTGCCATCATTGAAAATCAACAACAATAATATAACAATAACGAAAATCGGTGATAATATAATAAAGCCCAGCAACGATGCTATTAGATCAATCAGTACCTTAAAAAAGTATTTGTACATACCAATGAAATTCTACTTTTTAAACAACTGCAAATACTCAAGGTATTTGTTAGCCAGCACTTTCCTGTCGAAATTTTGCTTTGCGTACAGGTAGCCCGTTTCCCCTTCCAGCCGTTTCCTTTCCGGGTCATTCAAGTAAAGCCTTATCTTTTTTTCAAAGTCCCGGGGGTTTTCCGGCTCAACAAATATGCCGGCGCCAGCCTCTTCAACAAGTTCCCTCGATACGCCGTCTATTGCCATTAATATGGGCTTTTTGCACGCCATATAATCGAAAGTTTTGTTGGAGTACACGGTTTTAAAAGTCTCCACGTTTTTGAGTACCGAAGCGCCCATATCCGAGGCGAAAATATATTTGAACACCTCTGCCTTGGCAACCGGGTCTAAAAACAATACGTTATCCAATTGCATTTTCAAAGCCAGACTTTTTAAGTCGTCTTTTTTCATACCCTGCCCAATTAATACAAACAAAACGTTTGTGTCTCTTAACAAGTCGGCAGTTTCAAGAACTTGTTCCAGGTGATTGGCAACTCCATGTGCACCAACATAAGTTATTACAAACTTTCCATCCCAACCATGCTGTTTTCTGAATTCTTCAGTGTCAAAAGTTTCAAGGAGGTGATCCGAAAGACTAAAATCAGCCGCGTTAGGAATAAAGATAATTTTTTCAGGGGGGACACCTTTTTTCTCAATAAGGGTTTTCCTGAACGCTGGTGTAAGTACGTTTATTTTTTTTGCTTTTTTATAGATAAAAGCCTCGAGCGCATAAGCAAGTTTAATAATAGCTTTATTTGTCACCACCCCGGTATCGATAGCCGATTCGGGCCATAAGTCCCTTATTTCGAAAACATAAGGTATCCTTTTAATCCTTGACAGCATGTAGCCTGTGATGCCAATAAAAAGTGGTGGCGACGTTACCAATATGATGTCATACTTACCCTTTATCTTAAATAAGCCTGCCCATAGCGCCGAAAAAACAAATGAAAAATAACCCCACAAACGTCCCACAAACCCCGCGTTATAACTTTCAGAAACATGCGTGCGCCAAACTGAAATTTTTCCCTGCCGCTTTTCCTTAAACCACTTGCCTTTGTACTCTGCACGTTTTTCGTTGCCGTTATAGTGCATCATGCCAGCAATAACAGTAACTTCATTCCCCTGGTCAGCCCACTGGGCGGTCAGTTCGTTAAAACGAGAGCCTCCCGGGTCGTCTTGTTCAAGAAAATATTGATGTAATAATAATATCCTCATTCGTTAATTGAAATAATCGTTTTAAGGCTATTGCCGTCATCTGAAAAAACTAATTCTGTGCACACTCCTTTTTTTCCATAAAAGGCAGAATAATAACCCTCATGTAAATCGGGGGTAACTTTTCTTCCTGTTACCGACGCTTCAAAATTAAGCATTTCGGGGTAACACGAATGCCAGAGTTGATTTAACCTAATTCCTTCGGGTTTCCCGTTTATAATATCATTTATTTCCCATACCGGCTTGTTTTTATAGATTACAACTTTACGGGTATGGGTAATATTTTTACTTATATGCTGAAAAGCATTAATTGTACCCTCAAAAATAAAGGCATCTTCATTTTCTTCGGTTTTTATACTTTCACTCTGCGACCATTGATACCATATAAAGCGGGGGCCTTTTTGCATTTGGTCGTAATCGTCGAGCATAACAGTGTTATGGGAGCGCGTTCCCATAAAATACCTTATTGTCTTTTCGTCAGTATTGTATTTGTAGCTGCCTGCATCGTGCAGTAAGTTAATGCCTTTGTACCAGATGTCGAGGTGAAGGTTATCCGCTTGCGAGGGGCGGTCGTGATGATTACCACAACGGATAAAACTTAATGAGTTTTCCTGCCTGAAAAGATAATATCCTCCTTTGTCAAACGCCGAAGCTCCTTTGGTGATGCTAACGGCTTCCGGTTGACTGGTTGGTTTCAGTCCGTACCAGTAAACATCTTCAAAAGCACCGTACTTCCACGTCAACCCCAAAACGATGCTCAATGCTTCCAGCTGGGGACGGTAATCGCGATAGTGATTATCATTCAATTTGAAAAATAAAGCACCGTCATTTGCCCCGTAATTAGGCAACCAGCCGCTCTTTTCGTCGAGGCAGTTTGTCAAAAAAAACAGGCTTTTTTTTGCCCTTTCATAAACTGTTGTATTAAACTTATCACCGTTTAATTCGGATAAACGAATTGCCCACGTTAAAAGCTGAATTACAACCCTGTGGTAATTCATTGAAAACTGTAAAAAGGTACCGTCTTCGTATATTTGGTAGGCTATCTCCTCTTCAAACCAACGCTTCCCGTCCTTTTTCCATTTTGCTGATTCAGGAAAATCAGGAAATAAAGTACCTGAAATATAAAGCAGCAAAGTTTCTGTAATGGCATGGTTATTTCTTACGGCGATTCTTGAAAAGTTTATATTATTATAAACGTGATGCGTTTGCCAGTAAATATAATGCTGAATTTTTTCAAAAAGCGATTCTGTGAGGTTTGGCGAATCCTTATAATAATAAATAGCAAACGTCCAGTTCAGTATTCTGAGTGATATTTCCTGGCTGCATTTAAAATTGGGGCCGCGGTTAATATCGTTTTTGCTAATCCAGTCTTCTATCTGGGCAAATACCTGTTTTGAGCAATCAATACCCGAATATTGTTCGTACCTGACAAAGGTATAGATGTTTGAAAACCGGGAGGGCTCCCAAACAAATTTTATATCTCCCGCCTCCTGCGAATAATCATTAATATCTATCCAGTGTGCCTTGTCATTATACCTGAACCCGTTTTCGGGGTTAGTAACCCAGTCAAACTTGTCCCCCAGCTTAAATTCAAGGCTCGAAAAGAAAGTATATTCGAAAGCTGAAAGCTTTTGATACGCAGCTGTTAATTCTTCGCTCAGCGAAAACTTAAACTGCAGGTCCTTTTTCGACCCAAAAAAGAATGGTTGCGCGTTGGCTTTCCAATTATCCAGCGTATAAAAACTTTTAAGCTCCGGTTTTACCGGGAACCCTTTTTTCAATAGTCCTGTCCGCTTTTTAAACTCAAAGCCCGATCGGAAGATAACATATCTCCAACCCATATTTTTGAGTATCCCGCCTGCCTTTTTAATTTTGCTGAACACTGATTATATTTTTTTAACAGAAAAAACAGATATGATAGCGTCGACGATCCGTAAAGACGTTTTCCCGTCCCATAGCTCCGGGATCCCCCCCTTTTTCCAGTTACCTGAAAACAGGCGTTCCATCGCTGGCGGTATTGCTACCGGATTGGTACCTAAAAGTTCGTTGGTGCCGATGCTGCACGTCTCCGGGCGCTCGGTGTTATCACGTAAGGTCATACAAGGAACGCCCATAACAGTGGTTTCCTCGGTAATACCTCCTGAGTCGGTTATAACAGCTTTGGAGTATTTCACCAGGTAGTTAAATTCCAGATAGCCAAGCGGATCAATAAGATGTAAATTAGGACTTGAAACACCTATATTCTGCAACATTTTTGCAGTGCGCGGATGTACCGGGAATATGAGCGGCAAACCGTTTGAAGACGATACGATAACATCGATTAAATTTTTCAGGCTCATCTCCTGGTCAACATTGGCAGGCCTGTGCAAAGTCATTACAATAAATCCCTTTTCCACCAGGCCAATTTCGTCCCATATCGGCGGCTTTACCAGGTGAGGCGTTTGCTTTAACAGGGTATCAATCATGGTGTTTCCAACAAAGAATATCCGGTCGTCGGTAATCCCGGAGTTTCGTAAGTTCTTATTTGCTTCAGCTGATGTGGTGAAGAAATAATTAGTGATACTATCTGTTACCAGTCTGTTAATCTCTTCAGGCATCGACCAATCACCTGAACGAATCCCCGCTTCAACATGCGCCACAGGTACATGTAACTTTTGGGCGGTTATTGCACACGCCATGGTAGAAGTAACATCACCTACCACCAACACAAGGTCTGTTTTATTTTCAAGCAGTTCCTTTTCAAACCTAACCATAATAGCGGCAGTTTGTTCGGCTTGCGAGCCACCACCTGCTTCAAGGTTTGCATCTGGTTCCGGAATGCCCAATTGCTCAAAAAAATTGCCCGACATTTTTTTATCATAATGTTGGCCAGTATGAATCAATCGGTATTCGATGTTAAATCCTTCTGCTTGTTTAAGCTTGATAGCATCAATAATTGGTGCTATTTTCATAAAATTGGGACGGGCTCCCGCAATAATCGATATTTTCATTTTGGTAGATGTTCGGAACGTTATTTGATATTTATCCAACTATTTGTTTTAAGGCTCTCAATAGCGGCAAACGATGCGCGGGTAGTATTCACTATCTCATCCATCGGGATGAGAGCCGTGCCACCGTTTTTAACAGCCGCTATTAATTGCTGAAATTGATTTTTATGCCCTTTATCTAAACTTGTCTTTAATTTAGAAAATTGTTTAAAGCCAAAACCTGTGGTTATTCTGAAATTATCTATAATGGCGGTACGTTCCTGGCTATAGACTTCTATTCTTTCCTTTGAATAAGCTTTGGAGCCATTAGAAAAATAATTTATCACTCCAGTTGAGCCGTTTTCATATTTCAGTAAGATACTTGCATTATCGGTATTTTCCGAAGGATTTAAACTCATCGCGTTCATGCAAACAGCAATGACCTTACTGCCTGTAAAATAAGTAATCAAATCAATAAAATGGCATGCTTCACCAATTATCCTGCCACCGCCTACCGCCATATCGTGCACCCAAACGTTAGCTGGTATAAAACCTGCATTCATGGTTGCAATAACGTTTATAGGGGCATTACCAATAATTTCTTTAACCTTTACAGCGTGAGGTGAAAAGCGCCGGTTAAAACCAACAGTTAGCGTTTTTGTATTGGTTTGATTATTATAAGCATCTAATACCTGGTTAAGTTCTGCTTCATTCAATGCCAGAGGTTTTTCCACAAAAACGTGTTTACCGGCGGCTAAGGTTTCAGCAGTCATTAAAGCATGTTTATTGTGTCTTGTAGTAATCAATACAAGGTCGACATCAGTATCCTTTAATATCTCGTGATAATTTGTTGTGGAATGTGAAAAACCATACTTATGCGCCAGCGCAGTGCCGCTTACACCACTGGCGCTTGCGATATATTTAAAACCTGCGTCACTACCTTTTAAGGCGGGCAACATCGTCATTTTAGTAAAATTCCCGGATCCAATTATCCCGATAATACCCTTTGAGGAATTAAATTCAAAGCTTTTTAATACGATTGTATCTGAAGGCTGCTGATTAGTTGCTTCCGGGTATGTTAATATGGAAGCAATTGATTTACGCGAACCTATTTCACCGTAAATATTTTTAAAATCTTCAATTGCTACAAGCTCGGTAATCATTTCCTTTACCTGCAATTTGCCAGAAGCAATGGTTTGTAATATGGCTTCGAAATTTCGCTTTTCAGTCCACCGTACAAAAGGCAGAGGGTAATCATTTCCGTGCTGCTCATAATTTTCGTCGTACCTGCCAGGCCCATACGAACATGATACCTGGAACGACAGCTCTTTTTCATAAAATTCGGCACGGCTTATATTCAAGCCAATTACACCAACAAGAACTATCCGGCCCTGTTTACGGCTCATCTTAGCCGCCTGAGAAATTATTTCATCAGTCTTCGCTGACGCAGTTATTAAAACGCCATCGGCACCTACACCATTTGTAACAGATTCAACAAACTTAACAACATCTCCGCCTTTAGGATTAAAGGGGATAATTCCCCATTGTTCGCCCAGCTTTAATTTTTCTTCATCAATATCAACCCCGATTACCTTACAGCCGTTGGCCACCAGCAACTGTGCCGTTAGCAAACCTATCAACCCTAAACCGGTAACAACAATAGTTTCCCCGAGCGTTGGGTTAAGCAAGCGTATGCCTTGCAGGCCGATAGAGCCAATCACCGTAAAAGCTGCTTCTTCGTCACTAACATTGTTTGGGATTTGAGCAACCAGGTTTTTAGGAATACACACAAATTCGGCATGTTGACCATTTGACGCAACCCTGTCTCCAATTTTAAATTCGCTTACGCCTTCGCCGACGGCAATCACGTTACCTACATTGCAATAACCAAGCGGTAAGGGTTCACCAAGCTTGTTAAAAACAGCCTCGAGCGTAGGAACCAGGCCGTCCGTTTTTATTTTGTCCAGTACTTGCTTAACTTTATCGGGCTGCTGCCTTGCTTTTGATATAAGGTTCGATTTGCCAAACTCAACCAGCATCCGTTCAGTACCTAATGATACGAGTGACCTTGTGGTTTGAATTAAAACCGTACCTCTCCTCACTTGTGGAGCAGGTATATCTTCAAGTATAGTTTCGCCTGTTTTAAAAGATTGTATTATCTGTTTCATTCTCGATTTTTTATTAGCCTGGCCGGCACTCCTGCTACCATGCTAAATGGTTCTACGTTTTTGGTTACAATACTCCCGGCCGCAACTATGGCACCCTCGCCAATATTCACTCCGGGCAAAATGATGCAGCCTGCACCTATCCAAACATCATTGGCAATCGTTACTTTCTTTTTTTCATGCCCGGCATAAAATATTTTATCGATACCAGGTGGAATTACATGATTAGCTGAAAAAATCATTGTGTTGTATCCAACAAGAGTGCGGTCGCCTATTTCTACGCCGCCGGCGGTTGTTATTAACACCCCCCATGCCAAATCTACATTGTCGCCTAATGCAAGGTGAGTTCCCGGGCTAATTTTTATACCAGGGTAATAAGTTATACCATTACCTACTTTTGAAGATAATAATCTTAAAAAATTTGATTTGAAGAAATTAAATAGTTTATGTCTTGGAAGAGAAAATATTAACCAGGAAACTATTTCGAAGGTGCATACTAGAAAATTCTTCATTTAAAATTACTAAGGATGTCCAAAGTTAGTTTTGTTTTTTGAAAAGTAGTTGGCAAAAGGCCGACCAGTTCCCGGCCATGTTTGATATTTTTTTCGATTTTCTCGAAGTCATTTATAAAATCAAATATTTGTTTTGAACACATATCACTGTCGTGAGGCTCGATATACAACGCAGACTGCTGGCAAATGCTCCTGCTAAAATCCCTATCGGATACGATTAACGGAATTCCGACTTTCCATGCTTCCATGTAATTGTTGCTAAAACTTTCCAGGTCACTTAAAGAAACAAGAAAATCTGATTTCATATATGCCTGCTGGATTTCGTCCGGTTGTAAAACCCCGCAAAAGGAGAAATGCTCTTTAGTTTTTAAGTAAAACTCATTTTGAGAACTGTCGAGGACTGCCACAAATGAGCTTTCCGTTGCGGTGATAAGAAATTTAAAATTAAAATTAAATGTGGACAGACGGCTTGCTAACTCAGGCAATCGCCACAAGTTTTTATGGCGAGCTACTCCACTTAAAAAAAGGAATACAGTTTCGGATCGTTTCTCTAAAACATTGCTCTTCTCATAGTTGATAAAATCGGTAGGTGCCGGAGGTTGAATTATGTAGTCCTTTTTGTTGTTTTCTAATACCTTTTGCAACCTGTCTCTCATAATAGTAGTTTCAACTATTATCTTGTCTGCCTTTTTAAGCCTTGATATCCTTAAATTATTTATAAGTGTTTGTTTAATTTTCAGCTTTAAGGGAACATGTTTCCAGTATGGGCTATCATCATAGCAAATTATTGGATAGGCAACACTAACAAGCGACAAGATATTCGGGGGATGAGGTAAGCCGGCGCCGAAAAAAGTATATACAATTTTCACATCGTACTTTTTATATAGCTTAAATAAAGTAAATTTCTCAAACATCAACCTTTTAAAAGGTCTTTTCGAAGGACAAACAATAGTTTGAAAATGGGGAAATCTCTGTTTAATTGTAGCTAAGGGGCCAACATCTGGAATAAGAAATATAAAATCGTCGCAACTTTTATGATCAAGACTTATATTGTTTACAAAGTTTAAAGCCAATTGGCAGCCGCCGCCTGCTTTCAATGGGCTTAAATCAATTAGAATCATTTTTTATTATTTTACCGGTAGACACACAGTTTAGTTAATATATTTTCAATACTAATAGCTGCTAATAAAAGTTGCGTGCGCTTCGCGTTTTATTTTTTATTTTCAATGTTATTAATTACCCACAGTATTATTGTGAAACACTATTCCCCGGGTATCTGACATACCCAGTGCCTTGGGTTCGGAGGCGCCAACGCCTGAAATTTTGTTATCATTTATCATTACATTTCCCGATTTTAAATGGAGTTGTTTTACCGATAAGCTTAAATTACTAACCCTGCTGGTTTGGGCTAATGGATTCTCTACTACTATGGGGCTGGTAACAAAATCCTTTGAACAATTAACATGTAGTATATTATTATTTACATTGCAATTTTTCACGCCTATTAAACGAATAATATAAGTTTTTGACCGTTTAGCCGGACTATAAGAATCAGGCAGTAAAATCGTATTATTCACAATATCAATATTTTCAATATCGGCGTCCTGATCAGCATTTCTTCCTCTTTCGGGCTCAACTTTAATAAATGATTCTGCATTCATCCATTTCCTGCTACTTTGCATAGGAATTCTCTCAATATAGTTTCCATTGATAACTCCATTTTTAGAATCAGCTACATAAAGCCTTCCTGCAACCAGGTACAATTTGTTATTCAATATCTTGAAACCATCAACCTTATGCAAAGCAATACCGTCATCAGCCATACCATATAAATAGTTTGAGCTAAAAACAACATTTTGGGCGTTGGTTATCCCAATCCCTTCTTGCCCTGGATAATCTTGCTTATTTATTACCCGATTATTGCTTATTATAATATCTTTCCGTGAAACAGAACCTTTATTCCATTGCCTGTCGTTTAGCCCTTCGATTGCGCAACCACGAAGATCACCTCTTACATCGGTTTGAGGTATTTGGGTGAAATCAAATTCGTTATTATCAATTAATACCCCTTTAACAGTATGCAATTGTATAAAAAAAGCGAATGCGGCACTTGAACTTCCAACAAATTTTATATTTTTAATTTGCCCGGTCCAGGCAGAAACATCTCCATTTTTTGCTTTTATTCCGCAATTAATTACATATTTACGTCCATCCGCGTTTGCAAAATCTCCATCTATTGTTACGTGTGCTCTATTTTTGGCGATCAACGAGGCTTTACCCCATAGATAAATATTTTTCCGGATGATAATATTCCCTGAGATAATTATTACTTTTTGATCGTCAATTGCTTTTTGTAAACAAACAGATGCATCTTGATTATCATTATATTTTACACCGTATTTTAATAAATTTACAGTGTCGCCTGAAGAGTTCTGTTTAACATTTGCATACAAATGTGTTGAATTTGCGTTGAGGTATATTACCATGCAAAATAGGGCAATAATTGTGTTGCGTATCATGTCTTTAGTTTTTAATGGGGTTATTAACAATAATTTCTTTTAATTTCTCTGTATAATAGGCTTCATTTAATGATTCAGAAATTGCCTTTTTCGCATTATCTCTCATTTTGGAATTATCAACTCCCAAGTTCTCTGATAACGTTGCTATAAATTCTTTTCTATTATTAGCAATAATGCAATCTTCGCCATCAGTAACACTAAGTCCGTTAAATGCTGCTGTGTCGCCTATTACAATGCAACCACCAGACATTGCGTCAACAGTTTTATTAATTAGGCCGTAGCCTTTAAAAATGGGTGATACTGCTATACTTACTTTATCATAGAATTCGCCCATAGTTGGGACGTGTTTTTCGATAACCAAAGTACTAACAATATCCTTATTAAACTGTTGAATAAAGTTCTCATTGTTTTTTCCTAAAAGATGAAGCGTAGCCCTCGGCTCTCTTTTTATAACTTCACTCCATATTTCATTAATGAACCACTCAGCTATCATGCAATAACTACCTACAAAAGTCGCCACAAATCCAACGGCATATAGGTTTCGCGAAACATGTAGTTGCTCACTTTTCGTTAATGTGGGAGTTCGAGGAATATTAGGCATTGTAAACGCATTCTTTACAAAAAACAGTTTTTCAAATACCGTTAAATCTTTATTGGTTTGTAACAAAATGAAATCAAAAAACCTACCAACCCTCCATTCAACAAAGTAATAGTATAATAGTTTTAACAAATAAACAGGAATTTTGGTATAACCTTTTCGAAATTTAAGGCTAAGAAATATTTGTCTATAAAGAACATAAGTGTAGCAATCATTTAACAAGGCAATTTTTTTAACATTTCTGGCGCCATTTAAAAAAAAATTCTTGTTTTTCACAAGCCAAAGAGCTGGTAATAAAGGTGAACATACTATTATGTCGTACGCCGAACTCTTCATTTTGTTGGTCACATCCTCCCCTTCCTGCTCTGTCAACTTCAAATTGTATTGAAAAACAACGTCAACTTTTCCTATCTCATTTAAGTGTAAATAGAACGAGTATATCGCAGCAGAAACGCCGTCACTAGGAGGATCAAAACTCTTTTCGACTATCAGCAATATTTTAGTCATTTACGTTAAAGTGATTTAAACTGCGATTAGAATATTCATTACTGAAATTGAAATCCGAAGAGTTATCTAAAATTTTCAAAGCTTCACCAACATATAGTTCTGCAGATTTATTTACATCAACCATATACCTTTGATTCAATTTTAGTTCGTTAAAGAAATCCACGCATTTTTCATGATAAGAAATCATGAAAAACGGCACCTTTAATGCATATCCCAATATTGCCCCATGCAAACGAACAGAAACGATCAATTTCGACTTACTTAATAGATTACAAAATTCGTGCGGCCTATTGTTATATTTAACAATCTCTACAGGTAAGTTAATGATATTAACCGCCCTCAACAAGCTTTCAATAGCGACTGTGTCATTTTCGGAAGGAAGATAATATTCACAAAAACTGTAAAATTTTATCACATAAGCGGGAAATTGTTTGTTAAAACCTATTATAAAGTCCTTTAAAAAACTGGTTGTTTTTTCATCGATATGACCCTGCCTTAAAATTATCGCTATTTCGTTTAATTTAAATTCATCAAATTCTTTTGTAAGAGGGTATGCCAGGGCTAAGTCTGGCGCAAGCGAGGTATGTTCATTTTTGCCTAGCAAATTCATTGACCTGTTATCTCTAACCGAAAAAAAATCCACATCTGACGTAAACTCCTTAAAGGCCGTCAGTTCGTCTTCATTTTTAAACGGACCTATTGAAACCCCAATAGAATATATTTTACATTTTGAGTTGAAAATATTTTTTAATCGGGCTATTTGCCTATAAAACCTGGTTAAAGGAATGCTGTGATAAATAGTACCCCCACCTATTACAATCACATCAGACTTTAATGCAACCAGTAGAGCTATATAAATTCTATTAAAAAGTGTTTTTATAATGGGGATAGAATTATACCAATCAAAATTTTTAATTGCTTCTACATTTATAGCCGGATGATTTTGGCTTGCTTGAAAATCCGGCAAGCTTTTTTGGTCTCCAATTATTAGAAATGAAGCGGATGGATATTTTTTACCGAGATTGTCAATTATAACATCAGTCATAACATCATCACCCAGGTTTTTTCTGCAATTCCACCCTACTAATGTTATCCTCATTTTTAAGAGTATCTTATATTTTTAAACAGTTTTATCAGCTGATAGTAAACAAAAAACAAAATTATTTTTATTAAAAAAATCGCAATAATAAAATCATAATTACCAGACATTATACCATTTATGATAAAAAAAGTGTAGCTGAAAAATATCAGGTATAAAAATGACAAGTTTTTTAACTTTGATATTTGCTTTATTATAAATCCCTGGATCAAACCAAAAATAAATATCCCTATAACCGGAATATTAAGAAACATAAGATCCAAACTTGCAAAACCACCTATAGCACCAGCATGTTGGACGTCGTCAGGAATGTCTTGAATATACAAACTGACTGCCTTGCCGGAGTTTATTGTATTTTTAAATGACCCAAAGGGCAAAATCATATCCAATGATCTATAGAGCGTCTCCTCTATTCCGAAAATAGTGTAAAGCTCTTCAGAGTTGTGTAGTTTTGATTTGGCAATACTGCCGTCAACACCTATAAACCTGGAGGTAACCTGGTTGTAGGACTGTACGGGGCTTTTTGTAAGAAAGCTATTAACTGTGTTTCCGAAAATATTGACGATGTTTTTATCGCCGCTGTAAAACGAATATTTTATTTGATCTCCAAGGTCGAAAGTAAGTGGAATAAGTATCAGTAACATAGCGCTTATTATAACAACCCTGGTTGCTTTAAACTTACGCTCAACAATCAAATAATATGTTAATACCGAAATGCCAATCAAAAGGGCGCTGGCTTTGCTGCCTGTAGCCAATAGGGCCACGGTAATGAAAAAAAGGTTAAGCCATAAAACTATCTTTTGTCCTCTCTTTAAATATGTTTTATAAAATATGAAATAAACAATTATGATAGAAATAATCAGATCCTCGGGCGCAAAACGGGATAGAAATGCCCAACCTGAATTAATTACCCTTCCTTTTACCCCAACCCCCATAAAAACATTCAAAAAGACTCTTATGAACACCAGGAAACTTAATAAAAAAGCTATCGGCCTAAAATTCTTGATTAAAAACTTATCCTTATTTAAATTCCAATTTATCGTAAGCTTGTCTTTTGCGATGCCATTTTTTCTTCCAAGGTTTACTAACGTGTTTGATAAGGTAAATCCCAGGTAAAGGAAAAACGTATTAACCAGGATCATAAACATTTCGCTTATCAATACTTCTTTAGTTAATGCGCCGGTTGTTTTACCATAATAATAAAACTCGGGGTGATAATACAGAATAAGAGGCCGCAAGAAATATGAAAAAATAACCGACAACAGTATTATATCAAATGTTCGGTCGGCTAATAAAGATAACCTGGTATTTAATTTTTTAAAAGCTACAGACATCAACAGAAACGCACTGTATATTGCTACCAGCTCTATTGACAAGAAACAGCTAACTATAAGCTCTGCAATAATAACAGATATTAATATTTTATATATTGAATACCTCATGCCAGCGATCGTAGTTTAAAATGTTTGATACAATAATACAATAAAATAACAACCATAATAAAGTATGTTGCTATGGTAGCATACACAGCTCCCATTGCCGCAAAACTGTTAACCAGCCAGCCGTTCAATATTAAATTGATCACCAATGTAACCATCGACGTTGTTCCAATTATTTTAGGTTTATCTAACCATACCAGCACCGAATAAAGTACAATAAAAATACCCTGCAATGAATACGCAAATGCAACTCCTAAAACATAATTTAACGAGGATGCAAACTGGTGGTTTATTAAGTATGGATAAATTAAATATTTGCAGCTCAACCAGATAATCACCGGCAGTACACACAATGAAAGAAAGTAATAAAATACGGACTTATAGACAACTCCAGAATTTTTTTCAAATTCTTTTGCTTTCTCAAAAAACCAGGGCTGCCACGCTTTACTAAAAGATTCGGTATATACCAATATTGACATTCCCAGCGTATAACCCACTGAATATAAACCTAAGGCCTTTATTCCAACCATCTCCTTTATGAAAAACCTGTCTGAAAAATTCATTACCATATTCGATAATGTTAATGGGATTAGCGGCAATGCGAATTTCCAATTGGATTTAAAAACCTCTTTGTCATAGCTAAATTCTATAACCCCCTCTTTCCTTTGCATATAAAACGACATTGTACCATACACAATTAAGGATATAAGCATGCCCCATGCTCTCCCTTGCCACGACATTTTAAAAGCCATAACGAATAACAACGACAGAGCAACGTTAATTACACTTTTAATTATCTCGTACTGGCCGTATTTTAATACACGATCTGAACATCTTAAAATAGTAATATAGTTCAAATTCAATGAATTAAAAATCCCGACAAGTAAAACAAACACAATCCAGTAGTATGGCACGTCAAATTGCACTTTGAAAACCTGGTCCAATACTGTGTAGATAAACAGTAACACCACGAAGCTACCCAATACTATAATAAGGTGATTAGAGTTAATCGCCTTAATTCCGGATTCATTTTTAAAGTAATTTTTCGCGATCAACAGGTTACCACTCATATTCATCAACGGATATGAAAACGATATAATAATGGTTACTACAGTTACAATACCATATTCGGCGGGGCTCAGATATTTTGTTAAAAAAGGCAGCAGCAAAAAAGGGATAGCCCTGTTAATGATTGAAGTTAATAAATAGATAGAGGAGTTTTTAAACACTATTCTTGTATTAGTTATAACCGGACATGCTTTTTTACCAGCCCTTCTGATTTTGCCTTCAAATAGCTGAAGTTGTCGTTGTTTATTACCTTTTTATACAATTCGTTATCCCGATACTTTATTATTTTCGCTGGGTTTCCACCCATTATGGCCAATGGTGGCACGTCATTGACAACTACACTGCCCATGGCAATTATCGCGCCTTCGCCAATCGTCACCCCCGGGATAATCTTTACATCAATGCCAATCCACACGTTGTTGTTGATTTTCACAGATTTTAGCACTTCTACTTCGTCGTATGGCAATAGTTTATCCGATTGAAAATTATGATTATAAGTCCAGATAATTGATTTGGGGCCAATTATCACGTTGTTACCTATCTCTACCCCACCCAATGCATCCCAATAGGCAAAAGGACCTATATAACAATTGTCGCCGATTTTTATATTCGAACTGCCGGTAAAAATGCCACGTTCAATTTTACAGTTGGCTCCTACAATAGCTTTGAATCTATGCAAAAAGACCCAATTTTTTATTTTGTTAAACATAGCTATTAGATTGAGAATTTAATATCTCTAAAGCCTGCTATCGACAAGCCCGCGATCTATAAAACACTTCGTGTCGAATATAACAGCATTGTCAGATTTGGTAAGCTTTTGGTAATCAAGTCCCAAAAACTCCTGATGTGACACCGCTAAGATTATCGCATCATACCCCGCACCAATCTCGCTAATCAGCTCTATGCCGTACTCTTCTTTAACATCCAACGGATTTGCCCACGGATCGTAAATATCAACATGCAAGCCAAACTGGGCTAACTCTTTGTGTATGTCAACAACCTTTGTATTACGTATATCAGGACAATTCTCTTTAAAAGCTATCCCGAGGATAAGAGCCCTACACCCGCTAATTTTATGCCCTTTTTGGATCATCAATTTGATCACTTTATTGGCAACAAACATTCCCATGTTATCATTAACTCTGCGTCCCGATAAAATAACCTGGGGATGATAACCCAGTGATTCCGCTTTATGCGCCAGGTAGTAGGGATCTACGCCTATACAATGCCCTCCAACCAGGCCTGGTTTATATTTTAAAAAATTCCATTTTGTACCCGCAGCTTCCAAAACATCATTTGTATCAATCCCCATCCGGTCAAAAATCAGGGCAAGTTCATTTACAAAAGAAATATTCACATCGCGCTGCGCATTTTCGATCGCTTTTGATGCTTCTGCTACCTTAATACTTGGGGCTTTATGAGTACCCGCCGTAATTATAGATCTGTACAGTTCATCTACTTTTTCAGCAATTTCAGGAGTTGATCCGCTTGTTACTTTTTTAATCTTTGTCAGCGTATTTATTTTGTCACCCGGATTAATGCGTTCAGGCGAATAGCCAGCAAAGAAATCTATATTAAATTTCAACCCGGAAAACTTTTCAAGCACGGGCACGCAGTCTTCCTCAGTACATCCCGGGTAAACTGTAGATTCATAAATTACCAGATCACCCTTTTTGAGTACAGAACCTATCATTTCTGACGCCTTAATCAATGGCGTAAGATCGGGAGACTTAAATTGATTTATTGGTGTGGGTACAGTTACAATGAAGATATTGCACTCATTTAAATCGTTCTTGTCAAAAGAAAAATTTAAACCAACATTGCCGTTTTCCTTTTTAAGATTGATGACATGTCGTAATTCTTCAATATTTGCTTCTTTCGTACTATCGTTACCATCGAGTAGTTCGCGAACCCGATGTTGATTTATGTCGAACCCTAAAACATCATGGTTTTTAGCAAACTCAACTGCAAGCGGCAAACCAACATAACCTAACCCAATGATACCAATTTTAACAGGCCGAATAGAATCACCATCTAAAAAAGAAACGTTTGATGACATTTTTATTAGTTTATAATTAGAATTATTAATACTTAGAAATCTGACTACTTATGAACGGGACTTCTTTTTGCTAAAAAATGAGCGTTTTTTCGGTTTATCTTCCTGGTAATATCCTCCACCGTATCCATAGCCATAGCCATAGCCGTATCCATAGCCATAACCATATCCATAACTGCCTGACGAATAATCAATGGAGTTAAATACGATATTCAGGTTCTTGAATTTCTTATCCTTTCGCAACCCTTCAATTAACATTAATTGGTTTTTAAATGTGTAATTGTGTCTTACGATAAAGATTGTTGCGTTAGCATATTGTGCTAAAATTTGTGGATCTGTTACAAGTCCTACAGGCGGGGCATCTATGATTACGAAGTCAAAATCCCTTTGCAGATCTTTTATCAGCGACTCTATCCGTCCGTTAGTCAGCAATTCAGCTGGATTTGGCGGAATTGGGCCGCTGGTGATAATATAATAATTGGACTGATGTGGTATTTCCTTAATTACTTCTTCATAGGTGTATGTCGAAATTAGGTAGTTAGATAACCCTTTATCATTATCCATTTTAAGTGCCATGTGAAGCTTTGGCTTCCGAAGATCGAGTTCAAGTATAACTACTTTTTTGCCCGACATTGCAAGGCTGGCACCAAGGTTTAGAGACACAAATGATTTACCCTCGCCGCTACTACCCGATGTAAATAATAAAATTTTGTGTTGCTGTTCAGCACTGATGAACTGGAGATTTGTACGTAACGCCCTAATTTGTTCAGATATCATTGAACGAGGTTTCTCAACAACAATAAGGGGGATTGATTCATCAGAATGTGCGATCTCTGCTAATATAGGAGCTTTCGTCAACTTTTCAATATCAGAACGTTTAGTTATGCGATTGTTTAAAACCTCCCTCAAATAAATTATACTGACAGGTACTAAGATACCAAGCATAAAAAACACAAGCATGATAACTGGTTTTACCGGTTTTACCGGCTTTGGCGTGCTCCTGGCTACATCAATAGTACGACTATCAGCCAAGGTTGATGCTAACGACATCTCTTGCTCTTCGCGTTTTTGCAACAGGAAATTAAAAAGTGTATTTTTAATATCTTGCTGTCGCATCACATCAATCAAGCCGCGCTCTTTTGCTGGAACTTGCTGAATAACAGACTCAAACGATTTGTTTTTATTCTCCAATTGCTGCCTGGTTACATTTAAACCAGATTGAAGATTTTTAATTGATTGATTAATAGCCAGTTTAAGCGAATTAACCTGATCGTTAATTGAATTTACAATCGGGTTAGTTTCAGGCACGGTTTGCAGTAAACTTTCTCGTTTTAACTGTGTTTCTGAAAGCTGGTTCACCAGGCTTAATAATGTCGGGTCTTCAATTCCCATCATTGAGGGAAGTTTTCCTTCGTCGTTTTTTGATCCGTGAATATAATTGTCAATGCTTTTTAAAACACTTAACTGAATGTTTACTTTACTTAAATCAGCATCATTTTGCTGCACGCTCTGCATAAAAACCTGCGATTGCGCACTGATATCTGTTATCCGGTTACTTGATTTGTAAGTTTCAACATTTTTTTCAGCTGTGCCCAGTTCTTCTGCAAGTTTTGTTAAGCGCGTTTGAATAAAATCCAGTGTACTTGATGTTACCTTGTTTTTGTCGGCTACAGCAGCGTTATTATATTCTTCAACAAGTCTGTTTAAAATATCTTCGCCTCGTCTGGGAATTGCATCCTGGTAGGTAATAATTAATACAGTACCTTCTTTACTCACCGGGTTAATAGTAAGCTGCTGGATATAATCCTGGTAAAAAGTTGGAAGATGGTTGAATTTAACTTCAATTTCCGCGTTTATGAACTTGGGGTCGACTTTGTCAGCTGTAATGAGCACCAAACCCAGGCTTGTTTTCACAGGATGGTTTAACTGGACTTTTTTCCCGTTGATATCAACCGAATTTCCACCTAAAAGGGTAACTTTTAAACTACCATCGTAACTATTCAAATTTGGTGACAATAATTCTGCATGAAAAGGCAGGTTTTGATACATCGGTACTTTCCTTGCCCGCCCGCTTTGAAAATATGACACTTCTAATCCCAAAGCCTTAGCAACCTTTTCCATTAAAGTGTATGACTTAAGTATTTGAACTTCGTTATCGATCACCTTATCAGATGTAAAAAGGTCGAGGCTCTTTAAAATATCATCGCCGCCTGTATTAGCATTATTTTTATCCTGCTTTATCAACAGATCGGTTTCTATCTGGTATAATGGGGTCGAAATTTTAATATAAACAAAACCTAAACTAAGAAAGAAAATCAATGAGAATAAAATCCATTTCCAGTAGTGTAAATATTTAAATAGAATCTCCCTTAAGTTCACTTCGTTAGCATCTTCAGCTACAGAATTGAAATCGTTATTAGCATCCATAGAGTAAGTATTATCCTATTATTGGTTTTTAAGATTATTTAATTCTGTACAACAGAACTAACAGAGCGGCAAGCGCACTTAGAAATATTGGTAAGATACGAATGGTAGGATCGTTTTGTTGAGCCTTTGTTTTTGTTTGTTCAACATAAACGATATCGCCTGAATGAAGATAATAATACGGGGATGTAAAAATATCTCTGCTATTTAAATTAACCCGGCCAAACTCTTTTTTATCATTATTATCCCGTACTATCAACAAATTTTCGTGATTGGCAAAAGGTGTAAGATCACCAGCCATACTTATGGCTTCCGGTAACGATACCCTTTCATTTGATATTACATAAACCGATGGTCGGGCTACCTCGCCCATTACCGATATTTTGTAATTCAAAAAACGAACGTTAACCGTCGGCTCCTTTAAATAAAATTTGAGTCGGTTTTTTATGGTGTCTCTCGCTTCTGACGTAGTAAGACCGCCCACTTTTACTGTGCCTATTATAGGCAGCTCAATTGTACCAGCCGCATCCACTAAAAATCCGGTGCCCAGAGATTGGCTGGCGGCAGGAACTGCAGCGGATATCCCGCCGGCGACAGCGTTGTCAGCACTTACTGCAGAACCTGAAAATGGGTTGAAAAAACTACTTGCGGCTGGGCTTAATGAACTGATAGGAATTGAAAGTACATCCCCGTTTTGTATCCGGGGCACATAAGCTTTCACTGTACTAATGGTGTCTGATTGATTAGCGTTCTTCTGAAAGTAAATATATTTCTTTTGATCGACACATGAAGTAATGCCAATTATCAATGCAAGAAACAAGAATATTTTCAAGTATTGTTTTCTTCTCATGGTTTATATTTAGATAGATGTATAGTTATTCTTTCAAATAACAATGCGGCGCGAAAGTAGATATTTTTACGGAAACACAAAAATTTTATTCAAAGGACTGACGGATTTTAAACTATCAGCTTAATTATTTTCATATTTATAACTAATAATACAAGTGAATATGAGTGCATTAACCAGTATCCGTTATTTTTATATTAAGTTTTAGTAAATAAACAAAAAAGTCACTCGCCTTGCGCCAATGACTTTTTAGATTAACTATTAACTGACCTTATTATTAGGTTAAATAATATGGCGCTGTAAAAATAAATAATTCATTCAAAGCCATTTTCCCCCTAACCGGGGGATTTTTAAATTTCATGCACTATTTAACAGTGCGTCCAAATTGAATCAGCCCAAAATGGCAGCTGTGACATAAGCATTTTATACTCTTTTTCTCCTCTTCTGTGTCAGTTACACCCCGTTGGCCTGCGCAACTTTGGGTTTCAGCAAGATAAACACACAACCCTGTTTGGGAATAAAACGTAATTTTGAAAAAGAAGAACGCTAACGGTAGCTTCATAAGGCTGATAACCGGTCGCACAGCAGAAGGTCATCACGGTAATGTGGTTGTAACCGGGTAAAAGAATTTAGTAGCAATCAATGTTTCATCCGGTTCTCGCAACGCCAATCCTGCGGCGGGTGAACTATCTGTTTTTAAGCCTTAAACAGCCCGTACTTTAGGATACAATAAATAGCGCGCACGCCATCTTTCCAGCCTATTTTTTTGCCGTCCTCATAAGTACGTCCATAATAAGATATCCCAACTTCGTATATCCGGATTTTTGGTACACGGGCTACTTTCTGGGTAACTTCAGGCTCAAAGCCGAAGCGCTGCTCTGTTAATTTTATTGATTGGATGAGTTTGGTATCAAATAATTTGTAGCAGGTTTCCATGTCCGTAAGGTTAAGGTTGCTGAACATGTTCGATGCAAAGGTTAACCAGCGATTACCTATGGTGTGCCAGAAAAAAAGGATACGGTGCGGGTTACTCCCCATAAAGCGGGAGCCATAAACCACATCGGCAAAGCCGGCGCAAACTGGTTTTAACAGGTCGTTGTATTCAGCGGGATCATATTCCAAATCGGCATCCTGTATAATAAGGTATTCGCCTGTCGCTTTGGAAATACCAGTATGCAGCGCAGCGCCTTTACCTTTATTTTGTTCGTGCTTGTAGTAACTGATGGGCAGATCGGGGTTATTTTGCTGATAGCTTTGGATGGCTTGTTCGGTATGGTCGGATGAAAAATCGTTTACAATAATTACCTCTTTTTGAATATCCTCAATCAGGTTAACGGCCTTAATTTTATCTAAAATTAAATGTATCGTATTACCTTCGTTGTAAGCGGGAATAATAATTGATAACTTTCCTATCTTCATTCCAATAAATGCGACTGGGTTTAAATCGACTAAAAACTTTTCTTAAAAAACCAAAAGTAGTAATAATACTCGCGTTTTTATTGGCTTTGTTTATCGTGTTCTGGTTTTGTTTACCCAAGCCATTATTTAACAGCCCAACATCATACGTTATCGATGATGCGGACGGCCAATTGCTGGGCGCCTCCATTGCTGCCGACGGACAGTGGCGCTTTCCGCCAAATGCCAATATACCCGAAAAGTTTAAGCAATGTATTATCGCTTTCGAGGACAGGCGCTTTATGCATCATCCCGGCTTTGACGCCCTTGCAATTGGTAGGGCTATAAAACAAAACTTTCGCTCAAAAAAAGTAACCAGCGGCGGCAGCACAATTACTATGCAGGTAATCAGGCTGGCTACCAAACATAAGCGCAATATCTGGAACAAGATAATTGAAATTTTTATGGCGATGCGACTGGAAGCGGGTTATAGTAAAGAAGAAATACTGTCGCTTTATACAAGCAATGCTCCTTTTGGCAGCAATGTTATCGGGCTGGATGCCGCGTCGTGGCGGTATTTTGGCCGCAGCCCTGATAAGCTGTCCTGGGGCGAAATGGCCGCTATGGCGGTACTGCCAAATTCGCCATCGTTGGTGCATCCGGGCAAGAACAGGCAGATACTTTTGAAAAAGAGAAACCTTTTGCTTGATAAACTTTATCAGCAAAAAATAATCGATTCAACAACAGCAGCGTTAGCAAAATTTGAACCTGTGCCCGACAGGCCTGTCCAATTGCCACAACTTGCCCCTCACCTGTTACAACGTTTTAAAACCGATCATAAGAATAACACCCATGGCGATACAAGGCTAAAAACCAGCATCCGCTCGGCCTTGCAACAACAAGTGAACGAAATATTGGAACGGCATCACCAGGTTTTAAAGTCGAACCAGGTAAATAACATTGCAGCGGTTGTACTTGATGTGGAAACCGGGACTGCACTGGCCTATGCAGGTAACATCGCACACCCGGAGGATCCGGAAATGGAAAGCGATGTGGACGTGGTTGATGCGCCGCGTAGCCCGGGAAGTACCTTGAAACCTATCCTGTATGCAAACATGCTGCATGATGGTTTACTGCTACCAAACAGCTTGATGCCCGATATTCCTACACAAATTGCAGGCTACCACCCGGAGAATTTCGATTTGGGCTACGACGGGGCGGTACCTGCGTCCAGGGCGTTATCGCGCTCATTAAATGTTCCGGCTGTAAAAATGCTACAACAGTTTAAGTATGAAAGGTTTTATGACGCGCTTCATAAAATGGGCATCACCACGTTGAACAAACCTGCCGACCATTACGGGCTGTCGCTTATTTTAGGCGGCGGCGAAAACACGCTTTGGGAGTTAACAGGCGCCTATGCCGATATGGCGCGGGTGTTGAACCATTACAACAAATATAATGGCAAATACGATCCTGCAGATTACCACAATCCAGTTTATAATATAGGCGAAAAACCGAAGCCTGAATTTGAAAAAACAGGCTTACTGGATGCGGGTTCCATTTATTATACCCTGCAAGCCATGGAAGAAGTAATGCGCCCCGGCGAAGAAATGCTTTGGCAGCAATTCAGCTCGAGCCAGCGGGTTGCCTGGAAAACCGGGACAAGTTTTGGTTTCAGGGATGGGTGGGCGATTGGCATAACGCCTAAATACGTTGTCGGTGTTTGGGTGGGCAATACTGACGGCGAAGGCCGGCCAAACCTGACCGGCATAAACACCGCCGCCCCTGCCCTTTTCGAGATATTCAGGCTGCTACCAGTTACGCGCGACTGGTTTGAGATGCCAGTTGGCGAAATGGTGAAAATTAAAGTGTGCCACCAAAGCGGCTACCGTGCAGGCCAGTATTGTGATGATACCGATGAGATGTGGGTACCGAAAAGCGGTTTAAAAGTGCAGGTTTGCCCCTATCATCAATTGGTACATCTTAGTGCAGATGGCAAATGGCAGGTTACAGGCAATTGTGTTCCGCCGAACCAAATCGTTAATAAAAACTGGTTTGTGCTGCCGCCATCGATGGAATACTACTATAAAACAAAAAATTACCAGTACCGGATGCTGCCGCCTTTCAGGTACGATTGTGTACAAGGCGAAAGCGCCCAGCCAATGGAAGTTATTTACCCCAAAGACGGCGCTAAAATTTACGTGCCGCTGGAAGCAGATGGCACGCGCGGGCGGGTTATTTTCAATGCCGCACATCGGGTGGCAAGTGTAAAAATATTCTGGTATTTAGACGATAAGTACGTAGGAGAAACGAAGGACTTTCATCAGATAGCGCTAAACCCACCGGCGGGAAAGCATATGCTAACTTTGGTTGATGGGAATGGTAATACGGTTCATATAGGGTTTGAAGTGCTGGCTAAGTAATTGGTTCATAGTTGATAGTTCATTGTCCATGGTCGGGACTCGATGGTTTAAATGTAAATTTTATCGCGTCACCACTAAAAACTGGGCACTGCCGACTGCAAACTGCCAACTGATTTACTATCTTGCCTCGAAAACACAAACACTACTAAATGCTCGAGCAATACGACCTTCATAACCTGATGGTACTTGATATTGAAACTGTGCCACAATACAAAAGTTTCGACGAGGTTCCGGAGCACCTTCAAAAATTGTGGGACCTTAAAACGTTGCACCAGCGCAAGGAAGAAACTGCGGAAGCATTCTACGAACGGGCAGGTATCTGGGCCGAGTTCGGCAAGATCATCTGCATATCCATGGGGATATTTACCAATGGCCGCAACGTTGGCTTAAGAGTAAAATCCATCGCATCGCACGATGAGCTGGAGTTACTGCAGAAGTTTTCCGCTTTGCTAAATGGCCAGCCTGCAAGTTTGATACTTTGCGCACATAACGGCAAAGAGTTTGATTTCCCGTACATCTGCCGCCGCATGCTGGTAAACGGCGTGCGGATACCAAACCAACTGGAACTTGCCGGCAAAAAGCCCTGGGAAATAAATCACCTGGATACTATGGAACTCTGGAAGTTTGGGGATTATAAAAATTACACTTCGCTTAGCCTGCTTACGGCTATCTTTAATATTCCCACCCCGAAAGATGATATCGACGGTAGTATGGTAGGGAAAGTATACTGGGTTGATAACGAACTCGACCGTATCAGCACCTATTGCCAAAAAGATGTTGTGGCAACTGCCCAATTGCTAAGACGCTACCGCGGCGAGGAGCTGATTGCTGACGAGTGCATAACCATAGTTGGTACATAATGCTACAGGTACAAAACCTTTCTGTAAAATTTAAAACTCAAAACGGTTTATTCGAAGCGGTTAAAGGAATATCATTTGACCTGCAAAAAGGTGAAACCATCGGCATAGTCGGCGAATCAGGTTCGGGCAAGTCGGTAACGTCCCTGGCGCTGATGCGTTTACTGGATAAAAAGCAAACTGAAATAAGCGGTCATATTCTACTGAATAACAATAGTTTATGCAGTATTCCTGAAAGTGAAATGCGTACCATCCGCGGCAACCAGATGGCGATGATTTTTCAGGAACCCATGACCTCGCTTAACCCGGTGCTAACCTGCGGCTATCAAATCACCGAAGCTATTCAATTGCACTTAAAGGTAAACAAAGCGGAGGCGAAAGAAAGAACCATAGCCCTTTTTAATGAAGTGCAATTGCCTAGACCAGAAGCGATATTCGACAGTTACCCACATCAAATATCCGGCGGACAAAAGCAAAGGGTGATGATTGCCATGGCGTTATCATGCAACCCGGAAATATTAATTGCCGATGAGCCGACTACCGCACTGGACGTTACTGTGCAGAAAACCATTATCGAATTGTTGCTAAAGTTGAAGGCCGAGCGCAATATGAGCCTGATATTTATATCGCATGACCTCGGGGTTATCAGCGAAATTGCCGATCGCGTGCTGGTGATGTATAAAGGAGAAGTGGTAGAAGAAGCACCGGTAAAGCAACTATTTCAACATCCAAAACATCCATACACGAAAGGTTTGCTGGCCTGTCGGCCGGTGCCCGGCTTGCATCTAAAAAAGCTGCCGGTAATCGCGGATTTTTTAGACACAAACGATAAAAAAGCGGAAACCATTAAAAAAATACGGGAAGGATATACCTACCAGCCCAATGAAATAAAAGACAGAAAGACATTATTGTACAGCCGTGAGCCGCTGTTAAAAATCAACAACCTTAGCACCTGGTTCCCGGTGAATGGCGGTATGTTCAGCAGATCAAAGTCGGTTGTTAAGGCGGTTAACCAGGTAAGTTTTGATGTGTACCCGGGCGAGACATTGGGACTTGTTGGTGAGTCCGGTTGCGGTAAAACAACGCTAGGGCGAAGCATTTTAAGGTTGATAGAACCAACATCGGGTAGCATAGAGTTTGGCAATACCGATTTACGCTCCCTAAAGAAAAACGACCTGCGCGATATCAGGAAGGATATACAAATCATTTTCCAGGACCCATACTCATCGTTGAATCCTCGCTTAACAGTTGGTGATTCGTTAATGGAACCCTTACAAGTACACCAGTTTTACACCAATGACAGCAAACGAAAAAAAAAGGTACTGGAGTTATTGGAACGCGTAAACCTGCAGCCAGAGCATTTTAACCGTTACCCGCACGAATTTTCCGGCGGGCAGCGCCAAAGGATAGTAATTGCCCGTGCCTTGGCCCTCCAGCCTAAGTTTATTATTTGCGATGAGTCCGTTTCGGCACTGGATGTATCGGTACAAGCGCAGGTGCTTAATTTAATCAGGGAGTTGCAGCAGGAGTTTAATTTGACTTACATTTTTATCTCGCATGATTTAGCGGTGATTAAACATATATCCGACCGGATGATGGTTATGAATAAGGGAGAGATTGTTGAGATGGGCGACCTGGATGAGATTTACTATCACCCAAAGGAAGAGTATACCAAAAAGCTTATTTCTTCAATTCCGGGAAACATACAATGACGCTAAGAATATGGTCGATCCTGTAGGCGATGTCGTAAAAAATAAAATATTAAAGCCGGTTGCTTTGGTTTTAGCAATTTGTATTTATTTCGGCTGCGCTGATAACAATCAGAAAATAAAAAATCAACCATTGGCAGAATCGGTGGATTCCACCTATCGTAAAATAGATTTCGAAAAGTTTATAATTGAACAAAAGGACGACTCGCTTGATTTTTATGGACAGCTACTAGGCGATAAAAAATTTGTAAGTGTCTTCGAGCATAGCAAGTTCTATCTTGACGATGTTATGTCATTTTTAAATAAAGGCAATTACAACTCGATGCAGGTGTGTATCTGCATATGCGCAATGCAAAATCTTGGTGTACGTGATTACGTTAGGTTTTGTACATATTTATTGTCGTTGTATAATAACGGTGAAATTTCAGAAGGAGTTTTAGAAACGGGTATAGCGCCCAACCTCTTGCAAAAACGAATAATTATTGATAACTACAATAATTCTGAAGTTAAAAGGCTTTTAAAAACCATACAGGCTAATAAAAGCATTAAGGATTCCAGTTTCTTGGTCTGGTTACCTAATATTATATCCGGCAAATCCTCGAAAGAACTTAAAGAGTTTGATAAAGAATCTGGTGCAAATTAACAAACATATCGCTTGTAACATATTTTACATTCAAAAAACTTCCGCAATTGGCATTCCGCAATCCGCATTTAAAACAATCGTATCTTTGCACAAATAATACATAATGTCTAAAAAGAAAAACAGTTCATCTATATCAAAAATTTTCACCCAACTGGTGCTTGATATATTTGAACAAAACGGCAATACGCCGTTAAATTACAAACAAGTTGCCGCTAAACTAAACATCCGCGATGCCGACGACCGGCGCGTAATATTTGATATACTAAAGGACGAAACCTTTAAGGGTACTTTAAGAGAAAGTGCTCCTGGCAAATTCCAGCTGCTTGAACTAAAAACGTTTATTGAGGGTAAAGTAGACCTGACCACTGATGGTTCGGCATTTATAATTACTGATGATGAGTTTGAGAGCGATATTTTCGTTGCTCCGCGTAAACTGCGTACAGCGCTAAATGGCGACCGCGTTAAGGTTTACGTTTACGCCAAAAGCAGGGGTAAAAACAAAGAAGGCGAAGTAATTGAAATACTGCAGCGTGCCAAAATGGAGTTTACGGGTATTGTAAAACTATCAGAGCGTTTCGCTTTCTTCATCCCCGACGACCGCAAAATGATGCACGATATTTTCATCCCAATGAGCGAGCTAAACGGCGCCAAAAACGGGATAAAGGCAGTTGCTGAAATTACTGACTGGCCTGTCGATGCCAAAAACCCGATAGGCCGCATCAAGCACATCTTAGGCATGCAGGGCGAGAACGATACGGAGATGAACGCCATTCTTGCCGAATATGGTTTCCCGTTGGCTTTCCCTGCCGAAGTTGAGCATGAGTCGGAGGAAATATCAGATACTATTACGCCAGAAGAAATTGCCAAAAGGCGCGACTTCAGGAACGTTACTACCTTTACCATCGACCCATTTGATGCCAAGGATTTTGACGATGCACTATCATACAGGTTACTGGAGAACGGCAATTATGAAGTAGGTGTACACATTGCCGATGTATCGCACTACATAGTGCCCGACTCAGCTTTGGATAAAGAAGCCCTTGACCGTGCGACATCAGTTTATTTGGTCGACAGGGTTATACCGATGCTGCCGGAACGTTTGTCGAACGGATTGTGCTCATTACGCCCGAAAGAAGACAAACTGTGTTTCGCGGCCGTGTTTGAAATGGACGAAGATGCACATGTGATTAACCAGTGGTTTGGCAAAACCGTAATCCACTCAAACAGGCGCTTTACTTATGAGGAAGTGCAGGAAGTTATTGAGAACAAAACAGGCGATTTTGAGCAGGAAATACTAAAGCTGAATGCCCTGGCTTACAAACTGCGCGAACGTAAGTTTAAAAACGGCGCCATCAGCTTTGAAACTACCGAAGTAAAATTTAAGCTTGATGAAACCGGCAAGCCAACTGGTGTATATGTTAAAGAACGCAAAGATGCACACAAGCTGATTGAAGACTTCATGTTGCTCGCTAACCGAAAAGTTGCCGAGCATGTAAGCAAAATGGGCAAAGGCAAACATAAATACACCTTTGTTTATCGCGTACACGATACGCCAAAACCTGATGCGCTGGCTAATTTTTCCCAGTTTGCAGCAAAGTTCGGGTATAGGATTAATACCAAATCGGATAAGGAAACCGCAAAATCCCTTAACTATTTGATGGAGGATGTGGAAGGTAAAAAGGAGCAAAACGTGCTTACACAATTGGCCATCCGCTCAATGGCGAAAGCTATTTATACAACCAAGAGTTCCAGCCATTATGGCCTGGCTTTCGACCATTACACACACTTCACCTCTCCTATTCGCCGCTACCCGGATGTAATGGTGCACAGGTTGTTGTTTCATTACCTGAATGGCGGGCAGTCGGCTAACGAGGAGCATTACGAAAAGCTGTGCCAGCACAGCTCACAGATGGAAAAAAAAGCAGCGGATGCGGAACGCGCTTCGGTTAAGTACAAACAGGCTGAGTATTTGCGCGACCAGGTGGGCAACGTGTTCAGCGGCGTAATATCAGGCGTTACCGAGTGGGGTATGTATGTGGAGATTATCGAAAATAAATGCGAAGGCATGATAAGGCTGCGCGATATATCCGACGACTTTTATACTTTAGACGAAAAAAATTATGCCATCATCGGTCAGCGTAAAAAGAAAGTTTACCAGCTTGGCGATGAAGTTAAAATAAGAGTGAAAAATGTTGATTTGACTAAAAAGCAGATTGACTTTTCGCTGGTACAGGATTAGTGATAAAAGTTGCAAAGGTTGTAGTTGTTAACCGTTGCAAGATTTACAACACTTACAACAACTACAACAAACATGAAACAACTACACGAACTGCAGGAGATTATTAGTGACGCTGTAAAAGAGCTGAATTTCCCCGGATATCCTGCACAATTATATGAGCCTCTAACTTACATCCTCTCGCTCGGCGGCAAACGAATGCGGCCGGCGCTATTGCTGATGGCCTGCGATTTATTTGGCGGTGATGTTGACGCAGCCATCAAACCTGCCCTAGCGATAGAGGTGTTTCACAACTTTACGCTGATGCACGACGATATTATGGACAACGCGCCCCTACGCCGCGGCCATACTACTGTACACGAGCGCTGGAATAAAAATGCAGCCATATTATCAGGCGATGTAATGCTGGTAGAAGGCTATAAGTTAATGATGCAGGTTGAAGACCGCCTGCTGCGTCCCATACTTGATATATTTAACACAACTGCCGTTGGCGTTTGCGAGGGCCAGCAACTGGATATGGAGTTCGAGGAACTGAACCACGTAAATATTGATGAATATTTGAACATGATCCGCCTGAAAACCGCTGTGGTATTGGGTGGTGCATTGAAGATTGGGGCCCTTATTGGTGGCGCTGAGGCAAAAGATGCTGAACTGTTGAGCCATTTTGGCGAGAATGTTGGTCTTGCCTTCCAGTTACAGGATGACATACTGGATGTTTACGGCGACCCGGAAAAATTCGGCAAGCAAGTTGGCGGCGATATCATATCAAACAAAAAAACTTATCTGCAGATAAAAGCCCTGGAGTTGGCAGACACCGCACAAGTTGCCGAACTGGATAACTGGAAAGCGTTAAAACAATTCGACGCGGCAGAAAAAGTTGAAGCAGTAACAGCTATTTACAACGCATTAAACATAAGGCAATATGCTGAAAACGTAATGCAAAAATATGCCGACAAAGCTTTTGACGCCCTTGATGCTATTAATTTACCTGAAGAGCATAAACAATACCTGCGCAACTTTGCAGACGGGTTGTTGGTGAGAGAGAATTGATTATATTTAATGCGTGAAAAAGCTCATTACTATCTTTTTACCGCTAATCTTTTTAAACGCAGCTGTTCGTGCGCAAAAACTAACTCCTCCGGAATTCCCGGGAGGCAAAAACGCATTAAGCGCTTTTCTGGACAAAAACTTAAAGAGCCCGGCAAAAACTGCGATGCAGGGAACAGTGCTGGTCGGTTTTACGGTAGAAAAGGACGGCAGGTTAACTGAGATTTCGGTTAAGAAAAGCCTGGCGCCGGCATTCGATGATGAGGCATTGCGGGTAATGGCACTATCACCCCGATGGATACCTGCCATGCGAGGTAAACAATTCATAAAATCAAACTACACTATACCGATAATGTTTGTCACGCAGGATGTGAAAATAACGCAGCCCCGCGATGTCAATGTTACCATTGACGAGCCGGTAGCAGTACCTGGGGCCGATACTTATGACCCTAACAAAATATATACTTCAGTTGAAAGAGTGCCGCAATTTCCCGGCGGGATGCTAAAGTTCTACGAATACATTAAAGAAAACCTTAAGAACGAGAAATTTACCGAAGAAGATGAAGGCAAGGTAATTATATCATTTGTTGTTGAACTCGATGGAAGTCTAACAGATATTCATGTGGTGCGCAGAATATCTGCTGCGGCCGATGCTTTTGCGCTTAAACTTTTAAAAAAATCACCTAAATGGGAGCCTGGAACACAAAACGGTCGTCCGGTGCGGGTGGCTTATTCCGTTCCTGTAAATACTAAACCAAACATCTAAATGATGCGCCATATATTAACCTCTGTTGCCGTCTTATTTTTATATTCATCGTTTGCCCAGGAGCTAACATCCGGAGGAAAACTCAAGCCCGAACAGGCTATAATGGATGTGAGACATTATACCATCGCATTAAACGTGGATCCTAAACAAAAAACTATCGACGGATACACCACAATCGATGTAATAATGACGCAGCCAACTCACGTTTTGTTGTTCGACCTTTTGGATTCGCTTACGGTGAGCCAGGTTTTGGTAAATAACAAAAAAGAATCGTTTGAGTACAAAAACAACCTCGTCAGGATAAATACCGCCAATGAGTTGCCTGCCGGCAAAGCCAGCGTAAAAGTAATTTACGGCGGTAAACCACACGTGGCGAAAAGACCACCCTGGGACGACGGCTTTATCTGGACACGCGACTCTACAGGGCATGCGTGGATGGCAATAACCGCTGAAGGCACTGGCGGCAAACTGTATTTTCCGTGTAAAGACCACCCATCGGACGAACCCAATGAAGGGGTTGATATGATGATTACCGTACCGAAGGATTTGGTGGTTGCGGGTCCGGGCTTGCTGCAAAGTGTGAAGAAACACGGCGAAACCGCTACCTATCATTGGAAAACAAACTATAGTATCAATAACTACAGCATATTATTTAATGCCGGTGACTATACGGTTGCCTCCCGCCCTTATACTACCTGCGACGGGCATAACGTGCCGATACAGTTTTACGTGTTGAATGAGCATAAGGATAAGGCTCCGCGTTTCCTTGACATTTTTGTGAAGACCATCCATGAGCAGGAAAAGTATTTTGGCGAATATCCATGGGCTAAAGAGAAAATCGGGATGGTGGAAACACCACATTTGGGCATGGAGCACCAAAGCATGGTGGCCTATGGCAATAAATTTAAGTACGCCAAAATTGGCGGAGACGATTACGACTGGCTGATGCACCACGAATTTGGGCATGAATGGTGGGGTAATAAAGTAACTGCTAAAGACTGGGCGGATTACTGGATACATGAAGGCATCTGTACCTTTGGCGATGCACTGTATATCAAAGAGTTTGAGGGCAATGCTGCTTATATACAACACTGGAAACAGGCCGCACCAACGTTTGCAAATAAAATACCCATTGTAATGGGCAAAGATATTGACGAAGAAGCCGCGTATAACAGTGACATCTATGGCAAAGGCGCGTTTTTTATGCACACGCTTTGCTATGTAATCGGCGACGAAGTATTTTACCCGGCTATTAAAAAATTTGCCACCTCCCCAAAATACACCTACGATAATTTAGTAAATACGGACGATGTGGAGCAATTCTTCAGCGAAGAATCGGGTAAGGACTTAAAACCTTTATTTGACTTGTATTTGCGCACGGTTAACAAACTGGACATCAGCATTAAAGCACAACGAGGCGATAAGTATTTGATACAACTGCAAAATATCTCGATTCCCCTACCTGTTGATATTACTACCGATGCTGGTACCAAACGCATGATGGTTGATAGTAAGGGTATAAAGGTAGATAGCAAAGTAATGCCAGTTGTAGATAAGGATGGTTATTATTTGAAAAAGGTAACAATGGAATAATTCAGCTGGTATGGAGCACGAAATAATGGGGCATACTAAAAAGGCTGTTAAGATTGCTGGAAACAAGGAAAAAGGCCTTGGCGAAAAATTTAGGGAAATACTTATAGAAGTAGCTATCATAATTTTTGCAGTCTCGTTCGCGGCGTTTATTGAACGTACCCGCGAACACTACAAAGAACAGGGCGAAGCGAAAGAGTTTTTAATTGGTTTAAGCAATGACATAAAAAACGAGGTAAACCAGGTAAAAAATTCAAAGACGCAGATGGAAAAGCTGGTTGCTGACTATACAACGCTGTTGCATTTCACTAATAAAACGCTCGACAGCGTTGAGAAAACGAAAGTGAAACGAAGCTTTACTATTCCTAAATTTAACTCCAGGCCGCTGAATGGTCGGTATGAAGGTTTCAAATCAAGCGGTAAAATACAAACTATCGGGAACGATTCGCTTCGTAACAACATCCTAAAACTTTACCAGGAAGCTGTTCCATTTATTGATTTTTCGGAAAATGCCTTTAATGGCAACCAGGCACGTTTAGAGGAAATTTTATTTTCGGGACAAGGCGATAAATCCAAAGAAGATAACCCACTGAAAGTTATAATCAGCCCCCGCGGCAAACTGGCGCTTACTTTCGCTATCAGTTATTCAAATGGTGTAATTTCGGGTTACGACAACATGATTAAACAGGCACAAAAGGTACAAAACGAAATTAAAAAGGAATATGGAGAATAAGCAAACTCTTCAGTAGGCGTATTATCTGAACGGCTTATAAAAAGCCTTTGTACCCAGCGAAAGCATCGCTTTGTCGCCACCTGAATCGCCGTAACAATAAATCTCATTATACGTTGAAAGATCGAATTCGGCTTTTATTCTTATCGCTTTTTCATCGCCATTATTATTAATGCCGTCGATGTAGCCCGTTAGTAAATTATCCTTTGTTTGGAGCTTCGTAGCTATTAATCCCAGCCCGTTTGCATCAGCCCATTTTTTTATCCAATTTTCCGGCGACGCAGATACCACCACCGTTTCAAAGCCTTCTTCTTTTAGCTTCCTGATTTCGTCAATGGCGGCCGGGCGGATGATACCAGGCAACGTATTATCAATAAAGCTATCACAACCTTTTTGGAACGAGTCGATATCCATCCCCTTAAAAAAATATTTTAACATGCGTTCCTTGGCACCTTGGTTTGATACCAACTTAAGTTTAAGCCCCACAAGCACCGGCGAGTTCAGTAAAAAACCAGCATAAAAGTTAAGCTTCCCTTTTTGGTATTTAATGACCTCCAACAAGGTGTCTTTACTAGTGATAGTGCCGTCAAAATCAAAAAAAGCTATCTTTTTCACAGCTTCATCTTTTTAAATTGAAACTCCGGTATATTTTTGATAATCAACATAATATATCGCCAAAACCATTTTACGTAAATGGTATTTTTCTTTTTGGCAAACCCATTGTAAACAATATCTGCAACTTCTTCCGGCGTTGACGTAAGCGGTTTGGGTAATGGCATGTTTTCGGTCATACGGGTATAAACAAAGCCGGGCTTAACCGTCATAACGTGTACATTGTCCTTAAAACATTTATTGCGCAACCCGGCTAGGTAAGCGGTGAAGGCTGCTTTTGAACTGCCGTAAATCAGTTTACTGGCCCTGCCCCTGTCACCGGCTACTGAGCTTATACCGATAATCGCGCCTTTTTGCTGCTCAATGTAGTATTTAGCAGCAATATTAAGAATGGATACCGCGCCTGTGTAGTTGGTATTGATCATTGTTTCGGCAAGCGACCAATCGTTAAACGCATCTTCTTCCTCGTACATGGTACCGAAGATAGTGATGGTAACATCCGGTTTCAAAGCATCAAAAAAAGCTGCGTGGGTATCGTATTTAACCGCATCAAAAGCATGCAAGGTACAGTCAACCTTATAGCGAATATCAATATCCGATTTTAACGGTCCAAGCAGCTCTGGTTTGCGGGCAGCCAGTTGTATATTGTAGCCGGCGGCAGCAAACTTTTTTGCTATCGCCATGCCGATATCTGAAGTTGCACCCAGTAGAAGTACGGTTTCCATGTAAAGTTATTTAGTATCAGTTAACAGTAAACGGTCAGATTGTGCCGACCTTATTTTTCCATCCGGGTTGTATTTTTTCACAATGCTTTTAAACTTTTCAAGTTCAGGGTATCCGGCTACCAGTATTTCTGGTTTCATCCGCGCATCTTTCGACATGTATAGCCGACCTTTATATTTTAGCACTAGTTCATCCAGCTCATCTAAAAATGCAAGTAAATGGCCTCGCACCGGGAAATCAAGCGCTAGAGTATAACCTTCTTTAGGGAATGAGATCATACTTTCCTGTTTGCCAAAAACTTTCAAAACCGCAAGGAACGACCCCAGCCCTTCATCCGATATCCGTGTTAATATTTCAATCAGTCCCTGTTTGGCGTCCAGCGGTAGCACGAACTGGTATTGCACAAACCCTTTTTTTCCATATAGCCTGTTCCAGTGCAAAACCTTATCGAGCGGATAAAAAAATGGCTCGTACGAAACCACATTATTTATCTCCTTTTTGAAGTTTTTGCCATAATATAAAAAGTTGAAAGCCTTAACCGTAAACTGGTTAAGCACCCATGAAGGCATATTTATAGGAAACGTTATTTGTTTATTGCCAGGAAGCTTTAATGGATTTGTCCTTTGGTTTTCACCGAGTTCGTTAACAGTGGCGTGCTCACCCAGCATTAAAATACTGCGACCAAAATGCTCGCCTTTTTTGAGGCAATCGATCCAGGCTACTGAATAGGTATAATCCTTATAAGTATCAAAAAGTTCAATCAGTTCTTGCAGGTTTGCCGCTTTAATTTGCTTTTGCTTAATAAACGATGTTTCAATTTTTTTCAGCCTGAACTTTACCCGGCTGATAACACCGGTTAAGCCCATGCCCCCACAGGTAGCCTCAAAAAGATCGGGGTTTACAGATGGTGAGCAGGTGATAACATCGCCCGATGCCAGCACCAAATCAAAATCAAGCACATGGTTGGAAATGGACCCGTCGACGTGGTGATTTTTACCGTGTACATCGCTGGCTAAGGCCCCTCCTATTGTAATAAATTTCGTACCGGGCGTTACGGGTAAAAACCAGCCTTGTGGTAGAATAACGGTAAGTATTTGGTCTAAAGTGATACCGCTCTGGCACTCAAAAATGCCGGCTGTGACATCAAATGAAAGTATTTTATTGAATTTGAGGGTGGAGATTGTCCTGTCTGCCAAAGATGCGTCGCCATAGCAGCGGCCGTTTCCCCGGGCAATAAACGGCTGTTCTTTTAATATCAAGGCGTCTAGCTGCTCGTCAAAAACAAAGCTTTCTTCGTTACTTTCTATAACCGGGTAGTTACCCCAATTGGCAATCGGTTTAATCATCAGTTAAAAATAGGGGTACTTGGAAGCAAATATAAAATTATATAAACGCTTATGATCCATAAAAGGATAGTTATCTGTATAAAGCGGTCTTTATACAAAATATCTGTTGGCGAACCGGAGTTTTTCTTTACAAAAACAACCTGCATATAACGCATAATACCCGCAATTACAAAAACGCTGGAGTAGTATAAACGATAAGTGCCCAGCCTGTTAATTGTTTTGGGCGATTGGGTGTAGCTTATATAGGCCACAATTATTATCGCACTAAATAGCCCCAGCATTACGTTCAGATACTCTAGGCTGTAACTGCTTACCGACTTTCGCATATCAGTACCCGACGCCTCTTTTAGCAATACATCGTCGCGCCGCTTGCCTATCGCCATAAACAGGGCCAGCAGGAAAGTCATGATAATGAGCCACTCGGAACTGTCAACATGCGCTATTATTGCGCCCCCCTTCACCCTGAAAACAAACCCGGACGCCAGCAAAAGCATATCCAAAATAGCGACATTTTTAAGGCCGAATGAGTAGGCTATGTTCACAACCAAGTACACTCCCAGCACCAGCAAAAACTCAAAATGCGGATTTGCAATGTAGCCGAGCCCGCATCCAACAATAATGAGTAGAATGCAAATCAAAATTGCATGGGACGGCTTTACATGGCCAGATGCAAGCGGCCGTTTTGATTTCGTAGGGTGCTTACGGTCGTTTTCAATGTCGCGGTAGTCGTTAATTATATAAATACTGCTGGCTATACAACAAAACGCGGCAAAACCTGCTATAAGCAATGCGATTTTTGAACTGGTAAAGATATGTTTGGCAAAAAACGATGGTACAAAAAGGAAAAGATTTTTTGCCCAGTCTTTTGGTCGCAGCAGCTTAATATAATATCTCATTGTTATAAGTTAAGCCTAATACGGACTGGCGCAGTTAAGTGTTGCATATTGTGACGATTCCAGGCAAAGCAAATTACTTAAATATTGTTAATTAAACTGGCAGATTATTTAATCAATGATATTAAATAATGATTTATAACTTTGCGATATAACCAATCGCCACAATGAAAATCGCCCTTTTTCCGGGATCGTTCGATCCTGTAACAAAAGCACATGTTGATATAGTAAAACGCTCTGTAAGCCTGTTCGATAAAGTTTATATAGGAATAGGTGTTAACAGTTCAAAGGCTGGGTTACTTAGCGTTGGCAAGAGAGAGCAAATGCTGCGGGCAGTATTTGGGGGCGACGATCGGATACATATTGTAGCCTATGAAGGCCTAACCGTAAACTTTTGCAAAAGTATAAATGCAGCTTATATGATCCGAGGTATACGGACGGTTTCTGATTTTGAATATGAAAAGGCGATTGCCCAAATGAACCATTCGCTCGACCCTGAAATTGAAAGCATTTTTATAGTGAGCAAGCCTGGTTATTCCTCCATCAGCTCAAGCATCGTTCGCGAAATTATGCGTTATAATGGTGATGTGAGCCAATTTATTCCGAAGGAAGCACTTGCATATCTTTAAGAAGAATCAAGAGGCAAGAGTCAAGAACCAAGATAAAAAACTGCTGATTTTTTAATCTTGACTCTTGGTTCTTGATTCTTGGCTCTTTTCGATCAATTCTTAGCTTTCAAAACCAGCTTTTCCTTAACTAATACATCCATAATTGACGGGAATGTATTTTCAACTATAGGGCCAACATCTTCTTTTTTAAACCAGCGCACATCGGTTATGCCTTCCTCTTTTTGTGGCACGAGATTTTTCTGCCCACGACACCGCATATTAAACCACCAGGTTTTTTTGAGCACTACCTCGCCTTTATATAAATAGGAATGATATGTTTTGCAAACCAGTTCGTCAAGTTTGCCAACCGTTATGCCACACTCCTCTTCTACCTCGCGCACGGCAGCTTCTTTGGTGCTTTCCTGTTTTTCAATTTTCCCTTTGGGCAGGTCCCATTTGTTATTTCTGAAAATAAACAGGTACTCGTCGTCTTCGTTTTTAACAAGGCCGCCGGCTGCCTTTATCAACGGAACACTTTTCTTTATGGCTTTCAAAAGTGCCTTTGCATCATCACAAAGCACATAGTAAAACACACCGGGGTGACTTAAAATCCAGGTGTAAAGTATTTTTAAATCAAACGCAGCCGCGTCAATTTGCCGATACCCGCTGTTTTTCTTGGGTTGCGACTCTGTTAGCAGAATAACTTTTTCGTTAATATAAATTCTGTATTTTTGGGCCATGTTTGATAAAACTGAGATAGCAGGGCAAGTTGCCGAATTTTTGCTGCAAATTAAAGCAATTAAATTACAACCTAATAATCCTTTTACATGGGCAAGCGGCTGGAAGTCGCCAATTTATTGTGACAACCGGGTTACTTTGTCGCACCCAACCATACGCACTTATATAAGGCAACAGCTAACCCACCTTATACAGGAAGAGTTTGGCCCCGTTGGCTGCATTGCAGGTGTGGCGACTGCAGGTATCCCCCAGGGCGCACTGGTTGCACAAGAGTTAGGGCTACCTTTTATTTACGTACGCTCAAAACCCAAGGAACATGGCACCGGTAGTATGATTGAGGGCGACACTTCATTAACCGGTAAACGGGTTGTTGTGATAGAGGATTTAATATCTACCGGCAAAAGCAGCCTGCAGGCCGTTGAGGCTTTGCGCAGTGCTGGTTACGACGTAGCCGGCCTTGCCGCTATATTTACCTATGGATTTGATGTGGCAGTCGAAAATTTCAAATCAGCAAATTGCCCCTTCTACACCTTGTCAAATTACAGCGCGCTTATAAAATATGCCGGTAACAACCATTATATTACAGAAGCCGACGTTGAAGTATTAAAAAAATGGCGCGAAAACCCGGCGGAATGGGGAAAATAATCAGTCGGCAGTTATGAGTTGGCAGTTGGCACTTTCAATTTCAACTGTTGTTGTTCGATAAACTCAAAAATACTGCCTACTGCCAACTTATAACTGCAAACTATTTACCAATGACTACCTTCGAAAGTACAGTAACAATACAACAGCCTGTTGATAAAATTTACAACTTCCTTGCTGATATGAACAATCACCGGCAGTTGATGCCTGCCGAGGATATCAGTGACTGGCAATCAACCTATAACGATGCAAGTTTCAACCTGCGCGGAATGGTTGTGTTAAGTTTAAAAGTTGACAGCAGGGTTGAAAATAAAGAGGTGAAAATATTACCAGCAGAGAAACCGCCGTTTGATGTAGAGCTTAAGTGGGCACTTTCATCATCAGGTAACAGCACCGAAGTAACATTTACCATAGCAGCCGAGCTGAATTTCATGATGAAAATGGCCGTGTCCGGCCAACTCAAAAAGCTTGCCGAACACGAAACCAATAGTTTAATTTTTCTGTTTAGTTAAGTCCGTTCCGTTCTTCTCCAATCATCGCGCCGGGGCATTAATACTCCCGTTTGGCGTTTAAATGAAGAATTACAGCAAGTACATTAATAACAAACAATAGCGTTACTACAATTACCATATCAGTTTATTAATTAGGGATTAAAAACTAGTACAATATAGTTAGGTAAAACTTAATTCCAAACATATTTGCATAATAATTTATTAAATTTATTAACATATTATTAACGTCTTGTTATTGTGGGAATTAACGCCTAAATAAGTATATAACGCGTGTTGCTATAAGTTTGTTACAGTGGCTAAAACATTTTTATCAACTAATAAATAACACAGTGTTAATAAGTATCGGGATTTACCGTACTTTTGCGGCAAATTAAAGGAGCAGAATGATTACGGTATCTAATTTATCTTTACGCTACGGCAAACGGACATTATTTGAAGATGTTAACCTGAAGTTTACCCAGGGCAATTGCTATGGCATTATTGGCGCTAACGGTGCCGGTAAATCAACTTTTTTAAAGATACTTTCGGGTGAGATTGATCCGTCAAGCGGCTCAGTAAGCTTTACCCCCGGCGAACGCATGGCGGTGTTGAGTCAAAACCACTACGCTTTTGACGAATTTACAGTCATTGAAACGGTGATGATGGGGCATAAAGAGATGTATGCCGTGATGAAAGAAAAAGACGCCATTTACCTGAAGGAAGATTTTACCGACGCCGATGGCGAACGCGCAGGCGAGCTGGAAAACCAATTTGCCGAAATGGATGGCTGGAATGCCGAAAGCAATGCCGCTACCCTATTGAGCAACCTGGGCATTAAAGAAGAATTTCATTACCAATTGGTAAAAGACCTTGATAACACACAAAAAGTGCGTGTGTTACTGGCTCAGGCCCTTTTTGGCAAACCCGATATATTGCTGCTGGATGAGCCTACCAACGACCTGGATATACATACTGTTAGCTGGCTGGAAGATTTCCTGGCGGGATATGAGGCTATTGTATTAGTTGTATCGCACGACAGGCACTTCCTGGATACGGTTTGTACCCACGTGGTGGATATCGACTTTGCCAAGATGACCATTTATACCGGCAACTATACTTTCTGGTATGAATCGAGTCAATTGGCTTTGAAACAACGCTCAGACCAAAACAAGAAGACCGAGGACCGGGTAAAGGAACTTCAGGAGTTTATCCGCAGGTTTAGCGCCAACGCATCGAAATCAAAACAGGCAACCAGCCGTAAAAAGGCTTTGGATAAAATAAATATCGACGAAATTCAACCGTCGAACCGTAAATACCCTGGAATTATATTCAACAACCAGGGCCGTGAAGCCGGCGACCAGATATTGCAGGTTGAACACCTTAGCAAATCATTAAACGGCGAAGTGCTGTTTAACGATATCCGTTTAATGGTGAACAAGGGCGATAAAATTGCCGTTCTCTCACAGAATAGCTTGGCTACTACCGCATTTTACAATATTTTAACAGGGCGCGATAAGGATTACAAAGGTGAATTTAAATGGGGTGTAACCATCAATGCTGCCGATATACCTATTGATAACGCTGAATATTTCAAAGGCAAAGACGATAATCTTATCGACTGGCTCCGCGAATACTCGCCGGGTGAAAAAGACGATCAGTTTATCCGCGGCTTTTTGGGCCGTATGCTGTTCAGCGGCGAGGAAGTATTGAAAAAAAGCAATGTGCTGTCGGGAGGCGAAAAAATGCGCTGCATGTTTAGCCGTATGATGCTGCAATCGGCCAACCTGCTGATGTTTGATGAGCCAACCAACCACCTTGATCTGGAATCGATCACCGCGTTGAACAACGGTATGAAGGATTTTAGGGGAACCATCTTGTTTACCTCACGGGATCATGAGTTGATACAAACCGTTGCCAATCGCATTATCGAGTTAACCCCAGGCGGTACTATTGATAAGCTGATGACGTATGATGAATATATCAATAGCGATGCCGTGCAGAAGCAAAGAGATGAATTATATGCGATGGCGTAAATGGAGATTAGAGATTAGCTAATTAGAGATTAGTAAGTTTTTAGAAAACTAATCTCCAGCCTCTAATCTCTATTTTCCCCTTTCGGACTACGAAAAAATTCATCATATTTGCAGCCCAACAATAATACCTTGACTCCGTAGCTCAGCTGGTAGAGCAAATGACTCTTAATCATTGGGTCGAGAGTTCGAATCTCTCCGGGGTCACGAAAGCCTTTCAGCGAAAGTTGGGGGGCTTTTAGTATTTAGCTAGCGCTGGTTCAAGCATCTTTTTTTCATCCAATCTGTAATCAGCGTCGCGCTAATGTTGACAAACTTCAAACAGATTTATCGTCGGTTACGAATCGCCGTTGCGCTCGCGGACAATATTTCATTTCCCATATATGAGTCTATCAAAATTTCCACCAAGGTTTTTTTTTATTTACAATTGCCCGGTTTTTCTTTAAATCAGTTCCAAAATGTGGATTGGGAATGTTACCCAAATGACCAGGATTGCCAATCTCTTCAAAATCCTGTGTTTCGGTTTGAGGCTTAAATTTCTGGCCAATTAAGTATACCTCAGCGTCATTCTTGTCATAAGCCTTAAATAAAACTGCATCATATTTTATGTCATTTGAGGTAATGTAACTATCGGATGCGTAGACAACAATATCCGGATCTTCTTCATCAATGGTCTTTTCGAACATTTTATCTGCATAATCGGGTGTATCACCCACAAAAGTCTTCAAGGTATTCTTTTCGTCTTTTGTAACCACAGCGAACGGTATCATCGGATCTACGCCATCTCTTTTTAAATCCATACTGTGTTTTAGTGCAAATACTACTTGCTCCATCATTCGATCTGATGCTTCGTTGAGATTTTTCATAACATAAATATAATTATTACGACCGAGTTTTCAAAGAGTTAACGCCTTACCGCCGGGTCGTGCATTGGGTAAAAATCAAAATTGATGCATATTAAGCATCAATATCAGCCACATGAAGGGGAACTTAAGCAATCAGCACGGATTGACACCAATCGCTTCAAATCTTCGTATAAATAGTTCATATTTTGCCTCTCCGAGGTCACGAAATTTCAAAACCGGCTTCTAATTACAATAGAGGCGGTTTTGTTTTTTAAGATTTTTAGACATCGGGTTTCTGCGCATTACTAAGCATGCAATAATAAGATGAACAACTGGGCTGGGAAATATCTTGTAACGAAAAATTATGCCACCTATCCTATCTAACGACGAACTTTAATTTGCAAGTTTGGCACAGTTTACTACTTTTATCGCCTTTAATTTGCGAAGCAATGGTTCAAATAAATTAGAAGATGAATAAAGATAAACTAATTCAATTTGTTCAGGACCTCTTACCTATGAACCCTGCCAGGGCCGAACAATTAACGGAGAAGTTCAGGGCAAATAAAATTGCAAAGAACGAATTTTTATTGAAGGAAGGCGCAGTATGTAATGCATCTCATTTCATTGAGAAAGGTATTATCAGATCATATGCTTATGATCTTAAAGGCAACGAGGTAACCACAGCTTTCTATTCAGAAAATACTTTTGCAAGTGATCTGCTGTCGTTCTTTAAAAGAACCGCTACGAAAGAATACATGCAGGCACTAACAGCTTGTGAAACGTGGTATATTACCTACGATGACATGCAGACCAGCTTTCACACTATCCCCGAATTCCGCGAATTCGGCAGGCTAAATATTGTGAACAATTATGGAGTACTGAAAGAAAGAATGTTGTCAAACTTACAGGAACCCGCCGAACAGCGCTACAGCGATCTGATCAATTCAAATCCTGAAATCCTTCAAAATGTTTCTTTAAAATATATTGCCTCTTACCTGGGGATAGCTGACACTTCCTTAAGCAGGATAAGAAAAGAATCGCTAAAAAAATAGCTTGCCTATTTCCTGCCATATGTCAAGTGGAAGCTGGCATATTTGATTTTTATTTGCTTCATTAATTTAATCGATAAATAAAATGGCAAATTACATTTCAAGTATGCCCGTTTGGGCTATAGTACTGTTCATAGCAAGCTTTCTTTATTCTGTTACCCTTATTGCAAATCCGGCCAAACAAGCTGCGTTAAACGCAGGCATGCCCTTGAATAAAGCAAGAAATATCCAATTCGGTATTTTTGGTTTTTATCTTCTTTACCTCGCTTATGTTTCATTTCTTTCTTTAAAAGGCGTGTTTGACGACACCTCTCTGCCGCCAAAAGTAATGCTTTGGGCAAGTATCCCCTTGCTGATCTTTTTATTTGGGTTCATCGGAAATACTAAATTATATAAGAAATTACTCCGGTCAATTCAACTCGAATCGCTGATTACCATACACGTATTCCGGCTTGTAGGAATATTTTTTATTATCCTTTACTTCTATCACTTACTTCCCGCAAAACTAGCCGTTTCAGCCGAAATGGGCGATGTCATTACAGCCCTTCTTGCCTTGCCGGTGGCCAGCATGGTAGCAAAAAGAAAACCATGGTGGAAAACAGCTGTTTACGCCTGGAACCTCTTCGGCATACTGGACATTGTTAACCTGCTGGTTATCGTTGGTATAACTGCTAAAGCGGCTGCTGCTTCCGGCATTGCTCACGGGGACCTGGAGGAAATGACCCGATTCCCGTTTGTGTGGTTCCCGGCGTTTGCTCCTGCCACCATATTTTTTTTACACGCCGCAGTCTTCAGAAAATTAAGGCAGATCAGTAACGATAGCCCTTTAGTTAGCAAATAATGAACGGCCAAATCGAAACTATCAGGAAAAACCGTATTCTGCTATTGGAACAATTAGCAGGGTTTGATACGGCACAATTTAACGAAACACCTGAAGGATTTAGCAATAACATTGCCTGGAACCTGGGACACCTGGTAGTCGTTCAGCAAGGTGTATGTTACAAAAAAGCTGGCTTGCCGACAACAATAAACGACGATTTTTGGAGAAGATTCGCGCCGGGTTCCAAGCCTGGAGAAGTGATCGGCGCCGATGAAATAGCTTATATTAAAGAGCTGTTGTTTATTACTTTAGATCAGTTAGATGATGATTATAACAAGCAAATCTTTGACAGTTACACCGCCTGGACTACGCGCCTTGGTGATGAGCTGACCTGTCTAGATGACGCGCTGAAGTTCCTGGAATTCCATGAGGTCCTGCATGCACGAGCTATTATTGCCATACATACACTAATTGTAAATAACCGATAATCAGTTCAAAATATTGATCTCGTTTTATCTTAACCAGTAAAGGTTCTAATTATTCGTGTATTCTATCATTATCATAAGGCCGCCTCATGCTCACTTATGAGACGGCCTTTTACTTTAATTTGGTGCATTCACACCTGATATTACTTCCTTTTTAATTTAAGCATAAGCACATCATGACCTGCAATAGTGCCTTTGATGTTATCTTCAGTGGTTCCAGTGTCCTTATGTTTCCAAATGTCCCTAACGTTGTATGAACCGTCAACCTTATAATTCTTGATCTTTGTTTTCAGGTCCTGGTTGATTGTTACGGGTTGATTGCCTCGGTTTAAAAAGCAAAAAACAAAATCATGATCGCTCAAGGGCTTGAACCATATTTCGAGGTCGCCATACTTCATCCATCTTGTAGCAGAAATACCCAGGCTGTCCTGGTCAATATCCAGCACTTCCTTATTGGTTAATAGCTCTTTGGTTCCGGCAGACATGTTACGGATGTCGTTACCGGCAATCAGCGGAGCCGAAAACATGGACCACATACTTATATGCGACCGCTCTTCGTTTGCAGTTAAAACGCCATTACCAATTTCAAGCATATCGGGATCATTCCAATGGCCGGGGCCAGAATACCCTCCTATCTCAACCTGGAGATCGATGATCTGTAACACGCCCAAGCCGCCCCAATTATTCTTGCAATCAAAACAGTTGATGATGTCTTCAGTTGTCCGCCATGTATGGCCTACAGCTGCGCCCCACTCCCATGGTTTGTTGGTACCCCACTCACAAATACTCAATATCATCGGCCGCCCTGCCTTATAAATAGCATCTCTCATTATGGTATATGATGCCTCTGCATTTTGCTTGCCGTGGTTACACCAATCGTATTTCAAAAGATCGACGCCCCATTTGGCATAGGTCCTGGCGTCCTGGAATTCGTACCCACGACTGCCCGGCCTGCCCTGGCAGGTTTGGGTA
>Ga0105239_10000416_pt1 | contig 62130 bp, 49 predicted proteins | sample KBSC44metaG_FD_92761 | JGI IMG/M metagenome (GOLD analysis project Ga0105239, IMG submission 92761) | Corn rhizosphere microbial communities from Kellogg Biological Station, Michigan, USA - KBS C4-4 metaG | ecosystem: Host-associated > Plants > Roots > Rhizosphere > Soil | place: Michigan, USA...
CACGGTACTTAATGTTTTCAGTTCGTACGAGAGTCAGACTCTTATTTTCTCTTTAGTTTTACCTCCTCGTTATACGGTAGTATAGCTAGTTGTAGAACTCTTTGCTAAACCCTCATATAAGGTATTTAAAGACCTTTTAATCTCTATAGTAATTAATAAATATAATTATATAAAGGGCTATATTAATTTAGCTAATTAATTATAAGTAAATCTAGACTTATAAATTAAAAGAAATAAAAGGACCTAGTAACTACTTACTTACTAGTTTTTCTCGACTTATCTAGTTAATTCCTATTTAATTTAGCTTTAATATTAGTTATAGGATACTTTAGTATCCTATAGGACTTATAAAACCTTTATAAATCGCCTTATTAAGTAGTTATTAAAATAAAGGACTCCTTTCTTAATACTACCTCTTTCTTTATATAAGACTCGCTAAATAACTAATTATAGACTTAGTTATATAGGTAAGTAAGGCTTCTACGCCTAGGGCTTTTTATACCCTATAGAGTACCTTAGTAGTATTATTTTAGCCTTATATAAACCTTATAAGGCTCTAGAAGAGCTATTTAGTAATAGGTGATAACTAGATATTCGTAAAAGGCTAAAAAGGATTTAATTTAGCTGTAAATTATATTAGGTCTATTTATATATTAAGGAGAAGTACTAGGATAAGTTTTATAAAATTATATAGAGAATTTATATATATATAAGTATATTAAGTTGCTAATTTATTTAAAAGGCTATATCGACTTTTGGTGTTATACGCGCCAAGGCCCGATGGTCCCACACTATCCGCGGAAGGGATAATATTAAATAGTAAATTACAAGAGAGACTTACTTAATGATTGACTAGGATTTTCGCCTTAATAGGCGCAAATCAGTCTCTTGGCGGGTCAAGCGACGTTCGCAGGCAATTAGTGGGTAATTTGGACGATGTATTTGGAGCTAAGATCTCCCTGGGAATTGGGAATGTTTTACTCAGTGGGAAAGGATGTAGTAGATAGGATCCAGGAAGAAAGTGAATAGGTAATGGGCCTTAGAAATTAAAAAAGGAAATCAAGTGTCACATTTAATCCGGATGGGATCCTTTCAAAAGATATGTGTTCTTAAATCTCCCCGACCACTCTTCACGTCACACGAATGCTGGTCCTGCCTGATTATAGGCACTACGCATAGCAACAAACCATGTCACGAGTCTATGGATACCTGGGTGGTGGCAAGGCAGGGAGATCAGTCGATATTCATTTGGTTTGTTTTTGGTGGAAAATGCGGGGGCGGATAAATATGTCTGGATGATGTCCTTTACTTTCACGAGGGAATCCTCGATATGTCCCTCCCTTAGGTACCTTGGTAGGTTATCAGGAATGTATGTGGTTACGGGGGAATGGCGAGGCGCGAGGCTTGACCAGTATTATAGTATTGGAATCAGGAGAAGCCGAAAGGGGCCACTGACTCTGTTGGCTGGCGATAGTCAAGAGTGAATGCACCTTCGATGGAGGACTTTCACAAGTTAAATAGTACGTTGTAGTGAGAAAGTGATGCACTTGTCGAGGTTGTTGAGGATTCTATCCAGTCACAATACCTCACATCATATCATACAAGTTCAGCCACCGTGAAAATGATATGACGAGACAGCTAGGTGCCCAGTGACGCGCACACATCTGTATGGCATTTCAGCTACTCTGATAATCTCACTCAGCTTTCTCACGATGAAGGAGGAGTTTCCGCACGACCTCATCTAGGAGATCTTTCCTCCTTAGATCTCGGTGCCACTGCTCCGGAATCGCGTCAAAGCCGTAGTAAGCACCTGCCATGCCGCCGTATATGGCCCCCACTGTGTCCGCATCGTCACCCAGATTCACCGCTAGAATCGCCCCATCCTCAAACGTTTCCGTGTTGAAGAATGCCCACAGTGCCGCTTCTAGACTGTCCACTACATACCCTGTGCTGCTAATCTCATCCGAAGGTTTAGCCTGCCAATTCTCTCGCACGTGATAGTCCTGCAGTCGCTGTTTCAAGACGGGGTCCAGCGGAGTATTAGAGACGGACTTAGCTAGACTAATGGCCAGGTCATCCTTGAGTATACCGTTCAGCGCCTGGTAGGCGAGACCGGCATAGAGGCTACAGGCATGCACACAACGTGAATGAGGATGCGTCGGGAGAGAAGTCGCAGCAGCAAGATCCACCGCCTCGGCCTCACTTCGGGCAACGAGCGATACCGGTAGAACGCGCATGAGGCTGCCGTTACCACAGAAGTCTTCGTTGGAGAAAGTATCTATGATACTTTGCTGTATGAATGCTCGTACATCCTTGCGTGCCCGTAAACCTTGGTTTTTCTTACGGAGCAGGCTGTCCCATCTCGTGAGGGTGCACTGTGCTGTTATCCCGATGTCAAAGCAGGCGCCTGTAGATGACTGAAAGCCTTCCCGCCACCATGAAATGTAATTTTCCACTTGGTCAATAGTGTCGGATCGACCGTCGTTGTCGAGCAGGGCGTGTGCCAGGCACAGTGCCATCGAAGTGTCGTCAGTGAAACATCCTGCCGGAAGATTGAAGTTGTGGTTCGGCTGCATGTTGGTGACTTTTGGAAATGAACCACGAGCTTTGAATTCAACAGGCCCGCCTAGGGCGTCACATATTGCGAGGCCATAGATTGCGCCTGTGATGCGTGATGGTAGTGATATAGGGTCGGACATGTTTTGGTTTTGGTGGAGACTGAAAATAGAGAATGGAATTCGCAAGGCCGTCGATCGGGCGGAGAAGAAATAAATACTACTCACCATTTCTCTTTCTTCAAAACCCACCCAGCGTTAGGCAACATAGCCGACTACGTTGCAGGATGGTGTTTCAAGGACGCTCCCCTAGCGTAACTCATATTGAGTGAAGGTGGGGTCTGAAGAGCTATCGATAAGCCGTAGTAGCCAGAATTGCGCAAGGATTGGGTGTCGGTTTCGAGATTTCCCAAGGATGCACTTGGGAAATCCCCTAGGCATGCACCCAGGATTGCTAGGACCCGACGACATTTTAACGGATCTCCATCCATTTGCAACTCACATAGCTCATTGAAGGGTTTGAAGACACTCGGATCTAGATCATGTCCAGCATTGTCCAGATAGATGGGGGAGACTTAACTTGCCACGGTGGGTTAATAATACACGAAGTGCCATATTCTTGACTAACGCCACGGCAGTGAGATGTGATACGTATAGATGTTGGCGCCAAATGGCCTATTTGATCCACCGTACATCACGTGAGAGGCGTGTGTCGTCCTATCCGCCCCCAACTGAGATCATATGACTTAATAACCTTGGCTACTCCCTTCTCCCTGGAAATCGAAAAAGGTTCAGCCTTACCATTCACTAATAGTACTTCTCGCTTTCGTCGCGTGCTTTATTGCGTCTTTTCTGCAGGGTGTGCGTTGATTCTCAGCATCTGAGGAAGGTGTGACAGGGAAACCCTCCATAAACCCACACCCTAGCTCCATTCTTAGGCTGAGAGGTGCCTGATACGCAAATATTGCACTCTCAGGAGGGAGGAGGCACTGAAGCTGAAAGCTGCTTCCAAGGCAATATACAAGAAAACGCTAGCCCCGCTTTGGAATGGTGGGGTGGGAAGGGGGAGGTGGCTAACTACGCTGTTTTTGGGTTGTTCAAGTGCGCTTTTGATGGAGTGCTGATCATCCAGAGACTACATACCTGGTTCGAATTGTCCCTTCTTGTACTGGACGAATCTTAGGCTCCAATCATCCTCCGTTGGTGATTTCTGTTTCCCTGACAATCACCGTAATCTCTGCTCTTGCGACTTGTTTTTGGCTTGCTCTCCATCTTGGCTACGGTTGCTTGGACAATTCTGTAGCGTCGGATTGTGTTCTGTTTTGGCACTGTCACGGTGTGATCATGTACGTGGCCTCGCTCTCCTCGTCCAAGTTGTTGGTACGGTCGTTCCAACGAATTTCTACACCAAAGGTCTTAGTTCGTAGTTGGCACAAAATGAGCGCTTGCTTCAGCTGAGGCTCCAGACTACGAAAAGCTCGAGCGTCAGGATCGGTTAAATTCGTGGTTAGTTGAACGGAACTCAGCTGAGCTCAGAGTTTAACGCACTGGGATCCTGGACCTGTTGTTCCCAGACTACTGCTGACCAAAGATTGGCTCGGATCTTTGGATCATCTGTGGCATTTCGCCCAAGCTTGAGACTGAATTCTCGTGAAAGTCAGCTGACCGACCGGGTCACTGTAATCGAGACACGAGACAACGGCCATTGCGACACAGAAAAGGTGATGAAGGCAAAGAATTAGTCGAATTTTAATTCTTTCCTTGCGATTATTAGCTCAAGTTGCATTGCGTCTCACTCCATAATAGGCCTGCGGGCTCCACGACTATGCACGAGACCTTTTAACACGCTGCGCCTAGAGGGCCAACCTATCTACTTCACTCTTATACTGACTGCAAGGTTGTATGGCAAATTTACTTAGCCATGAGTTTCAGTATCTCTGGGTAGACTCCATGTTTTAGTTACACACCGAAAATAGGTACATCAGGATGCCAAAGTTACTCCCGATCCGCTTGTTCAGCCTTGCCAAAATGTCAATTTATTGAGTTTTTGCGTCAATGAAGAACTGTAGTAAAAGCAAAGCGGTCATTGGGTAATCACGGGCATGCACAGCAGGGCAGTCTTATACAAGTCTTGCGAGCTGAGTATCCCAGTCATCTACACGAGGATGGCGTCTCCCCTCCTCTACACAATGCCCATTGGGGCAGCTGAATATTCTGAATTTACATTAACTCGTATAAAACCAGGCCTAGGTATTTCAATTTCGCTCTAGGGCGGTTTGGAAGGCTGGGAGAGGGGGAGGAGATCAAGCTGATAGCTCGTGATGAGCTGAAACCGTCAATTGGGCTGAGTATATTTCAAGACTATTGACTTGGCCCAGAGTGCGCTTTGAATAGAAGGCTTGCAGTGGCACTAGTACATATGAAGGGCTTGTTAAGTCATTGAAACGTATCTCTTAGCATTTCTTACTCCACACCACTGCTTGGCCATTGAATAATAAGTTATTTCGAAGACAACTTACTGTACAATCCCAAGAGAGACACAATGTGCAACGGACCAGATGTTACTTCAAACTGCCCATGTCCGGTCCCTCCTCATCCCGATGTCATTGCTCATCGGGATAAAACCAAGCTGCAAGGAGCAGACCGGAAGGTCAGCGGTAGGCTAGACCACGGTAGTCCAACTGGAACTCTTCGTGGTCTCAACGATGGCACCATATTTCCTGAGTCGTACTACCAGCGAATTCCGGTTCCTTCCATGGCTCGCATGAGCAGAGCAGCGGCTGAAAGAGCACCATTGACAGGGTCGATTCGGTGAGATCAAGTCTTCATGCGTTCGCGTTTGGTAATGAAAGATCTGATTGAGCTGATATGTCTACCCGTGGGAGTGTAGAGTCGCTATTGTGCTAGTTGACTTTTTGGACAAGCCCATGCAGGCAACGAAGAAGCATTTTGAGGACTTGTTCTTCTCAAAGAACAATATTCCCACAGGAAGCGTGACCGAATACTATGAGGAAGTTAGTGGAGGTAAAATCGCGTTGACTGGGGAGGTAGTCGGGCCTTTTCGAATGCCACTTACGTTGAAGAAGTACGCTCATGGCGCGTCTGGTTTCTCTGACGCACAGCCGAACCTTCAGACTTTAGCAGGCCACGCCCTAGCGGCTGCGGATGGCAAAATTGACTTTACACCATATGATAACGACAGGAATGGCCAGGTGGACGCATTCATCGTGGTGCACGCCGGTACGGGCGCTGAGACGATTCAGAACAAGGTGGAGGCTGATAACAACATATGGTCCGCAAAGTGGAATTTGGTTCAGAACACCAGAGCAGATAACGTGAATGTTTTTGCATTCCTTACGATACCAGAGGACGCTAGGGTCGGAGTCTGCGCCCATGAAATTGGCCACTTGGTCTTTGGTTGGCCAGATCTCTACGACACTGATTCTCCCGGCGATACTGGAAGTGGCAGCATCATGTCTGCTGGTGTTGGCGACTGGTGTTTGATGGGTGCAGGGTCTTGGGGCCGTCTCCCCGGTGGTGAACCTGGTGATACGCCATGTCATCCCTCGGCGTGGTGTAAAGCTAATCAAGGTTGGGTCAACGTTATCTCAGACCAACAAAATGGCTCGATATCTCTCAAAGACGTCAAGCAAGAGCCTCGTGAGATTCACCGGCTGTGGACTAATGGAAATCTCACAAGTCAAGAATTTTTTATGATCGAGAACCGGCAGAAGATGGGGTTCGACCGGTCGTTGCCTGGTTTTGGGTTATTGAGTAAGTACTGCTCTGCCCTTATGTCAAGCCTGTTACGATACAGCCTCGGGATGCTAACCTGTGCGCCCTAGTCTGGCACATCGACGATGCCGTAGAAGACAACGCCAACGAGCAGCATTATAAAGTGGCGCTTATGCAAAGCGATAACCTCAAGCAGCTGGAAGCAGACCAAACCGTTCCCCAGAACTGGAACCAAGGTGACGCTGGTGATCCGTACCCGGGGACAACCGGAAATTCGTCCTTCGGAGCGTTCACGAACCCGAATAGTCGAACATATCGAGGCCGTGATAGCCTGGTTTCCATCAGAAATATATCCGCGTCATCTCAGACTATGACAATGGATATCAAGGTGAAAAGCAGCCCTGCAGCAGCACCGCGGCCAAAGTTGTGAGGCGACTACACCAGCTCAGCGGGCCTTGCTTTACCACCATCATGCGGAAAAACGCTTAGCAGACTTATTTGAATATCTTCCGCTCAAGTTGGATGTGGCTGTGCAAACGTGCAAGTAACTCGAGTTTGTTTCCTCGTGTACTCGGTCGACCCACTTGGGGCTGCGGTGGTGAAGCGCTGTGGCTGGCTGGTAGACGTCAGGTTCCTGAGCCTCTCGTTGATTGGGCTTCACCCTCTCGGCGGCTCTGCCTGGCGGAGCCGTTCAATCTGGCGTCGAACTACGGAAAGGCAGCCTTGCAGGATCAGTTCTAGTATCAATGTGTGATCGGTATTATATCTTAGGGTAATTTAGGTGGATCATAAAATATTTCTGCGGGTCTCGGTTTTAAATCGGGGCTGTGAACCCCTTGCGATTGTTTTACAGGTACACAGCCCTAAACCCACCCACAAGCTTGCCCCTTAGGCAAGGTTAGGCCTTGGCTTCTATGAACTGTAATAGCATAGGATAACCGTACAGGGAGCTGAGTATGGGAGCATCCCACCCCTTTGAAGTCAAACTATCGAGTTGTAGGAAGAATTGGGACTATTCCGGGTCTATACTGTGGGAAATTCGGGCTTATTATAATTGTCAAACGTGACCAGTAAGAATAGGATAGAAGAAAGATCCTAGCCTTGATGCCAGGCAATATTATAAATACTGCCCATTGATCCATTCACAAGCCCCAATTCCGTCTAGAGATTAGTAGTTAGTATTACCCGAGCCTAAGGATAGAGCTGGAGTTCTTAGTCGAGATTATCGGCCTCCTCTTCTGATGCCTTCGCCGTATTCTGACCCCTATACTGAGCTTTAACCGTCTTGACAGGCTATTTTAAACCCGATAGCTTCTCCGAGTTCTTCTCTTTCACCTCCGTATTAGTGAAATATAGCCAAAGAGTAGAATTAAAGGTGGCCACGTCCATCGGGGAAAGGTCGTTGATAATTCGCGTCCGCAAGAGTTCCCAGCTCTCTTTAGATAATTAGGATATACCTAGAGTACGGCGGAACCTCGTGGAGATTTTATCCTCCCCTTACTGCTAGATAATTTAGGTTAACCGGAGCGTACAATTAAATGCCTAGTAGAGTTTGTGGCCTTTGATGGCGTCGACCTAGGCTGGACCGACAGAATAGTAGCTTCCCTCCTACGGGCGAAAGTTAGAAGAAGTCTCTATACAACAAGACATTTAAGCCCCTAAAAGGCTTGTCCGATAGATATAACTTTCTCATCCCGACTGGGAGCCGTAAGAGGCTATGCACGTCTTACCCACTATATTAAACGCTTCAATGCCTGTGGGGGCCGCCCGAAAGACCGGGTTGCCCTTTCCAGCTGCTGTAGCGATCTCCTGTATCCTGGCGCATGCTTTGAGAAGTGTAAACGTCTTTCCGGTCCCCGCTACCCCATCGACGTTGAGGAGGAGAGGTTCTAGGTAGGGTCCACTTGGGCTCACAGTCTCTAATTCTCCATCTAAAGTTGGCCGTTTAAACCCCTATGTATCACTGCCAGCAAAGTGGTTAATCTCCACGAATTTGCCGTAAAAGAGAGCCTCGGCCTCTTAGGCATCAACCGACGATCCCCCTCAGGCATCAATTGTCGATCCTCCTGAATATCATGCCTATTGTTTGCAAGTCGGTCGAGGATTATCCTGTCAACACGGCATCGAGACCGATTTCCTTGAGTACCAAGTTGATGCTGCGGCCTTACCTGCACTTCCCATCTTGAATACGAAGAATATTCCCTTAAATATTTTGCGTGAGATCTGTTTCCTTTCTTTTTGCTTGATCGAAGTCAGCTCAGTTATCTTGCATACCATGACTTTACCTCAACCGATCCGCCTCATATCGCTTGCCAAAACATCGCCAAACCTGTGTCAACGGATGTAGCAAGTGCCAAAAGTGTAAAGATTTGAGGTGTAGCGCGTAGTCAGAGAGGCCTTTCAAACCTGTGCACTCGGCTTATTCAGTGCACCAAATTTTGACCAATAAGGGCGCAGTGCACAGAACAACAGGTTACATGCTGCTAAGAGTTCACCGTTTACCAGCCAATAGTACACAGATCAGTGGCACCCCGAGTGGTTTGATATATTTATCCCACCTCGCGTGATCAGTTATGCCGAGGCTGAGCTGAAAGCTCCATGTTGTCCTACAGTAAAGGCTAAAGGGAGCAGCGCCTAAAAGAACAATGCATGCAGTCGTTCCCAGAAGTTCTAATATCAGTTGACAATGACTTTGGAATGATGAGGATCAGTGCTCCCCATGGCGCTGGCGCCGTCAAAGCTGCTTGAATTCGACGAGGATTAAACCGTTTCGGCCCCTGGATCCAGGCTGCTCGGCATAGGCTCCAGCCAAACAATACTTCCTTTTAGATCTATTCTTTTATCAAATAAGTGGGATGAGCAAACAGCTACGAATAAATGTATCTCCATTCCTAGGCTACTTTCTACGCATGAACGCATTCAATAACATTATGCTACTTGTACTGTTCTTCACCCCTCTGGCAACATTTTTCTTCCTCCGCATCTTCCGCATCGCCCATCACTACTTTGAAGCCCGCAAACTTAACATCCCCATCCTCGTCTCTCTTGTCTCAAGATACGATAAGCTCTGGCTCTTATCCCGGCGATATTTTTGGTGGATCGAACATCTTCCGTTCGGCGTCGGCGAAGGGTTTCGATTCAGTCATCACGGGTGGACCTTAGACGACCGATGGCGAATACACGAGCGGTACGGCGAGGCCTTTATAATCGTATCGCCCGGCGCGAACGAGATCTATATCTCCAACGGTGCTGTAACGGTCGAGGTGCTAACTAAATATAAGACGTGGCCTAAACCCCTGGATGTCTATAAGCCTTTTAATGTCTTTAGGAAAAACGTTCTCACCGTTAATAGCGCCGAGTAGTCCCACCACCGCAAGATTATAGGTCCCGGCTTCAAGGAAAGTAACTGTAAATTGGTTTAGTCTGAGTCGATGATCTAGGCGAAGGGTATGCTAGAGCAAGTAGTTCAGTAGGGTGAAATCACGATACAGGAAGTAGCAAAGAACATCGCAATCGTTGCGATGTATGTCTTATCAGCCGCTGGGGCTGGTCGCTCGTATACATTCAATGCGGGACTACAACAGCTCGAACCAGGTCACAAGAAGAGCTACGCTGAGACGATGTCCTTCGTGCTACAAAACATGATACGGGTTATTATCTTGATGGAGTTCAAAATCCCTCTGTGGCTGCTGCCCACGAATTTCCAAGATGTTGATGCAGCGACTAAGGAGCTGCAACAATACCTAATAGAGTCGGTCCGAGACGAGAAGAGCATTTCTAGCCAGACAAAATCGATTGGGGCGCATCTCCTAAGTGCTCTCATTCATGCGAATGAAGCAGCGAAAAGCGAGGAGACTGTGCATCTATCGGACACGGAGTTGTATGGAAATTTGTTCCTCGTCAATATGGCTGGATTTGAGACTACGGCAACTGTATTAACCTACACTCTGTCACTGCTTGCAGCGAATAGGGAAATACAAGGTTGGGTGGGCGAGGAGGTTGACGCCGTTTGGGGCAGGGATGAAATTAAAGTTCCTAAATATGAGGATACTTTCCCCAGACTCGTGCGCTGCCTTGCTCTGATGGCAAGTAACAATTTTCTTGAGTGTTCTTAAACCCTACCGTCTTCATGCTACAGTCACCGAAGCTCCAAACAGGGATCACGCTAACAACTCTCACAGTACGAAACCCTCCGACTCTACAGTGTAGTCCCGGACTTCCAAAGATATGTGGCCGACGCACCGCAAGGTCTCCTTATCAACGACAGAGAACTCCTCGTGCCTCCCAATACCATCCTTTCTGTCAACATCAATGCGCTCCAAACCGACCCTAAACACTGGGGTTCCGACACGCTCATCTGGAAACCGCAACGATGGATCACTACCGACGCTTCTTCCGGCCTCGAACGCCTGGCCGACCCGCCCAAGAGTACCGTCTATGTCCCCTGGGGCGTAGGCCCGCGTGTCTGTCCCGGAAAGAAATTCAGCCAGGTGGAATTCGTCGCCGTTATTGCGTGCCTGTTGCGGGGCTATCGACTGAGACCGGCGAGAGGAGACGATGAGGTGGAGCAAAAGGCTAGGGACAGGCTGCTGGAGGTGGTGCGGAACTCGCAGTTTAAGATCACGCCGAAGATGAGACGGCCTGAGGATGCTAGCATTGTGCTTGAGAAGAGGTGAGAGGCTCTCTCGAAGGGACGTTTATCATGGTGGAGACATAATGGTGCCTATGTGCCTTCTGGGCAAATCCCCAAGCTATCTACAAACTTGGAATACTTCTCTCAAATAACCAACCACTTAAACTATAGCTCCTTAATTACAGAGCCGTAGGTTGCTGGGTTAGTCATAACGCAAACAGTCTCATACGCAGCGCGGCCCGGAGCGTAGTCCACTGGAGTCGGACTCGGTCGACTTTGGCGAATCTAGCTTAATGCCCGCTGAGTGGTTCATGAAGAAACCCAACCCTAACGATGCTGGAGAATCCGTTGCGACCGACATTGGGCAGTTAGGTGCCGTGATGTTTGAAGTTCTTACCGGCCAGCGTTGCCAATTTAACCTCATGCAGGACCGTCAAGAATCTGGGGATCCATTTTCCTGGCCACGGAGAGAGACTCTCTCTGCCACGTATAGCTTGTAGCTAGGCGATATTATCAATACTTGTTGAGTGGAAGGCTTATTTACATCTGCTGACGAACTTAAGGTGGCGTTGAAGGGTGAGGTGCCAGTTGACGGAGGAAAGAATACGGAGTGATCGCTCTTACTCTCCTCTCCCCTCAGCCCCGAAGAAAGGGCTAGGAGGAAACGAGAGGTATTCGATATTGGCGTCGGTGAATAGTAGAGCTAGTGAGTTTTCATACGATAACATTACTTACTTAGGAACTAAATAGGATTATAAATTGAGTAACTAGCTAGCCTTAATACTTTTCTGTTATCTCCTTGGATTCTATCTCTCCGTCATAACTAGAATAATAGAATTAGCTAAGACTACTAAATTCATCGATATTACTTATAAATCTAGCTTAATCGAAGAGGTGCCCGCCTAGGTAAAGCGGAGTTAATTTATCCACCTCGAGTGTTCTCTAGATTACCCTCCTTAAGGCCCTTGGCCTCGGGGGAGCAGATCCGACACATGGATCTGTTGAAATGCTGAGGATTAGTCTGGAGCTATCAATTCCAGCTATGACCGAAAAACGGATTTCTGCTATTCAAAAGCTGCGGAGTCCTGACTCTGTGTTATATTTCTTTGCGCTACAAGATGCAACCCCCTTTAATCCACCCTCCGACTACGGCAGACAGCGGGCTGTGGAATCCCTATCTGGACTTGTTCTCTCGGGTTCAAATTCATATCGCTCCTATCACTATCGATGATTTCATATGCAGGTAACGAGCTGTTACGATCTATGAAGCTCTCTGGGACCTGAATGGCCGATTCGTAAGATGGCGTCATGTCAGGAGGATCCACTCTTTCCACTGTGTCCCCAGTCAAGAAGCTTCCAGCCTCGGATCCCTCACGCCTATCTATTTGCTGTGGCATTCTAGGATCTCTGAATGCACCCAGAAAGTCTATACTCAAGTCATCTTGGGTGTATAGTTCATCCTGGTAATGTTTTCCGAATGCTGGTGGGGCGGCCGGAAGGGTTTCCCCGTGTCTTATGGGCGCGGGCCTAACCCGATCGAAACACCCGTTTCCAGCTTCATCAAATGTTATGCTGGGTGGAAAGAATAGCTCGAAAGGGAAGCTAAGGGCAATCTGTGTGTTGTCAGCGAGGGCCGCTGCGAGGCAATCATCCTGTGTTCTAGCTAGGGGTCTTACTTGCATGGCCTGACCCTCCTCATCCTTCAACTCCACCTCGATATTTATCGCATGCGATATTTTTATCCGGCTTTCTCTGACCGATTGCCGACAGACTTTGAGGGATTGGGGGAGTGGAAACCGGACGTGAAAGTGGTTTGATTCACTTGAAAGCTCGTGCTCTCCTTTCGCGATAGCGACTTCAGCGATATTCGAGATCAGCCTCTTGTCAAATGTCGCTCGAAGGCTCAACTTCTCCCTCAATTCGAATTTTCCGATTCCTAGATTGATTCTAGTCGAATCTGAGGGGTTAAGGCGAAAATCAAAGTCCACAGGCTCACCCCATCGATGCAGCGTAGGAGGAGCGCAGACATGGTACTCTAGACCACTTGGATGTGTCCCAGATTGCTTTTGCTAACAGTATATGTATTAGCTCGAGAAAGATTATTCTCACGATAAACATGAGAATAGCATACCTGTTCTGAAGCTCCATCCCCGGCGAGACTCATGTCGGTCGAACAAATGACCTGAAAGTTCTGAGAGGCACGAAGACTCGAGGACATGATCCCTTTCATCGACACGTCTGCCTCGACTACATATCTCAAGCAAGCATGTGAAAGACCCTGGATACTTTCTGTTATCGGCGTTTCCAGTTCGAAGCAGAATTGCCAGGCATGGTTTCCGGGGTCGAGTCGAGCCGCAGGCTTGATGTGTGGTGATGGAGGGTACACCGATTGCTCTTTCAGCAGTATGTTGTCGACGTTTTGGACGTATTGGTAGGAGAACGATTTGATGAACCATCTGGGAAAGTGTGATCAGCATGACAAGATCGATTATTCTCGCAGGACCCGACTTACGAGACTTTCCGCTCTGCTCGAAGCCAAACTTTGATCCCTTTGACGGCGAGGGGCTCTTGGTTCATCAAGATTATTCTCCCAGTCACATATCGGGAGGAATGTTCATTTTCGGTTGTGTCGATGAATATTGTGGGATTATCCAGCCTGATTACCGGTCAGTGCATCGGAGAAGCAACCAGTAATGGAATGAATACCTGACTTCCAGTCTTCTCAGCGGCTTTGGAGTCTGCATTTCAAAGATCGGGATGCAAAAGATTGAAAGGGGGTTTCTACACTGCAACAAACTGCTTTGTTTAGCTTTTCGGCACCTAAGGGCAAGTCCAAGTGGTGAGATCTCATTCCGTCGAAGCCTCAAATAGCAAAGATATATGTTTCTACAAAGCCCGAACAACCAACCAACCCAGTTACAGGGCGCCGCATGTGTCTGAAAAGGGAAGCCATTTCTCATATCTTTGCTCCAACGAGCCAGGATATTATATTACGAATCAACGACGCCATCGACGTATTGTTTCTTGAGTCCAATGTGGACCTGCATTTGATAGCGATCCACTATTACAAGAGTTGGATGCAAGAAGAAGCGAACCATATCTCCGTTTAGGGGATGGTCTGTATTGACCAAAGCCCCAAGAGGCGAGGCTAGTTAAAACTTACCCTTTCTGCGGCATAACGGCGTAGAGGACCGTGGTATCGAGGCTCCATGCTGGAGCCTCCCCAAGAGTATTCAAGCGCCTCCGAGTGTCCAGATTTTGCTCGGGGTATTCGCTTACGGCATCTTCTCCAGAATCGTCTGTACGGAGTACAATATCATCAAACCTCTGGTTTCGGTCTCTTTTTGGTGATTGGGTCTCGTATTCGGATTTGCAATCCCGCCTTGGTGCCGGGGCGTGTAGAATTATTTATTCGTGAGTCATCGTCCCGAAGACGACTGATTGTGATGCTTGGCAGATTTGTTGATTTGCTGCCGTATCCTCTAAAAGTACGCCTTATCAACAACCTCTATGCCCCTGGCCGAGATGAACAAGCAGAAACAGCTCGTAAAATCGGTCTCTAACTCCGATCAGCCCTGTCAGTGCGGCCGACACGCCTACAATGTCGGACTTATGAGCCTCAAAATGCGGGTTGTGCGAGCATGGAACTGGGTGTCTTGAGATTGCGATCAAACGACAAAGCCTGCTGCCGATGGATCTCCAGGGCGAGGCTAAACCTCGGCAACGGGATATATCCTGCATTCCGCGGCGCCTAGTCCTCAGTGTTCAACATCGCAGGGTCGATTGGACGAGTAGGAAGTGCTTCCAAGGCTAAGCATTGCTTGGATTTCCAGGAACCCGTGGTTGAATACTTTGACGCTCAGCTGATCTTTGGCAGGGGCCTTACGAGTTCCAGATGTCGGGGAAGTCCCGAACTTTGGCAGATTAAACGGTCCCGAAGGTTTAAGAATCGGGCTGGCTTTGGAAACCCTACCTCAAAAAACAAGGATCCTAGTCAACGGATTGCCGGCCAGCCTTGTCTCCAAGTAAGTACCTTGCAGCTCAGGAGGCATGAGAATATTTCGATCAAAGACAACCTGGTGATACTATACTGCAACAGGACCGTGCAAAGGTCACCAGATATTATTCCACACACAACTTATAACCGAGCCGCAAAACACCCCTGGAAATACCTCGAAACGACCTGCTTGGTTTTCGCTATCCCACCATTTTCCTTGCCGCTTTCCCCAGATATCTTGGGCATACCAAAGAACCACAGTAAGAGCGCCACACCCAGCATGGCCAGGATGATCGGTTGGAGGACCTTGACACCTGCAGCCTGAGCGATGGCTCCAACTGCGAATGGAAGGATGCAGGCTCCTCCACCGCCAAAGGCTGCCGCAAAACCGATGGTTGCTACGTGGAGGTGGGTCGGGAGGAGTTTTGTCGTCGCAACCACGACTGCGGGGAATAGTGGACCGAGACAGAACCCGACGAAGGCGACGGCGATGGACGAGACCGTGAAAGATGGCACCAGCCAGAAGAGCAATTGCATGCCCATGGCGGATGCGAGGTATAGTACGATTGAGAGGTTCTCGCCGAGTCGAGGGGTGACGAAGCCAAGTATGACTCTACCAACTGTGATCCCTAGCCAGAACCTAGTAACGGGTCAGCGAAAATTGAGGACCGCAAGCCGGCAAAACTTACCCAGTGGCTATCAATCCGGACTCAAACTCGGTCCCATTCCGGACTTCAATCATGAACGTGACGACCCAACCGCCCAATGCGACTTCAATGCCTACATAAATGAGCAGGAAAAAAGCACTGACCCATGCAACCCGAGTCTTCAGCGCTGCCCGTGTTGCTCCACGGATAGTGTCGTCGGACAACGTGAGCCGGAAGCGCTTGCCCGACTCGTTCCAGAATGCGGAGGTTGATGTGGCCAGCTCGACAGCAGCACTTCCTATCTGTGGAGGATGGTCAGATGCGATTTCGTAGCTGTGGCAGGACACGATCTTACCATAATGTAGTAGAACGCATACCACTGCAGCCCCCGTCTAGTGATCATGGTGGTAGCAACGAGCGGCGATACGGTCGCACCAACGCCATAGAAGCCGTGAAGAAACCCGAGGATCTCATTCGGATTCGCCAGATTGCCAATCCAAGCGTTCCACGCCGCATCCAGTATGCCATTTCCGAATCCCGCGAGTATAAAGACGACCACGAGGACCGGGTACGGCGGATGCAAGGCAATGACGATATACGCGACCAGATGGGCTCCGGGTCCTAGAATCGCGACTCCTCGCTGGCCAACCACCTTGTGGAGGGTGTTGTTCAGGGCTGCGGCTGCGACGTAGCCGACGAATGGCGAGAGGAAGACCAGCGATACCACCGTGTATGAAATCTGGTAGTAGGTGCCCAGGTAAGGGATCAGAGCGCCGTAGGCAGCGTCGTTTGCGCCCATGACGACGAATCCGAAGAATGTCGAACCTGTTTTGAATATGTTGGTCTTGGATTGGTTCCATCTTTCGAGTGCGGATACGGCTCCTTCAGGTGGAACTGATTCGTTGTTTGAAATTGTAGAGTGGTTTGAAGGTGTTTGTGTGGGGAGGTAGTTGGAGACATCCTGAAGCTCAAGTCCGCTGCCTTGTGAATTCGATGCTCTCGACATGTCTGGAAAATCAGTCGGTTGTAGACGTTAGACAAGTAAACTGCCAAAAGCCTCTTGGTCTTGGAGTCTATTCCATGATCAGGGCCTGTTTGTACATATACAGCAAGCCAAGAGGCTCGCCGAAATGCGCGGAGTTTTGCCAGGGGTCAGCCTCGTCGGGAGAGGGGCGATCCTTGTTGAATGCGTCCTTCCGCTGCCGCTGCCGGCTCCCTTCGAGCAACACATCCGATATGACATCATCTTGACAGTCCCGATTTCCATCTCAAGAACCAGAGCCGCGGCCGAGGTGCCGGGAAAAAACAAGAGTTTGATATGTATTATTCACAGTAAGGCCCGTTGAGGTGGCAATGCCTAGTCACCTAGCGCCTTTCGCGTGATTTCATGTCTTCAGCACTGTTGATGTCTAAAGGGTGGTTGGTGCGAGATACCTACGCACTCTGAGGTGTTCTCGAAAATGGTTTCAAACGGGCCCGCCGTTTACAGGTTTCTTAGGTACCCGCCGTGCCTAAGTAGAACAGTCGCCTGCCGTCACATCAATTGCATCCAACTCTTCCAAGATCGCTCGTTTAACGTTAGGCTCCGCCCAGCTGGCGTCCACAGCGTTGCGAACAAGTTCAATCATATCACTTTTGCCCATTGAACAGTAAGTATAGACCTTCTGCATATTCCCATCAATCCAGACGTTGTGCATATAGGTCGGATCGTCCGAATTGATGCAGATCTTGACACCTTCGTTCCATAGTTTGGTGATCTTGGGGAACAGGACTTCCGCCTTCTGGCGTCGGTGGTACGCATGTGGGCAGAGTGTCAAAGGGATGCCTCTTTCTTTGAGGCCTTCTATCAGCTTTGGTTCATCGACCGCGTTCAGTCCATGGTCGATTCTCTCAGTGCCTTGGCCGTCGAGGATGTTGAAGATGGCCTCGTGGACATGATCTGCAGCGTCCTTCTGATCTACGTCGCAGTGCATGGTGACGTGTAAGCCATCGCTTTTAGCACGGCGGAATGCTTGTTCAAAGAGTAGCGGCGGCCTATCGTATTCATTGCTGGCAAGGCCGACGGCATGGAACAACCCTTTTCCGCTTTCCGTCTTCGCCCACGGCAACGCCTCCTCATATGCATCTACTCCCTCTTGGACGGGGTGATCACGGAGGAAGCAGAAGATCCAGTTACTTCTGACGCCGTATTTGCCGGGCCCATCGCGCTGAGCTCTCAGGTAGCCGTTCAACACGTTCTGGGCCGGGACGCCCCGCTTGATGTGGTCCTGAGTTGAGAACATGGGCTCCACATAACGAAGATTCATCTGCTTCGCCTTGTTGAAATATTCCATCGCGAGTTCGTAAAAGTCGTCTTCTGTCTGCAGGGCTTGACATCCCGCGTAGAAGGCTTCGAGGAAGGTCGGTGCGCCATTGTCGCCATTCACCTCCTTGCGGTGGTTGTACGTTACGGCATAGGAAGCAACGAGATCTTCGTATGTGTCATAGGGGAGTTTTATGGAGTTTCGTTTGGCGAGTTTCCATCGCAACGCTGGGGTGAGCGTGCCTTCGATGTGAACGTGAAGTTCAACTTTGGGCAGAGATTGGATAAATGGAGAGATCTCGAGGCCGTTCATTTTTCCTTGCCTCCCAGTCCAGCATACGCCGTTCGTCTCTGAATAGCAAAAGCAGGATCATGTACGTGAAAGAATGTAGAGTCAAGCAACCAGTCCTACCAAAAAGGGTTTCCTGGGCATAGCGAGCCAATACTTGAATACCTGCCTCGGTCGGTATGCTTCTGGACGTGGGGACTCGCCACTAGATCAGCTCACGGACAAGACCGCTACACTTTTCAGGCAGGCCAGAGAAGTCGCCGGCGGATGTCCCATCCCGCAAAGCGAAATCACCGATGAAATATGAAATCATCTGATGGTTGCGCAGCATTTCCGCTTCTAGGAAGATCGTAGGGAAGACCCCGACAGAACCAGCCACCAAAGCTTGAACAGGTTTGTCCTTCTGGGCCACGGACGCCCGCATGCCTTATATCTCGGATATGCGGGACAGGAAAGTGGGGGAACGCCCCAGCGATGGCGGCTACAATCATAATGATCGACGATATCTGCACCCCCGAACCGATTGCCACTAGGGACAATGGACCAATATCACTTGATAGCATAGTGGCCGGTGTTCTTTCATCAATCCCCCAATGCGACGTCGCTATCTTGAACAAAAGATAATGGATGCGGAGAGATGCGCTTTCGGACGCAGTACTGTCTCCTGTACATGTCGGCCCGATAGTATGCGCTCGTTGCCCACAATCTGTTCATAATCCGCGACAAAATCCCATTCCACGGTCAGGCGGTGATCTGACACTGCCAATTTGCGCTCCAATTTTTTGGTTCTAGGCTGCGAAATATGTCTTCAGCACCAGATTCAAAGGCTCAAGGCGCTGTGCGCGAAGAGGCGACCTCTCAAGCCACGGCTGTCGATGAATATGACGACCACATGGCCAAACTTGTCCTGCGCAAGATTGATTGGAGATTGCTGCCGCTGATGTTCATCACGTACAATTTCAACTTCATGGACAAGACCATTTTGTCCAGCGCCAGTGTCTTTGGCTTGAGGGAAGATACTGTAAGTGTTGTGGACTGGCGGGGTTGTGGCTTTCGCTAACAACGTTCTAAAAAGCATCTCCATGGACAGGAATACTCCTGGGTCAGCTCGGTACGGTGGAACTTCACACAGTTCAGTTTGTTGAATGCATAGCTGACTTGTCCAAAAGGTGTTTTATTTTGGCTATTTCTTCTGGGAATATCCAGCAACCCTGCTTGTACCCCGCCTGCCGGTCGCCAAGTATCTCGTTGTCAACACGTTCTTTTGGGGTGCTGTCGTTGCCCTTACCGCTGCGTGAGTAGCATTCCCCGAAAAGAATCACCTGAAAGAGCATTGACTGACGTCCAAGGATAGCTGCACCAATTATGGCGGCCTCATAACTGTTCGTTTTCTCCTCGGTGTGGCTGAGGCCAGCATCACGCCAGCATTCATGTTCATCACGACGAGCTGGTGGACCCGAGATGAAGTACCCACGAGGACTGGAATCTGGTTTGCGGGCAACAGCATCGGTGGTCTGATCGCCAGCCTTTTGGCATATGGAATCGGCCATATCGAGCGGTCATTGTCCCCGTGGCAATGGATGTACATTGTGCTGGGCGTTGCCACATTCCTTTGGTCTTTCGCCATCTGGATGTTTCTGCCCGATCGAATCTCATCGGCAAAGTTTTTGACACCGGACGAACGACAATTCGCGACCGATCGGGTTGTGATTGCTGGAACTGGAGTTACCGAGAAGGTGCCGTGGAAACGGGACCAGATGGTCGAGTGTCTCATCGATCCAAAGACCTGGCTGACCTTTTCCATTGCACTGCTGACCCAGATACCAAATGGCGGCATCCAAAATTTTGGAAATCTGGTGATCAAGTCTTTTGGGTTCACATCGTTGCAGTCGACTCTCATCGTAATCCCCTCCTCGGTCATTGCAGCAGGAACAATTGCCGGTACAGGCTGGCTTGCAGGTCGCTTCCGCCAGCTCAATTGCATACTGATTGCATCTGTCGTCCTTTGCGCCACCATCGGTAACTCTCTGATCTATGCGCGTCCAGCGACGTCGAAAGGAGTGCAGCTCTTCGGATATTTCCTGCAGTCAACCGGCCCCGCCGGGATTCCTCTAACCATGTCTCTGGTCCAGGCGAACTACAAAGGCGTTACGAAGAAGATGACTGTGACGGCAATCATGTTCATTGCATATTGTGTTGGAAATATCGCTGGACCACAATTCTTTCGAGCAAGTGAGGCACCTCACTACCAGACCGCATTTAGAGCGATCATGGTGTGCTATGCTCTAGTGGTCGGTCTGAGCTTGATGTTGAGGTTTTATCTGCAGTTCGAGAATGCAAGACGTGAGAAGTGTGAGGCCGTCAAGGGAAGCGCCGGAACAGGTGGTGTATTGGCTGATGGGAAGGTCGTGGACGCTGGGGACCGAGATGTGGGTGAGATGGTGAGAGCAGTTCATTTGTCAGAGGCAGACTATGACGATGTCACTGATTGGAAGACATTTGGATTTCGGTATCGTTTGTAATGAATGCAACGTCGACTCTGCAGAGCGGCTCGAGGAGGTTCGAAAGCAGCTGTTAATGCCAAACTCATATCTTGGAAAATGTACAGAAAGGGGGGTCTTGATTGTATGCATTCGTAGGGTTGATCGCCCAATTCCACTGCAGGTTCGCGACCACTCTGCATCGATATTAGCTACCGCTATTGCTTCTCACGGGCATTCCTCAGTCTAACCTGAATATTCTCAGCCCATGCATGAAGCAGCGCCCATGGTCTCCTTCAACTTCTAAGGTATGGTCATGCGCTTGGACAGTGGGAGGCTCGCATATTTCACTCCAGATCCAATACCGTTTATCCGATAGGATCAATATTAAAACAACACATTTCCAGGGGACGAGATTGTGTGCGATCATCGCTTTGATCTTCTCTCCTCATCCCTCTTCTGTCGCTTTCGACTCTCCGTAGCAATCATCTCAGACAAGTCTTCTTGGAAATCCCAGCCAGGGTTCTGCTCTGCTTTCCGTTGTGCATCATACGCTTTGCGAAGATCTTCTTTATCCATACCGTCCCGCGCAGCCAAAGCATCAGGGTCTATCGAAACATCGACATCGCCTGGTTTCTTTCGCTTGCGAGTGTCTTCTTGACCCAGGACTGGAAGACTGCTGGTATTTTGTTGAGCGCCTTTGAGATCATATGCACGATCGCCACCAAAGAAACCTTCAACCCGTGTCTGTCGCTCTGGAATGACTTGATAGGCAGATCGTGGCTGTGAGAATTCTTCAGTGTCGGTTCCGCGCCGTTTACGCAGGTCAAACTCTGACACAGCCTCAGGTCCACCGATCTCTGTGGGGACTGAAGATGTAAGTCCACTCGGAGTTTCGAGGCCTCCTGCAGTCTCGGCACCCACACCTCCATCATCTGAGTCAGCTTCTTCATCGTCCTCCTCCTCTTCTTCGGACTCTTCTTCAGAATCTTCCTGTGCTTGTAGCTCCCCCCAAAGTTCCTTTTCAATTGGCTCCCCTAATTGGGTATTTTGTTGTTGTTGCAAAACACCGAAAATATCACCTCCATAGAGAGGTCGATTGGTTGCCTCATCGACTGGAGGCTTTCCCCATTGCCCAGGAGCAAAGCCCCAACTAGCACCGGGAGGAGGTGGCGCATTCACCCCAGGAACTTTGAGTGATGGGTAAGAAGGTGGTGGACCATATCTTTGTTGATTGATGAGCCAAGGCGGAGGTGCGCCTGGAGGCATGTTGAGGGCTTCTTTTAACTCGTCGGACAAGTCGCCTGGACGTAGATGCCGCAGATTTGTCTCAAACTCTTTCCCCTCATAGTACACCTCCCCATATCTGGTCAATTCAGGTTTAGTCTGGAACCGAAAGAATGCTTCGTAAAGTTTCTGGTAGTCAATGTCGAGTTTCCCCAGTTTTCCTTGAACACGTTCCCTCTGTTTCTGCCTTAGACTCTGCTGGTCCTGCTTCTCCAAGACTGCATCTCGCATTTCTGCGATACCCGTTTCCTGTATGAACTTGGGGAGTGAAAAGGGAGGTTTCTCGATACCACGCTTGGATGAGAGATATTCTCGTTTTAAAGACCAGTGATTCGGCACGGGGACAACATTTCTGTATGCCCTCAGATGCACCAATAATTTAGGGTCCGGTGCAGATATATCCGTCCATTCCACCAATTCGGGTCTCTTGACGAGTGCCTTTAATTCAGCGACCGAGAGTTGGTTCATTTCTTTCCGCTTTTTCTTTGAAATTTTGGGTGCCGACAGCTCCTCTTCTTCATCTGGGATATCATCGTCGTCGTCAAAGTAGACTTCTGGTTTATCGGGTTGTTTCAACGCGGGATCTGCTTTGTCGGGTTCTTCGAATCGGCCCATGACATCTTTGAATATTTCGAAGAGAGGGTTATCCTCATCGAGGACAAGAGGGTCGGAGAGAGCAGAACCATCTCGACTGCTTTCGGACTTGATCTTGTCTCCATTTGCTGGTGCTCGAGGTTCTGGCGCGTCGTCCTGGGCGGAAGGCTCTGATTTTGATTCTGTTGTTGTCTCGACGCAGTTAGCACTCGTATAGAGAGTATTGGTCATGAAACATACCTGTGCCTTTTGGGCCTTCTTCTTTGCGCGTCGGAGCTGATTTTTTGTCGGCTTCGCAGCGGCGGCCATTTTGGAGGAGCTTTACCTACAGGAATGCGCAACCCCACCTAGCTGCTCACGAGCGCAATATCCAGATGCCCGGATAAGTTGGAACAACAAATGCGCAAAGTTTGGAATGGTGGACGAGTTTGTCGTTGTCTACGTTTGATGATGAATGACTTCGTTGCGCTGCCTGCCTCGAATGGCCTCCAGATTCATGTAGATTCCCCAGTGCCAAGAGGTGGTGAAACGGCTTCGCGACAAACCCTAATTTGGGTGAAACTTGACGCCGCTCTATGATCACATGCGCTTATTCACTGATTCGGTTGGAGCCTTGGCATCTGGTCACGGGATGTGATTGTGGGCATGAGGCGCATAATGTGGAGAGTGAGATAGGGACCATGCATCTTGGATAGAACAAAGAATGGAGCCAAGTCATGCTCAAAGTTACAGTGATGAGAGGATGAGGTACGTACTGCAGCAAACCGAGCACATCCGGACCATACCTGGAAGTGGCGGAAGGGGGGAGGAATGAGGCATACGGAGTACAACAGCACTGGTAAGACTCCATAGTCTATACCAAGGTCCCCTAAGATCCTCTAAGGTCCCCTAAGCACCTTGGTATCTGCGCCTATCCTGCTACCCCGATCTCTACGGACCACAGGTGTAGGCGGCCAAGGCAGATAACAGGTTTTAGGAACCCCGTCGCCGCATATTTGGCCAAAGCAATTGCAGATGTCATGACTGGGAATATTCTTGAACAACCAGAGAGTGCCAGCTTCTGATTTGACTCCCATGGCGCATTTGGCTGATGGTTGGCGAATGACGGAGGACTTGAAACCCTGCCCAGCCTTGACCATCTTCTTCGCCCTGCCCTCTTCATTCTTGGTACTGCTCAACAGGGAATGGTCAGCTCTTGTCTGTGTGCCATGGACACACAGAGGCTCGTTTCATCCAATTGTACTTTACGGTTCTGATGTGGCAGTGCTTCCATGATGATGTGGATGCCCTTGGACTGTCTGAGGCCTTGTTCGGCGTGCCCCCACCCGCCACCGCCAGAATGCCAGTACCTCGCTCGTCCATTACGGATACATAATCCAAGGGACCAAATCCGCCGGACATGACCATTTCTCCTCATTATCAACCCATCTTCAATCTGTGATTGTCAGATCCGTTCGATTATAAATTTGCTCGAACTCATTCTTCAACGCGAATTTCAATTCCCGCTGAAAGCAAGGCTTCACCAACCTGGTGTCCTTGTGCCCTTATTGAATGGTTATTACTTCAACTTCCTCCAATGGAAACCTTACCTCAACGCTTGAGCAAGTTGAGCCCGTGAGCGACGAACCCCCTATAGGTGGGCCACAGCAGCTTAGCCTTGGTGAGAAAACCGTTGTTGAAGGCAGTGTTGGTGGAAGTACTTTCAACCTTTCCCGCGACGATCTTTGCAAGAACGCCCATACCCTAGAGGTAGCCCATCTTGCGACCCAGTTAGGGGTCGACATCGATCATGGCCTTAGCAACAACGAAGCGGCAGTTCGCCTTGAGAAGGATGGACCCAACAAGATCGAGGATACTGAGAGGATTTCCGTGTTCCAGATTCTCTTGAGACAAGTCTCCAACTCTCTCACTCTTGTTCTCCTGATCACTATGATCCTCTCCTTCAGTCTCCACGATTACATTGAAGGTTCTGTCATCTTGGCCGTCATCCTACTTAATATCGTTGTCGGATTTATTCAAGATTACCGTGCTGAACAGACAATTCTGTCTCTCCAGGCACTCTCCTCGCCGGAATGTAAAGTCCTCAGGAACGGTCAGATCCAGGTCATCAGAGCCGAGACACTCGTCGTCGGCGATGTGGTCGTCTTGTCTGCTGGGTCGATGGTTCCGGCAGATCTTCGACTGTTCGATTCGGTGAATCTATCTACTGATGAGGCACTCCTTACCGGTGAATCGATGCCCACATCCAAATTTGCCAATCAAATTTTGAATCGTGCGGATATTCCTATTGGCGACCGTGCTAACACGGTCTACTCAGCTTCTATGGTCACTCGGGGAAGAGGCTCTGGAATTGTTATCGCAACGGCTATGCTTACGGAAGTCGGGAAAATTGCAGTCCTCCTACAGGACAAGAAAGCATCTACCACAGAAGGCAATGCAATTTCTCGTTCCTTGAACAAGAGCAAAGCAGTCATTAAACATGCACTTGGCCTTGTTGGTAGTCCTCTCCAAGTAAAGCTGAGCAAATTCGCACTCCTCCTCTTTGGTTTGGCTATTCTTCTGGCCATCATTGTCTTCTCTACCGCCAAATGGAACGTCTCTGATGAAGTCCTCATTTACGGTATCTGTGTCGCTGTCGCGGTTATTCCGGAGTCCCTCATTGCCGTACTCACCCTGACCATCGCTGTCGGCACTAAAGCAATGGCCAAAAGCAACATCATCATTCGAAAGCTTTCATCCCTCGAAGCGGTAGGTGGCGTTTCAAATATCTGCTCCGACAAGACTGGTACCCTCACCCAAGGCAAAATGATTGTCAGGAGGGCACTCGTAGCCGGGGCCGAAACCTTGTCAGTACAGAATTCAATCAATCCTTTCGACCCAACCAGTGGCACCGTTGAACGAGAAGACGGAAGTCCAATCTCGGATGTTCGAAATGATTCACCTCTCGATCTATTCCTGGATATTGTCTCGCTCTGCAACCTGTCTACCGTTCAGAATCTTTCCAAGACAGAGACTGGGTCCGACCAACCAGCAGTCACTGTTGGACAAGGCAACTGGACTGCAGTCGGTGAACCTACTGAAATTGCCCTACAAGTCTTTGCCATGCGGTTCGAGCACGGCAAGGCAGACGCAATGGCTAAAAAGGGCCGCAACATGGTTGCAGAGTTTCCATTCGATTCATCTATCAAACGTATGACTATGGCTTACACTAATTCCGACTCCAACATGGTCGATCTCTTCTCCAAGGGTGCTACCGAAGCAATCCTGCCCATCTCGACTTGCACGGAGGAAGAGAAGGCACGCATCAACGTGAATGCTGAGGCCATGGCTGGACAAGGTCTCCGTGTTCTCTGCCTTGCCCATAAGACAGTCCCCGCAAACGATGAGCAGATGATGACCGACCGTAATACCGCCGAGTCAGAACTACGATTTGTGGGATTGATCGGTCTATACGATCCTCCTCGTGCCGAAACAGCAGATGCTGTTCGTACCTGCCAGCGAGCTGGAATCACCGTGCACATGCTTACTGGAGACCACATCCGTACCGCCACTGCCATCGCTCAAGAAGTTGGCATTGTCGGCCGTGGGTTGAACCCCGCTGAGTCTGCAGCAACTGGAGAAGTCATGCTGGCATCGGACTTCGACAAACTCTCTGACGATCAGCTCGATCGACTCGAAAAATTGCCCTTGGTTGTCGCACGATGCTCGCCCACTACCAAGGTCCGCATGGTTCAGGCTTTGCACCGCAGAGAGGCTTTCTGTATCATGACTGGTGATGGCATCAACGATTCTCCTGCTTTGAAATTGGCTGATATTGGTATTGCTATGGGTTTGAACGGCAGTGATGTCGCTAAACAGGCCGCTGACATGGTCCTGGCTGACGATGACTTTGCATCCATTGTCCGCGCGATTCAGGAAGGCCGTCGATTGTTCGACAATATTCAGAAGGTAAGCAGAAGATCGACAATTTTTCCATCAATGCATGCTAATCCTATCCACAGTTCCTCCTCCACTTGCTCACGTCAAACATCGCCCAAGTGGTTCTCCTGATCACTGCATTGGCATTCCGGGACAGGACCAACAAATCTGTGTTCCCGCTGTCACCCTTGGAAATTCTTTGGGCCAATCTAGTCACCTCTTCACCACTTGCCCTCGGCCTTGGCCTCGAGCCAGCAGTCCTGGATATCATGGACCGCCCACCACGCGACATGAAGGTTGGCGTTTTCACCAAGTCCCTCATCATTGATAAGATGGTCTATGGTGTCACGATGGGCTCCCTCTGCTTGGTCGCGTTTGTCAGTGTCGTCTACGGCATCGGCAGCGGGACAAGCTCTCTAGGCGAAGACTGCAATCAAGACTACAACGGGACATGCGACCGCGTCTTCCAAGCACGTGCCACCGTCTTCGCCGTACTGTCATTCACTCTTCTCGCCACCGCCTGGGAGGTCAAGGACTTCAACGCCTCCCTGTTCAACATGGGTCTTATTGGTGTGGAGCGTGATCCCAACTCCCACCGCTCTAAGATCTTCTCGATCTTCCCCGCCGTCTACCAGAACAAGTTCCTCTTTTGGGCTGTGGTTTCCGGCTTCGTCTTGGTTTTCCCGTTGGTCTATATCCCCAAGATCAACGAATTGGTCTTCAAGCACACAAGTATCACCTACGAGTGGGGTATTGTCGTTGGCTGTTTGGTCATGTACGTTGCTGTCATTGAGAGTTGGAAGGCGATCAAGAGATACAGATTGAGAAAGAACCAGCGTGCTAATAACGAGAGCGGGAAGTCGACTCCTGCCGACGGAAGCTCGATCGTTTAAAAGCACTGCGATGAGGATTTGATTTGATTTCCGCTTCAAGGGGCTATCAACTAACTAGTTTTGCTGGTTGGTTTCCTTTTTCCATCCTAATTTGCACTCAGTCAGGTTTTTCCCTCCGTAGGGAGGTTTCCTGCAAAAATGTAACGTCTTATGTATGCACAATGCCATTCGTTGAGCTTTGTACCTTCTTCCAATTTCCTAGGTATTGTCTCTTTCCACTACAATCCCATGATAGAAGCCGTATTTCCATCCAGTAATCCCTCTCCCTATGCCCTCCACCTCACCTCACCTCCTACCCACTCACCTCGCCCCAACCCCTCAACCAAGCCTCAACCATCTCCTCCTCGACAGCCTCCTCCCTTTTACTCACCACTTTCCTGTCCCAATTCAACCACTCGCGGACCAGGACATTCCCAACCTTGCTCCTCATCACGCCAGGGCAGACATTGATGATATACGGGCGGTCGAAGCTCTGATAGAACATGGTGGCGCCACAGTCCCCACAAAACGCTCTCAGCACGTTCTCTGAGCTCTGGTAATAGCGCAGCTTCGCAATCTGGTCCGCGTCCTTCGCTTTCGGCCCCACAATCAACCGCTCGCCAGTGGCCGTGAAGAGCTGCGATGGCGGGATGTAGCTCCAGCTCTGCAGCGGGAAGCCCAAGGTCAGGCGGCATGAGCGACAGTTGCAGAGGCGCGCGTAGTATTTCGATTTGTCGGAAGTGACGTACCAGCCCTCGCTGGCGTCGTCGTACGCGGGCGGCGCGATGCGTAGCTCGACGCCGCTGCAGAAGCACGCGACTTTGATTGAAGTGTCTCGCGCTGCGGAGGAGATGTCGGCGTTCGTGCGCAGAGCCAGCACTTTTGCAGGATCGAGCGGCGGATCCCCGTCGCTGGGATCCGTCGTGTAGGAGGGGACAGCCCGCCCGCCGAGGGTGAGCATATATGGCGCCAGCCCGCCATCGGCTGCCGAGCCGACGTATTCATGATACCCCGGGCGGGATAGGGCGCGCGATTCCTTTCCGTAGCGGTTGTCCTTCTCGTCGTCACCTGCTTTCTGCTCCATGTCGTTGACACTCACCTCCACGATCCCTGCACACGCGAGCCACCTATCATCGTCATGCATGTACACGAAGACGTTACAGCCACAGGTGGTGCAAAAGTACCTTGTCGCGATCTTTGTGGCGTTGTAGCCTGTGACGTTGGCCATGGATTTATCGCTGGGCCGACCCTTCAACCCCGCGAACCACGCGGCGAGGCTGCCGCTCTGGAAGCGGCACATCGAGCAGTGGCAGATGTCGTTCTGTAGTGGGAGGTGGTCGACTTTGAGCAGGCTGGCCGGCTCGTGGATGGCGCCGCAGAGGCATTGGAGGTGTGTCGCCGTGAGTGCCATTTTGAGTATTGGGGGTTGGAGTGTGCGATTGTTTGAGGATTGAATGTAGTATACCGAGAAGGATTCTGGTCTTGCAGTAATAGTACACTCTTTTCAATTGGGGTGGTGGAGGTAGTTAGAGTCCAGACTCGAGTGGATCCCTTTCTTTGTCAAAGCTCGCAGTCCTAGTCCTGGATAGCCTCGTAACTCGTTCATAGACTGAGCAGTGAACACACACATACATGATATATCTCCCTTGATCTTCATTAAATATCTCTCCCGCCAACTCCCCTTCCCCCCAAAACTAAAAACCAAGACAAATATAAAAGCGGGGTACATCCACCTCCCATCAAATGGTTTGGGGAAATGCTCTCGCAAGGGCGCGAGGGCGTGTCTTGGGGAGCTCGTCGATTGGAGCGGCGCGTATAAATCAAACGAAGCTTTTTTCTTTTTTGAAATATTAATAACAATGTTTATCTTTTGGGGGTTGGGACTGTGACGGCATGTCGTTCGTATTTCGTCTAGAGTTGCGAAGACATAATCGTAGATCTACAGCCGTCACTACCTCACTGCACTGACAGTTGGTAGGGTACATTACTTTGGTACGTTGCGTGCATACAGGCATTCGTTGTTGAAGCATGAATAGAACTATCTAGTTTCAGTATGGTTGCTGATGGCGCAAAATAAACAAACAATATAATTCCGTGTGCACTGCCAGGGAGAGAAGTCGCTCAAATTCAATCACAGACAACTGACTAGTTAAATATAATTATTTAGCAAGCACACTTCTCAGATTCATTCCGGGACGATGGGCCCGACGCTCCTCCAGAACTCGCAGCGATATCCCCTCCCGCCTTCCCACGTCCAGGCGTTAACGAGCGAGATGTCGTTGTGCAGGCCTGGGTTGCCGCTGACCGTCAGGTTGACGCCCGTGGTGGCCGGGTACTGTATTGGCGTGCCTCCTGTCTGCATTCAGATTCAACATGTCAGTTATAATTATCTTTCACATAGCCTGGCACTCAAGCATCGTGAGTAAGAAGATTTCGCAGTGTGCAAGCCTCACCTGGTTCAGATTCAGTTGGTACGGCTCATAAGTCGAGTATGGGGTCCAGTCGCTTGCTTCGTTGGTGGATGTCGAGTTCGAGGATGCACCGTTCGCGACGGCACTGGAGATGCTCGGGTTGTTCGTGGTGACGAAGGTGCCCCAGATCTTCTTGAATGCGAATGCCAGGTCTGGACCGACGTTGACGGGCGTTGGGCCGAAGTCTGGAGCGGGTGCTTGTTAGCCCCATTCACTATATTCATGATAGGGGAAGTGGCAGAGGAGCACCACGTACACGCTGCAACATCCAGGGCGTGTGTGGCCGGGGGCACAGAGTACTGATATTTGTACGCCAACCTGCCGTGATCGTTGTATGCGGAAGCCATCCAGTACGACGGGCAGACGAACGTGGTCTCTGCGTATATATTCTGCACATGAATATGGTAGTTAGCAGAACCCTCAAAGACCAATTTATGCACATGACTAGTCAATCATACGTTGGCCCTCTGCTGCTGCCCCGTGCCCACGCTACTCTGATTCAACGCCGTGGGACCCATATCGCCCTCAGTGGCGAAGAGCGTTGCATTCCGATCCGTTGAGGCGTTCGAACTGGGGTAGTAGAGCAGCACTTTGGCAATGTCGTCGTTGGTGAACAATGGAAAAGTGAGCTTCAGCCATGCAACGAGATCGGCTTCGGTGGTGATGTTCTGCGGCGTGAAACCTGGCCCCTCGTTCGCGTTGTTGCCGGCCAACATGTTCCTGCCGTTTACTTGTTTCCGTAGGAACTGTTGGCTGGGTAGATCTTGTACGAAAGTGCCATCGGTGCTAAAAGAAAATGCAATTCAGCTTAAAATGGAGCACTCTGCTGTTGAATTGATCACTTACACTGGCAAGAACGCCCATGTTCCGTAGGCGCCCGACTGCGAGATTTCCGCACTCGCTTCGATTAGGGTACCAGTATCCTTCTCGACCAGACATGCGAAGATCGTCTGTGGATTGGCGCCATACGGTAGACTGGGCGGACACCCGACCTTAGTCGCGAATGCGTAGTAGGCTTGCGATGGAATCCAATCCTTGTAGCCATACTGCATGGGCAGGTAAGGGGAAGCGGCGATGGTATTGACGAACAGAGAATCACCCAGGGTACCTCCATAAGCCAGGTCTTGCAGCATGACTGACCCACCTCCCGCGCTCTCACCACTGATAGTCACTTGCGATGCATTCCCTCCGAAGAGCGAAACATAGGACTGAACCCACTGCAATGCAAAGTGCTGATCGAGGAGTCCAGCATTGACAACGCCGTTGCGGTACACTTCGTCGGATGCTAGGAAACCGAATGCGCCTAGTCGATACTGGATCGAAACACCGATGAAGGAGTTGTTGTTGGCGTTGATGATCTCTGCGAAATCCAGGCGGCCGTTTCCTGCCCCATAGCCACCGCCGTGGATCCAGACCAGAACAGGCAGCAGGCCAGAAGCATTTGCTGGGACTTGCACGTTCAGGAAAAGACAGTCTTCGTTTGCAAGTGTCTGGTTTGTGGGCTGGATGCTCAGTTTCGCGTTGGGTGATTGGGGGCACGTAGGCGCATATGAACTTGCATTGATGGGCGAAGATCGATTCTGTTCTGGTGCTTGTGGCGCCTGCCAGCGATATGAGCCTGTTGGTGGTGCTGCGAAACGAATGCTGGATGGGATTAGTTTGGATCTAAAGGTCTGAACCCTTTGATGTCTCGTACCCTTTCCAGGTATTCAGTCCACTCGTGCTGTTGAGATAGCCGTCGTAGATCTCATATCCCAGGTCGACTCTGAGCGGTGATGACGTTGAACCTCCATTCTGTCGAGCTTGGAGGGCCACTGCGAAAGGGCGACGGTTGTACTCAGTCCCGGGTCTCGCAGAGCATAGCCAAAGCAGTGCTACGAGCGGCACAAGTATGCTGGTGAGCATGGTCCTCCCTGTAACTGGCGCAAGCCTGGCGCAGTGAAGTTTAGATAGAGCACGTACGAGAGAACGACGCTTCACCGATCTCCATGAAGTCTCTATGCTCACCTTTATGCATCGGATATCCGGCGAGCAATGCGTCAGTATTGCTCCAATTCCCCCATGCGCATCATGATATTTGGTCTCCACTAACCTGTTGAAGTGCGGCATTATTCGATAGATTGCAGATCGTCAAATGCGGAGAGGTACGTGTAACATGGGTGCAGTCGTCGGCGCAAGGGAATACAGCTTTCGTCATACTGTTGCAACTGCTCCAGTCACAATTCGAACAATACCCATCGAGGTGGTCCATTGTGTGAACCCCGCCAAGTTTCCACGTAGTTAGTAAATCCCCCAAACTACTAGTTAAGTTGATTTGTGAATCGCCTACGCGGCATGCTATAAGAATATTGGCTATAGTGCTCAGGGCGGGGTATAGAAAAGTCTGTTGGTAATCCCTGTAACATTGATTAGCGGAGGCTCTGTGCCTAATATGGCACGCCAATCGTGGTAATACGAGTACCTAAGTAGATGCGGACTTATCGACGCCGGGCATCAAGAGGTTCTCGGGTGTTGCACTAACCCCTTACTGAATCAATATAGTTAACGTCTCCAATGCTCACCGTTTGCTAAGGCAATAAGAAGAATGATTCTCCCACGATATCTTCCCCGGCTTCCAATCATAGCGGTCTAGAGTCGAGCGTGGAGAACATATCATCCCAGGCAAGCGCATCTGCATTCGGTTCGACCTGCATGGTTCTCTCCCAGAATTCGTCGAACGATAGTTCTGGAATGTCACCCAGGTCGGTCATATCCAGCTGAAGATTGGAAAGCTGTGGCTGTCCTGCATTTGCGAGGTCGAGTGACCCGGAGTTGAGACCATCACCGGAGTGGATATGCTGATCAGATGAAGCGGAAGGTGGGTCGTCGAGGTCCACATTATTCTTCCTCAGAACGCTGTTCACCGAGTTGGCAAATCGACCTGGAAGCGGAGATACACCCTGAGCGTCCTCGAACAACTGCAAACCCGCCTTGACGTCTTCCTTGACCACCGCCTCATCCGCCTGGTCTTTATTAAAACACAAGTCCATGACGAGCATCACCATCGCAAGATGCACGTAATGCGCAGCGATACTCTTGCTGTACCTCAGCGTCCGCGGCGGATTGTGGTCTGAGAACCCTTCGTAGAACTGCATGATCGTGTGCGCCGAGTCAAGGCACGCTCGTCTCGAGTAGACGTAGCGGGGGTCGGACGATTGGCGGAGGAGGTACCGCTGGTGCAGCTTGCAGCGTCGGCTGTGCACGGCGCCCGTGATGCAGTATCGCTGGAGTTGGATGTTGGGGTACATCGTTTCGAGCGGCTTGCTGCGCTGTCGGCTTGCGGCGTCGAGTTTGAAGAAGAAGGGCAGGTTCGAGATGAAGTCTAAAAGCTGCTTGTCCAGATCAATGATCGTCTCGTAAGGCAGTCGCTGGAGTCTGCTGGCGTCCAATGGCACCGTATCCACGATTTCGCGACAGATATGTGCGAGCCGGATCTTCTCAATGAAGTAAGTAGTACTGGTCGGCTGAGGGCCACTTTCTGATTCGGTCGCGCTGCCTAATACAAAATCGTCGTCATTGCATGCTTTCGGAATCCTGACGTTAATGTGATTTGGGTGCATTGAGTATGTGCCTTCCTGGGGACCGGAAATCGCTGCTGCCAACCTATACTATGTGATAAGCGTCGGTTCTACTTGTGCAGGAGAGATGAAATACCAATCTTGTGATGTTATATACCAAAATACTCTCCGCGTGACTTCGCGATCGATCAAATCACGAATAGTACTATTCTGCTCTGCTTAAGGGTTCACGTCCAGTCTATGCAAACCGAGGTCTTTTGCAATTGCGGCGGCAGTCGCTGCGAGGAAACGGCCTGTTGCCGCAAATCCATCGAGGTGGAAGATGACATACGACATGAGGATATAAGCTTGGATATCTTCTAAAGTCCCTGAAGTGGTCCTACGGGAATAGTCCAAGGCATCCAGTGCGCCTTTGGCCATTGCTTTCGCGAGGGAAAGGGCATCTTGCTCCTGAGAGACCACTTCAGAGTGCTCAAAGGGGTGGTAGAAGACTGAGGCAAGCGCAAAGATTGCAAGTAGCAGCGCTGCCTGACCTGGTGAAGCGGAGTTGCCTTGGTTGAGCCGTAGATAGAAGGTCTTTATGAGAGCGCGAAGGGTTGGAACATGCAGTATGCGGGAGATATGGTCAACATACGTTTCGTAGCATTGGAAGAGCAGGACTGCTACTCTGTACGGCGGGAACAATACAATATTTCCATATCGTCGGGCGTGATCTGGCTCTTCCGTTGTATAGGCCATACCGGATGGATCGAGAAAATCCTCCATGCTAGCCAATTTGAAGGTCAGCCCATCAGATAGGCCGGAAAGCTGTTCTCGGATTAGTGGAATCAACGGAGGAGAGGTTCAACTGGAAGGAGGGCGTTATATGATCACTCACAATGAAATCATCTCGAGCTCCAATATTCTCAAGCAACATCGAATCTTCATCTGGAGTTTGGTGTAGATCTGCCAGCAGGATGCTTTCAGGACTAGGGGTAATGATCTGCCTTCCACTCGAGTAACTGCTTCCAAGGCCATGATTGGAGAAGTTCTGTGCAGTAGGAACGCTTTGTATCAAAGCCTCTAATCTCTCAATGCGTTCTAGAAGCTCGACACTGCTTTGCGTTGAAATATGTGTCTCAAACTGTCGCTTGGGTGGCACTAGAAAGTCACAGCTGAGGCCACGAGCAGAACAATTTGAGCATGGATGTACTCGATTGCACTTTAACTTCTTTGAACGGCATGACTGGCAGGATACTGGGTCTGGACGGACACGACTCTTTCGCACGCCTGGAGGCATTCTGACATGCTGGCGTAGAAAGAGAATTGTTTGAGCTGCTGAGCATCGTGTCCGTGGACGGCCGAAAGGGTCGATGGGATATATTATTTGTCAGCATTCTGAGAATCGGATCAGATGGAGTCACGGGCTGGCCGCTGGATGCAGTATGACTTGTTTCTTTGAGGGTTAACTTCTGAAATTTCGTCCCTGTGGCCCTAGAAGAGATTTGGAATGGATGGTCTTTTAGCAAAAGTGCAGTAAGGCACTGTGAGGAGAGAAAGAGGAGCTTCGATGGAGGTCCACGGCTCTCCGCCAAGGCTGAGGGAGTGGCCTCACTGCACCAGCTTGATGGCAGGGCGGAAGTCATTAATGCCAACCAATAGCACGGATAACGAAGTTCGATGATACATATCCCATGCCTTCAAGTGTGCTGGATGATTCAGGGAAGGGGTCGCCGACAGCCAGGACAAAAGAAACAAGATACGAGGACCACATGCGTAGAAACGACAAGGTATCTGTAGACCTTCAACTTAATTTCGTATTTTTTGCTTCTTTAATTTACCTTTTTATCATTACATGCGTCACTTTTATGACCCGCCCTGGGATATCATTTCGCTATGTACAACGCCGTGCTTGAAAGCATTCAAAGCAAATTATCAGTCAGTGACTCCGCCCTCACGACCCATTTTATTGCTATCAATGGAAGCAGCATTTGCTGCAAGTCGGCGACGCAGGGGAAATAGAAATTGCCAGTGTGCATTCTGAGATCAACCCAACCACCAAGAGGAAAAAAGGCTTATTTAAGCAATTGACCATTGCCAATTCGGAGCAATTTTGACTGTGCGAAAGATGTGTGCTTCAGGCACCAGGCAGATTGTTCAAGTCTCCGAATCCGCCATGGGGAGGAGGTTGTTCACCAAGCCAGCTTTCATCGACCAGGCGTTCTTTTTCCTGCAACAAGAACTTGTAGGCATGCTTGATAGTGGCATCACTCACACCAGCAACGTCGCTGATTTGTTTACTGGATTTCCCGAAGCCGATGAGGTGGCTGGCAAAGAATGTACAAGCCGCAGCATTGGACAGAGGACTCCGACCAGCGAGACCCTCGATAGTAGGAATCTTCTTTGCCAGACCCTCGGCGATTGTTTGTACTCGGAAATTCAAGCCGACCATATTGCAATACCTGCCGCAAAGGTCTTCTGGTTTGGTGGATTGGGTCCCACGATATTCCAGGAGATCCCGATTGGCGATGCCTCCACTGCCCTCGACAGCTTGGATGTTGTCATGAGAGGACTGTGTCAGGAATTTCTCCAAGGTCTTGTAGGCCCTTCCAATCTCCTTTTTGGGAACTGCAGTTAAGCCGAAGATCTCGTTAAAGCTTCGAGGTAACTTCATCTGTCGGCAGGCAATGAAGAGGCAGCCGGCAAGAATGACATCGGTTTGTTTGCCCCGGAGAGCATTTGCTTCGTAGACGCGCTTGAAGTACATTTTGGCGGCAGTCTTGATTGAGGATGTGAACTTGGCCTTTTCACCCCAGGTTTCGATTTGGGCATAAGCTGATTGAAGAGCTTTGTCAGCCTTGTTCTCTTGTTGTAGAGCCTGAGCTTTCTTGAGCTTTCGGGTCTCCTTGGAGACATTGGGGCCACCACCGCCAATCATAGTACCCGCATTGTTTGTCAATAGAAGCTCATTGTCAGCCTCGCCAACACGATTGGGGTCATCGCCCTTGCCCTCGTCTGAGTTGAATGTACGCCACTCCGACTCATAACTGACCAGTCTCTCGGCTAGTACCATCCCGCAATTGCCACAGATGGTGTCGGCATTCTCCTCAATGAGATCTGGAGGCACTTGTTTGCAATCGGGACAGATCAGATGCATATTGAGGTTCTCATGCCAGGCAGGGCCGTCTGGAGGTTGATTCTCGATCCCGGATATGGTCGCCATCTTGGAAGAGTTCAGGGACGACTTGGATCTGGTGTCGCTCTTAACGACGCGTCCGGCGAGTTTAGCCTGTCTGCGCTGAGTCTGGCGCCTCTTGACGGCGCGGTAGGAAGTTCGAAGGTTATGATTAGTTGCAAGGGTCTTGAAGAACAACGGAGAATACAGTTTGGCGGCGATTAAATTGACGGGTTTGATCTATTTCTGTCAACGCAGAGGGCCCTGAAGCCTCTGCTGGCCGCAAAGAGCGACAGTGAAGCTCTTGCACGGGTTGCGAAGTGGGATCAAGATTTTAATATTGAATTAGCGAGTGATTAGGTAGTGTAGACGGAGACTTCAGTAGGAGAGTCGTCGTACACTGCAGATACCAAATGTCAGTGAGGCCATCACCAAGTAAATGAGATAAGCCAAACAGGAGTCTGAAGGTTCACACAGTGCTTGATAGAACTATCTAAGTACCTTTTAACCCGAGACGTGAATAAAACGTGGGATAAAATAAAGAGTCGCAGGCGGGATTTGAAAACGGCGCAATTGAGGTGACGATGGAAGCAGACTCGGACCGTTCAACCAGTGAAGGTCTCGTGCGTTGCTGAAGAGGTGAGGCTTCTGAACACGAATGGGTCGATGTCGGCGCGTCCGTCGAAAGGGAAGGCGTAAAGCGTCGTGCGTCGAGATACAGGTTCTGCGATGTGAAATGGAGAGATTTCAGAGCAGATAAGGCTGTTTCTTGACGACTTCTGCGATCTCAAAAGATAGATGGGGGTGGCGAGATGGGAGGGAGATGGAGGAGAGAAGGTGATGGAAATAAGAGGGAGGCTGAGGAAGAGGCGAGAAGAATGGGGCGCAGGAATGGGCCTGGACCCCATGACACGTGATTTGAGTGTGCTTGAGTGACAAGCCAAGGCTAGGCTGCAATCACGTGTGGAGAAGAGAAACACGTGATATGCGAGCTTCCAAAAAGGGTTAGCATGTTTCTTGAGCTTTCAGATCACCTTTCCAATTGTGCAGGTGTGCAGTTTGTCTGTTCTTGAGGCAGCTATCCATTGGCACCGCTTCAACAAATCAAACATGGCTCAATCACTGAGAGCGAGTGTAGGTTCTTGTGCTCAAATTGCTTTAGCCTTAGACTAATCAGTCTCGCAGTCTCGCCTCCTAGCTCGCGTGAGCTCCAGGTCTTTGCAAGCTCCCCGTCGAAGTTTTGCAATCTCCTCAGTCGCTCGCATGCGTGAGTTTGACTGCTCCCTACACTAGGATATATATGCTTACAAGATTCGCAGCGGATCTGATCCAAGACCTCTATTTGAAGGAACTAAAGGCATACAAACCCCCACCACAAAAGGCCTCGGACGCGGAAGGACATGTACAGAAATTTAGCCCTCCAGCAGCTCCCAAGTCACCCGAAGAGACGAATCTGGCAGGTGATCTAAAGGCATATGGCGACCAGGTGGTCGAGGTTGAGGGACAAAGCTCGTCGGGAGAAACTCAGGAGGTGCAAGAAGATTTGTTTGAGGAGCCCGAACCAGATGATGAACCCGCACACCATTAGGCGATGATGAACACCTAATCACATTGCTTGTACAGTACAATCAGTCAAAAGAAAAGAGATAAAGCGGATGGTTTGATGCGGCTGGCCACTGAGCACTCGAACAAGATATCGAGTTGCATCAAGACCAAAGACAATTTTCTTTAGCATGCTTCCTCGAACAGGATTGCGCCGGCACGTATTTTACTACAATGGCAAATCTGAATCTTCATGATCCAAGCAATAGATGATGATAGATTTTATTGTATGGACATGGTTTTGAATGTTGTGGTGGATATTGCGTAGCTGCTCCCTCGTTCCATAAGCATTCTCGGGGTGATCTGAACATTTCAAGCCGCCAATAGAATGATGGTATCAGAGTGCAACCAGCTAAGTACGAGCAGGGTGAAGGACGATTGCCAAAGATTTGACGCAGTCCTGTATCTCTTGACCGCGAGCAAGAAGGATTATCGTCTCAGATGCGCCGATCTCAGAAAGGGATCTATTTCCGATGAGGTGAGCGCAGCAGGTGAAACGGATTGACCTATCTTTTGCCTAAATCTCGGGTCATGTTTCAGGCGAAAGGAACAAGGCTGCAGGCCTAAGAGCAGACCGCCACGCCAAACCCTGCAGCGATCAAGGCTCCTTGGTAGATGTAGATAAGAAATCATTGTCAGATGTGGATTGGACAGAACCAGCTTATATCATGCTCTTATGTGTGCCTGGCCGAGTGAAGGCGCACAAAAGATACAAGGTGAAGTCGTGATTTGATGCTCAAGTATCCCCTGCTGGCCAGCTGAACTGTCAAAAAATAATGGTCTCATGCAGGCCCGTCCCTGACCGTGACGAGTCATTCCTGAGGCAGGCGGACAAATCTGTATATGCCTTATGTAGCTAAGGATGCACAACGCCCCTCCAACATCCGGAGCATGCGGCTCCTTATGTGAGCATCCGATGTCCTCGTACAAAGTCGGCTGGGAGGCTGCAGCTACGGACTTTCTCAATGCAAACCTGCAGGTGGTGCATGTGGCGGGCAGAGGGTCCCGGGTGTCAGTTCGTTGTCACTTGTAGAAGGGTTGAAGGTGTAATACATGGGAGATACAATATTGTTATTTTTACTCGTAGTACAGAGCCCGGGATCACGGGATGCACGCGCTGCACGTGGCTTCGCGACTCGTGAGCCGTGAACCGTGAACCGTGACTTGGGAAGCACGGGTTCATCATCACCAACAAACACCCTTACCAGCACCATTGCCACCGCCAGCTGGGAAGATATCGATGGAATGAGAAGCACCAACACACGCAAAAGCACGACGTGCAGATGCTAATCTTAACCCAGTCAACCTGGCTCAAACCCAGTTTGCAGATGGGCGTTCCAAGGCCTCGCTAAGGGATGACTGACCACCTAAACTCAGTCACTATCGAATTTCCTTCTCGAACTGGATTGTCACTTCGTATCCCTGAAGTTGATTGTCGGCGGTTCGTCACCAAACACCGACGCGTGGAGCCTCAACCTTCGGTACGAGGCCCCTCCGAGCTGAGTTGACATCCACTCTTTTGGCCTTATCCTCTCCTCCTCGACGAGTCTCTCCGTCAGCCGGACTTTGGGGGCGCCTCAGGCCTCGGTAGTCTCGTCTCCAGGTGCCAGAAGCTGCCACATCGTGCCATTCTCACTGGCACACTGGCACTGGCAAAGGCCAATCCAGGCCAGACCTTCAGGCAGTCCTCCTCCTGGAGGCCCAGGATCACGGCTTGACGGATGTCCAAGTGAGACTCTCATACTTAGGAAACACGGATTTCAGGTGGCTTTCATTTCAGGTCATTTCCAGTCATTTCCAGCGATACCCGTGGACCTCCTGGGCACGTCTGCGCTGTATACGGATTGGTCTCGGCTGGCCTGCTCCTATCTTGCACACCACATCCTCCACGCCCACAACACACCCAGTCCTCCCCCCCATTCAACATCCACTACAGTATTACCACACTCACACCATAGGCACAGGCATCTTGTAACCCTGCCTTCTTGTTGTTTGCGTCGTCATTCTCTCGTTACCAAGTACGGAGTACTATACTTCTCTGCCTCTCGTTATTTCACCCCTCTATTAACATTCGAGCCTTGTCGTTATTCATACCGGTATCACTCTCATATATTCCCTTTCGACAGGCGCTGCCTCAAGCCTCAACCCAACCGCCGGGATTATAGTGTATTGCAACATCGTCCACTACCTCTGTCACCTTACCTACGATTAGACTCTACCTCATTACACCGAACACACGACTTCTGTGCTGGATGCAAGGTCTGCTGTTGCTCGAGCCTAATGGCATCCATTAGGAAAAGCAACCTGTCGAGTACGGCGGATTCATCGACCAGCTCGACAACTTAACGCCCAAGTGCTAGACGAGATCATGATAATGGCTGCTTCCATCGATCACGAGGTCCTGCCTTCACCCCCAGTCCACGCCTTGAGCCCTATCCATTCTACCATGCCCGCTCTCGATCCACCGAACCGACGAAATCGCAAGTCTGCCGATGCAGAGCTGATTCGTTCTGCATCTTTCACTCGCCTAACTGCCACCGACACAGACACCGATTTCCCCCCCATCAAGCGAACTTTCTCCGAGAATATCATCTCCTTACCTCCTGATCAGAAACCTGGCAAACCGAGCGATGAGACTCATTCCACCAATCTGGAACTGCTGCGTCGAACCTCGCGCAAAATGAAGCGGAAAATGTCCAGTGCAGCAAGGTTTTCCTTATCGCCCGATGATGAGGATGAAAATAAGGGGGAGCCTCAAAAGTCGTCAGCGGATAATGGAGAACAGTCCAAGAGCTTGGGCCGCTCCGTTGCTGGCACATTCAGATCGTTTGCTCGGAAGTCATGGGGCGGCACGTCGAGACCCTCCTCGCTGTCGCCAACTCGGAAGGAAAAGAAGGAGAGAAGTTGGTCCCCCGGGAAGAATAGCGCCATTCGTGCTGCAAATGCCATTACCGTTCCAGAGCCAACCGTTGCCAGACAACCTTCACCTGCATCAAATGGAGACCCCGATGTTGACCCCCAGTCCCCCGTCCTCCAGAAACAAATTGATCTTCTCCAAACAAAGAACAAGAGCGAACTGAGTCTCAAACGTCTATCGAGAAATTCATCTTCAACCTCGTTGAAAAGCTTCGCTTCCACCGAGCGATCACGATCCAGGCTGTCATTCCCACGTGCACCTCCATTGCCTCCTTCTTTGTCCTCCGATCGATTGGCTGCTCTCAATGCTGAGCCTCCCAGAAAGAAAGACCCGTTGTGGTCTGCCTTCAGATCAATAGAAAGCGAATATGTCAATTTCCAGGCGAAAACCAGTTTGCAGAGGGCCAAGGTACTTCGCGGAAGCCTGCTACCATTTCTATCAAAACATGCGCATCATCCCTCCAACCAGAATCTCAGAGCGGAAGACCTGGATCGTCGGATAGCGGTATTAAATAAATGGTGGACTGGCCTGCTGGAAATGCTTCATGGTAGTAACCATCAACCACTCTCCGGCACCGATCGACCGGCCTTTCTAGAATCTGCGGCAGCTATCATGATGCGACCAGAATGGAGAGCACCAGGCTTTGCTTCAACTCCTGGAGAAAGTCCACCAAGAACTTCCATTCCGAATTCGAAATCGACAAACTCACTTGAGTCGGACGAAGTAGACTTTTTGGTCGACACTGTACACCAGAACGTTCGCAACACCTTCGTGCAAAATCTTCTTTCTCAAATGGCGTTTGTGGTAGATAAATTGTCCATGCGAAGCACTCCCGCCAGTCTTGTTACTTTTGCCGGCAAAGTTTGCGCATATGCATTTTTCTTCTGCCCTGACGTAGCAGATATCCTGACTAGACTATGGTGTCTCCCCCCCGGTACGATGCGACGTGTCTTCTCGGAATTTGGAACCGAACGCGGGGATAAATTGGACCTTGCATCAAAAGCCCTGGCTGCGAATTTCCCTCCCCCTATCCGAAGCCTTACCGTCTCATCCCAGGCAGGATTGTCCCGATATCTCCAAAGACGTACTCAAATTCCACAAGGATCCAAACATGTTCGTTGGCATGGCCCGTGGATTGGCAGATGGTGTGGACGAGACAGTGATCTCTTTTTCGTGTTCCTCAAGTATTATCATATGTTGGTGGCTGAATTTGTCTCCGATGATGTCAGCTTCAAAGATCGAGCTGGTGTTCCAGGCCTAGTTCCCGTTTGTGCTCAGATGTTGGTTGTCCTTGAGACGACAATCTACAGGCAATCTGGCCAAACAGCAGTCGACAATTACTCTGCTGGCATGGGCAACTATATGGACAACCCCGATGCACTTGCACCACTTCCCATGACGATAGCGAACGCCACACGATCTATCTCGGAGAACCGTTTGATCATGCTTCTAAAGGACGTTTGTAATGACTCGACTCGCGAAAACGCATTCCAGCGCAGGCTTTTCCTCGAATCTTTCGACGCCGTGACCAAGGCGGCAGCTCGAAAGATTTCATTGTACAATAACGACGCATGTTTTGTCATTTGTGATTTTATGGAGGAGGTCCTTCCGGTTATGTTTCGATACAACCAAAGTTTACAAGATACCCCCATAACGCTCGACTGGCCTTTTTGGTTACAGGTCTGCCAGCGTATGTTAAAGAGCCAGACCACATTAACGCAGATCCGCTTGATCGCCTTTTTGTACAGCACTTGGTCCACATGGACACTTAATGAAGAACGAAAGCGTGAATTTGTTTTGGAATGGCTGTTGGATCCGAGCATTTTTGAGCCAATGTTTTGTCATTGGTCGTCTATGGTTCGACATTATTTCTATCGGTTGTTATGTTGGAGAGTGGCTCGGTATGATGTGGACTTGTCGCCGTTGGATGTGTAAGTTAAATCACCTCAGGAAGCTGGACATTCCACGAACCCCAACTGACACGGTTGCAGAGAAATTCTCCAAACACTAGCGATTCGGCTTAACAAGCTCTGGGCCCACTACCAGTATCTCAAGGCCGAATCAGAAATGCGAGAAACACCACCACCATCATGCACACCTTGCTCACCCGCACCGAATCGATACTTGGTTATCGTACGAACCGACAGCCAACCGATTCTCTCACCATCAATGACCAACTTTGAAAAATACCTCCCATCCTCACTCATCAGCCAGACCTCGCCGTATCAGAACCATTCTTCTGCACTTAGCTCCATCCCCAGCGCCGATTCACCAACCCAACCGTCCAAGAAACGCTGGAGTCTATTCAAAGGCTTTAATGTCTTCGGTCCCGTACCAGGCAATCAACGCCCAGGCGAAGTCACTCCACCAGGCACACCTGACGAGAAAACAACATCCAATTCATCCACCGATAACCTCCCCGGCCCCAACAGCGCAATCACGACGACTCAACCACCATCCCGACCCGCCACGCCTCCCCATCAAACCTTCTCCTTCAAATTCTCACTGGAGTGGAACAACGCACGCTCAGCCGAGCAACGCAACCCCCGAAAAATGACACCACCGACTCTCCCGATCAACGCACAAAACATCCTCCAGAAACTCCAAAACCGGCAGAGCTCAAGCAGCGGCGCTTCCGGGTCCCCTTCCAACTCCGGATCTGGATCGACAACCAGCATCAGCATCAGCGGCGGAAGCAGTGCTAGCGGGACAGGGGCATCCGAGGACGCACGCATGCGCACGCGCAATGGCGAGATCAGGCCGGTGAAACCCGCCCCGCATGAGATTCCGATTGCGCGGTACAGTGGGCGGGCGCTGGCAGAGTGGCGCCAGGTGCTGGTTGAGTGTGGCCATTTCTACCATCGGCGGAGGCTTGAGGGCGTGCCGAAGGATAGCTTGATCGAGACGCCTACCATGGGCGTTGAGACGTTCCGTCTGGCTGGGTAGTATGTATTTGTAGGTGGAACGTGTCTGGAGAGCGAAGGGGGTGGTTGAGAGGTCGGGTGGGGGCTGCATGCTTGTTTGTAGCTAGCTGGCGAATGAGAGCTGGCTAATGCTTTTGCCTATATTTGGTGTTTTCTGTGGCCGCCGTTTGGATACTATTCTATACGGTGGTAGTCCACTTGCTTGTTTGGATTCTGGATTTTGGATTTTTCATCGACGCACAGACCTGGCACAGACCCTGGCACAGGCAACTGGTACAGATAGGATACAAAAACATAGGGATAGGAACGGCGGCATGTCCGTGGGCATGGGCATGGGGCATGGGAGGCGGTGTTGTTTAGATATCCATCCATCAAACCCATCAATCCATCAATCCATCAATCCATCAATCCATCAATCCATCAATCCATCAATCCATCAATCCATCAATCCATCAATCCATCAATCCATCAATCCATCAATCCATCAACCCATCAATCCATCAATTCATTAATTCATCACATTCATCTATCCATCAATCTCTGCATCCATTTTTGTTTCACTAAAAGGATGCTAGGCTACAACATAGGAATAGTAGATTGAAGGGCTGCAGCAACCGTCGCGAAGAACATGGTCAGGATATTTACAGGGATGAAGTTACTAATATTATACTTGATAGCTCAGCCGACAGGTACCAATGAATCAATGATGGTGTAATTCAGTATAACAAGGGGAAAAAGGCTAGAATTCGGTACATTGAAGCTTGATGGGGCTCCGCCCATGACGTTGTCAACCGCCATCAAGTCAGTGCTTTCTAAAGTATCTGAGCATGAACATTTCTGCAGTCGAATTCCAACATTACTTATATCTCTCTTCGATGATGGAACGAAATCCACCAATGAAAAAGATAGTTTGACCTACTAGGGCGAGGACTAAGGTCTCTTATCCTGCGTTCAATGTCATCAACCGATCGATCGACTCCTCTCGAACACTAAATACGAAGAGCACATCTAACGAGCGCCGCGGAGAGACGGTTAGATTAGCTGCTGACAAGTATATGACGTGAAAGTCGCCAAAAGCTCGACCTTTGGGCCCTCTTCAGTGACCGATGTCCTGCCTCCTAAGAAAGCTTGGAATGCTTCCCTTTGGAGGGGGATTCTTTACCACCAGGGAAGCTCTCGTTCGAAAAACACCCCTGAAGTCCCTACGTTGTTGAGAACCTCCTGTATTAACAGGATTTGCTGAAAGTTCCCTCTTACGGGATTGGCCTTCTTGCCAGGACATGCCTATTCTAGGCAAGAGTCGCTTGCGAGGGCGCTGGCAGGATTGCATGAATGATTTCAAGAAAGCCGTCTCTGACCAGACCAATTGAATTGGTATGTATACAACAAGCAACGCTCTCAAACAGAACACGGACGGACAGACCAATTGGATAATCAAGAATACACCTGGTTACAACGGATTACTATAACGTATGGAGACCAGAGAGGACGCTGGCGATTATTTCGAATTTGCTATAATTTTGAAAACACCGACAGGCCGCTGATGTTAGTTAACTGCGAGACTCTACCAGCGAAAGGGAAAAGCAGTTAGGCAGATACTCCAATAGCAGAAATACCTCAATGGAGCAGCTTTGCAGGAGGTCGTCGTATAAGCCCTGCAGGATCGAGACCGGTCGTCACGGCAAATAAGTTCACTGGTGGTTTCTGGCCATGCATCTGGCTATTACTCCAAAATATTCCAACTTCCAAGCTTGATTCCCAGGCTGCTCAACATCTTTCCAAGCGTCTTTGTTGATAAAAGGGATTTCAAACCCACATAAATGTTTCTTACCTCTTTTCAAAATAGCCGTTCGAGCAACGCATTCACCTCAACCGGCACACAGTTCCAGTCATCTTCGAGGAGATACTCCGAAATCTATCAACTGGCCGTCGTTGTCAGCAAAACTCCACTGAATAGGAGTTCTGCGGTTCGTCAAACAAGATGCCAAACAAGAAAGCTCTTCTCATTGCCAGCCCCTTTGGAGGACTTAAAGGTCCGTTGGGTGATGCTTCAATGGTAATGGAACTCTTGCGCACTATTGGTTTTGATATAGCTCAGTGCTGTGGAGCAAGTGCTACCCGAGATGGCATTTTGCAAGCATGGCGGCAGCTTATCGACAATATTCACCATGAAGACTGCGTTGTCGTTTACTACTCAGGCCATGGGGGAATGGTAGAGTCACCGAGGGAAACGCCCAAAGACACATCAAACCTGGGCGTGACACCATGGAGGTATCAGTTCATCGTACCAATGGACTTTAAATACACGGCGAAAGAAGACTTCCGCGGCATTTTGGACATTGAATTGTCATATCTAGTGCGTGAAATGACCGCTAAGACGAAAAATGCCACAGTCATCTTCGACTGTTGCTATGCAGGGCGCATGGTTCGCGATCCAGAATTTGGCACATGGGCTGTGGCAAAAAGTCTCTCAGAAGTGCAGTATAATGACATATCAAAATATGTCAACAGCCTTCGGGATCTCGACCAGTTCCGAATGGAAGCGGAGGCTGAGGGCAATCTATTGGCGATACGCATAGCGGCCGCTGCTGCAAACCAAACCGCTTGGGAATATCGAAACACAAAAGGAGAGTGGCACGGGGCAATGACAGAAGCCCTTGTCCTTGCCATTTCTGAAAGCAGATCTTCTGACATTTCCTGGCGGATGACAATGTTACGAGTCAAAGAGCTTGTCAACATCAGATTTTCGTATCAACATCCCCGTGCAGAGGGTCCAGTGAATCGGCATCATTTTTCGTTGCAAGAAAGCGTATCCGGAGCATTTCATATTCGAAATGAAGCCAATGGCGCTGTAATCCAAGCTGGACGTGTTTCTGGTGTGAACCAAGGGAATATTTACTCTGTCATGCGCTTCGGTGCAAAGGAAGTAGTTGCCACAGAGCAACTTGCAGAGGCGCATGTAACAAGCGTGACCGCGTTCAAGGCGATGACAAGGTTGTCGTTCAATCAGTCTCAAGCAACTCAACTTCCCGACGATGGCGCGATGGCGTTTATTCGCTACGAAACCCTCTCCAAGTGGCCTGTGGCTATCCCTCCTGGACTTCCGTGGTTGGATGACCTAGTAGAGAGCTCAAGATTTATACGGAGACGAGAGCCTGATGAGGACGGCTTCACTTTGGCAGAGTTCTACCATGAGGCAAATGTCATCATCCTTCGCAGCAATCATGGCCTCGGCGTTACAGCAACACCTTCAAATCCGTCTCAGGAGGAGATGGCCCAGCTGATGAAGTCAGCCGAACAACTTGCCCGCGCTCAGCATCTTTTGTCATTAGAACACGATGCGGCCGACGAAATCCTCCATCATCGCGTCCAGGTGACGGTTCAACTGGTAGGATACCAGTCCGCTTTAGGCAGAGTTCTTGGGCAAGATGGCTCCGACTATTTGACTGAAGGCGATCGCATATCCATCTCGCTCGCCAATGACGGTTACGAGACTGTCTACGTGTCAGTGTTCGACATCAACGCCGTGGGTAAAATCTCTCTGATCTCTAGGTCATCCGATATCGAACTTCCACAGGGACGATGTGAAGTCCTTGGGCGTTCTCCGTATGGGTTTACAGTACCTGGGCTGAAAGTTAGTTGGCCACAAGGAATATCTCGTGCGCAGCCCTTGAGAGAGACATTATTGCTTTTCGTATCGAGTGAGCCGGCTGGGCTTCGTCATTTAGCTGATCCAGCCAGCCAAGCGCCTTCTGAAAGGACAGGACTTTCGAAGCTAGAACAGTTAACATGGTCGATTTCGACTGGTTGCAGCCGCAAAGCCGAAGTTGTGGATGACGATGATCTTCGCTACAGCACAATTCATATACCTTTTCTCCTTCGGTCCAATGCCGTGTGAAGAATGATCCCGACAGGATACATGGAAATGGTCGCAAAATCCTGAACATCGAAGAATATGATCGCAATAGGCAAGTACTGAAAGTGTTTGATGTTCAAGAAGATTTTTAGTCTTTCAATGCTCCGTGAAACTCCAACTCCGGACTCTGTTGTCAAGCACAGTTGTCTTGAGGTTTCGGTGTGCGTTCACGACGCAGCATGGGAAGCATTGGATATCGGAACCAATTCGAGAATATCGACATCGTTCTCTGGGCCCTCTAGGACTTTATACTGGCTGCAACTCAGCAATGTCTGTCTTTTTGACCCGATGTCAAGATCAAGATTTACATCGTATAATATTTGTTCAGCGCGATTAAGGAGATCGAATTCCAGAGGCTATCAAGGTCACACAGCATCTAGCACTTATCAGGCAGCAATGCGTCGATGAATTCTGCCGTCTGACGATTATTGGCTGTTTTGATTGAATGACAGCGTCGAGGCTGAGCTACTTGACCGGTTTGACGAGCCTGTGGCCCAGTGCACGGCCGACAAAGTTCCATAGGCACTACCCCCCCAAGGAATTTTAAATATCAGGATCTCAAGAGGGCTGTTGAGCCACATTTTGCCTTCTCCGCGGCTCCGCCTCTTACAACTTTTGCATCTGGAGTGCCATATGTTAGACACAACCAAAGACCTACAAGAAACATCTTAAATGACATGCAAATCCTTCAGCGTTGTTTGGCCAGCGAAACTTTAAGTCTGGGGCCATGTCAACTTCAAATACTACCGAGGTGCAGGTCGACTCTGAACAGGCCGACGAAGCTTACTATGCTGCCATGCGACTCCTTGGGCTAGGGCACCTGTCGACCGAGGAGCATTTAAATGAGGTAATCAACTTACTGAACACAAGTGTCACTTTAACCCCAGCAGATAACCCAAAGCTGGCCGAAAGAAGTCTGATTCTGGCCGCAATCACCCTCGAATGGTGCTCACTCACTCCAAGTCGCGAAGCCCTTAATTATGCTTCTACAAATATGGCAAGAGCAAGAGATCTTGTTTTGCCTACTCACTCAGCCTACCCCGTCTACATCGAAAACTTGGAAAGACTTCGCAATTGCCAATTCAGGCAATACGAAATGGGCAACGATCCGCAGGATCTTCGGGATGCGATCGAACTGAGCAAGCAGATCCTCCTGGACCGAGCGGCAGATGAACGTACCAAACTCTTTGTCCAAGCAGGTCTCGCCCAGTTGTATGGTCATCTTTTTGAACATGATAAACAGAACCAGTATCTGGACCTTGGAGTGGGCCATGGAAGGCAGGCTTTGGAGAAGGCGATATTGCCAGCATCTGGCAGAGCACATTTTCTTGGCTCGCTCGCGCAGGCACTTTCTAACCGCTATAAGCACATCGGAAATGAAGCAGATCTCCATGAGACGATATTACATGGCGAGGCTGCGGTTGAAAATATAGGGAAGGAAGATTCGGATAGATCGAAATGGTTGAACAACCTGGGGCTGTCTTACGAATTACGCTTTGAAAGCCTTGGAAATCCGTCTGACCTGGAGCAAGCCCTTCAATTCACTGAAAGGTCTCTTGAAATTACCCCAACGGATGATCCAAGATTTCCACCGAGAACTAACAATCTTGCCAATCAATTAGGGCGCTGGTTTGAGCTTACCGGAGAGAGCGAGTACTTGAACATAGGAATCGAGAAACTCCGAGCCGTCACAGACTACCCGGCATCCAACGCTTCAGATCGTGCGACGTACCTGAACAACCTCTCTTTTCTCTTAATGACCCGATTTCAGCGCGAAGTGGACTTTGCAGACCTTGATGAGGCCATCGAGAAAATTAATGCGGCTGTCGACGCAACGCCCGCAGGCCACGCGGACCTTTCGAGCCACTATAATGGCCTTGGAAACGGGCTGAGGAATCGGTACGAACGAGATAAAAGGGAGCAAGACATCAAAGACGCCATTTGGTGGGGTGAAGAAGCTATTCGCTTGTCGACGGACCATCCATTTCGGAATACTTGGCTGTCGAATTTGTCACTGTCTTATCTTTGGCGATTTAGAGAGAAAGAAGCACCAGAGGATCTCGAAAGGGCGATAAAACTCACAGAAGAGTCCATTTCGTCTCCAGGTGATCTCCCTGATCGAGCAAGCCAACTTCTTAATCTGGGAAACATGTTGATCCTTCGTTCTTCGTTGCAGGATGTTTCAAACGACTTAGATGCTGCTTTGGAATATTTCAAAGCGGCAGCGAACATGCACTCAGCTCACTCTCTGAAGCGCATCAAAGCATCTCGCAGCGCCATAAGGATCTTACACCAGAGGGAGGCTTGGGGTGAAATGGAAATCATGGGGGGAAATGCTATGGAGCTCCTTCCGAAGGTATGTGGCCGATATTTGAGTCGGAAAGATCAACAGCAGGCCGTCATTGAGACCTCTGGCCTAGCAGCCGACATATGTTCAATACTACTCAAAGTAGGCCAAGTTGAGCAAGCGCTGCAGCAACTGGAGTCCGGCAAAGCCATTGTGATCGGCTATACGATAGACAATCATGACGATCTCAAGACTCTAGATGCGAGCTGCCAAGACTTGGCCAAAAAGTACAGAGATTTGAGAAACCAGCTATACCTGCAACCTACATTGGAAGGTTCTAACATTGGCGAGGGCCAAATGAAAAGGCGAAGAACTGCTGTGTATCTTATGGAAGAGTGTGTGGCAGAGATCCGCCAGATCAAAGGCCACGAGGAGTTTCTCCGTGGTCTGAGTATGGATGAAATGAAGGCTTGCGCTAGCGAAGGGCCTATTGTTGTTGTCAACCTCACAGATATCAGCAGCGATGCCATCATTGTGTCAACTTCCAAGGTGCAGAATATTCCTCTCCCGAAGTTGCGGACCGGCAAAGTGCCCGCTTTCGTTTCGAGTGCGCTTCGAAATTTTAGATCTTCCGACAGAGACTTCCAAGACATCCTCGCTGATCGGGACATAGGAAGCGAGGACGAGGACCCCGGTTCGATGGATACAGAATTCTTTCTCTCGTGGCTCTGGGAAAGCTGCGTAAAGGTGGTCCTGGATGAGCTCGGACCGCGACCAACAGCCCTAGTCGGAGTGGAACAGCTTCCGAGGGTTTGGTGGATTGGTGCCGGCGTGGCAAGCAGCTTTCCTTTTCACGCGGCAGCACTCTTCACAAACAAATACGACTCTGAAAACAATGCACTTGATCGAATGGTGCCCTCTTACACACCCTCAATCAAAGCGTTGTCTTATTCGAGAGAAAAGTCAAAACAATACGCCAGCCGCCCCCACCAGAAACCCACAGTGACGGTGGTGACAATGGCAACAACACCGGGCTATGCTGCACTCGACGGTGTTGAACTGGAAAGCGATTTGATCAAGACGAAATGTGACTCTAGTAGCTTGTACGCTTGCGTGAAGCTACCACAGCCCACGGCAGATGTTGTTTGGGAAAACATTGTGCGTTCGGAAATCGTACACTTCGCGTGCCACGGAAAGTCTGACAGCAGAGATCCTTCAAGGAGTCACCTACTGCTGCAGGTAAATGACGAATCCGGCCACCCAAAGGTGGATGAATTGACAGTGTCAAGGGTTTCGAGTGTCGAGAACGCACGTCTTGCATGGATCTCTTACCTGTCAGCCTGCTCAACTGCACAAATCAACGCCTCCAAGTTCGCTGACGAAGGAATTCATATTTCGAGCGCCCTCCAAGTCGCAGGCTTCGCTCACGTCATTGGATGCCAATGGCGTGTTGAAGACAAGGTATGTGTCAAGGTCGCAGGATATTCCTATGAGGCCTTTATGGGTAGGGACCGCCAACGCCTTTGCAATCGAGCGGTCGCACAAGCTCTGAGAACTGCTATCCTCCGTGTCAGAGGCGAGCACCCTGACCCACAGCAATGGGGTGCATACATTCACTCTGGAGCTTGAATGTTGTCTGCTCTTGTAGAAGAAGTCTTTGTCTCCACAACAGAAATTGAGCTGTAGATTCAATTTTCAGAGCGGCGTGAATGTCAACCCGCATTATGGCAAATTAGCAGTGCTGATGAAGCTCGAGAGGCGTAGAAGCGACTATAGCGATATCTAGCGGAAGTATTTTTGAAAGTATCTGTGGCCCTCCGCAGGGAAATATATCTTGTCCCACCAGGATGGCCGGGGAGGCGAGAAATGGCGAGGAAGTTGACGAGAAGCACCTAAAAATGGCGGGTTGAAGCCATCAGGGGCGAGTGGCATTGTTCTTCCAAAACTCAGAATGATATTAAGCTGCCGAAAGACGAATTACAGGCACCAAACAAAGGGCTGAGCGAGATGGACACTGTCACTAGTTTTGGCAGGAACATGAAAAACGTAGGCCCTGACCACCGTGACTTCATTTCATTCGTATGCCCCAACTTCAACAGTAAGCTGCGCTACTTAAGGGCCAAGTGAGGAACCAGGGTTCTCTCGATCTGATATGGCAACCCAAACATTTCTGAAATGAACATGACCAGACACGAACTATCGCGCTATGACACTGAGATTTATGCCCCCAAATGAATGAACGGGGCCCATAACTCTGGGTTGTCAGAAAACTCCGATCGAACTTGTAATACCGCGTCCCGCAAGGCTGAGGCCTCGAAGCCGCCGGGGTACGTAGTTTGACCAGCTTTGACAAGATTGGCATAGAATAACTTTGAAAGAAGAGCAGAGGCCTTGTCATTAGCGGACCATAGTGCCCCAATAACGTGGCCAAACCCTGCAACTTGAAATGCGTTGGCAAGATGGAGTCCCTCATCAGCAAGCCTACTAGCCTTTACTTCAGCAGTCGAGCAAGCTGATAGGAACGCAAGCTGCGCTTGTCCTTCTGTAACCACTCCGGCAATCTGTGACAGGCTTAATCTGTCGACTACGAAGTCCTTGTCCCCCGGCCTCTGGAGAAGGAGGTGACTTTTAGAAGGGTCGAAAGGGTCGGAGATGGCGTGGCACGCGAAGTGAACTATGTCCGTGGCAGCAAGCTTCTTCAACACGCCTTCTGCCGTCGGCTGTGATAATACCTCAACGCTGTAGACAAGCTTGCTCACGTTTTCGATAGCCTTCGCCTCCTCGTCAGCTCCGGGGAGAGGTCTTTGTCCTGGGGTTTGTGGCATCGCCACAATCATCATGGAGCACTTTTGTTTTTTGTGCTTAGCTGATCGAAGAATCTGGGACCTGGAATATAGTAGCGCCTTGATGGATTGTGTGTATGAAGGTACAATGTGGCTCAAGGTGTTTTCAGTCGATTTACCGAAGGCCTCTCCTGCTGCGTGAAATGGAAGAGAACTGGCAATACCTGTTCCCACCCACCAAACACGAGGAAGGCTTTTGTGGGCGGGTATGTTGTAAGTGCCGAGCTCTTTAAGTATCAATTTCACACAGTTCGTCCACAGCCAGGACAGATGATCAGATTCAAGGTGCGATGTAGTCTCGCTCTCAATATCTCGATTGTAATCCCCACGAGACAAACTTTCGTACGACTCGATCTCTTGTTTCACAGTAGACGGGGCCGCCCGTTCTAAGAATTCCGGCAAACGAGTGGCTTTGATTTCATTCGGCGATACGATCAAAGCATCAGCACTGATGTCTGTGACGTTGACCAGAACAAGTGGCCCGGGCCCAGAAGCTTTCTTCACCTCCTCGATTTCAGGTCCTAGAAGAAAGCGTTTGTGAGTAGTCTCTTTGCGGATCCGTTGAACGCAAATTTCGATCTCTTCTATGGCCTCTCGTCTTTCTTTGAGAAGCATTCGCCAGACAGGGCCGTTGTGCGAGTCAATCTTCTGAGAAGCTTTTCGTTGTAACTTTTCATATTCATTGGCCAGCTCTGGGCATTCCTTTTTGAGCTCTGACAGGTCACTTCGAGATTCAATCATGTAGCCCACCATAATCCCACGCCCGAGTTCCAGTCGAAGGATGGCCTCCTCAACATCCCCGTTCTTCAAAGCCAGCGAGCACGCATCAGCAGCAAGACCCGATATTTGCGCGAGGATGTATTGCTGGTCCTGAAGGTCTAAATATCGACCGCACACAAGAGGGACCAGCTTCAATGCTTCCGCTGCCAGCTTGTTCGCCCGATTCCAAGATTCTTCGGCCTGGAGGAGTCGAATGGCTGCTCGAGTCCCTTTAATGCGATCTAGAGGAGTTGCTTGCTTGGACTCACTTAAGTGAAGAAAATACTCCAAAGCAGAATCACGGTCGCGAATGTCGCCGCTCCTCTTGTAGCGGCTGAGGAGCCTGATACCCATGTTGCAGACGTAGGTTGACCAGTTCGGGTTATCTTCACTCGTCGAATTAAGCGCCTGCTGAGTCAAGTGAATGGATTCATTCAAATCTTTTATATCATTATTCCGCTTGTACCTCTTGGAAAGTGTCACCGCCAGGTTGTTCATGCATGGCTCCCGGTCGACATGGTCCCCTTTGGTCAACTCCACCGTGTCGCGGGCGAGTTCCATTGCTCCCTCGAGGTCAGCAATTTCACCGCAATAGTCGTAGCGAGCGATGAGGTGGTTTGCGAGGTTGATTTTCCAAGCTGCATAATCTTGATGGCTCGGTTCCGTCAGAGAGACAGCTCTCCGCGATAGCTTGATGGCCTCGTCAAGATGTTTGACGGCACGCGTCCGCTCAAATTGGAGATGAAGGGCAGTCGCCAGGTTACTTAGATAACTTGGGCAGGTGCGATGACTCTCTGGAACCAATTGTAAAGCATCTTGTGCAAATCCGACCGCATTTTCGAGATCATTCATGTCTCCGCCCGTCTCATATCGGTGGCTGAATTTTGTTCCAAGGCTCTTCAGGTAGGTGCTAAGGTTTGAACCACTCTCTGCAGCAGCGTCGACAGCTTCCTCTGCGATTTGGAGAGAGTTGTCTAGATCATGTGTATCGCCAGTTGCTTCGAAACGCTTTTCGAGATTGTTCGACAAGTTGATGAGATATGCCGCGCAATCCGGGTTGCCCTTCGGGGTAAGCTCAATAGCCTTTTGCGCTGCTTTCACGGATTCCTCGATGTACTGTAGTTTCCCAGTCCTTTGGAAAAGGCTTTCGTGTAGAGTTCCTATATTGTTCCACCAGTCCGCTCTGTCTCGATGATCTTTCCGAGCGATTTCTAAGGCACGTCGTGTAAGCTTAATTGCCTCTTCCAAGTCTTGCACATTTCCCGTATGGTGATAGAGAGCCGCAATCTTGACTGCCAGGGCATTCAGGAAGGGCGCCAGCTTCGAGTCACTTCCTTCGGCCGAGTTCACGACCTGGTACGCAATATCAACGGCTTCATCCAGATCTTCCCTTCTCCCGTTCAGATCATACCGGCGCTCAAGCGCAATAGCCAAATTGTTTCTGCTCAGCAGGTAGATAGGATGGCTTTCGTCAACCGCGGCAATTGTTAATCTGGCATATCTGATGGCTTCGTCAAGGTATTCCACCTTATTATCTTGGTCGTACAGACTCTGAAAGCTTTTCCCCAAGTTATTCCTATAAATTGGCAAATTGTCGTCATCGTCTGGGAGCAACTGCAATACGAGCTCCCCTAGCCTCACTGAGCTCAGGGCGTCTTCTCTACTCGATTCACTGCGTTCCAGCGTTGACCTTCGTTCAAGATTTGTTGACAGGTTGTCTAAGTAGTTTGGTAAATTTTGGTCATCTTTTGATGCCGAACCTACTGCTTGCTGCGCGAGGGTGATAGCCCAGCTCAGATCGTCGACTTCACCGCTGTGGTCGTATCGCATCCCAAAGTAGCTGCTCAAGTTATTCGCGAAAGCTGGGAGGTTGGGATAGCCGATTGGAGCGGATGAAACGGAACTCGATGCAAGTTCTATCGCCTGGTTGAGGTCTTGTAACTGCGCCTCCTGTTGATATCTTTGACCGAACATGGCTCCCAAATCCGAAAATCGGGCAACTCTGTCCACATGATCCTCAGGAGTCGCCTGGACAGCGAGCTGGCCGTATTGGATTGCATTATTCAAGTCATCGATATTCCAATCGGTGTTATAGAGTCGGAAAAGCTGCATCGCCCGAGCGTAAGGCGCCCTCCCAGGGTCATCCATAATCATGTATTCCTGCAGCGACTTAATGCAGAGTGAGAGTGCAGTCACTTTGGATGGAATGTTTTCATGGCGAGGTTTGACGTCGTGTCCGATCAGGCGCCAGTCCAGACCTTGAGACCCTTGCGCCCGTCACATGGGTTTTTTCCACCTTACTCGATGTGGTGTGAGTCGGACCGTAATGCAAAGACGCCATGCGACATTCAAGGGATAGTAATGATTGGTGGAGGATAGCATAGGGTATTGGTCATTTAGTTACAGTAAAGAGCATGGGGAGAACTATTCATCGTGCCAACGACTCACTACTGTCGACTTGCCCGAGTTACATAGACAATACAGTATACTGCTTCATTCTTTCTTTGTTCATTGATCCTTTGCTATGTAGGGGTTGGTTGGCTGTTCGATATGTGTCGTTCGTTGCCCTACTACCTACGCTCCTACTAGTGCTCCTCCTCGCGATTCTTGTTACAATAGTCTAGATAATCAACTATGATGTACGCTTATTCCAAGTTATATTTTCCAGTAAGAGTCAATGTTTTCTTAGATGTGCAATCCGCGTCGCGGTAAACCTCGTCACTAAGCTGTCTTTGCTATATTTTACTATTAGTGCCTTCCACCCGACCGAGTTATAGATAACCCTCTCAACAAGTAAGATATCAGTGGACTTGTCGTCTTCTATATAGTTGATAGATGTGGATATAATCATATTGCCGTTACCTTGCAACTGGCTCATGACTATTGTTATTTCAGCCTTATACGGATTGAATGTTGTAATCAACTTTCCAGTGTCCACCGCATCAAGCAATTATGGTAACACCGTCTGTATCACTCGGTTTCTAAACCGTTGTGTGAATGTGAAAGCTTAATCCGATCCAATCGTCTGGCGTAACCCCAATTTTGCCAGGATCAGCCGATGGGATCATGGCTGCATTGGCATCCATCTTCGTGAATGTGTTGATATTCGGCATTTCCAAATTCACGAAAGTTGTGGGCTGCTTGGTGATAAAGACCTTGATTACGTCTTCACACTCTTTATACCCTTTTTCTAGCATGTCAGAGGGGACTGTCAGCCTTACTAGCTTCCTATACAGTCCTGGGAGATTGAGAGCGGGATCACGAGCTGGGATGGTTTCGAAGGAACCACCGCAGATGTTTTCAACTTCCCAGCCACTCCCCAGATCGTAAACATGAACATATAGAGCCCCCTGGCCCTTATTTTGTATTTCCAGCACGATGATTTCCTTGTGCTTTACCTCGATCACCTGGTCTTTGTCGAAAGCCTTTCCAGAGCGACTGGAAATGCTGATATCAAAAGAACGTAGGAAGTCACCATTTGGGTGTGAATTGCAAATAGCTTTGACGTGTTCGAACCATGCTAGGTGCTCAAGGATATCGAATGTACCTCCTATAGCCTGTTCCTGGGCTCTCGGTACAACGGGCAGATTTGCAAAATTTTGATTTGATCCGTCTCGAATCTCATAGACATCGTCGTCAACGTTCAGAATGACCTTGAACGAGAATGGACGATCAGGAGAATCCAGAAGATGGATTCCGAGAGACTTCCGTTCTTTTGCAGCGCCGAGCCATTTTTCCGCGTCCGGAATGGTTGTTGGGAGTTCTACTAGATATTGTCGAAGTGCAGCACGATTCAGTGCTCTCGCAACCCAGCCTGTACGGACAACATTTGGCCCCTGATTTTGGTCCACCAGCTCCAGGTCTGAAGTCAAACCTCTAACATTAGTAACGCGAGCGGCCACGGGTTTCTCCTTTCCCCCAGCCTTGCTTCCTGTGGAGTAGAACGGGTGAATGGCAAACAGGTCGCCATTACAAACACCATGCGCTTGACCACCTTGTAAACAAAGGCGAGAGGCCTTCTCCAAGACGACGGGAATAGGGAAATTGCGTGGCAATGGCAAGAGGGAATCAAAGAAGCGCAAGTTCTTGTTCCCATACAGCATAGGGTTTTGTTGTGGATACCTTTGCCGGAATATGATATGTAGATTGTTGTAAATGTCCAGTTGTGTTTGGACAGAGATATCAATGTTTGAAAGTGTGTACAGCAATAGGTAAGATAGTGCTCCGTGTATCCTCCCATCTGGAAACTCAATCTCTTTGGCCACTTCGTGCGGACCGCACGCGGCGAGAATGGTATAGTTATCCGGACTGAGGAGCCAATTAGGCAGCATAGAGCCGCCACGAGAGGCACCTCCAACCGTTTCCAAATCAAGGCTCTCCGTGGTAGGATCAGGAGGATAAGCCATATCTACATCCGCGTCGTAGTCGAGAGATCTAATGTTCCCCGGACCACTGTCACGGGAAACGCCTCCAGAGAAGCAACAGTCCAGAACGACAGTGGCCTTTATCCCCTTCCTCACCATGTCATTTACTAAGGAGGCGAGCTCCACGCCTCGAAAGTAGCGAATCCCATCCCCATTTTCTCCTTCAAGGAGATTCCATGCGACATCTCCGAAATGATTGTTCGCTGCAGAGGGCTCCATTCTTGTACCGTGGCCAGAATAGTGAATATATATGAAGTCACCAGGCTTTGCCAGCGATGACACCATCATAATGCTGGATTTGACGTTGTCGTAAGTAGGCCACGATTTCGGGTCTTCGACAGGGCCAAGGGATTGTGGGTCGGCAGCCTGACTCGCCGTAAAAAGTTGGACATGAATGGTGTCTGGCCCTTTGGCAAGATATGTTGCAATCTCTCGGACGTCACGGACGCAACCTTTGAGGGGCTGCTTCAGGTAGCAGTTGACTCCGACTAATATCGCATAGCGCGTGGTGGGAGCGAGTGATTCATTCATAATACCTCAGTCGATCCAGGCTTTCTACAAGAAGGGAACTAGTCGTTGGACAAAGCTAGTAAGTGTCAATGTGCGCCTATCTTGCACTTTTCATGTTACTTTTCCTTTCTCTCCGGACGACGGGCGAGAGAATGATGTCTGTGCTAGGCCGAGACGGTGATGGTGCACTCCATTATTTAAGCCTGATACAGAAGCCTGTGACGTCGCTCTCCAAACGAGTCACCTGGTAGGTGCCTGGATGCCCAGCGTAGAGAGTGTTCGGTAAGGCCGAACACCCCAGAATGTACTTACACTACTTAAAGGAGGGAGCCGAGGGGCGCCGAGGGCCGAAGTTACATAGGTACAATAGCCCCAAAGGCGACCCGCTATGCCGCCCCCCAGCCTGGCTACAGGCGCATGAAGAAATACATCCGAGTTACAGACCTACCACGAAGGTGCCATACTTGAGAGCATATCCTCGACCAGCAGCTCATCGCGGTAATTGGGAAAGACCTGGTCAATCACATCTGCAAGCCACCGAATATTGTGCCGCACCGTAAAATGTGCCTTCGTGTATTCCCAATATTCAGGATACCAGCCCGCGCACTCCCAGTCGACTATTCCCGATATCCTCCCACTATCGTCAACGAGGATGTTTCTGAGATTGAGGTCTGCATGCGTGAAAACAATATCATGTTTCACGCTGTGCGATTTCGCTATCAGTCTCCACGCGTCGTCGCCGAGGGGGAGGTCGTAGGTCAGATACTGATGGAATTGGGTTTCATCTTGAAACCTCAGCTCTTCACGTTGGGAATCGCCAATTCGCCAATCTAGGATGCCGTCGCCCAGGGGGTTGCATATCTGGAAGTCCGAGCTACTCCTGTTGGGAATTTGTCGTAATTGAGCTATGCATGCCTTAAGATCCTGGACGACTCCGTGTAATTGTTCGTCGGTCATCGTAGATATCCTTCGCCCAATTGTTTCTCCCTGAAGTCCGGTCATAAGTAGGAAGGAAGAATTAGAGTCCTGAACAGTATCTATCGCTCTTGGGGCAGGCACCTGGGTATGGTTTTCGACAAGACGGAGCGTTTGAAATTCTGCTCGATGTTTCGATGCCCAGTCACTACCTGCCATTCGCAGATAGAAATTGCAAGGAAGTCGACAAATCCGATCAGAGCCAGTGTCTCTGTAGAGCTTATACGAAATCCATGCTAGACGCTTGTAAGCGAACACTCGCAAGAATACTGGGGTCCGGAGCCAGGCGTATTGAAACATTTGAGTGATAGGTCGCAGGTACCATTGCTCCCAAGGGCTTTTTGTTACTGCTGCCTTGCTAGTGAAGCTCGTAGAATTTCGTAGTCCTAAGCTGGATGATAGATTGTAGTCCTGCTTCATATACTCTGATACTTGTAGCCAGGCTAAAGCATCTGCAAACTGGTGATGGACTTCCAAAAGCTGCGCATTTGCAAGTGAGGCAACACCAATGGCTTTGTTTTCCAATGTTACGAAATTGAACATTTCGACGTGATTGAAAGGAAGATAATTCCTCACTTCCACTAAGTATTCAGCCTAAATAATTAGGAAGGTGTCGTATTACAAGCGAAGAGTTCTTACCGAGTCCTTCGTAGCCACCGACAGGTTCCCTTTGAGAGAAAGCCTCCCAGTCCTGAAATATTCAAATATCTGCGGTGATAATAGTATCAATCGTTCTGAAACATCTCGATCAGCAGAAGGGGAGTCTTGACCCATCAGTAAGCGTAGATCTTGGAGCTGCGGCTCTCCGATAAACGCCGCTAACATCTTATGAAACCTTTCCTAGCATGAGGTTAGGCACGTTGTAGACATTTGTTAGGCATAAACCTACATTGTCGGGCACATCGCCATCATAAAACAATGAGGGAGACAAGATATGGGTAAGTAAAAGTCTCCCATCATTCTTCTTTCTCTCTCCGACTTTCGAGATACAGCATTGACCTTGGTCTCTTCGCCATATGTTTTGCCTCAATGACTCTTCCAATTCTGAGCAAACAGCGGGACGAACTATTGGCAACTTTAGTAACGTTCGGCGGGTTTGGTTAACGGCGCACCTTTGATGAGAAGGGCAATCCAATCTGTCAAAAACTTCAAGACAGCGGCCTTGCCTTGCCCGGAGATCTCGCCAAGGAAAAACTGGGACGCAACTTCTCGGTCAACGGCATGTAGTACAAAGGCACTGAGTAGCGTTCGCTGAGGGTGTACAAGCGACTCAGCTATCACAGAAAGCGCTTTGAATTCAGCAGAAGCCTTGTTTTGGAAGAAGAGCCGCGAAGCCGACCCTGAAATATTGTAAGGGGAGCCCATAATATGTTGGGACGACAGGTCCAAGTGGGGGGAGTGGCGAGAAACCGTTCTTAATCTGCTGTGCTTCGTAGGGAGCCTCAATGCTGAGGGCGCACGAACGCGTGATAAGCGTTACGAATGCATCGCTGTTGTCTAAAAATCACGTTGACTTCATGAGGCGATGCCCATTCTCTGCACACGCTATTGAAGAGGAGTGAGAAGTGAATTCAGTTGGGCGGTTCCGGCGCGTGCGGGCTCTCCGTGGGAAAAGTGAAAAACGAGGATAATCGCTAATGCCAAGATGAAAAAGAGGGCACAGAACGAAGGAAGAATGGCTCGGAACTCTGTGGGAGAGGCTGGATGCGATGAAAGATAACGAATTGTTCGGTTTGGTTAGGCGGAGGGATGAGCGATAAATAAATACGTGGCAAGGCTGAAGACACAAAAGAAGGCGCGAGGCTGCGGAGCGGATCTACGATCAGCCGGATTCTGACTCAGCAGGATCGGCAACGTCCAGTCACCCACCAGTCACCCACTAGTCACCTGCCAGTGAGTGACCTGGTGAGAGCCACCCAACAGCTAAGTGGCTCGAAAATAATCTCGCATGCTTCGTTACTAGAGAATCAGACCCGTTTTCACATTCAACAGGAAGCCCTTACGTATCTCCTGTCACCATCATCCAACACGAAACGCGACTAATAATCTTTGGGGGCACGAAGTGTTTGGCCTTTGCCCGACCCAACTCGGACATGCCGGGCGGTCACACAGGCCAAACGCCGTTCAATTGGCGAGCAAAAAAAGACCTCTGAAGTTACCCACTTATGCGAAATCGTTGACGCCGGTCTCAGACCTGGCAAGAAGCAGAGATCGATTGGTTGTTAGCATAGTGTTGGCGCCAATGTGACTAGTGCGTACTAAAGACGCAAACACGTGACGCGCTAAACGCTAAGTACTAAAACTGTGCGGTACGGGCCAGAATACCTCCTATATCGAACGATCACGGCACTAATGCTTTAGTATTTAGAATGCTTTGAAATCATGGAAAAGGAGATCCTAAAAATTATTTACCTAGTATTTCTCTATATAAACTAAAATAGAAACTATAAAGTAGAAGAAGATAGAGATCTTATCTATATCC